>FWWM01006486.1_pt1 | contig 24463 bp, 18 predicted proteins | sample 2228351 | NCBI WGS metagenome assembly FWWM01 (sample SAMEA103939774, study PRJEB20133) | metagenome
GCTGCGACCTGGATGAACTTGTTCAAGATGGCCGCCTTGACAGCGGCCTCTGTTTTCCGCTTCTCAAACCTTCGTGCGTACATTTTCTCTCCCAGTATCGTCTTCCATCTGAAAAAGGTGTTTTCGACCTTACTTCGGCGGTGATAGCCCGACTGTTTTTTCCATCCCTTCCGGTTCGCCTCATAGCCGCCCTCGTCTATGATAGCCAGGGCCGCGTTCCTGGGGTGGTCGGTCGGCACGCCGTTCCCGTCCACCTGGTACGCCGCGTTCTTTCGGGGCGATATGACAGGCTCGTTCTCGGCCTCTGTGAGTGTGTCCCAGCAGTGGTAGTCGTCATAGGCGACCTTGATCACGGGATTCATGCAACAAAGCCCAAATTTGGAAGATGGGCTTCACTATGCGATAGTGAAGACAAACAAGGGCAATTTTTCATTAAAAATTCTCGTGCAAAAATAGGTTGGCCGGTATCTCTTCGAGGCCGAAGACCATTGCTGTCAGGAGGTGCTGTTTACCGTCCTTGGCTTTACGCCACTGTCTGCTCACTTTCTGCCGAAGTCTGCCGGGTTTTCGCCCCATTTTTCTGTGTCCCACTTCAGGATGGGGTTGGTGATTTCGTGGGTTTGTAGCCAGTGTTCGGCGCGTCGGATGACTTCAAAGAGTGGCTCGTTTTCGGGGTTGGGTTTAAGGCGAGTTTTGCAGCGTTTTTCACGTACCCATTTTTGTGCGTTGTGCGAGTCTGAGTAGATAGGCATGTGCGTTTGGCCGCGCTGTTGGAGCCAAGCGAGCGCATGCACCAAGGCTAGAAATTCTCCGATGTTGTTGGTGCCTCCTGGCCATGGCCCGCCGTGGAAGAGCACTTTTCCACTGGCTGTGTGCACGCCTCGATATTCCATGAGGCCTGGGTTTCCACTACAGGCAGCATCTACGGTGATGCTGTCGAGTTGCACGCCGGCCTGCTGCCAAGCTTCCGGGGTGGAAGGCGCCGGAGCTTTCCTCTCCACGTAGGCCCAGTAGTTGCCTCGGAAAGCAGCCTCTGCCTCCTCTCGAGAGTCAAAGCGCTTGTATTTAGCCTGCGGATATCCTTGTACTTGTTTTCGGGCTTCGTCCCAGGAAGTGTAGATGCCTGGATGATGCCCCTCCCATACGACGTAGAAAGCAGCCCTCTTAGCCATAGTGCTCAGAGTGCCATTAGGTTGAAGCTGTAGTACAGCGATATGCCCTGCATGGAGATTCTCCCACTGCAAAAGGCGCGGTCGCGGCAGTGGCGGCTATAAAGTGCATCAATATCGGACAGGCCTAGGTTGGCTCGCAAGCCGAGAGTGCTGCCCAAGTCTTTTTTGCCGGATTTGAAGCGATACTGCAGACCCGCGAGGAGGCCGAAGTCGCTGCGTTTGAAGTCGTTGTTAGCATCAAATAGCCTGTTTTCGTTGGCGGGTTTTTCCTCACCTGAGGCGCCGCTGAACAGTAAACGCCCATAGTAAGGCCCTGCCATGACGGAGAGATTGCCCTCGCGGCGGAGGCTAACTTCGGGTACAGCAGCCAACATAGCCCATACTTGGTGATAGCGCACGTCGCGAACGTAGTCAATGACGCCCGTATCTACAAACGCCGTAAAGGAGGCCTTTGACCCTGCAGACTTGCCTATCAGGCCCAATTCAAAGTTGACAATGAGGAAACTGCCCGTGCCCTTCAGCCGGAACTGGCTTCCAAATTCCCAGCCTAAGGCTGGGGCGGTCTGGGGGTTAGAAGACACAAAATCAGGGTTGTTGGAGACAGGAAAGTTCCCCGTTGCCCGTATAGCAAAGGCGTTTATCCCTCCGCGCAGGCGAAACTCGACACCGGGCGGTGCAAACTCGCGTTCGAAGACGTAGTCCTCCGTAATGGTGCGCGTACCGCGTTTGCCCTCGAGGTACACTTGCAGTTCGCGGCGCCCCAGCAAGCGATAGCGTATCTTCTGTGGGTTGTCTTGCTCCAGATTTTCGAACCAATAGCCCTCGCGGTCGGCCAACACCAGCTCATAGGGCACAGGTTTGTTGTTGTTCAGCCCGCGTTGGGTCAGGTAGTACATGATGGTATCGCCTCGGCGCTCGATGCGCATGCTTTTGAGCAAAACAGTGTCTCCGTCTTCTGCCTTGATACGCACCTCGCGGCCGAGTAAGGTGCTATCATTTTCCAATTTCCAGATTTCTAAGCGGTCGCCACGATCTTGGGCCATAAACCAAACGCCATCCAATACGCGTAACTCCCGAAATATCTGCGGTGCATCCTCAATTTGGGCGGTTGACAGCCCTGGCCCCAGTGCCAGAAGCAGTGCGATTATCTGTGCTCGAATGGACATAGTCAGTGCGTCTTTGCAGGCAAAGGTAAGGGCTTGGTGGCAGGTCAGCGGAAGTGCAGACCTCCGTGGCTGAGCCTCCATGGTTTATTAATAGTCCAATGCGTCGAAGAGGGCGTCTATTTCTTCGAATGACTTGACTCCTGGGCGCTCTTCGTTACTACCCCGAAGCGCAAAACCCGCCGGCTGTACAGAGGAGAGCAACGATGCAAACGACTCGGCCGGCAAGGGCGCATCGAGCAACACTGGGAAGTGTGCGCACAACCGCCGCCACGTATCTGCCACTTCGGCGCTATGCACTGCCGCCCATGCAGCCTTATGTGTCAGCTCCACAATAAAAAATGCCACACCTGCTCTTGCGCGCTCCAAAGAAGATGCTACACTGTCGGGATGTGCTGCATTGCTGAGGAGCAGCAATACTTCCAGCCCCTGTAACTCAGGTATCAAATCGGCTTGACAAACCTGTACCGCATCCAACGCAAAAAATGCGGCGGCCTCGCGAACGATAGCTGCGGGTGCGTGTTCAAATTCTCCTACGATGCGCGGCCCAGCGACCCATTCGCGAATGGCCCGCATCTCGGCAGGTTCAATGAAGTGAGGGCTGTTTTCGTCCAAACAAAAGCCCAGATAGGTAGCTCCTCGAGCAGCAAAATAACGGGCGTCAGTCAGGTTGGCAATGCGCGAAGCCTTGACGTACATGGGCAGTACATTTTGAAAGTGCCAAAAGTAGGGCGCCCTGTGTCATTCTAAAGCGCACATCTGCCCTTCGAGCATCAAAAAACGGCCGACCTTTGCGCCGACTCACGTCGGCAAAGACGTGTTGCTACTACACCACATTTCTGCCCGGTCTTTCTCTGAAGTGCTACTTTTTTAAAATGGCTGTTGTGAAACGCTATTCCCCTTGGATACTGCTCCTCGTTGTATCGGTGCTCATTGGCTGGAAATTGTATCGCAATCAAAGGCAACGCCAAGAAAATGCGGAGCTTTCGCAAGTGGAGCGTTCCGCAGTGCCCGTGCGCACAACCACAGTCGTACAAGAATGGGTATCACCTCATCTGGAGGTGAGTGGCATCCTTATGGCCGCTCGCGAAATGCCGGTCATCTCCGAAACCATGGGGCGCGTCGTGGCCGTGTACAAACGCCGCGGCGACCGTGTTAATGAAGGAGACCTCATTGCCCAAGTGGATGACTCTCTGCTTCGCATCAAGCTAGAGGCTACCCAAGCCAACATTGCTAAACTCAGAAAAGACCACAAACGCCTGACTAGCCTTATTGAAGGAGAGGCCGTTCCGAGCAGTAAGATAGAGGATCTGGAACTGGGCCTTATGGCTGCCGAAGCAGAGGAAAAGGTACTGCAAAAGCAGATTGCTAACACCAGCATACGAGCACCCATGAGCGGGACACTCACCTTTTGCGCTGTGGAGCGCGGCAGCGTCATTGGGCAGGGTATGCCTGTAGCCCACATTACCAACTTAGATCGTCTGCTGCTCATGGTCAAGGTGTCGGAGCGCGATGTGTTGCTTGTGCGCAAGGGCCAACCCGTAGAAGTGAGCGCTGATGTAAGACCTGAAACGCCCTTGAACGGGAAGGTGGCTAACGTGGCACCCAAAGCCGACAGCGCCTTCACCTACTTGGTGGAAATCGAAGTACCTAACCCACCACAGGCGCCGCTCTTAGCCGGCATGCATGCTCGCGCGCGCTTTCTCTTTGACGAAAAGCATCAAGCAATCCTCATCCCGCGTCAAGCCATCGTCGGTAGCCTGCAAGAGGCCGTGGTCTTCGTCATCGCAGAGGGCTCTATCGCCCGAGAGCGGAGCATCCAATTAGGCCGGGTAGTAGGCGAGCGCATCGAGGTCCGCGCTGGATTGTCCCCGGGCGAGCGTATCGCCATCGCGGGGCAAACTTACCTGTCTGATAATGCCCGCGTCCGAGTGGTTGAATAGTACACAACCCAACGCTTATGTGGTGAAAGACAACTGCAACATTTAGCCATAAAAAAGCTCGCTAGGGCTGTTTTTTTTGGGAAAAAAACGGCCTCAGCACTTTGGCTTGCCCTTTTCGCGCACCAGCGCCTTTAGCGCCTTGGGCGTGGGCTTGGCATGTGCCCGTCTCGCCCTTGGGTCTTAATAATGGCGCAGCTGCACCCGAGTATCGCCGTGCTTGCAGGGGCGGAGACGGCAATGCTGTGGTTTTGCGATTATTAAGGCCCAAAAGCGGGACGAAAACAGGCGCAGGGCCAAACAGGAGCTGCACCCAGTCGTTGTAACCACGGCTGCTATTCTGAGGCCGGCAGCCGTTTTTTCACCCCCCAAAAACGAGGTAGGAAAAGTGGATGACGGCGGTGAGAGGCTGTTCTACCTTTTACACCACCTCTGGGGAGAGATTGGTCTTCACAGCGGTTAGGCCTGTAGTCAATCTTGGGAAATGGCACCTTTTTCGAATGGGCATATGAAAACCCAAGCCTAAACCTGCATATTCTCTTCTTCTAACACTCAGCACAGAATTGGCCGTGCCGCCAAAGGATTGCTACCAACACCTTTATTGCCGCACCAATTTGAACGTTTGCCACTTTCCGCCTTTTACCCTTACTCGGAGCAAATAGAAACCTGCGGGCAGATCGCCAACCCATAGGGCCTCGCCTGCTGTCAGCGAGGCCGTTCGGGTATTTTTGCCAGAAGCTTCAGAGATGCGCACTTCTAAGGATGCGCTTGGTTCGGTGCCAGAGAAGCGTACCCACGTACTTGCTGGGTTCGGGTAGATGCCGATACTGGAAGGCTCATGGTTTTCGCCTGTTGAAGAGACTACCCCAGCAAACAGCCACAAGTATGCCCCGGGAAACTCTCGACGCCAAAACCACTCTTTGTGTTCGCCATCGGCAGGGACGATAAAAAACTGCTCCTCAGGCTCAAATCCCGCCTTTTCTAAGGAGTCCGCCACTGCTCGCATGTTTTGCGCTACGGAGGCAGGCTCTTTGCCGCCGGCCAAGAAATACACGCGCGCCTCGCCCAAGCGCGGATGTGTGGCCGCATGCTCGGCGGGTTTGTCGCCAGCAAACCAGAACGCGGGCGAAAAAATGCCCGCCCGAGAGAACACATCTTGCCGCTCAGAGAAGGCGTACATGGAGATAAGCCCGCCCATGCTGCTGCCCATGATGCCTGTGGTTCGGCGCCCAGGCAACGTGCGGAAGGTGCTGTCTATGTGTGGCTTGAGGGTGTTGATGATGAAATCCACGTACTTATCTCCGTCGCCGCCGGCATTGTACTGGACATTTGCCCACGGCGAGTATTCATCGAGCCGGTATTGCCCGCCGTTGTCTATGCCAACGATGATACAGCCATAGTCGCCCTGTTGGTGCAAGGCATTGAGCGACTCGTCCACCTCCCATTCTCCCGCAAAGCTGGTGGTGGCGTCGAAGAGGTTCTGGCCATCGTGCATGTAGAGCACCGGATATCGCTTCGTGGGTGCTGTCGCATAGTCGGGTGGCAGGTAAATCCAGATGCGCCGGTTGCGGTTTAGCTGTGGCATGTAGAAGCTGTTGGACAAGATGCTCACATTGGGCGCTGCAGTAGATTGGGCGCCTCCCAAGTCTTCCCAGGACAGGATGGTCAGCTCCAGGGTGGTGGGCTGGCCGCTGTAGTTCCAGATGCGGTCTGGCAAATAGCCGCCGTTAGCATTGCCCTCTACGGTGGCCCAACTGCCGCGGGTAAACTTGTATTTGACCTGACCGACGGGCGGATTTAGGGTAATGGTGTACTCGCCATTGCCTAATGGGGTGAGTATTTTGGTAGTATCGCCGGGATTCCAGTTATTGAAGGTGCCTGCCACGTAGATCTTGGCTCCAGCAGGGGTGTTGGTGGGAATAGATTTGACCAGCAAGGTCAACTGGGCCATGAGGCTACCCTGCCCCAACAGCAGGAGCAAGAAGGCGAAGAGGTGTTTGGTGTGGCGCATGCTTTTTGTTGGATACGTCAGGACCTAATTAAGAGGCAAAGTTATTGCGCCCGCTATAGCTTGGCAATTTGCCTGTCGTAGGTGTGTGGTTAATGATGGTTTTGAAGGCGTCTCTTTCCCCTAAGATATAGGACCGCCTTGATCTCAAGAGGAGCACAGCAATGCTGGGTGGTACTGGGTACTTCAATTCACTATGTACTCCAAGTCCAATTTTTCAATATCTGCGATGAGTTCATCACTGACAGATACTTTTTTGGTCTGCGAAGCCAGGGCGAGCCGTTCCTTGTGTTCGCGGTCAATCAGTTCCATACGCAGCAGGTGTTTGCCTTTATGGGCGTTGCATATCCGCTCTATTTGGGCTACGAACTCTGGCGTAATTCGTTCGATGGGCAAGCGCAGGGTAATACTTTGGGTTTTTTCCTCGCCTATGCTCTCCAACATGCGGATATTGGTTACGCGAAATTCGTAGTTCTCTGTGCCAAAGCGCACCTTGTATTCACCTTCCACATAGAGGCATACATTTTCTTGCATGAACCCTCTGAACTTGGAGTAAGTGTCGGAAAACAAGGCGATTTCGAGGTCGCCGGTGTAGTCCTGCAAGGTCATGCGCCCCCAGCCAGTGCCTTTTTGATTGATGCGGTGTTCGACCTTTGTAACAAAGCCAGCTACAGCCACCTTGTGGTCTTTGAAATTTTCCAGCTCGCCGATGGGTTTGGCAAAGGTTTTCCAAGCGAAGCGGTGGTTATCCAAAGGATGACCACTGATGTACACGCCTACCACCTCGCGCTCGCGCTGCAGCAGGGAGAGCAGGCCCCACGGCTCTGCCTGAGGTAATGGCGGCACCGGGATGCTCACCGAGTCGGAGAGGTCTCCGAACAAGGAGTTGGCCGACAGGATCTTGTCCTCATGATAGGCGTGTGCGTAGCGAAGCAGGTGCTCGATGAAGGAGTCGTACTTGTCGCTGGGGGCAAATAGCGCACTGCGATAGGCAGGGCCTTTGTCGGCCAGCGGCGGTAGTTCGTCCAGGGCACCTGCACAGGCCAAGCTTTCCAGGACGCGCCGGTTGATAGTGCGCAAGTTGGCACGGCGGACGAAGTCGTAAAGGTCTTGGAAAGGCCCATTTTTTTTGCGCTCTTCGATGAGGCTTTCTACTGCAGCTTCACCCACGCCCTTGATGGCGCCTAGCCCGTAGCGAATAACACCCTGTTTATTCACAGAGAAGTTTACATCCGATTCGTTGACGTCAGGGCCTTTCACCCGAAGCCCCATGCGTCGGCACTCTTCGAGGAAGAAGGTGATTTTGTCGCTGTTTCCTTGGCTATTGCTCAGCACAGCAGCCATGTATTCGGCCGGGTAGTTGGCTTTCAGATAGGCGGTTTGGTAGGCTACAAAGGCGTAGCACGTCGAGTGGCTCTTGTTGAAGGCATAGGAAGCAAAAGCCTCCCAGTCGCTCCAGATTTTTTCCAGCTTTTCCTTTGGATAGCCTCGGGCCGTGGCGCCTTCAATAAACTTACCGCGCATTTTGTCGAGTACGGCCTTTTGCTTTTTGCCCATGGCCTTGCGTAGCACGTCAGCATCGCCCTTAGAAAAGCCCGCTAGCTTTTGTGATAGGAGCATAATCTGCTCCTGATATACCGTAATGCCAAAGGTTTCCTGCAGAAATTCCTCCATTTCCGGCAGGTCATAGGTAACGGGCTTGCGTCCGTGCTTGCGAGCCACGAATTCCGGGATGTAGTCCATTGGGCCGGGCCGATAGAGGGCATTCATGGCAATGAGGTCCTCAAACTTGTCGGGCTTCAGCTCGCGCAAGTATTTCTGCATGCCCGCGCTTTCGAATTGGAAGGTGGCTATGGTTTCGCCTCGTTGGTAGAGTTCATACGTTTTGCGGTCGTCCAGGGGAATACTGTCGAGGTCTATTCGGATGCCGTGGTTTTGTTCGATGAGGCGCAAGGCATCGCGCAGGATGGTCAGGTTTTTGAGGCCCAAAAAATCCATCTTGATGACGCCCGCCTCTTCGATGGTGCTGCCCTCGTATTGGGTAATGAGGTACGGCGTCTCTTTAGAGGTACATACTGGCAGGATTTCCGTGAGGTCTTTGGGCGCGATGATGATACCGGCCGCGTGGATGCCTGTGCCTCGCACGGAGCCTTCGAGCACCATAGCTTCTCGCAACACCTTAGACTCCAGCGTGCCCTCCGCTGCCAAGTGGGCGCGCAGCTTTTTGCAGTTCTCTATCTCGTCAGGGGTCAAGTTCTCCTTTGCCGTCAGGGAACCTTCCCCCTCAAATGGGGCCGTCAGTACGCGCTTGAGCGAGATGTTTGGGCGCTCGGGCACCAGCTTGGCCAAGGCATTAGATTGGTCCAGCGGCAAATCGAGCACGCGCGCTACGTCTTTGATGGACATCTTGGCCGCCATGGAGCTGTAAGTGATGATTTGAGCAACCTGCTGATAGCCGTATTTCTTTACCACATAGTCAATCACGCGGTTGCGGCCCTCGTCATCAAAGTCTGTGTCAATATCGGGCATGCTCTTGCGCTCGGGGTTGAGGAAACGCTCAAACAGCAATCCGTACTTAATAGGGTCAATGTTGGTAATGCCGATACAATAAGCCACGGCCGAGCCAGCTGCCGAACCGCGGCCGGGGCCTACGAACACGCCCAAGTCGCGCCCTGCCTTGATAAAGTCGGCCACAATAAGAAAATAGCCGGCAAAGCCCATGGTCTCGATGGTGCGCAACTCAAAATGGAGGCGCTCTTCAATCTCCGGTGTTATCTGCCCGTAGCGCTGGCGTGCTCCTTCGAAGGTCAGGTGACGCAGGTATTCGTCCTGGCTAGCAAATTCCTGTGGCACTACAAAGTGCGGCAGCAGAATGTCTCGCTTGAGGTTAAGGTGTTCGCACTTATCTACGATTTCGAGCGTATTGTCCAAGGCAAAGGGTACATCGCCAAAGAGCGCGGCCATTTCGTCCTGGGTTTTGAAGTAGAACTGGTCATTCCAAAAGGCAAAGCGCCCGTCTCTGACCACAGTGCCTTCCTCCACAAACTCGCGAATGGGCGGCGTGGACTGCTTTTCTCCTGTATTCACACACAGTAAAATGTCGTGTGCGTTGGCGTCCTGCTGGTCCACGTAGTGTGAGTCGTTAGTGCAGATGACCTTGACGTTGTACTCTTTAGCCCAGCGCAGTAAGACCTCATTAACGCGCTCCTGCTCAGGCATCTGATGGCGCTGGACTTCGATGTAGTAATCCTCGCCGAAGATGTCGAGCCACCATTCGAACTCCTTGCGCGCCGCTTCTTCGCCTTGGCGCAGGATGGCTTGAGGCACCATGGCGCCTATGCAGCAAGTGGTGGCGATAAGTCCCTCGTGGTATTGCAGCACCAGGTCTTTGTCAATACGAGGATACTTGCCGTAGAGGCCCTCTATGTAGCCCAGTGAACAGAGTTTGACCAAGTTGCGATAGCCTGTAGCATTTTTGGCTAAGAAAAGCTGGTGGTAGCGCCGGTCTTTTTCCTCCTTGGTGAAGACCTTCCTGTGCCGATCGGCCACGAGGTAAAACTCGCAGCCCACGATGGGCTTAACGCCTTCGTGTCGGGCAGCCTCTGCTACGAACTGGAACACGCCGAACATGTTGCCGTGATCTGTAATGGCCACCGCAGGCATGCCGTCAGCCTTGGCTTTTTTGAACAAGGCAGGGATGGCAGCCGCTCCGTCGAGCAGCGAAAATTGGGTGTGGCAGTGGAGGTGGGCAAACTTGGGCATAGGTCAGTGTTTGTTCCAGTGTTCAAATTGTTTGAGGATGAGTGGTTCATCGGGTAAAGCCTCCAAGGCTTGCTGGAAGGCATACTCTACCTCGCTGACAGGTCTTTTCAGGTATTGGTAAATTTCTGCCAGCCTGAACCAACACCATCCGCGGCGCTTGTTGTCGGCGCTCAATTGGATGACACGCCGATACAGCTCGGCGGCTTCGCCAAGTAGCTGCCGGTTAAGTTGTTTCTTGCGTTCTTGGTATGCCTCTTTAGCTAAATGGAATTTGGCATCAGCGAATTCGTTCACCGCCCTGGCGTCGTTCAGAATGCGGGCGCGATTGTTTTCCAGCAGCCGGTGGGCCTCTTTGAAGTTGCCCATACTTCTGTAAAGCGCAGCGACGGTTGCCAATTCGGAAGGGTCGGCCAGAATAGGCTCGAGTGAATGAAGGACTTCAACAGCCTTTTTGATGTTGCCATGGAGCAGATAAGCTCGGGCCATGGCACTGGCAGCAGGGGCCTTATCTACGTGCCCGCCCTGAGCCAACAGCTCTTTCCATTCGGCCTCGGCTCCGCTAAGGTCGCCGTCTTCAGCCTTGTACTCGATGATTTGTGCCCACAGGATGCCGGAAGCCGTACGCGCTTTGGCCTCGGCAAGGCGGTTTAGAGCGGCGCTTTTTTGCCCTGTAGCCCACAGGTACGCGGCCTCGCGAACGGCGTGCAGCACTACGTACTGCGGGTGGGCCGGGAGCGTAACGCGGAAGTAGGTGCGCGCTTCATCAAAGTCAAAACGCGGCGGCGGCGAGCCGTTTTCCTTCATCTCGCGAAGGATAGTGGGTATGCCTGTGCTGCGCATTTCGGCCAAGCCTATCTGTTTGAGAAAATCGCCCACCCTTCGGTTGCGGTTGGGCACGGGCGGCACTCGATTGCCCTCCAAAAAATGCTCTGGTAAAATACCAGGCACAGGACCGGGATAGCTGATGATTTCCATCCGATCGGGGTAGAGGTATATCTTGACAGGCTCTGCATGAATAGCCTCATAGCTGCGGTGGTAAAACGCATTTACGATGGCCTCCTCCATGGCTGCATACGGAAAGGCCACAAAGCGCATCGCCTGGGCTTGGTTGGGTAGCTTCTGGGTCAGAGAGCCAAAAGCCGTTTCCAAAGACCGCAGTATTTCCCGGATTTGCTCGTGTATCGGCCCTGAGAAATGCCTCTCCTCTATGAGCCGCCCCCCAGCATCATCTCCGAACTGCACAACCTCGGCCCTGGCGCCGGGGAAATACTCGTGTGGCGCAAACGTGAAGAATAGCAGGCCGATGTTGACGGGAGCGTAGTGTTCGTTCACCTTTCGCACAATGCGCAAGGCCGAGCAAACTTCCAACGGAGGTAAATTCATGTCTGCCAGTTTGCTGCGAGCGTCCTGCAGAAATCGCTTTATGAGGCTATGCTCCAGCACCTCATAGCTCAACCCGAAGTTAGTGCGGTCGTCAAAAGGAATACGAGATGTGAGCGCGAGCAATTCTTGCATGAGCTGGCCTCGGGCCTCTACCGTCTCAGAACCTTGGCGGATGTAGTACACCTGTCTTTTGTCTCCACGCGTATCAGGAGCCTTGTAAGGGCGGGCATCTCCTGCAGGGCACCAGATCACCATTAGCCATTTTTCTTGAAACTGGACAGGCTCTACTATCGGGTAATACTCCGGCTCGATGCGATGACATTGCCCGCGAATTCGCCGCTGCACTTCTTCGAGGGCTTCTTCCGGAAGACCCACTGGCGGCAGTTTCGCTCTGCCTGCCTCTTCTTCCACGCCTAATATCACATAGCCGCCATTGAGGTTGTGAAAATCATTGGCAAAAGCACAAATAGTGACCACCACTTGCCGAAGCGAGTCATCCGACAGGCCTTTTTTGAACTCCAGCCGGGCAGACTCCACGGTTCTGGCCCGAAGGAGGTCTTCTGTATTGATGGGAATAGGTGGCATGAGCGACGCGAAGCGCAGTGTTTCTTGCTGTGGGTAATTTGCTCGGGCGGCAGCGCAAGGCCCAAGACAAGCACCAGGCAAAAGTAGCGAAAGTAAACCGCTTGGCTCACTATGCGGTAACGCTTGAGCGCCCTTGGCGCTACGCTTTGGTGCTGCCCTTTACCAGTACCCTTTCGCCTGCAGCCTGAAGAGTTCGGCGTACTTGCCGCCTTGGCTCAACAGCACTTCGTGGCTGCCTTGCTCCAGGATTTGGCCATCTTCCAAAAAAAGGATGCGGTCAGCCATGCGCACCGTGCTGAAGCGGTGGCTAATGAGAACGGCGGCCTTGCCGCGCGTTAGTTCAGCGAAACGTAGAAAGACCTCGTGCTCGGCGCGGGCATCCAAAGCCGCGGTAGGTTCGTCTAATATCACAATTTGCGCCTCGCGCATATAGGCGCGCGCCAGGGCAACCTTCTGCCATTGGCCACCGGAGAGATCCACTCCTCCAGAAAAGCGTTTGCCCAGCATCTGGTCGTACTGCTTGGGCAGGCGCTCGATGACCGCATCCGCCAAGCTTTTGGCTGCCGACTCCACAATGCGCAGGCGGTTGGTGCGCGCCTCGATGTCGCCGATGGCGATGTTTTCGGCTGCCGTGAACATAAATCGAACGTAATCCTGGAAGATGATGCCGATCTCGCGGCGCAAGTCTTCCGGGTTGTACTCGCACAGTTCCACACCATCGAGCAGGATGCGGCCTTCGGTAGGCTCGTACAGGTGGGCCAATAGTTTGACAAGCGTCGTTTTGCCGGCACCATTTTCGCCGACCAAAGCCAATTTTTCGCCCGGGGCTAAGGTGAAACTGACATTCCGAAGTGCCCAAGTGTCGCTGCCCGGATAGCGGAAGCTGACGTTTTCGAACCGGACGCCCTCGCGCATGGGGCGCGGCACGGGGCGTTTGCCGGCATGCGTTCGGGATAGAGGCTTAAGGGCCAAAAACTCAAACAGGTCGCGCAGGTAAAGGGCCATTTCGGCAATGCGAGAGAACCGCCCTACAATGGCTTGCAACAAGCCCTGCAGTCGGCTGAAGGCGCCCGCTAAAAACGTCAGGGTGCCCAGCGAGAGATACCCCATAACCGTCTGGCCAATGATGAAAACGTAGGCGCCGTAATACGCTACCGTGCTCAGCGCCGACAGCAGCACACCCCAGGCCGCCCTCCGAATGGCTAAGCGCTTGTTGGCCTCATAGTATCGGTGGGCAATGGAGCTAAAGCGCTCCGCCAGGAAGTGCTCCAAGCCAAAGATTTTGATCTCTTTGGCCGTCTCGTTGCTGGCGCCGATATAACGTAAATAGTCCAACTCGCGCCGTTCGGGTGTCCAGGAGCGCGTCAGAGAGTAGCCCTCGCGGTTGAAGCGCGTCTCGCCAATGAAAGAGGGAATGACGGCCAGCACTAACAAGACTATTAGCCAAGGGTTGAAGGCTATCAGACCGCCGGCTAGGAACCCTACGGTGATGAGGTCTTGCGTTTGCGACAGTACGGCGCTCATCAGGGCACTACGCCCGGCCGTTTGGGTGCGCGCTCGCTCGAGCTTGTCGTAGAACGCCGGGTCTTCAAATTGGTAGAGATCTAGCGTGGCAGCATGCCGAATAATGCGTACCGAAGAGTCGTTGTTCACTAAATCACTTAAGAGGCTATCTGTCAGGACAATAGCACGCCCCAGCGCGCTGTTAATCACTGCCAAGGCGAACTCCAGACCTACCCATTTCCATAGGGGGTGGGCCAACTGCCAAATGACATCAGCAGCGGCGATGGCCTTTACCACGCCGTCAATGATTTCCTTACCCACGTACAACATCAGCAGCGGAATGGCGGCCTGAATGAGGCGCAGCACTGCATTGGATAGGGTCAAGGCAGGCGACACAGCCCAGATCATGCGAAAAAAACGCCACAGATGCTCCCACGAGCGATAGGGCTCTTGCCCTGCGGTGCCATTCTCTTTGCTACTCAGCATGGTTCACATAACGAATGCCCAAAGAAAGGGTTTTGGCCGACGATTTAAAAGGATACTCATTTTCTGGCGAGGGCTGTTTGTCAAACCACCCGCGCTGCGTCCGCCGGTACCTGTGCCGCCCTTACCGAGGCCGTTTTTTTGGGGAAAAGCGGCTCCAGCACTTTGGCTTGACTCTTTGGCGCACCTGCACCCACGGAGCTCCGGCTTGGGCTTGAGCATGTGCCCGTCTCGCCCTGGGGTCTTAATAACGGCGTGAGCGGCACCGCAGGGTCACCGTGCTTGCAGGCGCGGAGATGAGAGGCTGCTGTTTCGCCATTATTAAGGCCCGAAAGCGGGACGAAAACACGCACAGGGCCAAACAGGGGCCGCACACCCAGTCACTACGCCCACAGCAGCCGCTCCGAAGCCGGCAGCCGTTTTTTCACCCCCAAAAAACGGAGGTAAGAAAGGCGGCGGCGGTAGAGGAAGTGGCCGGTTCTACTCTTCACTTATCACTTATCATTTTTCACTTCAAAATAGCAGGCTCTGCGGGCGCTTTGGAAAATATCATTCATCATTCATCATTTCAGAATGGCAGGCACTGCGGAAGCCCTAGAAAATGTACCCTTTGCAAGCCAACGAAAAAACCCTGCCGGTAGCACCAGACAGGGTTTCTTATGAGTAAGCAGGTCGTTCGAAAGTGTTTTTGCAGTGGCGAAAACCGCCAGGTGGGGAGTTCAGGCTTCTTTCAGCATGCGATTGCCGAATACCAGAAGCACGAGCAGCAAACAGGTGAGGATGATCATAGCGGATTAAACCGTTTTTGTGTGAAGAAATTGGAGTTAAAAAGAAGCCTCAGCGCTTCTTTCCGAAGTTTGTCGGAAGGAGAACGCCTATTACAGCCAAAAAGAGGGCCGGAAAATGTTAATGGTCGTTAATGAAAGGCAAACCTCGACCAGTATCGCCTCGGCAAGCTAACAAGGTCAGGCATTCAAGCCTCAAACGCCACCTGCAGGCTGCGAGCGATCCAGTACCCACTGCCACAGGGTGCTAATGCCCATGACCAAGCCACACGCCAGCGGATTGTACCACAAGTAAGCATCGCGGTCAACGCCAAAGAACAGCGCTAATATGAGGGCCTGTGTGATGACGGCAGCCCAGAAGACGGCTTTACCCTTCACCCTTTTGAGGAAGAAAGCCGTGAAAAAGATACCTAGGATAGTGCCGTAGAAAACAGAGCCTATCATGTTGACCGCCTGAATGAGGTTTTCAAACAAGTCGGCATAGCTGGCAAACACGACGATGAAGATGCCCCAGCCCACCGTGAACCATCGCGAGGCGCGGAAGTAGTGCGTGTCGTCGCGGTCAGTAACGATGGAGCGGCGATAAATGTCGGAGACGGAAGTCGCTGTCAGGGCACTTAGCTCTGAAGCGGTGGTGCTCCAGGAAGCGCAAAAGATCATAGCCAACATGAGGCCCGTTAGCCCCACAGGCACGTACTTGAGTATGAAGTGGATGAAGACAAAGTCCTTGTCCTTGGCATCAGCACCTGGGCGCGCCTGCTTGACCAGCTTTTCAGCCTGCGCGCGCAGGGCTTTGCGCTCGGTGTCCCATTGCTTCAGTTGGGTGCGCACAGACTCGGGTAGGTGGCCCTCTCCGTTGCGCATGTCGGCGGTGGCTTGGTGCAGCAGCGCCTGTCTGAGGCGGGCGATGCTGTCGTTTTGGGCTTCTAACTGCTTAAAGGCCGCCTCATAGGGCGTATTTCGCAGCGCAGCCCTGTTGGCATCGTGGAAATACAGCGGAGCGGGATAGAACTGAAAAAAAACATACACCATCACCCCCACGCCGAGCACCAACAGCTGCATGGGTATCTTTACAAAGCCGTTGAATAACAGGCCAAAGCGGCTTTCGCGCAGCGATTTCCCTGACAGATAACGCCCCACTTGGCTCTGGTCTGTGCCGAAATAAGACAGAAACAAAAATGTAGCGCCCAGCACTCCTGACCAGATGTTGTAGCGATCGCGAAGGTCAAAAGACCAGTCCACCACTTGCGTTTTGTCGGTAGCACTGGCCACTTCCCAGGCTTCAGGCAGCCCAATGCCTTGAGGCAGGTTGTACAACGCCACAAAGAAGGCCAATATCAAGCCGCCGAGCATGATGCTCATCTGCAGCTCCTGGGTGCGGCTCACGGCAGCGCTACCGCCAGAAGTGGTGTAAATAATGACGAAGATGGCCATCATGGCATTGGTCAGCGCCAAGTTCCAGCCAAACACTGCGCATAGGATAATGCTGGGCGCATAGATGCTAATGGCCGCCGCCACCCCCCGCTGAATGAGAAACAGCGCCGCAGTTAGCGTTCGCATGCGCAAATCGAAGCGGAGCTCTAGGTACTCGTAGGCCGTCGTTACGCGCAGCCGGTAATAGACTGGCAAGACGAATGCAACTAGGAAGAGCATAGCGATGGGCATGCCAAAGTAAAACTGGGCAAATTCCATCCCATCAGCAAAGCCCTGTCCCGGTGTACTCAGAAAAGTGATGGCGCTTGCCTGTGTGGCCATAATGCTAAGGCCTATTGTCCACCACTGCAGATCGCGCTTGCCGGCCAGAAAATCTTTGCTCGTGCCGATGTGGCGGCTCTTCCACAAGCCATACGCCACTACACCTCCAAGCGCCAACACGAGTACTACCCAGTCTATTGGTGTCATTTCGAAAAGGACAGATACAGGATGACGAAGATTAGCAACAGGAACAGCAGCCAGCTGCCCAAGCCTATGCTGTTTTCTCGCCAGATGTTAAACATTCTCTCCATCTGGTTGCGCCAGTCAATTTCTCCTGCTGGCGAGCGCGTAGCGGGTTCGTGGATGAGCAGAAAGTACTTGCGCAGCCCCTTGCGCACTTGGTCGCCGTGTTTGGTCAGCACCATGAAATCGCCGTTGAGGAACCGCAAGTCAAACAATTCACTTCTGCCGGCCATCTCCAAGATGAGCGAGTTGCTGTTGCCTAAGCGTCTCCACGAACCCTTGATTATGTTTCCGTCCAACGACAGCAGATACTCGCCGCCGGCGTTAAAAATGTGTAGGATAGCCTCGTGAAACCCTTCGTCGTCGCGCACCTCTTTCCAGCGTTTGCCCAACCAAAATGCCTCCTCCCGCAGGTCTTCGCCGTAAGGAATTACCTTAGGCAAGATGAAATCCAGGTGCTCGTCCATCGTGCCCAGATGAGGAGGCAACGCCGGGCTGAGCGCCCGAGAGATGTCCTGGAGTGTCGTCAGCTTCATAGCCACTTTTGTTTTTCGGGGGTAAAAATCGGTATTGCCGGCAGTTCCGCCATAAAATTACCCCGCGCCCTCTCCTCGGAAGGGTTCGGGGTAATGCAGACGCCAGCGCCATTGGGCTTTGGCTTCTGACGCACATGCCTCCAGCCTTACCCTTAGCGAATGCACTGCAAAGGCCCTGCCCACCGGCGCGCACCCTGCTCTACCTGGAGCCAAAAAATGCCCGCACCTACGCCAGAGAGGTCGAGGTGCTCACCTGGGCGGAATACCTTTTCCATGAGCACTCGCCCGCCCGCGTCAAACAAACGCAAGTAAGCCGGCGCTGGCTCTGGCAAGAATACAATAAGGTGTCCCAAGGAGGGATTGGGATATACACGCCAGATTTGCTCGTCTGGGCTGGGCCCCTCCCAGCTGGGCGAACTGCAATCGGAGCGCTCAATGACGGTCAAGGGCACGCCCAACTCGTTTATATAGTTGGGGCATTCCTCGGGTGCTCCTCTGACGCCATAGATACCTGGCTCCGTAACGACGAGCACGCGATCATTGGCATTCGAAATGTCGGCCCCATCTTTCGTCCACTGAATGTTGACGGTGTAAGGGAGAAGTATTTCGAAAAACACGGTATCACCTGGACAGATGAGCAATTCGCCCTCTGGGCCGATTTCAAAAGTACCTGAGTTAGATACCACTACGGGTAAGAAAACGTAACTGTCCACCAGAACGGGAGCGGAAGTATCTGTACACGCGCCTGTGGATGCCACTACAGTGTACTCAAAGCCGGGGTCGTCAAACCAGTTCACCCTTAGTGTGTCGGCATTAGCACCAGCAATAGGCTCAGGTGGGTCAGGGCTAAAGAAGACCTTCCGATACCACTGATAGGCGGCGAAGCCCGGCGTTGCCCGCAGCGTTATGGTGTCGCCCGGACACAAAAGCTCGTTTCCGCTGATACTTACTGTGCAGGTGTCGGAGCTGATACGCGCCATCAGGGCCGGCATGCCGCATAAAAAGGACACTGCCGCCATTAGGTAGGACAGAGCCTGCCGAATTAATCCTTGTGTTTTCATATGCTCTGCATTTGTGTGCCATTATAGACCACTTTTCAAGCGCAAAGGCTGGAGGTGCCTTCTACATTTGCTTCACTTTAACACTGCGATGAGGGCGCTTCGGTAAAACAAGCGCAACAACAAAAGTTAAACCTTACTCTTTACGGGAGCGTTTTCACCAATTTCTGAAGCCTGTTTTCTTATGGCCGATACTACTCATCGGATTTTAGAGGAAGTTGCACGCACAGGCATTGATTTGCTTCTGCGCGAGCCATTCTACGCCCACCTATTGGGCAGCCTCAATAAAGCCGTAGTAGGGCCAGAGCACCCCGTCGAGACGTTGGCCATTGGCATGGGGCACGATTCCCTGACGCTGTTCATCAACGCTGCCTTTTGGGATGAGGTACTTACGCAGCCACAACATCGCTACGGAGTACTGAAACACGAGCTGCTGCATCTGGTCTTTTGGCATCCGTTTGTCCAGGAGCCAATGCTCGACCCCACTTTGCTCAACGTGGCCTTCGATTTGGTTGTGAACCAGTACATCGAGCGCGAGCAACTGCCTGACGGCAGTCTGTTTCTCGATACTTTTGGCGCTTTGCGCTTGGAGGCGGGCCAAACTTGGTTCTACTATTATAAAAAGTTAGAAGAGCTGCGTCCTTCTCGCGGCAGCGATCTTCCAAAAGGGGTGCGGGGAGAAATACTCCGAAACTTGAGCCTCGACGCGAATGGTTTGGAGCGGCACAAGCCTTGGTACGACATTCGCAAACGCAGCGAACTAGAGCGTAGCGTAGCTGAAACTCACCTTAATGGGCTGCTTCAATCTGCTTGCAGACGCTTGGGAGACCGACTATGGGGCACTCTTCCAGGCGGCCTGCGCGAAACGCTCGGGGAACTGACTACATCAGTGCCAGTACCGCATTTGCCTTGGCATCATGTAATCCGCTTGTTTGCCGCCAGTGCCGTGCGCACTTATCTGAAGAATACTATACGACGCCCCAGCAAACGCTACGGCACCACTCCTGGTCTCCGGATCCATCGGAAGCGGCGCCTGATGGTGGCCGTAGATACCTCGGGCAGTGTACGCTCCGAAGAGCTGCAGCTCTTCTTTCGCGAAATATATCATTTGTGGCGTCTCGGGGCTTCTGTAGAAGTACTCGAAACAGACGCTTGTGTTCATCGTCATTATCCCTATCAAGGGCACTTACCTGGCGTCATATCGGGCGGCGGCGGTACTGATTTTAACGATGCGCTGGAAATGGCCAACAAAGAACGCCCCGATGGTCTGGTTTTCTTCACCGATGGGCATGCAGAGGTGCCTAAGGTACGCCCGCGCATACCTGTGTTGTGGGTCATTACGCCTGACGGTATTGATGCTCATTCGCCCACCTGGCAGCATCTGCCCGGCTGGCGAGTGAAGATGAAGCTCTGAATAGAACTGCTAAGCCAGCGCTACAGGGTTAATGACGCCTTTTTGCAGGTAGGCGCCCCTTGCATACGTATGCAAGAGGCGCCCTTGCCGTTTGCGGTATTTTAAGTTTTTGTATCTGCAGGGCTTTAAAACTATGCGAGTAGGGCCTGTCGTGGTAATCGGTTTTGCAGAAAAATGCCTGTCTTATGAAGCAAAAAATCGAAAAATCCGGAGCTACTTCTCGCATGGACGGGTAAGGCCATAATATTTAGGCTATAAAGCCGCACTATACCGGGCAAACGCCATGACATTGGCCTTTAAGCGCTATTTCAGTAACTTTCCGTGGACATGTTCTGAATATTTTTTTATTGTTAAAAAAATTGAAAATAATATTTAATAGTTCGATTTAAAACTTAAATCCCTGTAAATATACTGAAGATAACTTTGCCAAAAAATTACACTTTGGCTATGAAAAGAATTATCTTTACTTCGATGCTGGTAACGGCATTCTGCGTTATGTCCATAGCGCAGTTTGCCTTTGACCCTTCTGTTCCGGCTAACTACGAGCCTACGACCGTGGTACTGCCGCCCTCACCGCTGAGGTATCAGGTCCTTTTTGTGGGCCAGCTGGACTCAGTGATGACCACATCTACGTACGGTAACCCTGCAGGCAAGCACCCGGCCAAGCAGTGGCACGACTTCATCGGGGTAACTCCTGATCCAGACAAGCCCGGCGAATTCTGGATTACGGTCAACCACGAGATGCAGCAACGCCACGATTTCATTGGCGATGGTGGCGGCATGACTTCGTTTAAAGTCCGCCGCGACCCCGTTACAGATACGCTGGTCGTCATTGAGCAAACCCTTGCTGACGGACGCAAAGGCAAGTTTTTCAACATTGATTTTGTGAACACCGTTGGTGAAACGGGCATGAACTGCTCTGGCATTATTGGCGTGGGGGGGCGTATCTGGACGGCAGAAGAATGGCAGGTCAGCAGTAATTCTTCTGCTGCAAACTTCTTGCGCGATACTTCTGATTTCACTATCAACGCTCCAGAATTCCCAACCTTTCACGGCAAAACCATCAAGAGGTTTCAGAATCTGAACTGGATGGTAGAGATAGACCCCAAGCAAGCTAAGGCCATTCGCAAGCAATACAACTGGGGCCGCTTGTTCTACGAAGGTGGTGCTGCCGCTAGCGACAATCGCACTATTTATATAGGCGAAGATGCCACACCGGGTCTTTTCATGAAGTTTGTTGCTGATGTACCTGGCGACTTCACGAAAGGCAAACTGTACTACTACGCCCACACCAAGACGCCGAAGTGGCAGCCTCTGGATAATACGGATCTGAATGTGATGCTCAGTCCGCGTACTCCGGCCATCGCAGGTGGTGCTACGGTATTCAATCGCTTGGAGTGGGTAACTATCAACGAGCAAACAGGTCGTGTATATATCGCTGAGACGGGGCGCGACAACCTCGGACAATCTTCTTCTTGGCGAAACGCCATCAACGGAGGTGCTGCTCCTGCGAAGCATCATGTAGAGCGCGCTGCTTCCAAAGGCTTGACTCCCACATCTGATGACTATAGAGATTACTATGGTCGTGTACTGTGCTACGATCCCACTACAGAAGAGATTACGGTGCTCATAGAAGGAGGTCCGGAGTTTACAGAGCAGAATGTACCTCTGGCATCTTATCCGAACAAACACCTGTCCAATCCGGATGGGCTTAACATGCTCTATGTAGGCAATAAAGCATTCCTGATTATTGCTGAGGACCTCAATGGTGCCTCCTATGGTCGCATGCCAGACAATAAGCCAGTCATTTGTGAATTGTTTTTGCTCGACTTGTCTATCCCGAATCCCACAGTGGATGACTTGATTCGCATTAGTGCAACGCCTGTAGGTGCAGAGGTTACGGGCGCAGTGATGACGCCTGATGGCAAGACTATGCTTGTCAACTCGCAGCATCCATCAACGACAAATCCTGGCATCTATGCCAACTCGCTCACGTATGCCATTACGGGCTGGGACAACTTGATAGTATCTATCAGCGAACCGAAGTTCTCGGATGAAGACAAGTTCCAAGTGTGGCCCAATCCGGTCGCTCGTGAGCTGAATTTCAACATGGTGACGGATGCTGCTATTTTCAATATGAATGGACAGCTTATGCGCGTATATCGCAACACGCAAATAGCCGACGTCTCTGACCTGCAGCCGGGCATCTACTTCGTAAAGAACGCTAAAGGCGAGACAGTTAAACTGATTGTACAGTAATAGCCTTCTTGCCGCCTTTTGTGCGGTTCAAGTTTCCTCCTATGCGGGCGGCGTGGCTAATAGAAAAGACCACGCCGCCCTTTTTAACAGGCAATTAAACCTTTCTCTCTGACTATGCGGAAGTTTATTGTAGCCTGCTGCATGTTGGCAGCAGGGCTGGGCCTTTCTGCTCTACATCGGCCTTTTTCCTCCCTTCAGTCACCTACTATTGAGCGTGTGCGCTCCATATACGCAGAAGGTCTTCGCCATTATCAGCATTCGCTGTCAATCTTTGAGCAAACGCTGCTCGATGCCAATAGCACCACCGAACAATGGCGAAAAGACTTCCAGAAGATCCGTATTGCGTACAAGCGCATTGAATTCCTGCTCGCTTACTTGGATGAAGAAAACACGCGCGATTTTCTCAATGGCCCACCGTTGCCCTCTGTCAATCGGGTAGTGGCTGGCGTGGAAGTGATAGAACCAACTGGTATGCAGGTCATAGAAGAGTTGTTGTATGATGAGGCCGCTGCAGAGCAACGACCAGAGCTGCTGCGTCTTACAGAAGAACTTATTAGGGTTTATCAACCCATCATGACCACCCAAATAAAATTACCTTTTACTGATAGACAGGTGTTGGAAGCAGTCCGTGCGGGCATTTTTCGCGTTATGGCATTGGGCCTGTCCGGCTTCGATACTCCGGCCTCAGGTGCTGCCATTGAAGAGTCGGCAGTCAGTATGCAGGCCATGCAACAGATCGTTGCCTTGTATTTGCCTTATTGCCCGAAGAAATCGTTGGCAGATAGCATTACGACGAACTTCAAGGGGTGCATAGAAATGATGCTTAAGCATCCAGATTTTGACTCTTTTGATAGAATAAATTGCATTCGGCGCTTTTTGGAGCCACTCTATGGCCAAGTACTTCGATTACATACTGCATTAGGTATTGAATATGTTTTTCACGTAACCAATCTGGCGCAGCCGATAGAATACCTATCGCCAAGTATGTTTTCGGAGATGACCTTCAACGACCATTACTATGCTGGGATTGGTGCTCATCATGAAAAATCCATCGCTATTGAACTAGGGCGGTTACTCTTCTTCGACCCCATTCTCTCGGCTAACAATCAGCGCGCCTGCGCCTCATGTCATCAGCCAGAAAAAGCATTTACGGATGGCTTACCTAAAAGCCTCGCCACAGATTTTGCTGGCACAGTGGGCCGAAATGCGCCCACTATTATCAATAGTGTCATTGCAGACAAATTCTTTTACGACCTGCGCTCCGACAGATTGGAGAGCCAAGCCGACCATGTTATCCTAAACCCAAAGGAATTCAATACCGACTATTATGAAATCTTGAACAAGTTGAACCAGAGCAGCACTTACCGCGCGCTTTTCCATGAGGCCTTTGGTCACGAACCTAATGTGCCGGGTCTTATACGCGCCCTAGCTGCCTATGTGCGTTCGCTCAAAAGTTTCAACAGTCCTGTGGATCGCTTCCTGCGTGGCGAAGAAGTAACCCTCGAGCCAGAGGTGCAATTGGGCTTCAACCTATTCATGGGCAAGGCCTTGTGTGGCACCTGCCATTTTGCCCCTACATTCTCTGGCTTAGTACCGCCCCAGTTTAAGGAAAACGAGTCTGAAGTGATTGGCGTCCCACTGGATCCTTTTGCTTCTGTATTGCAACTCGACCCTGATTTGGGCCGATATGCGAACGGGCGACCGCGCGACCGCGCTGAGCACTTGCAATATAGTTTCAAAACGCCTACAGTGCGCAATGTAGCCCTAACCGCGCCCTATATGCACAACGGAGCTTACCCTACCTTGGAGGCTGTTGTGGATTTCTATAATCGCGGTGGTGGTATTGGGCTGGGGCTTGAGGTGCCGCACCAGACACTCCCGTTCGATAATCTGAACCTAACGGACGCCGAACAGAGAGCCTTGGTTCGTTTTATGGAGGCCCTAACGGATACCACAGGCCTCACAACGCGCCCAGTACGCCTACCTGTTTTTGACCACCAAAGTGAGTGGAACCACCGCGCTATCGGCGGTATATATTGATTTATGCGAAAGAGCAAAGTCATTGTTTGGATAATCGGCTTATTAATCATAACTGCGAGCCTATGGGCCTGCGTAAGGGAGGTTTACAAGCCGCTCTTTCACCTAACGGTGGAGAATGGAAGCGGCTCAGGCGACTACCCTGCAGGCACTTCAGTTTGGGTAATGGCCGAATCGCCTGCAGGGCAGCGCTTTCTGGGTTGGGAGGGCGATACCGCTCATCTGGATAAACTGACCAGTGCTAAGGCCCGATGTATCATGCCGGACAGCAACATAGTGCTCGTAGCCTACTGCTTGCCCGCAGGCGAGCCTAGCTTTCGCTACGAAGTATTCCCTATCATTCAGCAATAGAGTTGTTCTAAAATAACGATATTTGCACAAAAATCCACCGAACACGATGTTAGACATCCACAGAGCCCTTCGCAATGAGTCCGTTT
>FWWM01006488.1_pt1 | contig 24460 bp, 21 predicted proteins | sample 2228351 | NCBI WGS metagenome assembly FWWM01 (sample SAMEA103939774, study PRJEB20133) | metagenome
TGTATCAGCAAAATGTTCTCTCAGATTCTCTTCACCATATTTTTTAATCATTACCTATCTGAGGTGATCAGCAATTTCCTGTGTTTCGTTTGCAAGCATTGTGGTTTGGTTAACAACACCTACTCTCTGCAAATCTTTCTTTACATCAAATCCATCTGAATATCTTCCGGCAAAAAACTGATAAAAATATTCATCAGGTTTTTCACTAAGTATAATTGATGAAAGAATTTTTGCTTCATTCAAATCCCGCACAATTACTGATGGTGCGGAAGTTTTGCTGTGTGAGAAAGTTGCTCTTGTTTCTTCGTGATAATGTTTGCCGTGGATTATAACAGTATAGTTTTGTTTTCCTAGTTGTTCGCTGCGGTTCCAAACTTTTTCTACAAACGGACATGTCGTATTGTAACGATAAGGATCAATCCCAAGTTCATTTAGTTTTTGTTCAATTTCGAGAGTAGTGCCAAATGCAGGAATAATTACAATATCATCCTTAGTTAGTTCATCCCAGTTTATCAGATGATTGCCGGCTGTATCCATCAGGAACTTTACACCAAGTTTTTGAAGATCCAGATTTACACCTGGATTATGAATCATTTCACTTAAGAGAAAAATTCTTTTATCAGGATTTTCCTCAATTGTTCGATAAGCAATCTCAATTGCATTTTCAACCCCATAGCAAAAACCAAAATGTCTCGCTAATAAAAATCTGACCGGACCAAAATCCAATTTCGTTGGTGTGAAATCTTTCTTTCTGGGATCAAGATCTTTGCGGGCATTTTTTATCCTCGTAATAAATGAGCTTCTGTAAAATTGTGGTATATCAAATTTCTTCATCTTATACTTTTTTTTATGCAAACATCCATAAGATTAATTTTGTTCAATTTATTCCAATTCTGAAATTGAAATTCTGAATTCATCTGCAAATTTCTCAACCGAAGGTTTGTGGAAAAAGAACAAAATCAATACTGCCGAAGCAATTAGCAAAAATATTACAGAACCGGTTAAAAGGTAACCAACTATTGAAAATATAGTCGGTGCTTCGACAAGTGCTAATTTAATTATCAATCCCTGTCGGTATAAATTTATCTTATCGTTAATTGTTGAATCAGGTTTAGCACGATTTATTATTCCACGATATAACATTGGTCCCAAAACTACAGCTGGTGAAATGATTAATAAATCAGTAACAAACAGAGGTAAAAACAAATTATCATTCACAACCATGTTACCAATTTGAACCAGATAAACTGCTATAAAAAGAAAAATAATCTGACCTGCCAGCAATGCAAAAAATATCATTTGAATTGTTTTGAATTGATCTTGTACTTTCATCACTCACCTTATTAATAACTTAGAAATTGACGACACTGTTTTTTATATTTGCGCACCAAAATTAAAGAATGAACATGAATTTTTTAGATAAACTTGAAAAAGTTAAACAAAGATACGACCAGATAAACCAGTTATTTTCTGATCCTGAGTATATCAATAATCCCGAGAAAATGATCGCCTTGAATAAAGAAAAAAGCGAGATTGAGGATGTGGTTCAGGTTTATGAAAAATATGTTAAAATCCTAAAAGATATTGAAGGCAATAAAGAAATTATTAATAATTCTTCAGAAAAGGAATTGGTTGATTTAGCATACGCTGAGATGGATGAACTCAATGCAGAAAAAGAAAAACTTGAAGAGGAAATAAAAGTTTTATTACTTCCCAAAGACCCAAACGATGATAAAAATGTTATTATGGAAATAAGAGCAGGAACCGGTGGTGAAGAAGCAGCTCTTTTTGCCAATGATTTGTTCAGAATGTACACCCGCTATGCTGAAATGAGAGGCTGGAAATATGAAATTATTGATTTGAATGAAACTGGTTTAGGGGGTATTAAAGAAGTAGTTTTATCTGTTAGCGGAGAAAATGTTTATGGTGATTTGAAGTATGAATCAGGTGTTCACAGGGTTCAGAGAGTGCCCGAAACCGAAGCAAGCGGAAGAGTTCATACATCAGCAGCTTCAGTAGCTGTCCTTCCCGAGGTTGAAGATGTTGAGGTTGAGATAAATCCAAATGATTTAAAGATTGATATTTTCCGTTCCGGTGGTGCTGGAGGACAAAATGTAAACAAAGTTGAAACTGCTGTTAGAATTACTCATCTTCCGACTGGGATTGTTGTTCAGTGTCAGGATGAAAGGTCGCAGTTGAAAAACAGACAAAAAGCTATGAAGGTTCTTAAGGCAAGATTATATGATATGGAAATGAGAAAGCAGATGGAACAAATTTCAGCTCAACGAAAATCTCAGGTTAGAAGTGGCGACAGAAGTGAGAAAATACGAACATACAATTTCCCTCAAAATAGAGTTACTGACCACAGAATCGGCTTAACCCTGTATAACTTATCAAATATTATGGAAGGTCAGCTGGATGAATTGATTGAGCAGCTAAAGTTAGCTGACAAAGCAGAGAAACTTCAGGCGGCAGATTTTCATTGACCTTTCACTTTTATTGTAATTAAACTGACATCATCATCAAATATCTGATTTGTGAATTGGTTAAACTCATCAACTAATATTTTCATTGGGTCTGAATTGAATTCTTCCTGATTTATAATTTCATTAAGTCTGTTTTCACCAAATTGTTTCCCTTCCTTATTTCTAGATTCAATAATTCCATCTGTCATCATAAGTACTAAATCACCTGCGGCTAAAGTAAGAGTAGTATCAATGTAATGCGAATTTTTGTTAAACCCTATTAAAAGTCCTTCTGAACTGATTCTTCTTATTCTATTGTTTGAAGCTTCTTTAATAGTAATAGGATTGTCACCAGCACCGCAATATTTCATTTCAAATGTTTTGTTGTTGATAAGGATAACTGACAAAGCAACGAACACCTCAGAGATTTTTGAATCCTGATAAACCGCATCATTAACGCGTTTTAATATTTCTGCAGGGGATTGAGCTTCAACGGATTGCAGTGTGCCACGAACAGAACTTCGTATATAACCAGCATAAGCAAAGGCAAAGTACCATGCGCCCCATTTTTTACCCATAACATCACCGAGAATTATCAGAAGGTTATCATCATTCACTTTGTAGTAATCAATAAAATCGCCCCCCGGAATTCCGCGATATGGAATATGCCACTGATTTATTTCATATCCTGTAAATAATGGTGCCTGATCTGGTACAACTTTAGCACCCAGTGATGATGCAGCAGAATGCAATTCAGATATAGCTTTGTTTCTTTCACTTTTAAGACTCTTTATTATTGCAGATACTTTTGCAATTACAATTTTGGGTCCTGCAGTTTTAACCACATAGTCTGTAATTCCCAAATCATATCCTTCGAGAATATCCTCATCTGTTGCTTTTGCAGTAAGAAAGATGAAAGGTACTGATTTCAATTCTTCATCTTCGAGAAGTTTTTTTCTGAACTGATAACCATCGGTTCCGGGCATCATTATATCAGAGATTATAATATCGGGGTGTATTGACGGAGCAATTTTTAATGCTTCTTCTGCGGAATTAACTGCAGTACATTCAAAGCCGGCTGTATCTAAATTATATTTAAAGAGTTTGGTGATAGTTGGATCATCATCAACGAACAATATGCGCGTTTTCCTTTCAGTGAAAGTTGACTGAATACTTTTCTTCAAACCGTAGGTTCGATAAATCTCAGTTCTTTTAAGCAATGCCTGAACTTTGAGTATCAGTTCCTTTACATCGAAAGGTTTTGTGATAATATCATCACCACCGGATTCGATTGCTTTAAACTTATCTTCGAGAGTATTTTTTGCTGTAACAAATACGAATGGCAGAAATCTGTGTTTGGCATTACTTCTAACTTTTTCACAAAATTCAAATCCATCCATTTCGTCCATGGTTACATCTGAAAGAACAAGATCAATACGATTTTCTTTTAATGTCTGAAAAGCTTCTTCAGCATTTTTCGCTTCGTATGTGTGGAAGTCATTTAATTTAAGGTGGTGGGTAATTAGTTTCCGGATAGTTACATCGTCATCAATAACCAGAATAGATTTCTTTTCGGCATCTTTCATCTTAGTATGAGTATAAATAATTCTTTCAATGGTTAGCTGCCAAAACTGTTTACAGCTTCTTCAACAGAGGCGTAGGTTTCGAAAACTCTGTGCATCCGTGTAAGCTCGAACATAGATTTTACGGCAGGTTGAAGTCCCACCAGTCTAAGATCTCCACCTAAATTTGTTACCTTTTTAAGTGATACAACAAGTGCTCCGAGAAATGTAGAATCAATAAATTCACAAGCCGAAAGATCCACGACAATTTTTCTGTTGCCAAGTTCAATATCTTCGGTAAGTTGCTGTTTGAATTCCTCGGCTTCGCGAAGAGTTGCGCGATGCAGGTTTATTGTTTCAATTAAAAGATCGCCAATATTTTTTTTCTCAATGTACATATTACTCCCATAGTTTAGTGTTCAATTCCATATTTATCCATCAGACGATAGATTGTTGCTCTGCCAAGCTGAAGTTTTTTAGCAGCTTCAACGATATTACCACTGGTAACTTTCAGAGCGTGTCGGATAGCTTCTTCCTTCAGTTTTTCGAAAGGAATAATTGTGTCATCGGCAAACAAAGGTCCGGCAAAATCAAAACCTGCAGGATAGTCTTCTGTTCTGATATGTGGCGGAAGATCTTCAACATCTATCATTTCACCTTCAGAGATAATAAGGCATCGTTCAATGGTGTTTTCCATTTCACGAACATTTCCTGGCCAGCTGTAATCATAAATAAGTTTTAAAGCTCTGCGTGTAAAACCTTTGCAGCTTTTGCCGAGTTTGTCATTAAACTTTTTGAGGAAATGCTCGGCAAGAATCAGGATATCGCCTCGTCTTTGTCTTAGAGGCGGAATATGAATAGGGAAAGAATTGAGTCTGTAAAAAAGGTCCTCACGAAATTCTTTGTTTTCAACAGCTTTCTTCAAATCTTTATTGGTTGCAGAAATTATTCGCACATCCGTTTTAATTATTTCTGTTCCACCGACTCTTTCAAATTCTTTCTGCTGAATAACTCTTAATAGTTTTGCTTGTAATACCATCTCGAGTTCGCCTACTTCATCAAGGAAAATAGTTCCGCCTCTGGCTATTTCGAACTTACCCAACTTTCTCTGATGAGCTCCAGTGAAAGAACCTCTTTCGTGCCCGAACAACTCACTTTCAAGAAGTTCTCTTGGAATAGAAGCACAATTAACAGCAATAAATGGTCTGTCTTTTCGCTTTCCGTTATAGTGTATTGCTCTTGCAATTAGTTCCTTACCTGTTCCGCTTTCTCCATAAATAAGGACTGAGATATCATTATCCAGAACTTTTGATACAAGCTTAAAAACATCCTGCATTTTACCGTCGGCTGAAATTATATTATCGAAGCTATATGTCTTCTTTACATTTTCCTTAAGATTTTGTATTTCTTTTGTGAGGTCATAACTCTTGATTGCATTTTTTATCGAGAGTTCAAGTTTCTGCTGATCTATTGGCTTGGTGAAATAATCATATGCACCAAACTTGAGTGAGTCAACTGCTACTTCGATGCTGCCCTGAGCTGAGAGCATAATCACAGGTAAATTTTCATCAAAAGCTTTAATTCTTTTCAGGGTTTCAATTCCATCTAAACCGGGCAGCATAATGTCGAGCAGAATAACATCAGGTCGCTTGTGCAGATTTTTAAGAACATCTTCCCCTGAAGCAAATGATTCGGCATTGTATTTCCATTTATCTCTTACCCAGTAGGTCAGGAGTTTGGAAATTGCCTGTTCGTCATCAACTATAAAAATAAGTTTTTCCAATTTAGAACCTGTTAATTTTTATCCTTTATGTTTTTTAATAATCGAATTATTACTGTTGTGCCTTTATGCTCTTCGCTTTGAATATTGATTAATCCCTTATGCAAATCTACAATTTGTTTTACAAAAACCAATCCTACGCCAACCCCTTCTGCTTCCTCAATCGGGCGATTTGCTTTATGAAACTTCTGAAAAATGTGAGGTAATTGGTCCTGTGGAATACCAATTCCTGTATCAGCAATAATAATTTCAACTTCTCTGAAAAGATTATTCAATATTATTTTTATTCTACCAAGTTCTTTGGTGAATTTCATTGCATTATTGATAACAGCGCGTAGGGCCATACTAAGTCTTTCATCGTCTGCCTCAATAAGAAGTTCATCATCAGGAATTTCCACACTCAACGTAATATTTTTTTCTATTGCCTGATGTACAAACTCATCAATTACCTTTCTTAAAGTCCGCCCAATATCAATTTTCGATTTGCTTAGAACGAGTTTTCCTGTTTCCATTCTTGAAAGCTCGAGAACTTCGTTAATTAATCGCGCAAGTCTTTTTCCTTCATTCAGAATTATGTAGTTAAATTCGATTTTCATTTCATCGGGCATATTCGGATCTGAAGCGATGGTTTCTGAGAAGCCAACAATTGAGGCTAGCGGTGTTCTTAATTCATGAGAGATATTCGACATAAACTCGTTTTTCATTTTATTAAGTTCTTCAAGAACAGATTTCTGTTGAAGTACTCTCGAGCGTTCAAGATTTATCAGTCGCTCAAGCTCAATCATTTTGGGTCTTAGTTCCTTAAGTTCTGCTTCAAGTTTTTTTGTATATGATATGTTTTTGCCCCCTCCCAGAAGTCCGGCGATCTTATCCCCGTTCCTAACTGTCCGGATGTTCATTGAATATAATTTAGGTACTTCGAACTTGGAAATCAGATGAACTTCAAGTGAAGAAGAGCCTTCTTTTAGTGCCTTGTCTATCATATCAGTTGCAGCGGCAATGTTTTCTGATTCAATGAAATCAGTAAAATGTCTGCCAATGATTTCGGAAGGCAGGTAATCAAGTTCTTTGCTTCCGTAATTATTTACTGCAACTACAAATCCATCAGAATTGAGAACAAATATTAATTCCTGAGCTAAATCGAAGAAGCTTAGGAATAACTCTCTCCAATCTCCAAATTGTAAAAGTGCACGATGATCAAAATTCCCGAGTAGTAGTTCCCTTATTTTGTCTTTTTCCAATATGTTGCTCATTCTTCATAATGAAAGGTTTCTTCGGGTATGAAAATAGTATGAAATGAAAAGTAAATCAAACTTCAATCAATTTGGTTTTGATTCTTGTTGAATTAGTTCGAAGTACCTGCGAATGAGTTCTTCGTAATCTTTACTGTAACCTTCGCGCACTGCTTTATCTAGTTCTTCCTTAAGTGAGTCTTTTTTCTGTTTCATCAGATTGAGGTCAGAAGGGCTTTGTCTTACAATATTCTTTCCTGATTCCGATTTTCTTTCCTGTTCAAAATCTCTTTCATTAATTGAGCGTTGTGCATCGAGAAGTTTTGATAGAATTTTTTCCTGCTTTTGGATTAAATCATCTGTAAGCTTTTCAGTTTGCATGTCAGTAATAACTTCCTGCATTTGTTTTGCGATATTTTCGAGATTAGCAGGGATCTTTTTCGATTCACCGGATTCTTTTGCTTCCTTATTTAACTGTTCGAGTGATTTTTTAATCAACTGCTGTTCTTGTGCCAGTCTTTGAAGTTGTGCCAGTTGTTCCTGATTCAGGTTGCCTTGTTGCATTTGCTGAAGCATTTGTGTCATATTGTTTAAAGTCATTTGCTGACCAGAAAGTTGCTGCAGTTGCTGAAGCAGAGACATCATTCCACCTTGTCCGCTTCCGCCCTGCATCATTGATTCAAGCTGAGATTTCATCATCATTATTGCCTGATTCATATTTCCCATAGCTTCCTGCTGAAACATTGCAGAGTTTCTGGGATTTCTGTTTTGCATGTTACTTAGTGATTGTTCCATATTTTTGTTTGCAAGTCCAAGGGCTTTACCCATCTCCGGAGTTACAGCAAAAGTTTTTTGCGAAAGTTGAGCAAGCTGTTCAAGAAGTTTATTCAGATTGTTTTTTATCTCGTTTTGCTGTTGCGCAAGAGTTTGATACTGAGATGAATTAGGATCTAGTTTTTGCGATTGATTTTTCAAATCTTCCTGCTTTTTGGATAACGAAAGCAGATTATCAATTATTCTCATCATATCTGCGAATGTTTGCAGTTGATTCTGCTGCATCATTTCATCTTTCATCTGCTGCATCATCTGCTGCATCTGCTTCATATTATTGCTTAACTGTTTCTGATTCTTCTGAGCACTCTGCTTTTGACCTTGTTTAAGATTCTGAGATGCCTGTTTCGAAAGTTGTTCGTTCTGCTGATTGTTAAACTCTTCCATAAGTTTATCAAGTTCTTCTTTCGGAACATCAGACATATCTTCCATTTTTTCTTTCAAATCTTTCATTGTGTTTTCAAGGTTATCGAGTTCTCTGCTAATTTCGTCCTGCTGTTTGCTTAGGTTTTCATTTTCCTTCTGATCATTCGGATTACTTTTTTCTGTTTGTTTATTTAACTCTTCCTGCTTTTCATTCATTCTCTCAGTTCGTTTAAGCATTTCATCAATTTTTTGTTCGATCTGAATCCGCTTAAGAAGATTCATTGTACGTTCAATGCTTTTTCTGAATTTCTCCTCATCAATCTGTATATTTTTCATCTGATCCTGAGTCAAATTTCTGTTTAACTGTTCGAGAGTCTGCCGCATTTGTTCAAGTGCTTTTTTTAATTCATCACTTGTCATTTCTTCCATCAGTTGCTGAAGTTGCATGTACTTTTCAAGAGTTTCTTTTGAAAGCAATTTATTCTGCTGAAGTTCATTCTGAACATCTTTTAATTTCTCGGAAATACTTTGCATTTTTTCCTGTAGGGATTCAAACTTATCAAGAGCTTTTTCAATTTTTTGTTTTTCTTCCCAGGTCAATTCTTTTTTATCCTGCTTCAAATCACGATTTATCTGCTCAATATCTTTTTTAAGCTCCTGAGCTTCTTTAATGGTTTGCTGGAGTTCCTTTAATGCATCATCCTGAGTTTTATCTACCTGCGCAAGAATTTCATCAAGAGAGGGCACACGAAGATTTATAGTTTGTGTTTTCGCTGATTTGGGTCCGCTTATATTATCATTATCAAAAACTTCAAGATAAAAGGTAAATACATCATTTACTGCAGGAGAAAGCTTAGTTAAGTTCCAGATATAATCAACAAACTGCTCTTTGTTAGATTTATCAATCTGAATTTCAAGCTGTGAAAAATTTTCCTGTGGTTTTTCATATTGTGAAGATGATAATCTGTAATTCAGTACAAGCTTTGTGAAACCAAAGTCATCTGAAATTTTTAGGTTTATGGGTACACGATTGTCTTCGGGAAGATTAATATCTGCTTTCGGGAAATTTAACTCAATTGAAGGATAAACATCCTCAAGAACTTTAATGTTATATGTAACCGGCTGAAGGTTTCTATCATCGTTTAAGTCGGTTATGATAATCTGATAATTTTTATCATTCAAAATTCTTAACGAGCCACTTGCCTGATTATTGAGAGACTTCAACAGGACTTCGCTTGAATCACTAAAAATAATTTTACTGCTTTTGATTTCTTTGCTTGCAATAATTTTATATTCTGCTCTTGATCCTTTAAGTGCTGTAATATTCCCGTTGTCTTTTTGTTCTGTGGCCGGAAGTTGCGAATAGCCGGGTGGAAAAATCTTAAGCTCCAGAAGTTTTATTACCGGATGATCTGTAACTTCAATTTTATATTCTTCGCTTCTGATATCTCCGGCGAAAGCATAATAATTAATTGTGTTTCTGATATTCTGAAATTTAAATGAATAATTTCCCGCTGAATCTTTTATAAGCTTATTATTTGTGAACCCCGTCTCCGAAATATCTTTTTCTGCCAGAAATATTTCACCCGGATCTTTTCCAGTAACTTTTATCTTTATTTCAACATTTTCGCCTTTGGCAATTTTGATATTCCCGGGAATTATTTCAAACCCAAACTCTGCAGGTGGAATAAATTCTTTTCCATAATTAAAAAAACGGGTGCTTGCAGAATTAACAGGAGAGATGAATGTTACAGAAATTAATGTAACAACTACGATAATACTAAGATTAATCAGGTAACTTTTCAGTGAAGTGTAAGAAACAATTTCAGAAAAGTCTATGTCTCTCACTTTATGGTATACATTACTGAAAGCCGCATCAATCAACTCTGGTGAATAGAGGTTTAGTATTGTTGAACCATTAACAAGCTGAAGTGAATTTAATAATTCATCTTTAATAAAAGGGAAATGAAGACCGGCAATCTTTGCAGTTTCAAAATAATTTCTTGAAGGAATAATGTTGAATAATTTCAGTAGTGGAATGAATACAAAGTAAAAGACTGAAATGAAAACAATTGTTATCCAACTAAAAAAAAGAATTGTTCTGATAGAAGATGAAAATCTGAATAAGGATTCTGATAAGATAAAAGCAAATAATACTGCTGTCAGTATTGATAAACTTATTAAAAATCCTTTAAGACAGATTACTGAAAAATCTTTCCTGATAAGTTTCTCAAGCTTGTTAATTAGATCGCCGTAATATTTTAATCTGGCTTCACTCATTGACTTAAAGCAAATAAAATAATATTTGTTCCAAACTTAAGAGCTTCAATTCTTTTTTCTTCAGGATCTTTATGCACTTCAGGGTCAGCCCAGCCATCACTTGGATTTGATTCGTATGTGTAAAGCACAGCCATTCTGTCACCAATAAAAATTCCGAAAGTTTGTGTCGGTTTTTTGTCGTGCTCATGAGTTTTTGGTGCACCGTTATCAAATTTATAAAAGATGCTAAATAGTTTGTGAGAAAAAGGCAATTCAACAAAATCTTTATCCGGGAAAACTTTTTTCATTTCTCTTCTTATTGCCTTATCCATACCATAATCATCATCTATATATAAAAAGCCACCATTTTCAAGATAGGTTCTTAGTCTTTTAACTTCCTCATCACTGAATACAACATTTCCATGACCAGTCATAAAAATAAAAGGGTAAGAAAAAATTTCATCTGTTTGGATATCAACAAATTTATACTCGGGATTTGTTTTAATATTAGTATTTGCTGAAATAAATTTAAGCAGGTTTACTTCTGCAGAAGGATCATTATACCAGTCGCCGCCTCCATTGTACTTGAGACGAGCAATCATAAAACCTTCCTTTATCTGAGGTACTGAAACATTAAAACTCAGAAATAATAATATTAAAAAAAACTTTATCATTTTGATTATATTTATTTATATTCAAAGATAAAACAACAACAGCCCTGGTTTAATGGTAAAAATCGGTCCATCAATTTAAAAAGTATAATGAAATTGAATAATAAAATTAAGATAAGAGGGAAGAGAACCTGTAAAGGTTAATCCATACTCAACTGATGCGCCTGTTTTTAATCCTCTTAAATTAAAATCTCTCATATCAAGTCCGGCGAGAAATGAAAGCGCCAGGCCAAATTCCCATGAATTCTTATCAATAAAAGTTTTGTCATTAAGTGTTAATAAGCCAACTCCCTCCTCCAAAAAAATTTTACTGTCAAAATATTGTGAAGTAACGCCTTTAAAGTTTAATCCAAACATTGAAGGATAATAAGATTTTCGGTTGTTGGGCAGCACAGCATTAATGTCTTTCATAAAAACTAATCCAACTCTGGGGAAAACTTCCTCAAATAAAGGTGTATCTGTTTCAATAAAAAATCCAACAGCCAAACCTCCAACAGAAGGCGAATTACTATTGAAGGAACTTGCCCCGATAAAAGTTCCTGCGCTCACACCAATCTGGGCAAAGATAGTTGAAGAAGAAATCAGAGAAAGCAATAAAAAAATTTTTATTTTCAATTTAATCTTCCAATTTTGGCGCAACAAAATAATCAGCTATTAACCAAAATAAAAGGAGGCAAAAATGGATAGACAATTGTATCACTACAAAGCTAAGGTGGTTGGTATTTATGACGGTGATACTTGCACCATTGATATTGATCTTGGATTGCACACCTGGATTCGGGGCGAAAAAATCCGTTTGAACAGAATAAATGCACCCGAAATAAAAGGAAAAGAAAGACCTAAAGGAATTGCATCAAGAGATTTTCTCAAAAGTTTAATTCTTGAAAAAGAAGTAATTGTCGAAACAATTAAGGATGCAAAAGAAAAATATAGAAGATACCTTGGTGAAATATGGCTGAAAGACTCAAAGGGAAAATTCATTAACATTAACGATGAAATGGTAAAAAATAAATTTGCAAAGTATCAGAAGTATTAATTAAAAGGTTATCAATTATGAGCAAAACATCTAAAATTATTTTTAACATTGAACTCGACGATAACAATCTTCCCGAAAAAATCTCCTGGCAGGCAGATGATGCTGGTTTTAACGGTTTTCGTGAAGCTAAAACTCTTTTCCTTTCTTTATGGGATAAAGAAGATTCAGTTACAATGGGCTTGGATTTATGGACCAGGGAAATGCTCATCGAAGAAATGAATATTCACTACCATCAGATCTTTGTTAAGCTGGCAGATTCATATCAACGCGCTACCAATGATTCAGATACTTCTTTAATGATTAAAAAATTTGCTGCTGACTTTGCTGATAAATTTAAGTTGTTTAACAGCGACCTTAGATAAATTTTTAAATATCATTTTGAAGATTGGTATAGCCACCCCTTTAAGATATCTCAGGGGAAAAATATAATCTGCTGAATCTAACTGAGTATTGGTGAAAAATTTTGCTACTCAAACTCAAATTAATTTTTTTGCTAATTTGCTGATGCAAAAATTAAAAAGTAGGTAAAAGCATGGATGTAGAAATCCTTTCCCGACTTCAATTCGCAATCACAATTGCATTTCATTATATATATCCACCTTTAAGCATCGGACTCGGTGTTTTTATGGTAATCACCGAAGGAATGTATCTTAAAACCAAAGATAAATTTTACGAACAGATGACAAAATTCTGGGTGAAAGTTTTTGCATTAACATTTGCAATTGGAGTAGCCACTGGAATTGTTATGGAATTTGAGTTCGGAACAAACTGGGCAACTTATTCAAGATTTGTTGGTGATGTGTTCGGAAGTGCGCTTGCTGCAGAAGGTATCTTTGCTTTCTTTCTGGAGTCAGGATTTTTAGCAGTGCTTGTTTTTGGTTGGGATAAAGTTGGTCCGAGAATGCATTTCTTTTCAACTCTGATGGTTGCTTTGGGCTCAATGTTCAGTGCAATATGGATTGTTGTTGCAAATTCATGGATGCAAACTCCTGCCGGATTTCATATTGTTGGTGAAGGCATAAATGCACGGGCAGAAATAACAGATTTCTGGGCAATGGTATTCAACCCTTCTTCAGTTGACAGATTACTACACACACTTTCAGGTTGCTGGCTTGCCGGGGCTTTTTTAGTGATAAGCGTTGCAGCTTATTATTTACTTAAAGACAAGCATATTCGTTTTGCCAAATCAACGATAAAAATTGCTCTTGTAATGGCTTTAATTGCTTCATTGTTTCAGCTATTTACCGGACATAAAAGTGCTGTCGGTGTAGCTAAAAATCAACCTGCAAAACTGGCTGCAATGGAAGCAGTATTTGATGATCAGACAAATGCTCCATTATATCTTTTTGGCTGGGTTAATGAAGACAAACAGGAAGTTAAGTTTGGAATTGCAATTCCCTCTGCGCTCAGCTATCTGATAGGAATGGATGCAAATACAAAAGTAACAGGATTAAATTCTTTCCCTGAGGATGAAAGGCCTCCGGTAAATATTGTATTTCAGGCGTATCATTTAATGGTGGCAATCGGCTTTCTGTTGATTGCAATCAGCGTAGTGGGTGTTTTTCTTTGGTGGAAAGGGACTCTGTTCAATCAAAGATGGCTTCTTTGGATTTTTGTTTTTTCAGTTCTGCTTCCTCAGATTGCAAATCAGGTTGGTTGGATTACTGCAGAGGTCGGAAGACAACCATGGATCGTTTATGGATTATTAAGAACCTCCGAAGGTTTGTCAAAGGCTGTTCAGGCAGGGCAGGTTTGGTTTTCACTTATTTTATTTACTTTAATCTATATTGGTTTATTCATTCTCTTTATCTATTTACTCAACAATAAAATTCAGCACGGACCTGAAGAAGCGGATTTAATTCCATCAGAAATTGGTCATCCAAAAGCTTAGAGGAAAAAATTATGGAATTTACATTGGACTTAAATACAATCTGGTTCATACTGATTGGTCTGCTTTTAACCGGTTATGCAATTCTGGATGGTTTTGACCTCGGAATTGGAGCACTTCATCTTTTGGTTAAGAATGATATCGAAAGAAGAATCATGCTAAATTCAATCGGACCGGTATGGGATGGAAATGAGGTCTGGCTGGTAACTGGTGGAGGAGCTCTGTTTGCTGCTTTTCCGCATGTATATGCAACAGTTTTTTCCGGATTTTACAATGCAATTATACTACTTCTGTTTATGCTTATCTTTCGCGCAGTTGCAATTGAATTCAGAAGTAAAAGACCAATGAAATGGTGGAGACAAACCTGGGATGTAGCTTTCAGTGTTGCAAGTATCCTCATAGCCTTTCTTATGGGTGTTGCCCTTGGAAATATAATAACAGGAATTCCGCTTGATGCTTCTAAAGAATATATTGGAACATTTTGGGATATGATCAACCCATACACACTCCTTGTTGGTATAACAACCGTTTCGCTTTTTATGATGCACGGAGCAATATACGGTGTTCTTAAAACTGAAGGAGAGTTGAATCAGAAATTAAAAGGTTGGGTAAATAACACAATTATATTTTTTGTTATTTGTTATGTTACAACAACAATGGCAACTCTGATTTATTTTCCCGATATGGCAAAACACTTTAAAGAATTTCCTCCTTTATTCATATTAGCATTACTTAATATGCTTGCTATTGCAAATATTCCCAGAGAAATTCATCACGGAAGAGAATTCCGAGCATTCATTTCTTCTGCTGCAAGTATAGCAGCGTTACTTGCTTTATTTGCTGTAGGAATTTTTCCGAATATAGTATTATCAAATCCTGATCCCGAACACAGTCTCACAATTTACAACGCTGCTTCATCTCAGAAAACTTTAACGATAATGTTAATCATTGCATGCATTGGATTTCCGTTTGTGCTTGCATACACGATCAGCATTTACTGGATATTCCGTGGGAAAGTTAAGTTAACAAATATGAGTTATTGAGAGTAATCAGAGAATATCTACATAAAATGCACTTTTGTGATTATTTTTGATTAATAAAATATCAATAGCAATATACTATAAAAAGGTTGCTTAATCTTATTTTGCTTTTAATTTGTAACCATCATCATCAATCATTCATATATTTATGAACAACTTCAGAGAAAAAGCTAACTTCATTTGGTCTATCGCCGATCTGCTTCGCGGGCATTATAAACAAGCCGATTACGGCAAAGTTATTTTACCTTTCACTGTTCTAAGACGCCTGGATATGGTTTTAGAACCAACGAAAAAGCAAGTGCTTGAAGCTTATCAGAAACATAAAGATAAAAAGCCGGAAGTTTTAGAGCCAATATTAAATGGTATTTCAAAAGTTAAATTTCACAACAGAAGTAAGTTTGATTTTACCGAACTCGCAAAAGATCACAACAATGTTGCTGCAAATCTTCACAATTATATTAACGGCTTTTCAATTTCTGCTAGAGAAATAATTGAGTATTTCAGCTTTGAAGACCAAATTAAAAAACTTGATGAATATGATCTACTCTATCTTGTAATAAAACATTTTGCAGATGCAAGGGATAAATTTGAAGTTAATGACCCAATGGAAATGGGTTATATTTTTGAGGAGCTCATCCGAAAGTTTGCTGAAATTTCTAATGAAACGGCGGGAGAACATTTCACGCCGCGTGAAGTAATCCGCTTAATGGTTAATCTTCTTTTTGTAAACGATAGAGATATTTTAAGAAAAGAAGGCATTGTAAAAACTCTCTATGATCCCGCTTGCGGAACCGGCGGAATGCTTTCTGTTGCAGATGAATATCTTCACGAATTAAACCCGAGTGCACGGTTAGAACTTTTCGGACAAGAACTAAACCCGGAATCGTATGCAATCTGCAAATCAGATATGTTGATTAAAGGGCAAAATCCTTCTAACATTAAATTTGGTAACAGCTTCAGTCAGGATGGTTTGCCTGACGAAAAATTTGATTATATGCTAAGCAATCCGCCGTTTGGGGTTGACTGGAAAAAAGCTCAGAAGTTTATTAAAGATGAATATGAAAATAAAGGTTTTGCGGGGAGATTCGGCGCCGGGCTTCCTCCCATTAGCGATGGTTCTTTACTGTTTCTTCAACATATGATTAGTAAAATGAAACAGAACAGCAAGAACGGCAGCAGAATCGGAATCGTATTTAACGGCTCGCCGTTATTTAGCGGAGGTGCTGGAAGCGGACCAAGTGAAATTCGTAAATGGATAATTGAGAACGATATGCTTGAAGCAATTATTGCGTTGCCCGACCAGCTTTTTTATAATACTGGTATTGCAACATACATTTGGATTGTTACAAACAGAAAAGAAGTTAAACGAAAAGGAAAAGTGCAGCTTATTAATGCAAGCGGAAGTGATTGGGAAGAAGGTGACAAAATTAATCCATTCTATGTAAAAATGTTGCGCAGTCTCGGCAATAAAAGAAAAGAAATTGGCGATGGCAAAAACGGTAAACCAGATCAGATTAAATTCATTACCGAACTTTATGAGGCTTTCGAAGAAAATGAGTATTGTAAAATTTTTGATAACGAGGATTTTGGTTACACACGCATTACCGTCGAAAGACCAATGAGAAATGAGAACGGTGAGATTGAATATGATAAAAAAGGAAATCCTATCCCTGACCCTGAGTTAAGAGATTATGAAAATATACCTCTCAAAGAAGATATTGAAGAATATTTTAAGCGAGAAGTTTTGCCACACTTGCCTGACGCGTGGATTGATCATAGCAAGACTAAAGTTGGTTACGAAATAAACTTTACCAAATATTTTTATAAATACAAACCTCTTCGAAGTCTTGAAGAAATAAGAAGAGATATTCTCGCTTTAGAAGAAGAAACCCGAGAAGGAATCAAGGAAATTATTGAATAATGCCTCTTCCAATAAATATCGATGAATTGTTAAACGGCAGAACCGTTGAGTGGGAGAGACTTGAATTTCGTGAAGGTTGGAATCCCGAAAGAACATTGAAAACTATTTGTGCATTCGCAAACGACTTTAATAACTGGGGCGGCGGTTATATTATTGTTGGGGTTGCAGAGGAAAATGGTAGACCTGTTTTGCCACCGATTGGATTAAACCTCAACCAAATTGATCCTATTCAGCAAGAGCTAAACAATTTGTGTAGGAAAATTTTACCCAATTATTTCCCAATTGTTGAACCAGTGGATTATAGTGGAAGGAAAATTCTTATTCTTTGGTGTCCCGGTGGAAGCAATCGTCCATACAAAGCTCCTGAAAGTCTTAGCAACAATCCCCAATATTTTTATTACATAAGAAGATATTCATCTACAGTTCAACCAACAAGAGATGAAGAACGTGAATTGCTTGGAATGGCAAATCAGATTCCTTTTGATGATCGGGTAAATCATCAATCCAGTCTCGATGATTTAGACCTCGCTTCAATAAGAGTATTCTTAAATGAAATTGGCAGTGACCTTGAAAGCGAAATTCCTAAACTATCAATTTCTGAAATTGCCCGAAGAATGAATATTGCTGAAGGAGGCAACGAAAACTTAATCCCCAAAAATGTCGGACTTCTTTTCTTTGCAAAGAATCCCGAGTCATTTTTCCCTTCAGCTAAAATTGAAATTGTTTTTTTTGATGATGAATCCGGCTCCTCTTACTCGGAAAAAATATTCACTGGCGGTTTGCACCGACAGCTTAAATCAGCTCTTGACTATCTTAAAGATGTTGTTGTAAAAGAAAAAGTAATCAAGAGTCGGGATAAAGCTGAAGCAGACAGATTTTATAATTATCCGTATGATGCTCTTGAAGAAGCTCTTTGCAATGCGGTTTACCATCGCGGTTACGATAATGACTCTACAATTGAAGTTCGCATTTATCCAACAAGGATTGATATTATAAGTTTTCCTGGTCCTTTGCCGCCACTTGATAAAGAAAAATTAAAGAATAACCAATTTGATGTTCGAAAATATAGAAACAGAAGAATCGGAGAATTCCTTAAAGAACTTCATCTTACAGAAGGGCGCGCCACCGGAATACCAACTATTATTAAAGCACTGCAAAATAATAAATCTCCTAAACCAGTTTTCGAAACAGATGATGAAAGAACCTATTTCAAAACCAGTTTCAAAATCCACCAACAATTTTTACCATCAAAAACTGATATTGAATCTAAAACAGAACTAAGTTGGCACCAAGTTAGCACTAAGTTAAATCTAAAATTGAGTCCCGATAAGCTGCAATCTTTATTCAGCAAAAAATTTAATATTGACTTAGGACAGTTTTTGAAAATTGTCCCAAGTGTGTCCCAAGTGTGTCCTAAGTCAGTTAATTCTTATGATGCAACAATAATATTACTTACGGCTATTGAATTCATAGATTTAAAGACTCTGATGGAGATGCTAAATCAAACTAATAGAACAAGATTTCGCAACAATTATGTTAATCCTTTATTAGATATAGGCTTGCTGGAATATCAAATGCCCGAAAAACCAAAAAGCTCTAAACAAAAATACCGCACAACCGAAAAAGGATTAAAACTATTAGAGAAAACAAAATGACATTATCAATTATCCATTATCCATTATCAATTATCAATTGTGAATTATGAATTATAAAAAATACAAACCCAGCGGCGTAGAGTGGATTGGCGAGATTCCGGAACATTGGGAAATGAAGAAAACTAAATATTGTTTTAAATATACTACTGGGTTCACTCCGCCAACTGGACAAAACGAATATTATGACGGTGAACATATATGGATTACAATTTCAGATATGAATCAGAAGTACCTTTTTGATTCTTCAACAAAATTATCAGATGAAGCGATTGAAAAATATAAACCAGAAATTACACCAAAAGGTTCTTTGTTATTTAGTTTTAAGTTAAGTGTTGGCAAAGTAGCTTTCTCTGGAACAGCTGTTTATACGAATGAAGCGATAATTTCAATTTTACCAAATGAAGGCATCAATCTAGATTATTTTTATTATATCCTACCAGATCAGCTACTACGCAATGCAAATGAAAATATTTATGGGGCAAAACTATTGAATCAAGAATTGATAAAAAATGCATTCGTAATATTTCCATCACTTGAAGAACAAACCGCTATTGCCAATTACCTTGATGACAAAACCGCAAAGATTGACTCGCTAATTGAGAAAAAGAAAAAACTGATTGAACTCTACAAAGAAGAACGAACTGCAGTAATTAACCAAGCTGTTACGCGCGGCATTAACCCAAATGTGAAATTAAAAGACAGTGGAATAATATTTTTAGGATACATACCAAATAATTGGCAAATTGTAAAATTCAATAATTATATCCGTTTAAGACACGGTTATCAATTTATGAATAATGATTTCACTTCAAGTGGAATTAAAGTTGTAAAAATTACTCAACTGTGTGAGGATGGTACACTTGATTTATCACAGTCAACATTCATTGACAAAAATCGGTCGGATGAATTTAAAGACATCTTAATAAAAAGTGGCGATATTTTGATGGCGTTGACTGGTGGTACAATTGGAAAGATAATTAAAGTAAAGGAGGTTGATGAGCCATTAGTTCAAAATTACCGTGTTGGGCATTTTTCACCATCGAATAATAAATTAATGACTGATTTTTTGTTCTGGATTCTTTCATCAGAGGTTATTTTAAGACAAATATTTTATGAACTTAGAGAAACTGGTCAACCAAATATTGGAAAAGAAAACTTTAACTCAATGTTTATTGCCTTACCACCACTTGATGAACAACTCCAAATCGTCCAGCACATCGAAGCCGAGACAAAACGAATAGACGAAAAAATTGCCCGAGCAGAAAAGGAGATAGAACTCTTACAAGAATACAGAACAGCGTTAATTAGTGAAGTGGTAACGGGAAAAATAAAGGTAATTGACAATTGATAATTGATAATTAAAACTGCGTTAACAAGTGAAGTAGTTAAGTGAAAAATTATTGCACGAAAGGGAGTGGAAAATGTTTTTTTGTTAATTATTTTTAGCCACACAATCAATCACCTTTCGATAAATGGAAAGGAGAATAAAATGAAAGCAATCACTCATAAAAATGAACTAGGTTTTGGAATTTATACCATTCCTGATATCAGCCGTTTATTAAAAGTAGATAGAAGAAAAGTTACTCGTTACATTAATGAGTATTGGGATGAGCGACTTGGAAAAAACTTTTCAGTGATACTTATTCTTGGAGCGTAAACCAAAGAAATAGAGCTGTTAACTTTTACGTTTTGATAGAATTATTTACTTTTTTCAAACTTCAGGAGATTGGCGTTAAAGCAAAAACTATACTTAAGGCACGTTCTTCCATTGCGCAAGAATTAAAAATTGACTACCCGTTTGCCTCCTCTAAATTACTAACAGATGGTAAAAATATCTGGTATAGATTCCAAGAAGATATTATTAATGCCGATGGTTCGAGCCAAACCAATTTTGTAAAAATAATTGAAGACTTTGCAACCAATGTTGATTTTTCTGTTGAAAGTTTTTTAGCAGAAAAGCTATATCCTTACGGAAGAGATAAAAGAATTGTTGTTGACCCACGCCGTCAATTCGGTCAACCCATAATAGAGGGCACAAGTATTAACGCTGAAGTAATTTATTCAATGTATAAAAGCGGTGAACCTATTGATTCTATTGCTATCCTCTATGATCTTACAGAAAAAGAAGTTAATGATGCTATTAACTTTTATCGAACAGCTGCTTAATGGATATTTATCTGGATGAAAATCTTTCCGAGTATGTTGCCGATGCACTAAATTTTCTTAATAAAGGCTATTATCCAGATATTCAAGTTTATTCTACAAAAACAAAAATAAGGAAAGGTGCTACAGATGAAGAAATAATTCCAACACTTGGTGCAGCTGGCAATATTTTGATAACAAGAGATATTAGTATTCAAAAAACTCGATTGCAGTATTTATTATGTCAACAATATTTACTTGGAATATTCTTCTTAAAACTCCCTAAAAATCAAAACAAACATTGGGAAATTGTAAAATTATTGATAAATAATTGGGAAGAAATAGTTGAAAAATCGAATAAAGAAAGAAAACCTTTCGGTTATATTATTAGTCCGCGAGGTAAAATGGAGAAATTGTAAAAGTGAATAATACTATCCATACTGAACAAACATTCGAATCGGCAATAATCGATCATCTAACTTCCAACGGCTGGACTGAAGGAAACGCAAATGATTTCAGTAGTGAAATTGCTCTGGACAAAAAAGCAGTTTTAGAGTTCATCCAAACTTCCCAGCCAAAAGAATGGGAGTTGCTTAAATCATATTATAAAGAAGAGGTTGAAAATAAATTTATTCAGCGTCTCTTTAAGGAGTTGGATTTGCGAGGAATGCTTGATGTTATCCGCCACGGAATAACAGACAGCGGAGTTAAATTCAAACTTGCTTATTTCAAACCGGATAGCGGATTAAATCCCGACACACTAAAACAATACAGCTTAAATAAACACTATGTAACCAGACAAGTATATTTTTCCACAAAAAACAAAAAAAGTATTGATCTTCTTCTTTCTCTAAATGGATTGCCTGTTGCTACTATTGAACTAAAAAATCATTTCACCGGGCAAAAAGTTAGTGACGCAATTGAACAATATAAAACCAGCCGGGACCCCAAAGAGTTATTATTTCATTTTAAGAAAAGAGCAATTGTTCATTTTACAGTCGATCCCGATGAAGTATATTTCACAACAAAATTAGAAAGCAGCGGAACAAGATTTTTTCCTTTCAATAAAGGATACAACAATGGCGCCGGTAATCCACCTGCAAAAAACTATAAATCATATAGAACATCATATTTTTGGGAGGAGATTTTAGAAATTGATAGCTGGACCGAAATTATTGGAAGATATGTTCACCTTCAAAAAGAGGAATATACTGTTGAAGGTAAAAAGTATTACAAAGAATCAATGCTTTTCCCTCGTTTTCATCAATTAGATGTTGTAAGAAAATTAATTGCAGATGCCAAAATCAATGGAAGCGGACAAAGGTATTTAATTGAGCATTCTGCCGGTAGTGGAAAAAGCAATTCAATTGCCTGGCTTGCTTATCGGTTGTCTTCTCTTTACGATGCATTTGATAAAAAGATATTTGATTCGGTAATTGTTATCACAGATAGAAATGTACTTGATCAGCAGTTGCAGAATACAATTTATCAGTTTGAGCATAAATCCGGAGTAGTTCAAAGAATTGAGGAAGATTCAAAACAATTGGCTGAAGCGATAACAAAAGGCGCAAGTATAATTATTACAACGCTTCAAAAATTTCCATTTGCACTCAATCATTTAACTGAAATACCAAATAGAAAATATGCAGTAATAATAGATGAAGCTCATAGCAGTCAGGGAGGCGAAGCAAGCCGGAAAATGACGGAAGCTCTTGTAGGTAAAAATGTTACTCTTGAAGAATCTGAGAAAATTGAAAGTGAAATTGAAGCCGGCGTACAAGATGAAGACGATTACATTAGAGAAGTAATTCAAAAAATAGGACCGCAAAAAAATATTTCATTCTTTGCATTTACAGCTACTCCAAAACCAAAGACACTTGAAGTATTCGGCACTAAAAACAGCGAAGGGAAACCGCAACCATTTCATCTTTATTCAATGCGGCAAGCAATTGAAGAAGGATTTATTCTCGATGTTCTTAAAAACTACACAACTTATGAAACTTATTTCAGATTCAGCAAAAAGATTGAAGAAGATCCTGAGCTAAATAAAAAGAAAGCCGTTAAAGCGATTGGAAGATTTGCTTCGCTGCATCCTACAAACATTGCTCAAAAAACCGAAGTGATGGTTGAACATTTCCGCCAAATAACAATGAAGAAAATCGGCGGTAAGGCAAAAGCAATGGTTGTAACTGCATCTCGTAAACACGCCCTGAAATATTATCTCGAATTTAAGGAATACATTAAGGAAAAAGGTTACAAAGGAATAAGACCGCTTGTTGCGTTTTCCGGTTCGTTAATAGATGAACTTTACCCTGATGGTGTAACTGAATCACAACTAAATAAATTCGGCGAAAAAGAATTGTCGGAAAAATTTGCCTCAAATGAATATCAAGTTTTACTCGTTGCTGATAAATACCAATATGGATTTGACCAACCATTATTACACACAATGTATGTTGACAAAAAACTTTCCGGCGTAAAAGCCGTTCAAACATTATCACGCTTAAACAGAACTTATCCCGGCAAAGAAGACACTTTTGTTTTAGATTTTGCCAATGACCGCCAAACTATCATTGATTCATTTCAGCCATATTACGAAATGACAATGATGAGTGAAACTACCGATCCGAACCATCTTTATGATTTGAAAGGTAAAACCGATTCAGCACAAGTTTACTTCCAATCTGAAGTTGATGCATTTTCTAAAATATTCTATAAACCGGGAAGTGCCTCAGTGCGTGATCAAGGAAAATTATACGCATATATTGATCCGGCTGTAGATCGTTTTAAGCAATTGGATGAAGAAAAACAAGACGATTTTAAGAAAGCTTTAACTTCATTCACCCGCATTTATTCTTTCCTTTCTCAAATAATGCCGTTCCAAGATGTTGAATTAGAAAAACTTTATTCATTCGGAAGATTTCTATTAACAAAACTTCCAAAGGTAGATTATACGGAGAGATTAAAATTAGATAATGAAGTTGCTTTAGAATATTACAGACTACAGAAAATAGCAGAAGGGGATTTAGTCTTGCAAGTTCAAGGCAAGCACGAACTTGATCCTGTTACTGAAGCCGGGATTTCAAGAGAGAAAGAGGAAAAAGATAAACTCTCAAATATTATTAATCTGCTTAATGAAAAATATGGTACAGATTTCACTGAAGCAGATAGATTATACTTTGAACAATTAGAGCAAGCACTCTATGAAAATGATGAGTTGAAAGTTCGTGCAAAAAACAACCCGCTCGAAAATTTCAAATATGCTTTTGATGAAGTGTTTATTCAGACCTTGATAGACCGAATGGATTCAAATCAAGAAATCTTTGATAAAATAATGGTTAACTCTGAATTTAAAGATGACGTAAAGAATTGGTTAATCAAGAAAATTTATAATAGGCTTATCAATGACTAAAATCAGTTCTTATAATATAAATATCAATCAAATAACTGAGTGCAAAGAATTTTCATATCATCTCACTAAAAAAACATCCTCCTTCATTAAATTTTACAAAAGCTAAAATGAAATTTTTCATGAGGAACCTTTATGGTTGATTTAATACTAAGTTTATTCGTTGGAATTGGACTGGCAGCTGCAGTTGGCTTGAGGATTTT
>FWWM01005084.1_pt1 | contig 24458 bp, 18 predicted proteins | sample 2228351 | NCBI WGS metagenome assembly FWWM01 (sample SAMEA103939774, study PRJEB20133) | metagenome
CATTCGGGTCAACTCTTTGACCTCTTCGGGCAGGCGCAGCAATTCTTCAGAGAGGACGAGGCAGCGGACCTCATCGCGGAAGGCGGGGTCGGTGTGCAACAATTCCAAAAATTCTTCGCTCAAAGCCATGGAAGATCACCGCCCCAATTTTAGCGCAAACACGCTTTACCGTTGGGCAATGTTGCAACATATTTTGTGGGTGCAAAAAACCAGAACCGAGGTGATGGTTGTGGCGAAGCCGTTGGTGGGCATTTTGATGGGCAGCAAGTCGGACTGGGAAACAATGAAGCACGCTGCGCAAACGCTGAAGGAGTTGGGCATCCCTTACGAGGTGCGAGTGCTGTCAGCGCACCGAACGCCTGACCAGACGCTGGAATACGCAGCAACCGCTGAGGAGCGAGGTTTGGAAGTGATTATCGCTGCTGCGGGCGGCGCTGCTCACCTTGCAGGTGTCGTTGCTGCCAAAACGCTCCTGCCCGTCTTGGGGGTGCCCATGCAAACACAATCTCTGGGTGGTTTGGACTCGCTGCTTTCTATGGTGCAGATGCCAGCGGGGGTGCCCGTCGGCACTTTAGCCATCGGAAGGGCGGGAGCGGTCAATGCTGCTCTTTTCGCTGCAGCCATCTTGGGCAACAAGTATCCTGAAATCCGCGAGCGACTGCGGGCTTACCGAAAAGCCCAAACGGAAGCCGTTCTGCAAGCGACCATTGAAGAAGAAACGGCGCAGTGAACTTCCTGTGTGACAAGGAAGCCCTGCTCTATCTTTGAGCCTCGTCCCTTGTGGGCGACGATAGTTTAGCGGGAGGGTGTGTCTCCCAACGCACCGTCGGTGCCTCAGGGGAGACGCCCTCCAGCAAACCGCAGAAGAGTTCGGCACATCGGGAGACGTGTCCTTCGGCGAACCGCAAAATGGGGTCGGCGCATCAACTGTTTGCCTCAACCCCGAACGGGCAACAGTTCGTCCAGTTGGTTTTCTTCCAGCAACTCTCGCAGTTCGGGTGGTGGGGCAAACTGCACATTTTCACTGGCGATGCGCAATTCGTCCACTTCCGTCGCCCCCCACTCCTGTAATCGTTGGACCACCTGCTGAACGAGCAACTCAGGAGCGGAAGCGCCAGAAGTAACGCCAACCGTTTCCGCTTCCCAAAGCCAATCAGGCACTATGTCATCGGCGCCGTCAATAAGGTAGGCAGGGCAACCGTGCGCTATCGCCACTTCTCGCAACCGCTGGCTGTTGGAACTGTTGGGGGAGCCGATGACCAAAATGACATCGGCTTGCTTCGCTAAGGCTTTGACAGCGTTCTGACGGTTTTGGGTGGCGTAGCAGATGTCATCGGTGCGCGGTCCGACAATCTTGGGGAACTTGCGCTTGAGGGCGTTGACAATTTCTATGGTGTCGTCCACGCTCAGCGTCGTCTGGGTGAGATAAGCAACTTTGTCAGGATTGGGCACTTGCAGCCGTTCCACATCCTCCACGCTTTGCACCAAAAAAGTGCAATGGGGCGCCTCACCCATCGTCCCTTCCACTTCCTCGTGCCCTGCGTGCCCGATGAGAACGATGCTGTAACCTTCTTGAGCGAAGCGGATGGCTTCCAAGTGCACCTTGGTGACCAACGGACAAGTGGCGTCAATGACCCGCAAGTTTTTGCGCCGCGCCATTTCCCGCACCGCCGGCGAAATGCCGTGAGCGCTGAAAATCACCGTTGCCCCATCAGGCACTTCGTCCAACTCGTTGACGAAAATCACGCCCTTGCGGCGGAAGTAATCTACCACGAAGCGGTTGTGGACGATTTCCTTTCGCACATAAAGCGGTGGTGGAAGCAAGCGTAGTGCTGCCTCCACGATATCTATGGCGCGGACGACACCCGCGCAGAACCCGCGCGGTGCCGCCAGCAGCACTCGCTTCAACTTTGGCAGTTTCCCTTGCACCTTTTCTGCCTCCTTTGGGAGCGACAGCACCACTTCACCCTTCCAGTGCCAAAGTATGGCGCACGACAAGGAAAGTCACCAGCAAACAAGCGAAACCGACAACCACGAGCCAGTGCAAGGCAGTGGCTTTCCAATGGCGGACGAAACGAGCGTGCAGATACGCTGCAAAGACGCCACCCGTGAGGAGGGAGAACAGCACCTTCGGATCCGACCAAGCGGAGCGCCCTTCTGACCGAGCCCAGACAATCCCCACCAACATCCCCAAAACAAGCAGGGGGAACCCGACCAACACCAACTGAGTGGTCAACCGTTCTGTCGTTTCTAACGGAGGCAACTTCTTGAGGACAGCAAGGGGACGCTTGCGTTTCAACAGCGCCAGCGTCAGCAGGTGCACAACAGCAGTGCTGAACGCCAGCATCAGTGCCAAGTAACCGCTCATCATCAAAGTGACATGGAGCATCAGCACATCGCGCCGCAAATCGGGTGATAAGGAGGTAGGCTTTTCAAACAAAGCGAAGGCTGCCAAGACTGCCGACAAGGGCAAGAGAAAACCTGCTGGTGCTACCATCTCGCGCCAGCGCCATTGGGCGAACGCGCTGAGCGCCACGAACCATCCCAACACGAGAGCAACTGTTTCAGGCGTGTCCAGTCGCAGCCAACCCGTCACAACCCCTTCAACGAGGTAAAGGAAGTGCGCAGCGAGGGCGCAAAGGAGTAGGTAAAGGGACATGGGCGTTACAGGGCGCATGGGTCGCCACAGGTTCCACAAGACGGTGCCAGCGACCCACAGGTAGCCCACCATTGCCAACCAACCAAGCAGGTGCCACAGCGTTTGCAATCGCATCACCCCGTCGTTGGCTGGCGCTCACAAGGATAGCGACCGTTTGAAGTGAAGCGAACCTTTTTCATCACTTCAGCGCTTCCTCAATGGCTTTTCGCAGTTCCGCTTCAAGGAAGCCAGCGCGCAAGTAGCGGATTTTGCCGTCTTTGCCAATGACCACATTGGTGGGCACGCCTTGCAACCCGTAGCGATCGGGCACGATATTTTCCGCATCCACCAAAACGGTGTAGGTCAGTTTGTGCTTTTGCACGAACCCTTGTGCTTCTTTGACGGGGTCGCCTTCTGCCCAGACCGCCACGCCAATCACCACAACGCCTTTATCCTTGTAGTCCTGCCAGATTTGCTCCAAGCGAGGGGCTTCCGCGTTGCACGGTCCACACCAGTGGGCGAAGAAGTTCACCACGACCACTTTGCCGCGCCAGTCGGAGAGTTTGACTTTGCGCTTGCCGTCAACAGTGGGCAACTCAAAATCAGGGGCGTCCTTCCCCACCAACTCTCGTTGCTGCTCCAGCAGCGCCAGTTGCTTGCGAATAAGCGGAAAGGTTTGTCGCCAAGTTTCGGCGTAGGGGGCATAAGGGCTCTCCTTGTGGCGCTGCAGGAAATCGGCGATGGCTTTTTCGGCATCGTCCAGTTTCTCTTTCGTGGGCTGCTCAAAGACCGATGCCCGCACCTTTTCCTGCCACGCTTTGATGGCTTCCAATTGCTGCAGCCGCTGTTGAAAAGTTCTTTCGTCCAACTGCCGCACTTCTCGGAGCGTCAGGTGGATGACAATCGCGAGCGTCTGCCCTTCGCCCAATTGCAGGACAGTTTGCCGTTGGGCTTGAGCGATAAGCCCTGTGGCAGTGTCTGCCCAGAAGCGGTCGGTGACCTTCAGCACTTGTTGTCGGGGGTTCAAAACCACTGGCTTTTGAAGGGTGCGGGAAACGAGCCAGCACTCGCGCTCGCCAACTTTTTCTTTGCCTTCCACCTGATAGAGGAAGTCGCCAGCGGTTTCCTTAGCGAGGAGTGTTGGCTCTTTTGCCTCCCATGTGTTCCTTTCCTTCAGTCGCTCCGAAGACAAAAAGTAACGGGGAAGCAGCACGGGGAACTGGCGGGCCGCGGAAAAGAGCGGCAACTCCACCTCCACTTGCCTGACAGGTGCGACTTCTTCTTCGCCTGTTGCTGAGATGGTCAGGAGCCGCAGTGCCCCTTCCGTTTGCTCTTGGGATGGGGTTTGAAACAGGAACAAGCGCAAACTGGCGATTTGCGCCTTCCGTTCTTCACTCACCGAGACGACGAGGTCTACGACTTGCAGTTTAGCGGTAGCGACAAGTTTTTTCTCGGGCACTTCCAAGCGCACTTCGCCGTCGTAGCGCAACTCTTGCCCTTTTTGCAAGGGCACTTGCGCCCCAACGATAGCGAACCACCCCAACAACCCAACAAGGCTCAAAACGAACGCGCGATAGAATGCCATGACCGATTAACCTCCTTTGCCCGTCAACGGGAGCGCTCCAGCGCTCTGACAGGCAGAGATTTGTTCCGCAACAACAAAAAGCGCGTGACGCTCACTTGCCTTTGCGCTGACCTTTCGGCGCAGGTTCCTTCAACGCTGCTTCAATGGCTTTTCGCAGCCGTTTGGCGTCAAAGCCGAACTGCCAGTCCCGCACCCGCCCATCCCGACCGATGACAATGTTGGTGGGCAACCCTTCTACGCCGTAAGCGTTTGCCACTTTGCTCTCTTGGATCGGGTCGTAGGCGACGGGATAGGTCACCTTGTGTTTCTGGACGAACTCTTTCGCCTTTTTGAGCGGATCGCCTTCCGCCCAAACAGCGATCCCGACGACGACCAACCCTTTCGCCCGCAACGAGAGCCAGAACTCTTTCTCCAAACGCGGAGCCTCCGCGTGACACTCCAGTCACCAGTGCGAGAAGAAGTTGAGCAGCACCACTTTGCCCTTTAGGTCGGACAATGACAGTTTTTTGCCGTCCACCGTCGGCAAGGTGAAAGCGGGGGCGGGTTTGCCAATCAGTGGGTGCGCCTGTTGCTTCGTTTGCGGCGCAATAGCAGTAGCGATAAGGAGTGCTCCCACCAAAAGCCAACTTATTCGCTTCATCCTGCTGCACCTTCCTTTCGTTCCTTGTCCTTCGCCATCGGCTCGGGGGCGAAGAGTTGTTCGGCAGCGTTTATGATGCCATTGGTGTGCGCCAACTGTTTGATGCGGCGCAACGGTTTGTCCAGCAGCCGCATGGTCAGCGCCCGCACTTTGGCAGCGATGGCTTGCTTTGCCTTTTCGTCCAAATGGGGCAGTTCGTCAAAAAGTTCCTGTAGCGCTTGCTCAGCACACGCATGGGCTTCGTGCAGGATGCTGACGATGAGGGGTTTGGCTTTCCGCTCGCCCAGCCAGATGAGGAAGTTGGCAATTTCGTGCTCAACAAGCGCTTTCACTTTGGGCACTTCCTTGCGTCGCTCCTCCAGATACTCCTGCACCACTTGCTCCAAGTCGTCAATGTCAAACAAGAACACGCTGTCTAATTGGCTCACGGCAGGGTCAATGTTGCGGGGGACAGCAATGTCAATGAGGAAGAGGGGGCGATAACGGCGCTGCTGCGCTGCTTCGGCGACCATCGGCTTTTGAAGGACATACTGAGGCGAACCCGTGCAGGCGATGACGATGTCGGCTCGCGAGAGGTGTTGCGTCAACGCTTCAAAGGGGACGGCTTCACCCTTCAACGCTGCTGCCACCTCAACGGCTCGCTGATAGGTGCGGTTGCAAACCAAAACTTTCTGTGCCCCCGCCTGCAAAAGGGCGCGGGCAGTTTCTCGCCCGATTTTGCCAACCCCAATTAGCAAAACGGTGCAAGAGCGCAAGTCAGCAAAAATTTGGCGGGCTAACTCCACCGCTGCGCCACCGACGGACATGGCTCCTTTGCTGATGGCTGTTTCCGTTCTGGCGCGCTTGCCCACCCTGATCGCCCGTCGGAACAATTCCCCCAAACACGCTCCCAATGCCCCTTCTTGCTGCGCCCTTTCCATTGCGTCCTTGACCTGCCCCAGAATTTGTGTCTCGCCCAGCATCATGGAATCCAACCCACACGCAACGCAGAAGAGGTGGCGCGCCGCATCCAAATCGCGGTAAGCGTAATAACGCCCCTCCAACACTTCTATCGGCAGGTGGAAGAAACCAAGCCACAAAGCGAGGAGGCGCTTCTCCGACCATTGCTCAGAAGTGGCGATGTAAACCTCCGTGCGGTTGCAAGTAGACAAGAGCACCACATCGTCCAACCCGTGCTGGCGAAAATAGGCGTAGGCTTCCTTCAGGCTATCTTCGGAAAAGGCGACCTGTTCGCGCACTTCCACCGGCGCCACTTTATGGTTGGTGCCGACCATCAAGATGTGCATCGGGACCATCTCCGCACCAGCAGCGCTTTTATCAGACTGCACCTTCGTTTATTGTGCGACGGTCGGCAGGGTTAAGACAGCGGTGCTAAAGGAAGCGCTTGTCAGGAAATTTCCCCACCTTCTGGCGCTGAAGGGACCTCGCAGGGTGGCAATGACCGCAGGACTTGGATAAGCGCCAAAGCGGCGGCGCGTTCACGAATTTGCTGGCGAGTGCCCCGCAATTGGTAACGCTCCACATTAGTGCCGACGGGAGTGCTCACCGCGATGAACACAGTGCCGACAGGTTTGTCGGGCTCGCCACCGGTGGGACCTGCATAACCTGTCGTCGCCACTCCCACATGGGCTTTCAAGCGCGTTCGCACTTGCATTGCCATCCAACGAGCGCAAGTTTCGCTGACCGCGCCTTCTTTCTGCAGCACTTCCCAAGGGACGCCCAGAAGGTGCATTTTGGCAGCGTCCGTGTAAGCGACGATGCCGCCGCGCACATACTTGCTGCTGCCGGGCACATTGACAAGGGTGGCACAAACCAAACCGCCGGTGAGCGATTCAGCGGTTGCAATGCTCCAATTGCGTGCTTTCAGCGCTTGACCCACCAACACTTCTAACGGCTCATCGCCGATGGCGAACAGCCACTGCCCTGCGCGCTCCCGCACTTTCGCTTCCATCTCTGTCAAGAGCGCTTCTGCTTCCTCCTCTGACGGAGCGTTAGCGACCACGCGCACCCAAACCTCGCCGGGCTTCACCAGTGTGCCAAGAGTTGGGTTAGGGCTTTGCATCAGTTCGCCCAGTTGGTCCGTGAGGGCAGATTCGCCGATGCCCGCGAAGCGCAGAATGCGCCACCGCAGCGCTCGCTGCGACAACCGCTCTTTCAAGCGAGGCACCACTTCCTGCAGAAACATGGCTTCCATTTCCGCTGGGACGCCGGGCATAGCGACAGCGATTTTCCCCTCCCGCTCCATCCAGATGCCCGGCGCTGTGCCGACGGGGTTGGGAAGCCACTGAGCGCCCTGTGGCAAATCGGCTTGCTTAAGCAAAGTGGGCGAAGGAGAAATCCCGCGTCGGTTCAGCAATCCAACCAACCACGCTTCCGCTTCAGGATGCCGAACGAGAGACACCCCGAAAGCGTCCGCAATCCCTTGCGCGGTCACATCGTCAGGGGTCGGACCTAAGCCACCAGTCAAGAGGGCAAGGTCGGCTTGCTCCAATGCGCTGCGCACTGCTTGAGCAATGCGGTGGCGGTTATCCCCAACCGTTGTGCGCCGATACAAGTTGATGCCCAATAGCGCCAGTTGCTGCGAGAGGAAGACAGCATTGGTGTCCACGATTTGACCCAGCAGCAACTCTGTTCCCACACTGATGATTTCCGCTGTCATTTGTGTTGCCTCCCTTCCGTCACTGAGTGCGGGCAATAATGTTGATGGGGTAGAAAGAACCAGCCGCTGGCACTGTGAGCACCGTAACGGTGCGGGTTTGGTTGGGGGCTAACACGAACTCGTGCAACACTCGTTCGTCGTTCGGGCGCAGCAAGGGAATCTCCACCAACCGGCTGTCTATTGCGAAGGCACCCCGAACCACACCACCAGCAGGATCTACCACCAACTGGGCTTGCCACGAACGGTCGGTAGGGTTAACGAACCGAACGGTGATGCGGTAAAGGACGCCGTAGTTGCCCCGCAAGATACGCCCTTTTAACGGGTGTTGTAACCCAAAGCGACCGACGCTAATGAAAGTCCACTGTTTGCCAGCGATGTGCGTTTCTTCTATCACACGGGTGGGCTTGGGGTAAGGAGGCGGGTCCGCCACGCTCACCAACGCTTCCACCAGTTGGGTGCCCGAAAGCAATTCGGTTTTGGGTGGGGCGACAGGCAGAGCAACGACTTGGTAACTCACCCCTGCCATTTCTTCCAAGCGCACTTCCACCAACGCACTGGCAGTGTCGTTGGGTTTGAGCCCGAACCGCAACAGCCGATAAGTGCTCTGAGGCGGCAGAGAAATGCGGATAGCAGCATCGTTCACAAGCGCTTGCAAGTAAGTCGCTGTCGCCTCATGTCCACACCGCAGTTCGCTTTCGTGCGGTCGCCCGTGCCCAAACCGAACTAACACAGGCACCCATTGCTCTTCTGTGTTTCGCAACTCCAATGCCAGCCACGCGGGGCGTGCCATGCCGTTGCGGTGGTGAACCATAAACCGCACCGTTTGCGAGGGGGGCAACAAGCCCCGACAAAGGACGCGAAACTCGCGGAAAGTTTCTGGTTCGTTGCTGATGACCAGCAAATCGGATTCGCCTAACGATTGGGGGAAGGAACGGAGGGGAATGGCACGGATTTCGTCAAGGGGCAAATACTGCTCGCCCATTGCCTGCACGCGCCAACGGGTGAGCGTTTCAGGAGAGAAGAAGCCAACAGCGTCGGTAACTGGTGAAAGGCTCCAGCGAGCGCCGAAGCGGACTTCCAACGCTTGCAAGACAGCGTTCTCTACGGCTTCTCGCACCATTTCTGCGCTAACGGTGCGCCCTCGCACCCATGCTACTGGTTCCGTTTTCCAAACTGCTGCCCGATAGAGGACGCGGAAGGGCAATCGGATTCCCGTTGTGCCTTTGACAATGCGCAACACTCCCGCACCAGCGTCAACACCCCGCACCGTCACACTGCGTCCGTCAGGACTGAACCGCAATCGCACCGGTTCGGGTGGGATGGCTTCGCCCTGAACGGCTCCTTCCGCAGTGCCCAGCAGTGGGAGCGTTATTTCTTCGTCAACCGCTACAACAATTTCTGTTGTCGGCACCGCCAACCAACGCCAGGAGAAGGCTTCTTGCAGCCGCTGCAGCCACTGCTTCGCCAGCGCCTGAGGCTCGCTTTGAGCAGCGCGGGCTAACGGGTGGGTGATCGTCAGTAGCGGTTCACCCTTGACCGTGATGGCATAACCGCCGGGCACTTTTGTCACAACGAAAGCGTCGGGTTTCGTTCCTTCCCAAAGCAACGCATTCAGGCGCTCCGCCAACCATTGAAGTTGCGTTAGCGCATCAGGTGACCGCAACCGAAGCAGGGTTTGTCCCGCTGCTTGCAAAGCGGCAACGCCTTCGCCTTCCCGAATTGCTTCAAAGCGCCAACTGACCGTCCAATTTGGGGACAAGGGATGAGGGGTAGGGGAAGAGCCCGTTTGAGCCCCAAAGAGGAAAGCACCAACGATGACCGCAAACATCACCAACCAAATCAAATCACCCAGTCCCCAGTCCCTGATCCCCCGAACGAAGTAGCGACGCAACTCAGCACCTCCTTTAGCCTTGTTTGCTTTCGTCGTTAGGCTTTTCTCTGCCTTGTTGGTCTGTCAACCGCTGCTCCAATTGCTCCACTCGCTGCGTTAATTGCCGCAGCAATTTTAAGGCATCAGGCAGTTGAGGCAAGGCAGCCTCTACTCGCAACCACTGAGAACGCGGGCGTGCGGGGTAACCCGCCCATTGGGAATGGGCAGGGGCATTGTCCATCAACCCCGATTTGGCTAACAGGACAACACCATTACCGATTTGAACATGGTCGGCAATCCCAACTTGCCCACCCATCAACACGCCATTGCCGACTTGGACACTGCCGGCTAACCCTACCTGTCCCGCCAAGACGCAGTGAGCGCCCAGGACGCAGTTGTGGGCAATCTGCACAAGGTTGTCAATCTTCGTTCCTTTGCCGATGCGCGTTTCGCCCAAAGTGGCTCGGTCTATGCAAGAGTTAGCGCCAATCTCCACATCGTCTTCAATGATCACCGTCCCGATTTGAGGGATGCGAAAGTGCTGCGTCCCGTCCCAAACGAACCCGAACCCGTCCTTGCCTATCACTGCCCCGGCGTGGATGATGACGCGGTTGCCAATCACCACGCCGTCGTAAATCGTGACATGGGGATAGATGCGGCAGTGCCTTCCAATGCGCACTCGGCGTCCGATGACCGCGTGGGGGAAAACGAGAGTGCCGTCACCAATCTCCGTTTCATCCCCGATGACTGCGTAATCGCCAACGAACACCCTGTCGCCCAACTTTACGCCCTTGCCAATAACAGCCGTTGGGCGAATTTCGGGGGAAGGGAACTCTGGGGGCAACAGGGTTGACAGCAACTTTGCCATCGCCAAGCGGGGGTTGCTGACCACGATGTGCGGCTTGTCAGGGCGCGCAAGGTCAGGGGAAACGACAACGGCTGTTGCTGCTCCCGCAAAGGCTTGTGCAGCCGCTGGCTTGGTCCATGCGAAAACCAAATCGCCGGGCTGCGCCACGCTCACTTCGCTAATGCCCGACACAGTTATGGCAGGGTCGCCGAACAAGTTGCCGTCAACAATCTCAGCGATGCGGGCTAATGGAAGGGGAACAGGCAAATCCATGCGCGCCATGCTCGCTCACTCCTTTGACGCCGTTCGTCGCAGCCATTGTAGCCACGCTGCTAAAACTTCCTTTGTGGCATCGGGAGCATTGGCTTGTGGCGTGAAGACTACCCGCCATCCCTTCTTGTGCCCATAGTGGAGGGCGAAGGCTTTGGCGGCTTCCCGCGCTGCGTTCTGCAAAGCAGCAAAAGCCCTGGGCAACGCAGGCGCTTTTTCTCCCAGCGTCGCTTTGAAAGTCGGTGCGGTGACAGGGGGAGTAGAAGGCGGAGCGACCAATCTTAAGACGAGATGCTCGTTGGTCAGGGGCTCAGGCGCAGGAATTTCTGATGGTGGCGATGTAGGAGCGGGGAGGAGAAGCAAAGAAGGCATTGCTGGTGGCGGCTCCAAAGCGGCGTCCAGTTCCCGCCAACGCTGTTCCAATCCCTTTCGCTCTTCTGGCGAGAGCAAATCGGCAAACGCCAACCGCAAGCGCAGTCGCACTCGCTCGTTATTCTGCTGCTCTCGCCGCTGCACGATATAACGCCAGCGGGCAGCAGGGTCAACGGAGGGGAGGGGTGGGAGCGCCAATTGCAACTGCCACGCACCAACTTGTTGTTGGCGCTTTAGAGCAGCAACTTCGCTCAGCCATTGCTGCCTTTGCTGCTGCTCCCAGTCCGACAACGACCCCGCAAAGGACGAAGGAAAAGGCGCTTCTGTCAAGGGGAGGATAACCGAAAAGGGCAAGGGAACAAGGTGCGCTTTTTGCTCCTGCATCAACCGCTGCGCCAACTGCCAAGCAGGGTGATGCGCTGCCAGTTGCTCCACATCTACAAAGGCAACTTTGCTTTGCGCCAGGAGATTGGTTGCCAGAAGGGTTGCGAGGGCAAAGGATGTGAAGCGCCACATCAGGGTTTCGCTTCCTTTGCATCGGGAGTTGCCCCTTCGCTGCTTTGCAGCATTTCCGTCAAGACAGACACCGTTGCTTCAGTGATGTCCACTGGGTTGCCCCGCACGAAGAACACGACGCTTTTGTCCAGCACGATGTCCAACCCTTGCTCTGCGGCAACCTTGCGAATGGCTTGCTGCAATTTCTCGTCCACCAGTCGGTTGAGTTGAGCCTCTATGCGACGCAACTCCTCGTCCATCAAGCCCTTGAGCCGCTCTATCTCCCCGCGCCCTTCTTTCCACAGTTGGGTCAACTGCTCCAGGCGGGTGCGCTCTTGGGGCGTGAGTTTTTCTGGCGGCGTTTGTTGCAAGCGTTGCAATTCCACTTCTCGCTCCAAAGCGATGCGGCGCAGTTCTTGAATTCGTTGTTCATCGCTGCGGGATCTTTGGGGGCGGCTGAGCAACCGACGCAAGTCCGCCCATTCCAACCCTGTCAGCATCAGGAAGTTCTGACGCAAAGCAATCAGTTCCAAGTAAGCGCGTCGCTGCTCGTCGTAAGTGCGCTTTAGAAGGGCAAGGTTTTGAACCTCGCGGGTAATTTTGGCGCTGTCCAAAACGCCAACCTTTAGTGGGGTCGTGCTCTCTTGAGCAGGGACAGCCACCCGTTGCCATAACGCGCCCAAACCAGCAACACAGACAACCCCGACGACTAACACTATCCGCCGCATGGAGGCTCACCTCAGTAATCCGTTAGCGTTCATTTATTGAGCAGTTCCAGCATCTTGTCGGTGATGTCCAGCGATGGCTCAGAATACAAAACCAACTCGTCGTCAGCAATGATGACGAGTTTCAGTCCCAATTGCTGAGCGACCTGCTTGGCGGCTTCGCGGATGCGGTCGCGGTGGCGTGCCAATATAACTTCGCCAAGTTTCCTCAATTCATCGTCAATCTGCTGTGCCAATTGCTGCAACTTTTCGCGGTTGGCATTTTGCAAGTTGATGAGATACTCTAACCGCTTACTTTCGGCGCTGGTTTTGTTTTCCTTCAGTTGCAGGTGCTTCATTTCGGTGAGGCGCTGCTCCGTGAGTTTGCGCAACTCTTCTAAGCGCCTGCGTTCGGCGTCAGTGAGTTTCCCTTCGGTTTCCTTCTTTTCCAAAGCGTCCAGTTCCTCCCACTCCTTTGCTTCCAAGAGGATGCGGGTTTCCAGCATCCGCTGCTGGCGCAACACCGTTTGGCGGTATTGCTCGTCGTCTTGCTTAAGGGCTTGGTAGTTGTCGGTGAGTTTCTCCATGTCTACTAAGCCAATGGTGACGGGTTGGGACGTCCCATCAAAAGTCATCGCCCGCCATGCTGTTGCCAGCAACAGAACACTGGCGATGGGAAGAAGCGAAAGCCAGCGACGCATCGTTCGTCACACTCCTTTTGGTTGTTTTTTCGCTCCATTCGTTTAGAACGCTGAACCGACGCTGAAGTGAGTGCGTTTCCCTTCCTCCCCAAAGCCGAAGTCAAACCGCAGCAACCCGAAGGGCGTGACAAAGCGGACGCCGAAGCCGTAGCCAACTTTCAGCCGCAAAGAGTCCCGCCGGCGCGGTTCGCCTTGCTGGGCGGCTTTCAGGTCCAAAGAGTTGGGACCGCCAAAAGCGTCGCCGATGTCCACGAACAGAACCCCTTGCAACTCTCTGCGGAAACGACGGCGCAGTTCTGCGTTGAAGACGATCATGTGCCGCCCAACGAAACGGTCAACGGTGTAGCCCCGCAAAGTTTCCGCACCGCCCACGAAGAAGTTTTCAAAGATGGGCGTTGCACCGAAGGAGGTGCCCAGCAGCAGGCGGGTGGCGAAGGTGGTTGTCTTCCCTTGCGGGATGTAGCGGCGCCAGTCTATCAGCAGTTTGGCGAAAGTGCGAGAACCGCCGAAGAAACGGGGCGCCAATTCCAACTCGCCTTCAAAGTAGGAGCCTTTCGTTGGGTCAAAGGGGAAATCGCGGGTGTCCCACAACCGACTGTAAGCGATACCTGTGACCCACCCTTGGTCTGCCTTGCCCCCCACTTGCTCAATGACACCGCCGCGAATGCGGCGCTGCTGGAAGTAGACCCGTTCGGCGCGGAATTTCAGTTCGTGCCATAAGTCATCCCTATCGCCTTGCGGTCGGCGCGCGCTCAAGCGAATGCCCCGCCGAATTTCGGAGAAGAGCAGGTCTTCGGTAACTGTTTGCCCAGGTCCTAAGACCAGCGCAGTTGTTGGCTCTCGGTAGAAACTGCGGTCAAAGATGTTGACAGCAACCCCTGTCCGTTTTCGGTCCACCCACGGTCGGTAGTAGTAGAAGTCAAAGCCCTTGCGGTCAAAGAATTCCACCATCAGCCGCAGGTGATGCCCCAACCCGCGAAAGTTCGTGTCTTGAACAGCAGCGAAGCCCACAATCTCGTCACGAGAACTGTAACCCAATCCCACATTCGCCAGCCCCGTTTTCTTTTCTTTGAGGCGATAGGTGACTTCTACGCCCACCTCGCCTGTGTTGGGGTCTACAACATCCTTCGGGTCTACGACGACTTCTTCAAAGATGTCCAGCAGGAACAAGCGGCGGCGGTCTTCTTCAATGAGCCGCTGGTTGTAGAGTTGCCCTGGCTTTAGGCGCAACTCACGCCAAACCACCTTCTCCTTCGTCTTCGGCTTTTGTCCTAAGTCCACCTTAACGCTGACCACCCTCAGTTCCTGAATGGGAATGACGATGGTGCCGTCCTCAAGGATATCGGGGGCTTGCGGCTGAGCGATGTAGCCGTTGGCGAAGTAGAAATCTTGGATCCGTTGCAGGTCGCGGCGAAGGGTGAGGATGTTCAAGATTTTGCCCGGCTGCGTTTGCATCACTTCCTTCAGTTTGGCAGAGGGGATGGCAGTGTTGCCCTTAAAAACGATGTCCTTGACGACGGGGTTTTCAAAGACGCGGATGACGATGATGACGCGCCCTTCTGGAGTGAGCATGGGCAATGCTACTGGCTCTTGGGCAAAGAAGCCCATCTCATAGATGGCTTGCAAATCCTTCCGCAAACGCGGGATGGAAAAGGGGGTGCCTGGCTTGGTGTCCATGACCAACAAAATGCTTTCTGTCGGCACCTGCTTGTTACCCTCAACGCGGATTTCGGCAACCTCTCGTCCCTCCACTTCCTGTGCGGACAGGTAGGGAAGGGGAACCGAAACCAACAAGGCAACCATCAGCCACCATCGTGCCATGCTTAAGACCCTCCATTGTAGTTCGCTGGGCGCATCTCCTGATGCACCGATTTTTCGGTTCGTCGGGAGACGAACCCTCCAGGCGCTGATTTTTGGTTTTCTGGAGGGCGCATCTCCCGATGCGCCGATTTTTAGGTTTGGGGAGGCAAACCCCAACAATTTAGACTGCCGCCAAAAGCGTTTGTTTAGCGCTCCAAATAGGGGCGCAACTTCTTGCGCAAGGTAGAACGGGCACGGAACAATCGTGATTTCACTGCCTCCACGCTGCACCCTTGGATGCGGGCAATCTCTTGGTAACTCAGCCCCTCAATGTCCCGCAGGACCAAAGTGACTCTTTGGTCTTCGGGCAACTCATCAATGGCTTTCTGGATGGCTTCCGATAACTCCTTCTGCTCCCACAGCCGTTCGGGGGACAACTTGGTGTCCTCCCACTCAAAAGGCTCGGTCTCTTCGTCCTCTTCGTTCAACTCGTCGGGCAAGATTTCCCAGCGATGTTCCCGCTCCCGCTGCAGTTGCTTATAGCGGTTCTTTGCTAAGTTGACGGTGATGCGGTAAAGCCAAGTGAACACTTCTGCCTCACCTCGGAAGCGGTCATAGGCTTGGTAGGCGTGCAGGAACACCTCTTGCGCCAGGTCGTGGGCTTCCTCTCGGTCGCCCATCAACCGGAACGCAAGGTTAAGCACCTTGTCATAGTAGCGGTCTATCACCTCGTCAAAAGGTGGCTTTCCCATTTTGGGCGGCACACTTGCTCGGTGCTGTTCCCCTTCCGTTGCAGCCGGTTTCGCTGGTTGTCGCCGCACGAACGCACCACGCTCCATGCCTAAAAACTTTGGAGGGCACATCTCCTGATATGCCGATTTGGGGTCTTTCGGTGCGTCGGGAGACGCACCCTCCAGAAACGCCGATTTCCTTTCGGTTCGTCAGGAGACGAACCCTTCAGTTCTCCATCAAAAGCGCACTGATGTTTGGACGCGCACTTCGGCTCTTTCTCGCTCCCGTTTGATGACCGTCACCGATGTTCGCTTGCCCAAATAGTATTGCACTTCCACTGCTGAAGGGTCAGCCGACGAGAGCCCTTGCCGCCACAAAACATGCAGACGAGGTGACAGCGGGATGCCCAACCGCAGCCACCGGCGTTGCGTCGTTTGTTCCCGAATAACGCTCAACTCTGTCCACCGCAAGGCTTGGGCGATGGGTTCGGTCACGGGCGCTAAGATGTTGCCCATGAAACTTTGCACAAACGCACCCGAAAACAACTGCTGCCAGTTCGTCAAGGCTTCCCCCAACTGGGCTAATCCCAATCCGAACATGCGTTCCAACACGGTCCGTTCGGGCAACGGCGGGATTGCCAACAAGGTCACTGATGGCAAAATGCCTAATCGTTGGGATTGCTCATCTACGGGACCCGAAACGGTAAAGAGGATGCGGTGAATGTCCAGTTGGGTTTCGCCCTCAATCCGCAGCCGCGCCGTGCCCAACCATTGGCGGGTGAGGGGGTCAACGGAATAAGCAAGGCGGAGCCCCATGTCGGTGATGGTGAGCACCGAAGCGGGCAACCGCAAAGTGCCCCGTTGGCTGCGCAGTTCGCCCTCCATGCGCGGTAGGGACAAATCACCCGTCAACGCCAGTTCCCCATCCAGCAAAAGGGACGCTTGCGGGTTGCGCAGGAAGAAGCGTTCGCCTACTTCAAGCGTGAGGGCTATCCGCAAAATGGGGGGCAACTGCCACCGCCCATCCCCTCGGGTTGTCAACACAGGCAAGCGCAACATGTCGCCATCGTGAACGCTCAGACGACCCGAAAGTAACGGCGCTTTTTGTCCCTCTTCCGTGCGCAACGACACGGTGCCCGACAATTTGCCTTTTGCGCCTTTCACTTGCCAACGAAAATCGCGCAACCGCACGGTCATGTTCCATTGCCCATCGGAGAGCCATGCCCACCGCTCAACAGGGATTTGCGCCCATCGCACTCCTCCAAAAACTTCCAATCCATTGCCTTGCCATCGCTCCACGCTCAGTTGTAGTCCCTCTGGAGCGATGCGTCCACGCAAGAACGCTTCTTGCACCTGCAACGCTGTGTTGTCCCAAGCGGCTTTCGCGTTGCGCACTTGCAACTGCCATTCGCCTTCGTTTGCCAACAAGTTTTGCAAGCCGCCTTCCTTCAACTGCAGCCACCCTTCGCCCGTTACGGTGCCCCCGCTCCAATTGGCGGTGAGTTTGGTCAACCGCACTGTCTTGCCGTCCGCCATTAGTTGGCAGCGGACGTTGTGCAAAGTGCTCAATAGGGCATAGGGATCGGGGACTGAGGATTGGGCAAGGAAGGACACAGCGTCCGCTCCCAGTTCTATCGTCCCGTCCACCTTTGGCTCTGCCCATGAGCCGTGCAAGCGCAAACTACCGCCGATCCACCCGCGCTCAATGTGGACAGGCAGATCAGGGGGCAACACTTCTTCCAGCGGTGTAGGCGGCAATTCTAACTGCCATTGCCATTTCCGCTCCCCGTTCAAGGCGACGCTGCCCCAAAAAGATGCCAGAGAAGCATCGGAGAGCCAACGGATGAGCCCATCACCTTGTTCCACTTCCAGCGCTCCGTCTCGGATGAGGAACCGACGGACGGCAATTTGCCGCACCGTCCAACCGCGCCAATACACATTGTCTGCGCGAACGGTTCCCTCCATGATGGGGCGTTCGGTTGTTCCCGCCAGTTGCACCCGCGCAGTGATGGTGCCGTCGGGAATGGGCAACTGCTCCGCCTCTTTAATCACCAGTGCAGCAACCTTCGCCACCAACTCCGAAGGGACGCGCGTGAGAGCAAATGTGCCCGAAAGGCGACCGTCATCAGCGATGGTTAAAAGCCCTTCGCCCTGAGCATAACCCTGTCGCAACTCTGTCAAGTGCACCAGCCACTTTTGCTCCGCCCGCTGCACTTTGAGGGAAACTTGCGTGGGTTGCGGACCAAGCCCTTGCAACGCGGGCAAGCGGACGGAAGCGTTCACCGTTGCCAAAGTGCCATTGTGCACCACTGCTGTCCCCTCGGACGAAAGGGTGCCGAATAAGGGCAATCGCAGCCACTGCTCCCATTCTTTCGCTTTATCCAACCGATGGCGGTGCAACCCTTCTGCGACCAGTGCTTTAAGGGTGTCAAGGGGCACGGCACCCCCTTGCCATCGCACTTGCCATTCGGGTGACTGCCCTTCCCACGCCACTGTGACCGCAGTCCCATGGTGATGGGCGGTCACTTGCCCCTTCAATGTTGTCAAGGGCTTTTCTTCCTTTTGCTGGTGCGTCACCGTCAAGTCCAAACGAACGGTGCCCAACGGGGCATCGCCGAGGCGCACCTGCTCGCCGTCCAACGCGAGATGGGCTTGCCATTCGTTCCCCGCCCCTAAAACTTGCGCCGTGCCTTTCACTTGCCCTCGCCACGACCAATCGCTTAACGGCAACGACCACTCCTGAAGCAAGGTAGCGATTTCTGTCAAGGAGAGTTTCTCAGCGGAAACGGTCAGGTTCACCGAAGGGGCAGAGGCGAACCGCACGACGCCTTCAGCGCGCATTGTCCCATCGCCCCATAGCGCGCGGATTGACCGCAAACGCACCTCGTTGCCTTGCCACTCCAAGTTACCTTCAAGGTTCCGCAGGAGCGTGTTTTTACCGATGCCGACAGCCTGTGCGAGGGCTGTCGCTTGCAAGCGCCACTGCCCATCCCATTGCAATCGCATCGTTCCTTCCGCAAGCCCCTTCACCGCCAAGGGCAACTTAAGCCGCTGGCTCAACCGTGAAAGTGAAAGCCCCGTCCACCGCCCTTGCAAATCCAGTTGCGGTCGCCCTTGACGGAATGTAAAGGTGCCGTTAAGCACCGCTTGCCCTTCATCGCTCAGCAGGTGAACGCCTTCCATTGTGCCCGTCAAATCAAGCAGTTTGCGTTGTTCGTCAAACTGCCACTCGCCCCTTGCTCGTGCGCCTGCCAACTTGACCGTCCAGTCTTGCCACTGGCTTTCTATTAGCAACGATGCGGCTTCCCACTGCCCTTGCCATTTCCCGTTGCGCTTGACCGCCGTCCATTGCAGCCAACCCGACCCAAACCCTTTCGGCAAACCCTTGCCCCAGTCCCCAGTCCCTGATCCCTGACCCCCCAACTCTCCCAGCCATTTCGCCAGTTGCCCGATGTCCAACCGAGCAAATTGAATGCGCCCGTTGCCGGATGACAGAGTTCCTTGCCCCTGCCCGCTCCCTTCACCACCCAAAGCGAGCACTTTGGGAACGCGGATATCCCATGACCAACCGTTAGCGTGGCGCTCAGCGATGCCCTGCAGGTGGCAACTTTGAGCGAGCCACTCCCGAACGCCGTCAAAGGCGTGCACTTTCTGTCCCCGCGCCTCCCCTGCGATAGTGCTGAGTTGCCACAATTTCGGCGCATCAGGAGATGCGCCCTCCAGCGGTTTCCCGTTTGAACGGAAGGCGAGCAAAAGGGTGGGGAGCGAAACTTTTTGCACGGCGATTCGCATCGCTTCCGTCCGCAGCGTCCCTTCGCTCAGTTCACCGCTTAACGCCAACTGAAGGGTCTTGCGAGTGTCTGTTTGAGCGGTTAAGGTGCCGCTGAACTTGCCCGCCAGCCGAATGCTTTCGGAAGGCGTTTCGGAAAGGATGCGTTGCCATTCCGCGATGTCCATGTCTCGCACGGATAAGCGAGCAGTGAGATTTTGCTCTCCGTTCTTTATGGCGTGCCAATGCAAGTGTCCGTCTTTCACCTTCCCTCCCGCCGTGATTGCGGAGAAGTTACGAACGAACACCTCCCATGCTGGTTGGTCGGACAAAATGACTCGCCCTTCCACATCGGCGTGGGCGTTGCGGAAGAGAGCGTTGCGCCATCGCCCTTGCGGGATAGTGACGGAGCCGTAAGCGGTCAAAAGACGCCTTTGCGCATCCCAAACGAAGCGCCACTCGCTCATCCGCAAGCCTTCCGTCAAGTGCCCTTCTTCCTTCCCCAAACGGACGGACGAAACAGCGGGAGAAAGAGTTGCGGCATTGAGAACAACGGCGCCCCCTTGCGGGGCAGCGAACAATGTCAGCCGTCCGGCTGCCCAGTGCCAGCGAGCGCCTTGCATGGAGAACAAGCCAACGGGGGCATCGGCAACGAGATGCCCTTGCCATTGTTGCCCAATGCCACCACTATGAACGGTCAATCGTTGAACGCCCAACAGAGCAGCGGGCAAACCGAATTGCCGCACAAGCCACTCGTTCAACGGCGGAAGGGAACGAGGCGTGATGCGCCCTTGCACCTCCCACAAAGGCGTCCGCTCTATCGTTGTCCGCCCGCTGAAATCAGCCACAAGGGTGCGGTCAAGGTGAACTTGCAAAGACGAAAGTTGTGCTGAGCGACCGTCCGAACGCACTTGTGCGCTCAAGCGGACAAAGGTGCCATACGCCGTGTCAAGCCCCACATCTTTGACAACGCCGCTGAGTTCTTCCAACCGCCACCGTCGCCCTTGCCACGCCACGACAAACGCTCCAGACAAAGAACCATCCCGCAACCGAACGACAAAGCGCATCTGTTCGGGAAGCGACTTTTGAAGCGTCGTCCTGAAGGGAGCCAACGAAAGGTTGCGCACTTGAACCCTTGCTCTACCTTCCCTGCCGTTGAGCCACACGCTCGCTTGCCCTTGTCCAACAGGGCTATGCGCAGCAAGGTCAACCCTACCCTGCCACCGTTTTCCTGCTCGCTCCAAGCGGGCATAACTGTTCAAGAGAGTGAGCGGCACAGTAGGCATCTGCCATCGCTCTTGCCACGACGAAGGCAGTTGCACCTGCGTTCTCTGCGCAGTGAGTTGCGCGTCAATGAGCCAGCGGTTCCTCACCGCCTCCACCATCACAGTTCCGCTCAGCATCCCTTGCTGCAACGGGAGCGGGTCGGGGACAAACAACCGAAGAGTGTTCACAGGAAGCCTTTCACCGCGCCAACGGACTTGCCACCTGTGGCGTTGCCCTTCTGCCATCGCCATGCTGCTGCCCAATTGAGGGTGGGGCTGCAAGGTGCGAACAACTACTTGCCAACTGCGCACCTTGTTTCCGTTCAAAGAGGCAGCGAACCGCAAAAGAGCGTGCAACGGCGCAAAAGAACCTTTCGGGTGCCGCACCAAAGCGTTGTGCACACGAGCAGTTGCGGAAAGAGACACTTCCTTCCCTTCTTGCTGCCAATGAACCACGATGTTCCGCAGCGACCCACCGCGCAACTGCCAGCGGTCAAAAGCGCGCCATTGCGCGGGCAAAGCGTTAAGTTGCAAGTGGGAAAGAAGGAGCCGACCGTGCGTTTGCGGTTCGCCTTCGCCCACACTTACTTGCACGATTGTCAAGGCAGCCCTGCTTTCGGGGGAACCCAGCGGTTCACTTAATTGCCCGAACAAATCCAAGCGGGTGCCACCGTTTATGGGCTGCACCGTCCCTTCCACAGCGACCAACCGCAATTGGAACGGGGTGCCATCGGGAAGCGGCAGAGTTTCGTCTCCCAAGATGAAGACGCTGTTGCGGATGGTGATGTTCGGCAAGCGAATGGGGCGACGAGCAGGCGCCCGCGCCGTCAAGAAGGGCACATTCCAGTTGCCCGTTTGATTGCGCCAAAGGAACACGGTGGCATTCGCCACCACAATGTGGTGGAGCACTTGTTCCACTTGCGCGCGAAGCAGTTGCCGCCAACGAGAAGGACGGAGCAAGTCCCGCAGCGCCCACCGCAACCGCACTTCTGGAATGGTCAAAAAGTAACCTGTCGGGGAACGCGGGTCAGGTTGAATTCGCAGTTGGCGGACAACCGCTCCCGTCAATCTGACGGAGGCAACTTCCAGTTGCACGGGCACGCCCAAAGCGTGGCTTAGTTCCTTTTCCAGCAATTGCGTCCACTCTTGAGGAGAGGGCAAGTTTTTACGGATGTGCCACAGCCCCATCCCTATGAGCGCGACGAAGACCAACGCGACCAACAAGGATGCCGTCCAACGGCTCATGCCTATCACCCGCTCGTTTCTGCTCAAGGAAACCCGAAGGTCGCAGAAAAATGTAGCGCTAAACGGGGAGCAGTGCCATCTCCGTTTTTGTCAAGGGCTTTTGCGCTCAGAAGCCGATTTGCGTTGTGGCTTGCTTTAAGGTTTCGGCGCTTCGCTTCAAAGCGCGGCGCTCTTCGTCGTTGAGCATCACAGGCAAGGTGGTGATGATGCCTTTGCGTCCGACCACGCGGGGAAGCGAGAGGGCGACTTGTGGCACCCCTTCCACTTCTTCGTTGACGATGGACACGGTCAGCACTGCCCGTTCGTCGTGGGCAATGGCGCGCACGATGCGTGAAAGGGCAGCAGCAATGCCGAAGTAAGTGGCGCCTTTCCCTTCAATGATGCGGTAGGCAGCGAAGCGAACCCCTTCGTCAATCTGCTGGCGGACAGCATCTGTCAAGGGGCGACCAATTTGCTCGGCGAAAGCGAAAAGGTTGACGCCTCCCACCCGCGCTTCCGACCAAACCAAAACTTCCGAGTCACCGTGTTCGCCCAAGACATAAGCGTGCACCGATTGGGGCGAGATGCCTAAGTAATCGCCCAAAAGGGTGCGGAAGCGCGCGGTGTCCAAAATGGTGCCTGAACCGATCACCCGCTGCGGGGGCAACCCTGATAGACGCGTCGCCACCTGCGTCATCACATCAACAGGGTTGGTGGCGATGAGCAAGATGGCATCAGGGGCATGGTGAACAACTTTCGGTATCACATCCGCAAACACTTGCGCGTTCCGCTCCAACAGTTGCAAGCGCGTTTCCCCTGGTCGCTGCGCCACGCCCGCAGCAATCACCACAACGTCCGCTCCCGACAAGTCAGGGTAATCACCAGCAACCACCCGCACGGGGTGGGCGAAAGGTGTGGCGTGAGAAATATCTTGCGCGTGAGCATCGGCAAGGCGCCGGTCAAGGTCTATCAGCACGATGTCGCTGACAACTCCGTTCAACACGAGGGCGTTTGCCGTAGTGCTCCCTACGAACCCACAACCGACGATGCCAACTTTCATGTTACCCCTGCCCCCTTTCGGTTTTCGGGACTTTGCGTAGCATTTGTGCTGTCTAAAGGATGGCACAATTGTAGCGGCAGGGGTGATGGCGCCATGCGACGCCGATGGCTTATCGGGATTGCAGCGGTTGCCTTGTTGGTCGCCCTTTGCCTTGCAGCGTGGCGGCACGCAACGACAACGCTCAAGGTGCACCGCACTGTTATCGCCAAACTCCCAAAAGGTCTCAACGCCCTCGTCAAAACCGACTTGGACGGTGACGGTGAGCCAGAACTTTTGGCGATTTGCACGGCAGGTTGGAGGATTGGCTTCGTTTGGAACATTAGCGACCGTGACTCCATTGCTGACCCGCGTGTTTGGCTCATTCGCTTCCCGCTAACGAACCCGCAGGTGACGCAACTGCCGTATGTTTGCTGCTTGAACTCCCCGACGACTTTGCCCCTACTGCGAGCGGTGCCTGTGGAAGAGGGCGAATGGCGCGACTATGGCAGGTTTCGGCAATGGCGCCCGCGACGGTTGGGTTGGCTGCAAATGCGCAACGGGCAGACGCAATTTGAACCTTTCGGTTCATCGCTGCAATTTAAGGGCTTTGTTGCCCAAGATTTGGACGGCATGGCGGTTTTGTTTGTTGACACTTTTCCCGTTCACCTTCCAACGCCTGCGAAGCAACCCCAACGCTCGCAACGCTTTGCCTTTCGCTTGCGCCCTGATGGCACATGGCAGCGGCTTGACCCGACGAAAGTACAACTGCTGACATGCGGTTACAACCAAATTGCAAAAGGTGACTTTGACGGCGATGGAATGACAGACACTTTGATGCTCCGACAAAAGGGACGACGCGAATGGGTAGAAGTGCGTTGGGGCAACGAGGCTCCCCCCACCCTATTGCCTACAAGGCATTTCAACCCAAGCGCAAGATTTGCCGCCGCCGATGTGGATAACGATGGACGATGGGAACTCGTAACCGTCACGGCGGACGCAAACCAGTGGCGATTGACCGTCTGGAAATTCCACCTTGCTGAGCGCCGTTTCGCCGCTATGGCTCAGTTGACCGCAACGATGCCTGTTCCGTTACCGATTGTCGTTGAACTTCTCAGCGTTGTTGACCTTGACAGCGATGGGTGCAAAGATTTTGTCTTAGCCGTTTCTGTGTTAACGAGAAGAAGGTTCGCTGTCAGCGGGTTGGGCTGGGTTAATGTGCCGGACCTTAAGCCCGTTGCTGCGTATGTCGTTTGGTGGCAGGGAAATACTTTGCAAGTGCGCTCTTTTGCGCCCGATGAAGTTGAGTTCACGTTGCTCACAACCTTGCAACCGCGCAAAGGGCAGCGGCTCGCCATCACCACAACCGAGCATTGGCGTCATCGCTTTGCGTTGCGCCTACTCTCCTTGCGCCCTTTGCGAGTGCAGTTTTGGGAGACGGTGGAAAAAATGCGTCTTCAACTGAGGCGCATCCCTGACGGTGCTGCCGCCTTGGACTTGCGCCGCTGGACAAAAGTGGCGGAATTACCCGCAATCCCAAAACTTTGGGGCGATTGGGACAAAGATGGGTGCCCTGAATTGCTGCTGGAGCAAACGATGGTTCGGAAACCACCGCTCATCGCCCTTCTCCGCAAAACGCCTCTCCCCGTTCAAACTGTTGCTCGCAGCGTCATTTATCTTGCCCGTTGGGATGGCGAAAAGTTGCGGTTGGCAAAACTCAACCCACCATCCCCCGCCGGATACGTTGCCGTTTTGCCTCTATCCACGAAAGACAGCACCGCCCTTTTTGTCCTTTGGAAAACGCCCAACAAAACCCTGCTGGAACGCATCCGTTGGTGACCTGCGCGTTTTT
>FWWM01006492.1_pt1 | contig 24443 bp, 20 predicted proteins | sample 2228351 | NCBI WGS metagenome assembly FWWM01 (sample SAMEA103939774, study PRJEB20133) | metagenome
CGTGGTGCGCCTCGCACCCCGCTAGAGGGAGCGAATGGTCGGGTGGTGGAGACGGGTGGCCTGGGTGCTCGTGGCGGTGGGGCTCCTCCTGCCCGCGTCAAGCCCTGCGGCACCTGAGGAGTTCCTGCGCCTCAGCGAGATCCGGCCCGGGATGCGGGGCGTGGGCCGCACGGTGATCCAGGGCACGAAGGTGGAGGAGTTCGGGTTCGAGGTGATCGGGACCACCTCCGGGCCTTCCGGCCGGCTCGTGCTCTTCCGGGCCTTCGGGCCCGTGATCGAGAGGGCGGGCGGGGTGGCCGCGGGGATGAGCGGAAGCCCCATGTACCTCCAGGGCCGGCTCGCGGGCGCCCTGAGCTATGCTTACGTGTTCGCGGGACCGGACAAGAACCTGGGGCTGTTCACTCCCATCGAGCGGATGCTGGAGGTCCTCGAGGGCGGCCGGCGGACCGCGGTGCAACGGGGAGTCGTGCTCCTGGACCGCCCCGTGCACGTCGGGACGCGCATCGCAGACCGGATCTACCTCGCTCCGGATCCGGCATCGGGGCAACAGGTCTTTCTGCGCACGGGGATCCCTGCCTTCGCGCCCGTCGCGACCCCCCTCGTGGTCTCCGGCCTCACGGATCGGGCCTTCCGCCTCCTGCGCACGGTGCTGGGGAACCTCCCGGTGCTGCCCGTCCAGGGGTACGGCGGAGTCGCCGCGTTCCCGGAGGCGCCCCTCGTGCCGGGGAGCGCCGTGGGCGTGGCCCTCGCCCGGGGGAACGTGAGCCTGGTGACCTTCGGGACCCTCACCTACCGGCGCGGACGGCAGTTCCTCGCCCTCGGGCACCCGATGCTGGGAGCCGGCGAGAGCGCATACCTGCTCACCACCGCCTACATTCACACCGTCGTGCGGGGGCTCGAGATGTCGTTCAAGGAAGGAGACCTGGGGTCCGTGGTGGGGACGGTGACCCAGGACCGCGCGGCCGGGATCGCGGGCGAGCTGGGCCGGCTTCCTCGGGTGTTCAACGTGGTGGTCCAGGTCACGGATCGGGACAGCGGCCGGCGGCTGCAGCTGGGGACCCACGTGATCCGCCGTCCGGACCTCGCCCGCGCTTTCGTGCCCACGGTGGTGCTGTCGGCCATCGAGCGGGCCTGGGACGCTTCAGGCGGAGGGACCGCGGAGGTCCGGATCACCGGCCGGGCTGGGGGCCTCCCGCGGCCGCTTCTGCGCACCAACCGGGTCTACAGCGCGCGGGACGTGGCCTCCGCCGCCGCCCTGGACGTGGTGGAGGCCCTGCGCATCCTGTTCCACAACGAGTTCGCGCCCGTAGACCCCATCGACCTCACCGTGGAGGTGAACCTCACCCGCCGGCCGGTCGTCGCCTCCATCGTGGAGGTGCGGGCGGAGAGCCGGACGGTTCCGCAGGGCGGAAGCCTGCGGGTGCGGCTCCGGGTGCGGCCGTTCCAGGAAGAAGAGCAGGTCACCCGGGTGGTGGAGATCAAGATCCCCCAGACCTTCCCCAAGGGTCCCGCGCTCCTCGTGGTGGGCAGTGCAGGGAGCTCCCGGGAGCCCGCGGATCCTGCCGCGTTGCTCCTGAGCCGGCTCTCATCGGAGCCCCAGCCCACCCGGTTTGACAGCCTGGAGCAGGAGCTCGCGTTCTTCGAGCGGTTCGGCCGCAACACGGACGTGCTGCTCCAGCTCATCCCTGCGGGGATCCCGCCATCGGACGACCCCGCGAAGCGGTTCATCTACTTCGACGAGTTCGCCGGGGAGCTCTTCCCCACGGACTGGGTGGTGCGGGGTGAGGTGGTGATCCCCATCGTGGTGGAGTAGCCGCGGGACGTAGGAGTTTATGCGCCTCCTTGGGATCGCAATCCTCCTGGCCGCGGGGATCCTGGCACTCCTAGTCCTCTCCGTGTCCCTCGTCCGAAGCGGGATCGTGGAGGAGGCCGTCCGGGATGCCGTGGCCCGCGGGGTGTCCCAGGCCCTGGGACGGGAGGTGGAGATCCGGAGGCTATGGGGGGATCCGTGGCGCGGGGTGGTGGCGGAGGAGGTGCGGATCGCCCGTGGCCGAACCCTGCGGGAAGGGAGTTTGCTCCGGATCCGCCGGGTTCGGGTGGAGTTCCATCCGCAAGCCCTCCTCCAAGACCTCCTGTGGGGTCCGCGCGCGGTCCTGCCGACCATCCGCCGCATCACCCTGGTCGGTCCGGTTTTCGCGCTCGAGCGGGACCGGACGGGCCGGTGGAACCTCGAAGACCTATTTCGCCGGGCTCCTCCCCGAGCACCGGCTCAGCCCGGGTTTACCGGCACCGTGACGGTCGTGGGAGGGTCCGTGGAGTTCGTGGACGCCTTCCACGCCCCGCCCTTCCGTGCCCGGCTTGAGGGACTCTCCGGATCGGTCTTCATGGAAAAGCCTCCCCTCGTGCGGTTCTCGCTGCGGGGGCAGGCGGTGGCGCCGTCTTCCGCACCCGTCGCCGCGGAAGGCTGGGTCCGGACCGACGACGGAGCCCTCGACCTGGAGGTGCGGGCGGAGGACGTCGCAGCTCGGTCGTGGGGGAGGTATCTCGCGCATCACCCCCGGGTGCGGTGGGAGGGCGGGTTCGCCTCCGGCCGATTCCGCGTGTACGGAAGTGGGCACGGCCGTCTGGACTGGACAGGACACCTCAGGCTCCGGGAGGTGGTCGCGTCCGTCCTTCCCGAGGGCGTGCGGATCACCGTCACAGGCCCGGTCCGCCTCACCACCACCCGCTTGCGCTTCGATGGGGTTCAGGTGCGGACGGCGGAGGGGTTGATGCGCGTGGTGGGCGAGGTGCTGCTTGCAGACGGCGGGTTTATCGATCTGGAGGTGGCGACAGGCGGGTTGGACGCGCGGCTTTTGCGCCGGCTTGCTCTGGGAGCCGTACCGGTTCAAGGCCGGCTCCAAGGGAGGGCGCATCTTGTAGGACCGCCCGAATCCCCACGGTTTTCCGGACACCTCCGGTCGGCCGCCGTCACGGTGGACCAGAGGACCCTGAGATCCGTGGAGTCGGACTTCGCCTACGGGTCCGGGCTCCTGGCCCTCTCCGACCTCCAGGCCTCAATCCTGGGCGGGGACGTCCACCTAGACCTCCTCGCCAGCCCCGAGGACGGGCGCTTCCTGCTCGCGGCGTCCCTCGACCGGGTGCCTACCGAGGCCGTCCGGACGCTTGGGCTGGAACTTCCCGTCCGGTTCCGGGCGACGGGGCTGTTGCTCGCGAGCGGAAGCCCGCGTGGAATCCGCGTGCGGGCCGGAATCCGGGGCGGACCCGGGGAGGCGTTCGGGATGCCGTTCCGGACGGTTTCCGTCGCCTTCGACTACGCGGATGATACGGTGCGCCTGGAGGCGGCCACCCTCGAGCATGAACAAACCTGGCTCGGGGTCTGGGGGACGGTATCGGGATCCGGGCAGCTGGACCTGTTCGCAGTCACCCGGAACCTTCCCCTCGGACAGCTGGGCGACCGCCTCGGCGTCCGGCTCCCCCTTGCAGGCGTGTTGGATGCCGCGGGCCGGGTTACGGGCACCCTCCAGGATCCCCGCCTTGTGGGGCACGCGTTGCTCCGGGACGCCCGGGTCGGGCCGATCCGGTTTGACGCGGGTGTGGCGGCCTTCGCCCTCACGCGGGCAGGACTTCGGCTGGCGGAAGGGGCGACGGTGCGCGAGGGGCAGGACGTCTACAGGCTTTCGGGCGAGGTCCGGTGGGGAAGCCCGCCTCAACTGGACCTGAGGGTGCAGACGGAGGGCGCGGATGTCGCTCGGCTGAGGTCTCTCGTGGCCCTTCCGGTCTCCGTGACGGGGGAGGTCTCGGGCTCGGTGCGGGTCACGGGAACGCCCGAACAGCCCCAGGTCGCGGGCGAGGTCGAGCTACGGAGGGGGTCCGTGGCCGGGCAATCCGTTCACCGCGCGCGGGCCCAGCTCCGGTGGGACGCGGGAACGCTCGTGGTGGAGGACGGGGAGGCGTTCACGGACCGGGGGAATCTCCGGTTTCAGGGTAAGGCGGGACCAGACGGACTGGGGCTGACCTTCTCGCTGGAGGGATTGCGGCTCGAGGCGGTCGGTGCGCTCCAGGCCCCCTCGCTGCGGTTGGCCGGGAATACCGTGGTCACGGGCGCCCTCGAAGGGACCCTCCGCGCTCCCGTCCTCCGGGCTGCGGTGCGGTCCGAGGAGCTCACCGTGAACGGGGTCCGGTTTGGAGGTGCGGGAGGGGAGGTGACGTGGCGGCCGGGCCTGCTCCTCCTGCACCCCTTCACCCTTCTTCGGGGGGCGGAGCGGTACACCGCAGAAGGGGCGATCCGCCTCGACGGCGTGCCTGTGCTCGACTTACGGCTTCGGGCCGACCCGGGCAGGCTCGGGACCCTCCTTCAGGTCAGCCACAGTCCCCTCTTCGCGGACGGTTCGGTTACCGGCGCTCTCTCCCTGCAGGGGCCCGTGCAGAACCCCGCGGCTCGGCTCGACCTCCGGCTCACGGACGGCCACTTCAACGGGTACCCGATCCGATCTGCGGTGGGCGTACTCGAGCTCCAGGATAGAAGGGTGACGATCCGGTCCTTTGAGCTCACGCCCCGGCAGGGAACGGTCCGGGCCCAAGGGACGGTCGACCTAAAGGGCGGGACCGAGGTGGAGGTCAGCGGAGAGGGAATCGAGCTCAACTCCCTCCGGCCGGTCCTCCGGCTGCGCACCCCGCCGCTTGAGGGGACCCTGGACTTCACCCTGCAGCTCTCCGGCACCCTGCAGGCTCCGGTGGCCGGACTCTCCGTGGAGGGCCGGGGCGTGGGGACCGGGGAGGTGCGGGTGGATCGGGTGGTGGGCCAGGCCTTCTACCGGGAAGGCACGCTATTTGTGGAGCAGCTTCTGGTCGAGCAGGCGGGGTACCGGGCCCGGGCCTCCGGCCAGATCCCCCTGCGTCCCGAGACCCTCCAACTGGACAGCACCCGGCCGCTCCGCCTGCGGGCGGTGACGGACCGGACGGACCTGGGGCTATTGGCCCGGTGGTTCCCGCAGCTGGTGGAGTCGGCCTCTGGGGAACTCGTGGCCCAGCTGGACGTCTCCGGAACCACCTCGGCTCCCCGCACGCAGGGGTTCATACAGGTGGGTGGAGGGAACCTCCGGGTCCGCGGCGTGCTACCGGCCCTCGAAGGGATTGCGGCGCAGGTCCGGTTCGACGACCAGGCCGCCCAGGTGGACGTGGTGGGGCGTCTGGGGCAGGGCACGGTCCGGAGTTCGGGAGAGGTGACGTTCCGGGCCTTCCGGCCCGACCGACTCGACCTCTCCGTCACCGCCTCCGGCGCGCGGCTGGAGGTGCCGGCCTACCGAGGGCTTGCCGATGCGGAGCTGCGGCTTGTGGGTCCGGTGGACGGGCCGGAGCTACGGGGTCGGATCACCCTGCGGGCCGGAGAGGTCCTGGTGGCCTTTGCGGACGGGCTAGGGGACGGAGGGAGGTCGGCGCTTCCCCTGCGGCTCAACCTGGAACTCCTGGCCGGTCAGGGCCTGACAGCCCAGCTGGGGCAGGCACGGTTCGGGCTCGGTGGCCGGCTGCGGGTGACGGGGAGTTTGGGACGGCCTGAGCTAGAGGGCACGGTGGCCGCCCGGGAGGGAGAGCTCGTGCTCTTCGGCCGCACCTTCTGGGTGGAGTCGGCCTCCGCGCAGTTCCGGCCCTTCTGGGGGACCACGCCGCAGTTGACCGCCCGGGCCCGCACCCAGGTAGGGGACGTGGCGGTGACGGCGCACATCGAGGGCACGCCCCAAGACCTGCAGGTGCGGCTGGTGAGCGATCCGCCCCTCCCGCCCGAGCAGATCGCGGTGCTGCTGGCGGGAGAGGCGGGGCTTCCCGCGGTGGCGCGCGGGGATGTGGAGGCCCTGGTGCGCCAACAACTCAGCCGGCTTCTGCTGGGCGAGCTGAGCGCCCGGGTACGCCGGGCGTTAGGGCTCCGGGAACTGCGCATCGAGTACGACTTCGAGCGGCCCCTGCGGCTGCACGTGGGCGGGCTTTTGGTGCAGAACCTGTACCTCACCCTCACCACCACCTTCACGGACCCCGTGCACTTCCTCTGGTCCCTGGAGTACCGGTTCAGCCCCACGGTGGCCCTGGCCCTCACCTACGACACCCGGAACGTGTGGCTCGTGTTCCTCAGGAGCCGGTTCGTGTGGTAGGTTCGGAGGCATGAGGTCTTCGGACTCAGGAGGGAACAGCGTGAGGTCGCCCTTGCGCGGAACGCCGCTCCTTATCGCCTTCTTCGTACTGCTCATCCTGACCCCGTGGCTGGGCGCGGCATCCCCGCAGCCCACGCCGACCCCCTCACCGCAGCCCCCGCAGCGCATCGTGGACATCCAGGTGCGGGGGCTGGAACACCTCCCTCCGGAGGTGGTCTTCGGCCGCATCGGCTCCCGGGCCGGGGAGCTGCTGGACCGGGACCGGATCCGCCAGGACGTGGAGCAGATCCTCGCGAGCGGGTGGTTCGCGGACGTCCTGGTGCGGATCCAGCCGGTTCCCGAGGGGGTCGTGGTGATCTTCCTCGTGGTGGAGAACCCGATCGTGCAGCAGGTGGAGATCACCGGAAACACCGTGATCCCCACGGAGGAGATCCGGGCTGCCCTCGGCGTGCAGGAGGGAAAGGTCCTGAACATCGTGGATCTGCGCACGGGAGCCCGCAACGTGGAGAAGCTGTACCAGGACCGGGGGTACGTCCTCGTGCGGGTGGCGGACGTCGCGTTCCAGAACGGGCGGCTGCGGGTGGAGATCCGGGAGGGACAGGTGGAACGCATCGAGCTCCGGGGCCTACGGCGCACGCGGCCCGTGGTGGTCCACCGACTCCTCACGGTGCGGGAGGGCGATGTCCTGAACCTCCAGCGGGTGCAGGCCGACCTGCAGGAGGTGTTCGCCACGGGCCTGTTCGAGAACGTGCGGGCCGACCCTCAACCCGGCTCGGATCCGGACCGGGTGGTCCTGGTGATCGCGGTGGAGGAGCGTCCGAGCCGGGAGGTGGGCGGAGGGGTAGGCTACAGCCCCCAGGCGGGCTTCTTGGGCCGGGTTCAGCTCACGGAGCGGAACCTCCACGGGATGGGGCGCTCCCTGTCCCTCGCCTACGAGCGCAACCTGGGCTCCGTGACGGGCACGGAGGTGGGGCCGCTGAGCGGCCTTCCCACGGAGAACCTCCTCATCCAGTACCGGGACCCGTGGTTTGGGGAGCGGGGGCAGTCGCTCTCCCTAGAGCTCCACGACACGGCCCAGCTCATCCACGACCGGACCTTGGGCGTGAAGTACTTGCAGCTGTTGGAGGGCGGAAGCGTCTCCGTGGCCCGCCGGCTCGCCTCCGGCCTCACCCTTTCCCTCGGACTGCGGACGGACCGGGGAGACTTCGTGGTGGTGGAGGGCGACGGAGGGAAGGTCCAGTTCTCCCGCGGCCTCGTGCACGCCCTGCGGGCGGAAGCCGTCTACGACCTGCGGGACAACCCGCTCCTGGCCACCCGGGGCTGGCGTGCCCTCGCCGCCCTGGACTACGGGACGCGGCTGGTGGGCGGGGATTTCGAGTTCGGGAAGCTGGTCGGTGAGTACGTCCACTACGTGCCCTTGTGGCAAGGCACCCTGGTGGGCCGGGTGCGGGCGGGTGCGTCCGTGGGGCAGCTCCCGCTCCAGGAGCAGTACCTGGTGGGCGGCCCCCAGAGCGTGCGGGGGCTTCCGATCGGCGCCCTGCGGGGCAGCAGCATGGCGCTGGCCAGTCTGGAGTACCGGCTGCCCCTCAAGGTGCTCTTTCCAGGACTCGAAGCCCTCACCGTGGCCGCCTTCGTGGACGTGGGGGGGATCTCCGCCTCGGGGTTCGGGTTCGTGGAGCGGCCGCAGGTAGGTTATGGGCTCGGGCTTGTGGTGCAGTCCCCCATCGGGCCCATCCGGATCGACTACGCCATCGGGCCGGACGGACAGACCCAGACATGGCTGCAGTTCGGCAACCCCTTCTGAGATCGCGTGCCATGCCCGTGTGGTACCATGCGTAGGGCGAGGGAGGGAGCCATGGATCGGAGGTTGCGGATCGCACTGGTGGTCGCCGCCGCGGTGGTGGCCGTAGTCGGGGCGGCGTGGGGGTTGAGTGCGGGGGGGCAGGTGGGCTTCACGCAGCCCGTGGTCATCGGGTACGTGGACCTGCAGCGGGTCCTGGACGCGCATCCCCGGAAGGCCTCGGCGGAGGAGGCCCTGAACCAGTTCGCGCGGGCGAAGATGACGGAGGCCCGCCGGCTCGCCCAAGGGAAGTCCCCGGTGGAGCAGCAACGCATCCTGCGGAAGGCCCAAGAGCAGATCCTCCGCAAGCAGGCGGAGCTGCTGGCGGGCCTCGACCGGGACATCCGGGCCGCGGTGGAGAAGGTGGCCCGCGCAAGCGGCGTCTCCGTGGTCCTCAACAAGACCGTGGTCCTCTACGGGGGGACGGACCTCACGGACGCGGTGATCAAGGAGCTCAAAGCGGCCAAGTAATGCGTGGGGCCCTACTCGTTGCCGGCGTCGCTAGCCTCGCGCTCGCGGGCTGTGCGCCCCAACCCCGGCCCGCGGCCTCGCCCACGCCCCCGCCCCTTCCCGCCCTCCGGGCCGTGCGGATCGGCACCGTGGACCTGGACCGGGTCTTGCGTGCCCACCCGAGGGGGAGGGAGCTCGAGGAGCTGCGCCGCCGGATCCTGGAGCTCGAGGCGGCGGTGCGTACGCCCCTCCCGCCGCCTCAGCTGACGCCCCCAAGACCCTCCGCCCCCTCCATAGCCCACGTCCAACAGGCCCTGGAGCAGCGGGTCCGGGCGATCCAGGAGCGCATCCGGACCCAAGCGCAGCAGCAGCTGGAGGCCTACGCGGCCCAGGTGCGCGCCCAGCTCCAGGAGGAGCTACAGGTCCTGCAGGAAGTGGCCCGGGCGGAACTCCAGCGGTTCGCCCGGCAGGTGCAAGCCGAGCAACAGGAGCGGCTCGCGGCCCGGCAGCGGGAGCTCCAGGCGGCCCTCGAGGCGAAGGTCGAGGAACGCCGCAAGCAGGTGGAGGACGCGATTCGGGCCTACGAGGAGGAGGTGGCGCGGGAGTACCGGATCCCCCTGCTGAACCTCCGCCTCAAGCTGGAGGTGGCGCAGCCCGCAAGCCAGGAGGAGGCGAGGAACCTGCTGGCGGAGTACGAGCGCCTGCAGCAGGAGCGGGATGAGAAAGTCCGGCGCTTCCAAGAGGAGCAGCGCGCGCAGTTCGAGGCCTTCATCCAACAGGCAAGGCAGCAGGCCGATGCGGAGCTCAAGGCCTACGCGGAGGCCCTGACGACGCAGGGCCGGCAGCGCATCGCGGAGCGGGAGCGGGAGGTCCAGCGGCAGCTCGAGGAGGCCGTGAAGCAGCGGGAGGTAAAGTTCCGGGAGCTTTTGCGGGCCCGTCAGGAGGCGCTCAACCGGGAGGCGCAGGAGCGGGCCCGGCGGGAGATCGAGGCGGCCGTGGAGGAGGCCCGGCAGAGGGTGCGGGCGGAGCAGCAGACCGCGGTGGAGGAGGCCCGGCGTACCCTGGAGGCCCTCGGCCGCCGGGCCAGGGAGCGGTACCTCGAGGAGGAGCGGGCTCGGGTGCAGCGGTTGGCCCGGCAGCTCGCGGAGCTGCGGGCGCAGCACCAAAACCTGGAGGCCACCCTCCTCGCGGAGCTGCGGGTGGAGGCGGCCGCGGTGGCCCTGGAGCGCAAGCTGGACGTGGTGCTCGTCCAGCACCTGAGCGCTCCCCGCGGGCTTGACATCACGGAGGACGTCGTCCAACGCCTCCGGCGGAGGTAGGCAATGCGGAGAGTGCTTACCCTCGGCCTTGTCCTCATGTTCTTGAGCGGCTGCGGCCGGCCCGCGGTCGGCGTGGTAGACATCCAGCGCATCCTCAACGAGAGCGTACTGGCCCTCAGCTACCAGAAGGAGCTCAGCGACCGGGAAAAGCAGATGGCCGCGGAGCTGGCCGCGGCCGCGCAGCGGCTGAGCCCGCAGGCCCTGGAGCAGCAGCGCCAGGCCTACTTGTTAGAGCTGCAGCGGCTCAAGCAGGAGCTGGAGGATCGGCTGAACCGGCGGCTGCGGGAGGTCGTGGCGGAGGTCGCCCGGCGGGAGCGGGTGCAGGTGGTCCTGGTGAAGTCCGCGGTGCACTCGGGAAACGTGCGGGACCTCACGGACCGGGTCATCGAGCGGCTGAAGTAGGGGATGCGGCTTGCGGACCTCGCGGCCTTGGTGGCGGGGGAGCTGGTGGGGGACGGCTCCGTCGCCGTCGACCGGGTCGCCGCGCCGGAGGACGCAGGGCCCGGGAGCGTGGTGGTGTGCTTCACCGCGCGGGCCCTCCAGACGGCCCGGGAACGGGGAGCGAGCGCGGTGGTGATCCCACCGGGTCTTCCGACGGACCTTCCCGCGGTGGTGGTCGATGAGCCGCGCCGGGCCCTCGCCGTCCTGCTCGAGGCCCTCGGCCAGCCGCGTACCCACCCCTCCGGCATCCATCCCACCGCGGTGATCGCCCCCACGGCCCAGCTCGCGGAAGGGGTGGCCGTCGGCGCCTACGCGGTCGTGGAGGAGGGTGCCCGAATCGGCGCCCACAGCGTCCTCTATCCGCACGTCTACGTCGGCCCGTACGCGGTGGTGGGCGAGCACTGCGTCCTCTACCCGCACGCGGTGGTCGGCGAGCGGTGCGTGCTGGGCAACCGGGTCATCCTGCACAGCGGCGCGGTCCTCGGCGCGGACGGGTTCGGGTTCCTCCGGGAGCCCCAGGGCCCCCGCAAGATCCCGCAGGTGGGCATCGTGGTGCTGGAGGACGACGTGGAGGTCGGCGCGGGAACCACCATCGACCGGGCGACCCTGGGCGAGACCCGGGTGGGCGCGGGCACGAAGATCGACAACCTGGTCCAGGTGGCCCACAACGTCCGCATCGGCCGGCGGTGCCTGATCGCGGCCCAGACGGGGATCGCGGGCAGCGCGGTGATCGAGGACGACGTGGTGATCGCGGGGCAGGTGGGGATCGGCGACCACGTGCGGATCGGCCGGGGTGCCGTGGTGCTGGCCCTCTCGGGGGTCACGAAGGACGTGCCTCCGGGCACGGTGGTCTCCGGGTTTCCCGCCCGGCCACACCGGGAGGTGCTGCGGGAGAGCGCCCTCCTGCGGGAGCTCCTCCGCTCGCGGCGCCGCCGCGAGGCCGACTGATCCCATGCGCGCCCTTCCCGTCCTCCTGCTCTGTGCCCTCCTCGCGCCTCCAGGGCTTTCCTCGCCTCCTGGGGGAGAGCTCCCGGACGCCGTTTCGGTGCGGGTGACGGGCAATCTCGCCCCGCCGGACCTGGTCGCGGAGGCGGTGGTGCAGACGGTCCACCAGGTGGTCCGGCGCCTGCCGGGGGCGTCCGTGGAGGTTCAGCTCCCGCCCCTTGCGGCCCTCGGCCCGGAGGCGGACGTCGTGCTCGTGGTTCCCGTGCGGGTCCGCCACCCCTACGGGACGGCGGTGAGGAAAGCCGTGACGGTCCGCATCCGGAACGACCCCGTCGGCCTTGAGGACCCGTCGCGGCTCGTGGTGAGCAACAACCCCGAGCGGCTGTACACGCCTGGTCTGCTCCTCCAGGAGCGGGTCCGATCCGGGGAGGCGGTGCGTCTGCTGTACCACCACCAGAACGCCACGGGCCGCGAGATGGTGGTCCTGCTCCGTCTAGCTAACCCCGGGTCGGAGGAGGCCCAGGCCCACCTCCAGCCGGCCTTACCTTCCCCCTGGCACGACACCATGGCCACGGGCCACGCCGCGGCCCGACGGTTTTTGCAGCTCGTAAGCGCGGGAGCCGGATACGTCCTCACGCTCCCTCCCCGACACACCCTCACCCTCTGGGCCCAGCGCTTCCCCACGGGGTTCGTGGCTTCCGGCCTGGTGCAGGTCCAGGTCCTGGAGGGAGCGGAGCTGGAGGTCACGGTGGGGGTGCGGCCCTCCTACGTGCTGGACCACGCCCCCCTTCCCGAGCTGGAGCCTGAACCCACCCCGCATCCCCGGGGCGTGTACGGGCGGCCCGTGGTGGAGCTCGCGGCGCGGCTCTTGCCGGACGGCGCGGGAGGGGTGGAGGTGGGTGCGAGCCGGTCGGTGCGGGAAGTCCGTACGGGGACGGTGCTGGTGGGGGACTACGGGGTTACGTACCGCGTCCAGCTCGAGCTCCTGAACCCTGAATCGGAGCCGAAGGAGGCGCGGATCGTCGTCCGAGCCGCAGGAGGCCCCGCGTACGCCGCCTTCGCCGTCCAGGGCCAGCTCGTGGACCTCTCGTATCTTCCTGCGGGCGCGGAGCGTGCGGTGATCCCTGTCCAGCTGCCGGCCTCCGAAGCCGGGACGGTCCTGTTGCTGACCGTCCCCTCCTCCGGTTCGTACCTCCCCCTGCGGCTCCTGCTGAGGTCCTGATGAGGTACCGCACCATCGAGCGGCTCGTGGCGTTTGACGGCATCGGGATCCACACCGGGAAACCCGCGCGGGTGACCCTGTGGCCCTCAGAACAGCCCGGCATCCGGATCGTGGCCGGAGGACACGAACTCCCCTGCCGGCTGGATGCGGTCTCCAGCGCCGAACGCCAGGTGTCGGTCGGACCGGTCCTGACCGTGGAGCACCTGCTGGCCGCGGCCTGGACCGTAGGGGTCACGGCCCTCCGGGTGGTGGTCGAAGGGCCGGAAGTCCCCGCCGGAGACGGGAGCGCGCTCCCCTTCGTGGCCCTGCTGCAGGAGGCCGGAAGCCGTGAGCTCCCGGAGGAGGTCCCGGAGCTGGGGGTCTCAGCTCCCGTGTGGGTGGAGGAGGCCGGCGCCCTTGCCGCGGCGTTCCCGTGCGAGCACCTCCGGGTGACGTACGTGGTGCCGCTTCGGGGGCAGAAGGCCTGCGCGTACGACCTCGTGGTGACGCCGGATCGGTTCACCGCGGAGATCGCACCCGCCCGAACCTGGGGGTACCTGGAGGAGGCGGAAGCCTTGCGGGCCAAGGGACTGGCCCTCGGCGCGAGCCCTGAGAACACCCTGATCCTCACGGCCGGAGGGTTCCTGAACCCGCCGCGGTTTGCGGACGAGCCCGCCCGGCACAAGATCCTGGACCTATTGGGCGACCTGAGCCTGCTCGGCGCGCGGCTCAGGGCCCACGTGGTCTGCGTGGGCGCGGGCCACAAGCTCCACCTGCGCCTTGTCCGGCGCATCCAGGAAGAGGCGCGCTAGCCGGAGGGATGTCGACCGTGTACCATACTCACGGCCGCCCAGGCCTCAAGACCGGAGGGGACGATGAAGTTGGACATCCGGGAGATCCTGGCCACCCTGCCCCACCGCTACCCGTTCCTGCTGGTGGACCGGGTTCTCGAGATGGACCCGGAGGCGGGCCGCATCGTGGCCCTCAAGAACGTGACCATCAACGAGGAGTACTTCACCGGCCACTTACCTGACGCGCCCGTGATGCCCGGCGTGCTGATCGTGGAGGCTTTGGCGCAGGCGGCGGGGATCCTGGTGTTCCACAGGGTCGGGTTACGCCGGGAGAAGGCCTACTTCGCCGCCATCGACGGCCTGCGCTTCCGCCGGCCGGTCCTGCCCGGAGACCAGCTCCTGCTGGAGGTGCAGCTAGAGTGGATCCGGGGCCGGCTCATCCGGGTCCGGGGCACGGCGCGGGTGGGGGAGGAGGTGGCCGCCTCAGGGGTACTCACCTTCTCCTTAGGCCGGACGCCGGAGCCTTCCTCGCTGCCCGTGGAGAGCGCCCGCGTGCAGGACCCATGAAGGAAACGGCCCGCACGGTGCACGTCCACCCCACCGCGTTGGTGGATCCCCGGGCGCGGCTTGCCCCGGGCGTGCGGGTCGGGCCGTACGCCATCATCGAGGCGGACGTGGAGGTGGGCGAGGACACGGTGATCGGCCCATACGTGGTGCTCCACTCCGGCACCCGCATCGGGCGGCGCAACCGCATCTACACCGGGGCCGTCATCGGGTGCGAGCCCCAGGACCGCGCCTTCCGGGGAGAGCGGAGCTTCGCGATCCTGGGGGACGACAACGTCGTCCGGGAGTACGTCCAGATCGCCCGCGCCACGGGCCCGGAGGCGGCCACGGTGATCGGCAACCGGAACTACATCATGTCCATGGCCCACATCGCCCACAACTGCCGACTGGGCTCCGACGTGGTGGTGGTCACGGGGAGCGGGCTCGCGGGACACGTCCAGGTGGACGACGGCGCCCAGATCGGCGGGATCACGGGCGTCCACCAGTTCGTGCGCATCGGACGGCTGGCGATGGTGGGCGGGAAGAGTGCCCTGCTCCAGGACCTCCCGCCCTTTCTGCTCGCGAGCGGCGTTCCCGCCCGCGTGCGGGGCCTCAACCGGGTCGGCCTGTTGCGGGCCGGCGTCCCTCGAGAGGAGATCGAGCGGATCTGGTCCGCGTACCGGATCCTGTACGGGAAAGGCCTCACGCCCGCGCACGCGGTGGCGGAGATCGTGGAGGAGCTGGGGGAGGAGGGGCTCGTGGCGGAGCTCGTGGCCTTCGTCCGGGAGAGCCTCCACTCCCGCCGGGGCCTGATCCGCCGGGAGGTGGGCCGTGGGTGAGGCCGTGGGGCTTATAGCAGGTGCGGGGAAGTTACCCGTGCTCCTGGCCCGGGCCATCCGCGCTCGTGGGTTTCGGCTCGTCTGCGTCCAGGTGGCGGGAGACCCGCGGCCGGTGCGGCGGTGGTGCCACGTGCACGCCTCATCCGGTCCCGGAGAGGTGGGCCGGATCCTCCAGGTCCTCGAGGACCACGGCGTCCGGTCTCTGGTGCTGGCGGGCACGGTCGATAAGCTCCAGGCCTTCAAAAGCCCCCTCGACCCCCTCGCGCACGAGCTCCTCCAGCACGCCACGGACCGGGCAAACTCCGGGCTGTGGCGGGCCATGGCCGGGCTGCTGGCCCGGCGCGGGTTCGAGGTCCTGCCGCAACCCCACTTCCTCCCGGATCTCCTCGTGCCCCCAGGCGTCCTCGGCACCCGGGTTCCCACGGACCGGGAGTGGCGCGACCTCCGGCACGGTCTCGGGATAGCCCGCAGGGCGGCGGAGCTCGGCATCGGGCAGGCGGTGGCGGTGCGGGACGGCGTGGTCCTGGCCGTGGAGGCCGCGGAGGGGACGGACGGGATGATCCGCAGGCTCAAGGCGTTCGGACCGGGTGTAGTGGTGGTCAAGGCCAGTAGCCCGGACCAGGACCCCCGGTTCGACCTCCCCACGATCGGCCCCAGGACCGTGGCCCTCCTCCGCCGGGTTGGTGCCGCGGCCCTCGGGGTGGAGGCGGGCCGCACCCTCGTGCTCGACCGCCCGCGGGTTGTGGCCCGGGCGGAGGCGGCGGGGATCTGCCTCGTGGGCCTGTGAAGGTCTTCCTCCTCGCGGGCGAGGTCTCCGGGGACGTCGCGGCCGCGCACCTAGCCAGGGCCCTGCGGGAGCTCCGGCCCGACGTGGAGCTCGTGGGCCTGGGCGGGGAGCGGATGCGCGATGCCGGCGTCCGCGTGATCCTCGACACCTCGTGGTGGGGCGTGATCGGGTACCTGGAGAGCTACGTGCGCATTCCCGTCTTCGCGGGCCGGCTGTGGCGGCTGCTGCGGGTCTTGCGGCGGGAGGACCCGGACGTGCTGGTGCTCGTGGACTTCCCCGGGTTCAACCTCGCCGTGGCCCGACGTCTGAGCCACCGCATCCCCACGGTCTACTACTTCCCGCCCATGGCGTACGGCCGCCGCCAGAACCGCGCAAGAACGCTTGCCCGGCTTCCCGTGCGGGTGCTCGCCCCCTTTCCCTTCGAGGCGGAGCTGTACCGGGCCGCGGGCGCGGACGTGGTCTTCACCGGGCACCCCGCCCTGGACTGGGTGCGGCCGCAGCTCGACCGCAAGACCCTGTGCCGGATGCTGGGCCTCGACCCCGACCGCCCGCTCGTGGCCCTGCTCCCGGGGAGCCGCGTCCAGGAGGTCCGAAGCTTACTTGGGGCCATGGTGGGGGCGGTTCAGCTCGGGCGCGCGCGGGTGCCTCACCTCCAGGCGGTCGTCGCCCAGGCTTCGGGCGTCCTCGATCCCCTCATCGCCCGCGGTGCATCCGGCCTCCCGGTGCTGAGGGGCCGCACCCACGACCTCCTGGCCGCCGCGGACGCGGCCCTGGTGGCGAGCGGGACCGCGACCCTGGAGGCCCTGATCCTCGGGACCCCCATGGTGGTGTGCTACCGGGTCGCGCGGGCCACCGCCTGGATCGCCCGCCACCTCGCCACCACCCCCTGGATCTCCCTCCCCAACCTCCTCGCGGGTGCGGAGGTCGTCCCAGAACTCCTGCAGGACCGGGTGACTCCCGAGGGGCTTGTGCGGGCCCTGCTGGAGATCCTGGAGCCGGATCGGGCCGTAAGGATGCGGAGGACCCTCCTCGAGCTGCGCCACCGGCTCGGACCGCCCGGGGCTCTCGAGCGGTCCGCCCGGGAGGTGCTCGCCCGGGCCCGTGGGATGGGGTAGGATCAGGGCATGAACCGGCGCATAAGGCGTGCAGGCTGGATCGCAGGCTTGCTCGTGGGCCTAACCCTAGCGGGAGCCGGGTGGTCTGCGCCCCCGCGGGCCCTCGAGCTCGAGGAGGGCTGGATCGTGGCCACGGATGCCCGGGGCCGCCGGGCCTGGCAGCTGGTGGCGGCCTCCGTCACCGTGGACGACCGGTCCGGCGTGGCGGTCTTCCAGCAGCCGAGGGGGATGTTCTTCACCCAGGACGGCCGGACCGTGCAGTTCCGGGCCCAGCGGGGGGAATACGGGCTCCGCACGGGCCGCGTCACCCTCACCGGGTCCGTGCAGGTCGTGGCAGCCCAGGACCGGTGGATGCGGGCCGACCGGGCGGTCTACGAGGCCGGCTCCATCCAGGCGGAGCGGGTGCAGCTGCGGTGGGAGCGGATGCAGGGGAGGGCGGACCGGCTGGTCGCGGACGTAGGGCTTCGGCGGGCGCGGCTGGTGGGTAACGTGCGGTTGGAGGCCGTAGAGGGACCGTGAGGGTTCTTGTGACCCTGCTTGGGCTCGTGTTCCTCGCGGGTTCTGCCGCGGCGCAGGCTACCTTCGAGGTGTTGGACGCCCAGATCGCGGAGCTGGACGAGGCCGCGGGGATCTGGCGGTTCGCGGGAGACCCCGTGCGCGTCCGGCGGGGGACGGAAGAGGTCCGGGCTTTCCGCGTCCGGTACGACCGCAGGCGGCAGGTGGTGACCGCAGAGGGAGGGGTGGTGCTCCTACGGCCCGGGGAGCGCCTGACCGCCCGCCGGGTTCTGCTCGAGCTCCGGGCCCAGAAGGCGGAGGCGGAAGGGGAGGTGGTGGTGGCGCGGGAGCTGGAGGGAGGAACGGCCGTCCTCGAGGCCGTGTATGTCCGGCTCGACCTCCGGGCCCAGCGGGCGGAGGCGACGGGCGGCGTTTACGGGACCTACCGCGAGGTCCGCCTGCGGGCCGCACACCTCCTCGTGGACTGGGGGAGCGCAGAAGCCGTGGCCCGTGGAGAGCCGGAGGCGGTCGTGGAGGGGGTTCGGATCACCGCGGATCTCCTCCGGGCCGACCTCCACCGCCGCGTCCTGTACGCCACGGGCGGGGTACGGGTGACGGACGGCCGGGTCACGGCCACCGCCGGGGAGCTGGAGGCCCGGGCCCCGGACCAGCTGGCGATCCTGCGGGGCGGGGTGGAGGTCGTCCGGGACGGAGACCGGCTGACCGCTCCGGAGGTGTGGTACGCCTACGCCTTGGGAACGATACGGACCGTGGGGAGGACGCGGGTTGTCGTCCGTCCGTGAGGGGCCGGATGAGGCGGCGCTTCGGGCCGTGGGGCTCGTAAAGCGGTACGGAGCCCGTACCGTGGTGGACGGGGTGAGCCTCGTGGTGCGGCCGGGCGAGGTGGTGGGCCTCTTGGGGCCCAACGGCGCGGGTAAAACCACGTGCTTCTACATGGTGGTGGGCCTCGTGCGGCCCAACGCGGGGGAGGTCTACCTGGGGAAGACCCGCATCACCAACCTTCCCGTGCACCTGCGGGCCCGGGCAGGCATCCACTACCTCGCCCAGGAACCCTCCGTCTTCCGGAAGCTCACGCCCGCGGAGAACCTGGAGCTTATCCTGGAGCAGCACGGCGTTCCCCGACCGGAGCGGCGCCGGCGGGTGGAGGAGCTCCTGGAGACCCTCCACATCGCCCACCTCCAGGACCAGCCCGCCTACACCCTCTCCGGCGGGGAGCGGCGGCGGGTGGAGATCGCCCGGGCCCTCGCCACCCGGCCCCGGTTCCTCCTGCTGGACGAGCCGTTTACGGGCGTGGATCCCAAGTCCGTCCAGGAGCTGCAGGACATCATCGCGGCCCTCCGCGCGCAGGGGATCGGGATCCTCATCAGCGACCACAACGTCCGGGAGACCCTCGCCATCACGGACCGCTCCACCATCCTGTACGAGGGGAAGGTGCTGTTCGAGGGGACCGCGGAGGCCCTGGCGGCCAGCGAGGAGGTCCGGCGGTTTTACCTGGGCGAGCGCTTCCGGATGTGATGTGCCTGCTGGACCGGTACGTGGGCCGGGAGGTCCTGAGGGCCGTGGGGTTCGGGGTCGGGATCTTCACCACGCTGCTCGTGGCCAACCACTTCTTCTTCGTCACCCGCTCCGCGGTCCAGCACGGGTTTCCGCCCGGCACCTTCGCGCAGCTCGTGGCCTACCGGATCCCGACGCTCATGGGGTTTGCCCTTCCGATGGCGGTGCTGTTCGGCACCGTGCTCGCCAGCAGCCGTCTCGCGGAGGGACGGGAGATCGAGGCCATGCAGACGAGCGGGATCCCGCCCGAGCGCATCCTCCTGCCCGGCCTCGCGGTGGCCGCGGCCGTAAGCGCGGCGAGCTTCGTGCTGAGCGAGATCCCGCCCGAGCGCATCCTCCTGCCCGGCCTCGCGGTGGCCGCGGCCGTAAGCGCGGCGAGCTTCGTGCTGAGCGAGATCGTCGTCCCCTGGACCGAACTCCAGTACCGGATCGCCTGGGGGCGGGCGGTGGGTTCTCCCCTCCTGCCGGAGGTCCGGTGGAACGTGCTGTTCCGCGACCGGACGGAGGACGGGAGCGAGGTCGTGGTCTCCGCCCGCCGGCTCGACCTTGCCTCCGGGGTCCTCGAGAAGGTCACGGTCCAGCAGCTCCGGGACGGCCGGCTCGTGCGGGTGATCGAGGCGGAGCGGGCCACCTGGGGGCCGGAGGGGTGGATCTTCCACCGCGGCCGCATGGTGGCCCTCGCGGACGGAGTACTGCTCAGCGGGTTCGAGCGGATGCGGCTCGGCCTTGCCCGTCCGCCGAAGGAGGTCGCGCCGCCGGAGAAGACGGTGCTGGAGATGAGCATCCGGGAGGTGCGGCAAGAGCTGGCGCGCCTGCGGCGGGAGGGACAGCCGACCCGCACCCTCGAGGTGGACCTCGCGGGGAAGTACGCCCTCCTGGGAACCCCCTTCGCCTTCACCTTCCTCGGCTTCCCCCTGGGGCTGGTGAACCCCCGGAGCGGACGGGGGATCGCGTTTGGGCTCGTGGTCCTGGTCCTCATCGGCTACTACGTCCTCAGCGCCACGAGCACCCTTCTCGGACAAGCGGGCTACCTCCCGCCGGTCCTCGCGGCTTGGCTTCCGAACCTCGTGACCGCGGGGACCGGTGTGCTGCTCGTGTGGCGGCGACGGTGAGGCGCGCGCTCCTCGCGGGGATCGGGGCGTCGCTCGCCCTCCTGTTCTGGAACTTGGGGAACTCGCCGTTCTGGGACCAGGACGAGTCGAAGTACGCGGGCATCGCGATGGAGATCCTGCGCACGGGCGACTGGATCACCCTGCGCTGGAACGGGGAGCCCTGGTTCGTCCATCCGCCGTTGTACTTCTGGCTCGTGGCCGCTACGGGGAGACTCGTCGGCGTGACGGAGTTCGTAGCCCGGCTGTGGTCCACGATCCCGGGAATCCTGGGCGTTGGGGTGACGGCGGTACTGGCCCGGGAGCTGTGGGGCCCGCGGTGCGGGCTCCTCAGCGCCTTCGTCCTCGCCACCACCCTCCAGTGGTGGGCGCAGGCGCGGCTGGCGGTCTTCGACCCGCTGCTCGTGCTGTGGATGGTGCTTGCGCTGTTGGGCTTCTGGCGCGGGTACGCCCACAAGGATCGTCGGGCGTCCCTCATGGCCTTTTTCGCCGCGGCCCTGGGAACCCTCACGAAGGGGTTCGTGGCCGCGGTGGTCCCGGGAGGAGTGGGCCTGGTGTTCCTGCTGCTCCGCCGGGAGCTTAGCCGGTTGCGCGCCTTCCCGTGGGTTCCGGGGCTTCTGCTCTACGGGGTGGTGGGGTGCGGGTGGTACGGGGTGCAGGTGGCCCTGCACGGCGAGGCCTTCGTGCGGACCGCCCTCGGCTATTACACCTTGAACCGGTACGTGGGCGTGGTGGAGGGGCAGAGCGGGCCGGTCTGGTACTACGTCCCCGTGTTGGCCGTCGGGCTCGTTCCGTGGACCGGTTTCCTCCCGAAGGCCCTCAGGGAAGCCGTGCGGGCCCGCCAGGACCCTCGCGCCCTCTTCCTGCTCGTGTGGGTGGGCTTCGGGTTTCTGTTCTTCTCCCTCGCGGGCACAAAGCTCCCCAACTACATCCTGGTCTTATACCCCGCGGCCGCCATCCTCATCGGGCGGCTGCTGGAGCCTGCGGTGTTCGGGCAGGATGTGCAGGGCCTGCGGGGCGCGTGGGTCCTGGTGCTCGGCGGCTGTGGGCTTCTGGCGGCCGCGGTGGCGGCCTACGGCCTCCTGGTGTACCCCGTCCAGACCCGGGCGCTCGCTTCCGCACTCCTTCCGCCCGTCGCGGCGATGATGGTGGCCGGTGCCGCCGCGGCGGTCCTGGGCCTCCGCGGCCGTCCTCAGGAGGCGGTGCTGGGCCTGGGCGCGGGTGCGGTGCTGTTCTTCGCCCTGGCGGTGGGCGTCACCCTCCTCAAGGTCGACGGCTACCGGTGGGGTCGGGAGGTGGCCTTGGCCGCGGCCTCGGTCGTGCGTCCGGAGGACGTCCGCGTCGGCTACCGCACCACCAACAGCCTCATCACCTACAGCGGGATGCACTGGCGGTACGCGGAGGACGAGGCGTCCCTACGGGCCGTCCTCTGCGGCCTACGAGCCGGACAGCGGGCCGTGGTGGTGGCGCCGGAGCGGTTCTACGGGCCGGGTCTCCTGAGGGAGCTCCGGGTCATACGGAGGGTAAACGACCACCTCCTGCTGGAGAAACCCGCGGGAGCAGACCTCCGGTGTCCCCGGTAGGATCCCCTTTCGGCCGCAGGGAATGCCGGTGCGGTATCCTAACGGAGGTGGAGATCGGCTACCTCCTGCTGCCACTCCTGCTTCTCGTAAGCGGGCTCATCGCGTACGCGGGGAACGTGGTCGGCCGGAAGGCGGGAAAGCAGCGGCTGAGTCTGTGGGGCCTACGTCCCCGCACCACCGCCCACCTCGTGGCCTTCCTCACCGGCGTGCTCATCCACCTCCTCACCCTGGGCGTGGTGTTGGGCGTGTTGGAGGATGCCCGGACCGCCCTGTTCCGGTTGCGGAGGACCGTCGGGGAGCTCGAGGCCCGGGCGGAGGCCCTGCGCCAGGAGATCGACCGGCTGGAGCAGGGCACCATCGCCGTCCTGAGCGACCAGGAGCTGGCCCGGGAGGTGATCGACGGCCGCCGTAGCCCCGCGGAGGTCAAAGAGGCCTTCTTCCGGCTGCGGCAGCGGGCCGTGGAGTTCGCCGCCGCCCAAGGGGCAGGGCCGGACGCCAACGGGAACGTGATCGTCCCGTTCGCGCCCGGGATCACCTGGGAGGCCATCGAGCGGCTGATCCGCCGCCGCAGCCGGGAGGTGGTGGTGCGTATCGTCAGCACGAAGAACGTGCTCGCCGGAGATCCCGTGCCCGTGGACGTCCAGCTCGTGCCGAACGAGCGGGTGTTCCGGAGGGGGCAGGTGCTGGCAGAGGGCGTGGTCGCCCCCGGGCCCCGGGCGCGGGTGCGGGATGCGCTTTTGCTCCTGGCCCAGGTCGCGGCGCAACGGGCGGGGCCGCCGGGCCGCTCCCGCATCCTCAGCGCCCCGCACACCCGCGTCAACGGCCCCCCCTTCGTGGTGGTGGACGTGGACTCCGGCCGCCAGGTCACGGATCAGGTCCTCCGCCGCAACGCCCCCACCCGGGTCCGGGTCGTAGTCCTGCGCGACGCGTACACCGAAGGCCCCCTGTGGCTCGGGTTTGCGCTACAATGAGACGCGCGCGGGTCAAGGGAAGTCCGGTGTAAGGACCTCGGTCCTGAGTCCGGCGCGGTTCCCGCCGCTGTAACCGGAGAGCCGAGCTCACGCCACCGCCCACTGGGCCGGAGGGGTGCAAGCCGCCGGCCTGGGAAGGGCGAGCGAGGCGAGGACCCGGAGCCAGAAGACCTGCCCGCGCCTCGACCCACACCCTTCGGGAGCTAAGCGGAGGTGGGCTTATGCGCACGGGTTCTCTTGCCCTGCCCCTTTGGGTCTTCTTGCTCCTCGTCGCGTTCGTCCTGCCTGCACCGGCCCAACGGCCGCCCGTCTTCGAGGGCGAGGAGGTGGTGGTGGCGGCTCGTCGGCCGCAGCCGGTCACGGGCACCCCCGCGTACGTGACGGTGCTGCAGGGAGAAGAGCTGCGCAGGCTCGGGTTTACGAGCGTCGGGGAGGCCTTGCGGCTGGTGGCGGAGGCCTACGTCCGGGAGAACTACCCCGGACCAGGGGGGCTCCTGCAGGCCAGCATCCGGGGGAGTAGCCCCCTGCAGGTCCTGGTGCTCCTCGACGGCGTCCCCCTCAACGCCACCAACCCCCTCGGCGTCAACCTCGCCACGATCTCCCTCGCGGAGGTCGACCGCATCGAGGTCCTGCGGGGTCCGTACTCCGCCCTGTGGGGAAGCGGGGCCTTAGGAGGCGTGGTGAACATCGTCACCCGGAGGCCCCGGCGGCCGGAGGTCGGGGCCGGCTACGGGAGCTTCGGCACCGTCCAGGCCCGGCTGAGCCTCGGCGGGGACGCGCAGAACGTCCGGTACGGGTTGGGCGCGGAGCTGCTCCGCACGGACGGGTTTTTGCCCAACGGCGACGCCCGACGCCTCACCGTCACCGGACGGCTGAGCTCTCGGCCGCAGGGCGGGCTTACGCTCAGCTTCCACCACACCGACGGGAGCTACGGGGTTCCGGGCGCCAAAAACGCACCGGGCTTCCCCCGTCCGGACCGGCTGTCCGACCGGCGCACGGTGCTCGGCCTCACGTGGCAGACAGGACAGCCAAACCTGCCGGAACAGCTGCTCCGGCTGTGGTGGGTGGGAGACGGAATTGAATACACCGCGCCGGGATACGCGTCCTCCGGGTGGGGAAGCGGCTACGGGGTGAACTGGCAGTGGGTCACCCGTCTCCGGTCTGACGCCCTCCTCACCGTCGGAGTGGAGGGACAAGGGAGCTCCTACCGGTTCCGGGACACCTTCGGGGCGTACGCCGCGGACGAATCCGTGCTTAGTGGGTACGCGCAGTACGACCTTCCGCTCGGCGGGCGGACCGTGTTGGGCCTTGGGGCCCGCTACGACCTGCACGGCACGTGGGGCGCTCAACTCAACCCGAGGCTGGGGTTCTTGCACTTCCTCACGCCGGAGGTGCGGGTTCGGGGCGGGGTGGGCCGGGCCTTCCGGGGCCCCACCTTCCACGAGCGGTTCTTCCCGGGCTGCAGCGACCCTCAGCTGAGGCCGGAAAGCGCCTGGTCGGCGGACCTCGGTCTTGAGGCGACCGTGCGGCCCGGGTTTGTCCTGCGCCTGAACGGGTTCTACGCGGATGCGCAGGACCTCATCGTGGGAGGCTGCCCCCCGCGGAACGTCGGGTCCGCCCGCGTCACCGGCCTCTCCGCGGAAACCGTCGGGCGAATTGGGGACCGGTGGTCGGTGCTCGCAAACCTCACCTGGTCGGACGGCCTCGACCGCACCACGGGCCTGCGGCTGCTGCGCCTGCCGTCCTGGACCGCGAACCTCGCCTTGCGGTACGAGCTGACCCCGGAGAGCTCCGTCGCCCTGGTGGCCCACTACGTGGGGGAGCGCCCCGACCTCGACTACGCCACCTTCCCGCCCACGCGGGTGTCGCTCCCGCCCTACCTCGTCTTTGGCCTCCGGTACGAGGTGCAAGTTGGGAGCCTGCGCGTGCAGGCGGGAGTCGACAACCTCCTCGACGTCCAGTACGAGACCCTCCGCGGGTATCCCGCACCCGGCCGGTCCGTGTACGTCCGGTTTGCGGGGAGCTTCTGATGCGGTGGGTGGCGTTGGGGCTTCTTGTCGTCTTCGTGGGGTGCTCCGCCCGCGGCCCGACACCCTCCTCGTCGCCGGCACGGCCCTCGATCCATCTGCCCGGGCCCACCGCGGACGAAGAAGGCGACCTCGTGCGGGTGCACCGCAAACCCGCCTCCCTGCAGGGACAGAGAAAGCACGCTCCCAAAACCCGCCTTCACGCCCCTGCACCCTCTAAGCCCCTGCGGGCTACCCCGCGTCCCAAGGCCCGCTTGTCCGCTCCC
>FWWM01006493.1_pt1 | contig 24443 bp, 24 predicted proteins | sample 2228351 | NCBI WGS metagenome assembly FWWM01 (sample SAMEA103939774, study PRJEB20133) | metagenome
GACCACCTGGACCTCTCGGCTTCCGAACTCCTTGCCCCGATCAACAAGGGCGGTGGAGGTGGGGAGAATCGACCTGACGCTCACATTCATCGGCGTTCCAGGGCGTACTTCCCGGCCTCGGACTCCGTGGGCGTGGGCGTGGGGTAGCGGCCGTCCAGACACGCCATGCACAGGACGTGGGCCGGTAGGCCGACGGCGCGCAGAAGCCCCTCCTGGCTCAGATACCCCAGGCTGTCCGCGCCGATCGCCCGCCGGATCTCCTCCACCTCGAGCCGGGCGGCCACCAGCTCCCCGCGACTACTGGTGTCCACGCCGTAAAAGCAGGGCCAGCGGATGGGCGGGGAGGAGATGCGCAAGTGAACTTCCCGGGCGCCGGCCTCCCGGAGCATCCGCACGATCCGGGCGCTCGTGGTCCCCCGCACGATGCTGTCGTCCACCAGGACCACGCGTCGGCCCGCCACCGCGGCCCGCACGGGGCTGAGCTTCGCCTGCACCCCGAAGGCCCGGCGGGCGGGGTCCGGCTCGATGAAGGTCCGGCCCACGTACCGGTTCTTCACGAGCCCCAGCTCGAACGGAAGGCCGCTCTGCTCCGCGTAGCCCAGGGCCGCGGAGGTGCCGGAATCGGGAACCGGGACCACCAGGTCCGCCTCTGCGGGGTGCTCCTGGGCCAGGAGCCGGCCCATGCGCCGCCGGACCTCGTGCACCGTGCGGCCGAAGAGCACGCTGTCGGGCCGCGCGAAGTAGATGAACTCGAACACGCAGGCGGCAGGCCGCGCCGTCGCCAGCACCTGCTCGGATCGGACCTCCTCCCCCTCCACCACCACGAGCTCCCCGGGGCCGACGTCCCGCACGTAGGTGGCCCCCACGGCCTCCAACGCACAGGTCTCGGAGGCCACCACCCACCCCTCCTCGAGCCTGCCCAGCACGAGGGGCCGGATGCCGAACCGGTCCCGGAAGGCGAAGAGGACTCCGCCCACCAGGGCGGTTACGGTAAAGGCCCCTTCGAGCTCCGCCATGGCCGCCCGGACCGCCTCCTCCGGCGTGCGACCAGGAGAGGTGGCGATGCAGTGCGCGATCACCTCGGTGTCGCTGGTGGTCTGGAAGACGACGTCCCGGGCCTGGAGCCGAGTGCGCAGGCCGACGGCGTTCGTGAGGTTGCCGTTGTGGGCCACGGCCACGGGACCCCAGGGGGACGGGACCACCACGGGCTGGGCGTTGGAGAGGGTGGCGGAGCCCATGGTGGAGTACCGGACGTGCCCGATCCCCACGGAGCCCGGGAGCGCTGCGTGGCGCGCGAACGCTTCCGTCACAAGTCCCATCCCCTTGCGCACGTGGAGGTCGGTTCCGTCGTGGGTGGCTATCCCCGCGCTCTCCTGCCCCCGGTGCTGGAGGGCCAAAAGCCCCGCGTACACGAAGGAGGCGGCGGCCCGGTGCCGCAGCGCGACCCCGAACACCCCGCACTCCTCCCGCCACCGGTCCGTCATGTCTCCCAGACCTCCCGCAGCCGCCCGACGGAAAGATCGAGGGTGCCGCGCGGAAGCCGGATCTGGAGCGTGTCTCCGCCCACGCGGCCCAATAGCCGCAGGGGGACGCGGAGCGCCCAGCAGAGGTCGCAGAAGGCCTCGTACCGGTCTACGGGGACCGTCACCACCACCCGGGACGGCCCTTCCCCGAACAGCACTTCGTCCCATCGCGCCTCCACGAACGAGAGGTCACACCGCGCGCCCACCCCACCGAGCAGGCAGGCCTCCGCCAGGGCCACGGCAAGCCCTCCGTCGCTCACGTCGTGGGCGGAGCGCACAAGGCCCTCCCGCGCAGCCCGGACGAGGAGCTCCACAAGCCGCGCGTGCAGCCCGAGATCCGGAGCAAGCGGAGCTCCCGCCACAAGCCCCCACACCTCCTTGAGGTAGGTGCTCCCCGCCAGCGAACCGGAGGCCGCGCCCACGAGGACCACCAAGTCGTTGGGCCGCTGGAAGCCGGAGGGGACGGCCCGGGACACGTCCTCCAGCACGCCTAAGGCCACGACGATGGGCGTGGGGTAGATGCGGTCGGTGGACTCGTTGTACAGGCTCACGTTGCCGCCGATCACGGGAAGCCCGAGTGCCCGGCACGCGTCCGCGATCCCCTCCACCACCCGCCGGAGGCTGTAGGCCACTTCCGGCCGCTCGGGGCTTGCGAGGTTGAGGCCGTCCGTCACGGCCACGGGCCGGGCGCCGGTACAGGCCACGTTGAGGGCCGCCTCGCACACGGCCCACGCCCCTCCGCACCACGGGTCCAGGAAGGCCACGCGGCCCGGGCCGTCCGCGCTGAGGGCGATGCCGAGGGGTGGGGCCTCCAGCAGGCGCAGCACCGCGGCGTCCTGTCCGGGCCCCACCACGGTACGGATCTGCACCATGTGGTCGTACTGGGTGTAGATCCCGCGCTTGCTCCGCACGCCCATCACCCGGAGGAGCCGCAACAGGACGTTGTTGGGGTCTTCGGGCTCCGGCAGGTCCTCCAGAGAGAGGGGTGGGGGCTCAACGGGCTGCTCGGGAACGCGGCGCTCGGGCACGTCCGTGAGGAGCTCCGGCGGAAGCTCCGCGACCAGCTCGTCTCCGTCGTAGACCCGCAGCACCTTCTCCTCCGTCACCACGCCGATGGGCCGGGCCTCAAGCCCCCACCGCCGGTAGATGGCGGCGACCTCCTCCTCCGCGCCCCGCCTCACCACGAGCAGCATCCGCTCCTGGGACTCGCTGAGGAGGACTTCTTCCGGCCGCATCCCCGCCTCCCGCCGGGGGACCTGCGCGAGGTCGATCCGCATGCCCACCCCGCCCCGGGCGCTCATCTCCGCGGCCGCGCACGCGAGCCCGCCCGCCCCCATGTCCTGGACGGCCACCACGGCACCGGTCCGGTAGGCCTCCAAGGTGGCCTCGATCAGGAGCTTTCCGGCAAAGGGATCCCCGATCTGGACCGCGCTTCGGTCCACCCGCTCGCCCTGCGCGTCCAGCTCCTCGGAGGCGAAGGCGGCACCGCCGATGCCGTCCCGACCGGTTCGAGCCCCTGCGTACAGGACCACGTTCCCGGCCCCTTGGGCGGCAGCGTTCTGTACCTCCTCGGGCCGCAGGATGCCCACACAGCACACGTTCACGAGCGGGTGGTGGGTGTAGCAGGGCTCCGTGTGTACCTCCCCGCCCACCACCGGAACCCCCACCGCATTCCCGTAGTGGGCGATCCCGGCCACCACCCCTTCCAGGAGCCGCTCCGCGTGTGGCCCTTCCCCGAACCGCAGGGAATCGAGCAGGGCGATGGGCCGGGCGCCCATGCTCAGCACGTCCCGGATGATCCCGCCGACGCCCGTGGCGGCGCCGTGGAAGGGGTCGACGGCGCTGGGGTGGTTGTGGCTCTCGATCTTCATGGCCACCGCGACCCCGGGCGCGATCTCCACCACGCCCGCGTTCCCTCCAGGACCCCGCAGCACCCCAGAGCCTTCCGTGGGCAGGATCCGGAGGTAGGGGCGGGAGTGCTTGTAGGAGCAGTGCTCGGACCACATCACCTCGAACACCCGCCACTCCACGGGGTTCGGCTCCCGCCCAAGCCGCCGCCGGATCTCGGCCACCTCGTCGGGGAACAGCCGGAGTTTGGGCTCCGCTACGACCTCGACCATACCGCCTCCCTGCGCCTGGTACGGATCCAGTCCACCATGCTCTCAAACAGCCGCCGGCCGTCCTCCCCGCCCAAGACCCGCTCCGCGCACCGCTCGGGGTGGGGCATGAGGCCCAACACGGTTCCGGCCTCGTTGCAGATCCCCGCGATCCCGTTCAGGGAGCCGTTGGGGTTTGTGCCCTCGTACCGGAACACCACGCACCCCGTGGCCTCGAGCCGCCTGAGGGTTTCGGGGTCCGCGTAGTAGCGGCCCTGCTGGTGGGCGATGGGCATGCGCACCACCTCCTGCGGCCGATACCGGGAGGTGAAGGGGGTGTCCGTCCGCTCCACCCGGAGCTGGACCCACTCGCACCGGAACCGGGCGTGGAGGTTTGGGAGCAAGGCCCCGGGCAAGAGCTTCGTCTCCAGGAGGATCTGGAACCCGTTGCAGATCCCGAGCACGAGCCCGCCTCGGGCCGCGAACGCCCGCACCGCCTGCATCACGGGACTCGTGGCCGCGATGGCCCCGGCCCGGAGGTAGTCGCCGTAGGAGAACCCGCCGGGCAGGACCACGGCATCGAGCCCGGAGAGATCCGTCTCCTCATGCCATACGGCCTCCACCGCGACTCCCACCACCTCCCGCAGCACCCACCGGCAGTCCGCATCGCAGTTGGATCCCGGAAAGGTCACCACACCGAACCGCACCTTACGCCTCCTCCACCTCCCACTCCTCGACGAGGGGGTTCGCCAAAAACCGCTCGCACAGGGCCTCCACGTCCGCGTGGTCCGGCAGCACGAGCTCCACGGCGCGGCCGACCCGCACCTGCGCCACCTCGTACCCCAACGCCCGGAGCCCCGTGGCCACCGCCTGGCCCTGGGCGTCCAGGACCCCGGGTTTGAGGAAGATCACCACCCGCACCCGCTTCATCGGACCGCCCACGCGGGAAGCCCTCCCGTGATCCGGCGGTACACCTCCAGGTACCGCGCCCGGGTGGCCTCCACCACCTCCGGCGGGAGCGGCGGGGCCGGAGGCTGCTTGTTCCACCCCACCCGCTCCAGGTAGTCCCGGACGAACTGCTTGTCGAAGGAGGCCATCACCCCCCGCTCCTCGTACGCCTCCCGGTCCCAGTACCGGGAGGAGTCAGGGGTTCCGAGCTCGTCGATGAGCACGAGTTGCCCTCTCCACCGCCCGAACTCGAACTTCGTGTCCGCGAGGATGAATCCTCGCTCGTACGCGAAGTTGTGCAGGAAGCGGTAGAGCCGGAGGCTCACCTCCCGGAGCGCTCCGGCCAGCTCCTCCCCCACGGTCTGTGCCACGACGTCAAAGGGCACGTTCTCGTCGTGCCCGGCCTCGTTCTTCGTGGCAGGGGTGAAGATGGGCTCGGGCAGCCGCTCGCCCTCCCGCAGCCCCCGCGGAAGCTGGATCCCGCACACCGCGCCCGTGCGCACGTAGTCCCGCCACCCGGACCCCACGAGATACCCCCGCACCACGCACTCGAACGGGATCCGCTCGGCCCGCCACACGAGCATCACGCGGTCTACAAGCTCCTGGAGGGCATCCGGAGGTTCCCCGATAGCCGCCGCAATGGCCTGGAGGTCCGTGGTGAGGAGGTGGTTGGGAACGAGGTGGGCGGTGCGGGAGAACCAGAAGGCCGAAAGCTGGGTGAGGACCTTCCCCCGATCCGGGATGGGCGTGGGCAGCACCCAGTCGAAGGCGCTCAGGCGGTCCGTGGTCACGATGAGCAGTCGATCGCCGAGGTCGTACACGTCCCGCACCTTGCCCCGCCGGTACAGAGGAAGGGAGCACGCCCTCATGCCCGTCCCTCCCCCGCCGGGACCTGGACCCGGCTGAGGATCTCGTCCACGTGCGCGAGGTAGGGGGCGGGGTCGAAGCAACTCCGCAGGCTTGATTCGTCCGCGTACTGGCGGATCCGGGGGTCCTCCAGGAGCTGCAGCAGGAACGCGTCCGGTGCGCGGTCCAACTGCGCCTCGACCCGGAACGCGGCCTGCTGCACGGCCCGGTACGCCTCCTCCCGCGGCATCCCCCGCTCCAGGAGCAGGAGGAGCACCCGGTGGGAGTACACGAGGCCGCCCGTGCGGTCGAGGTTGCGGCGCATGGCCTCGGGGTCCACTCGGAGGTGCGCGAGGACGTGACGCATCTGCCGGAGGGCGTAGTGGAGGAGGGTGGTGGCGCCGGGGAGGGTGAGGCGCTCGTTGCTGGAGTGGCTGATGTCCCGCTCGCCCCACAATGCCTCGTTCTCGAGGGCCACGAGGCTCATCGCCCGCAGCATCCGCGCAAGGCCCGTGATCCGCTCGCACAGGATGGGGTTCCGCTTGTGGGGCATGGCGGAGGACCCGGCCTGCCCGGCCTCGAAGGGCTCCTCGACCTCCCGGATCTCCGTCCGCTGGAGGGACCGGATCTCCGTGGCGATCCGCTCGAGGCTGCCGGCGGTGATGGCGATGGCGCACAGGAGCTCCGCGTGCCGGTCCCGGGAGACGATCTGGGTGGAGACCGTCTCCGGCCGGAGGCCCAGTCGCTCGCACACGTACGCCTCGGCCCACGGCCCGAGGTGCGCGTAGTTCCCGACTTCCCCCGAGAGCTTCCCCACCCGCACCGCCTCCCGGGCCCGGAGAAGACGCTCGCGGTTGCGCCGCATCTCCGCGAGCCAACTCGCGGCCTTGAGCCCGAAGGTGGTCGGCTCCGCCACCACCCCGTGGGTGCGGCCCGCCATCAGGGTGGTGCGGTACCGGTCCGCGAGATCTGCGAGCACCTCGATCAACCGGTCCAGTTCCTCGAGGAGCAGATCCGTGGCCCGTACGAGGAGCACCCCGGTGGCGGTGTCCACCACGTCGCTAGACCCAATCCCCCGGTGGAGGTAGCGGGCGTCCTCCCCGAGGTCCTGGGAGAGGACTTCCAGGAAGGCCACCACGTCGTGCCGGGTGCGCCGCTCCGCCTCCTGTACCCGCTCGGGGTCCGGAACCCGGGCTCGGGCCCGGACCCGGGGCGGGACCTCCTGCGGGATGAGCCCGCGCGCGGCCTGGGCTTCCGCCACCAGGAGCTCCACCTCGAGCCAGGTGGCGAGCTTGGTCCGCTCGCTCCACAGCTCCGCCATCTCCGGGGTGGTGTACCGAGGGATCACAGGACCCCTCCCGGAGTGTGGATGGTGTGCTCCCGCCGGGCGCCCGTGCCGATCAGGGTGACGGGGGCCCCACACAGCTCCTGGATGCGGCGCACGAACGCCCGGGCCTGCGGAGGGAGGTCTGAGAACCGGGAAAGCCCGGAGGTGGAGGTACGCCAGCCCGCGAGCTCCTCGTACACGGGCCGGACCCGCTCCAGCACCGGGGTGGGCGGGACGGTGGAGAGGATCTTCCCGTCAAGCTCGTAGGCCACGCAGACCCGGATGCGGTCGAAGGCGTCGAGGACGTCGAGCTTCATGAGGGCCACCTCCGTGCACCCGTTCAGCCGGGCCGCGAACTGGGCGGCCACGCCGTCGAACCACCCGCACCGCCGGGGCCGGCCCGTGGTGGCCCCGTACTCTCCGCCGAGCTCCCGAAGCCGCCCGCCTACCTCCCCCCGCTCCTCCGTCGGGAGCGGACCTGATCCCACCGCGGTGGTGTACGCCTTCACCACGCCGACGATCCGGGTGATACGGTGGGGCGGAATCCCGGCCCCGGCACACGCCCCGCCCGCGAGGGTGGTAGAGGAGGTGACGTAGGGATACTCTCCCCAGTCCAGGTCCCGCATGGTGCCCAGGTGCCCTTCGAGGAGGATCGGGGCGTCGCGCTCGAGGGCCTCCTGGACCACCTCGAACCCGTCTACGATGTGGGGCCGCAGCTGCTCCGTCCACCGCCGGAGCCGACTCCGCAGGCTCTCCGCGTCCACGGGCTCCTGCCCGTAGAGGGCCTGGAGGAGGGCGTTTCGGCGCGCGAGGAGGATAGTGAGCTGGCGATCGCAGAACTCCGGGTAGAGCAGGTCTCCTGCCCGGAGTCCGATGCGGGCCACCTTGTCCGCGTACGTGGGCCAGATCCCCTGGCGGGTGGTACCGTGGGCCCGAGCTTCGTCCTCGGCTACGTCCATCTGCACGTGGAAGGGCAGGGTGAGGTGGGCCCGGTCGGAGATCAACAGCTCCCCGCGGAGGAGGTTGCGTGCGCGGAGCTCGCCCACTTCCTGGAGCAGCACCTCGGGATTAACGACGCAGCCCGGGCCGATGAGGTTGCGGCACCCGGGGTTAAAGATCCCGCTCGGGACCAGGTGCAGCCGGAAGGTCCCCCACTCGTTCACGATGGTGTGGCCCGCGTTCGCACCGCCGTTAAACCGGATCACGAGCTCCGCCTGCTGGGCCAACAGGTCGATCACCTTGCCCTTGCCCTCATCGCCCCAGTGCAGCCCCACCACCGCGGTCACGGGCATCGCGTCCCCTCACCCGCCGGTGAACATCTGGGCCCGGCGGCCGATGTCCCGACGGTAGTGCATCCCTTCGAAGTGCACCGCCGCCACGGCCCGGTACGCGGTCTCGCAGGCCTCCGGGAGGGTCCCACCGAGCCCGACCACGCTCAGGACCCGTCCGCCCGCGGTGTAGAGGGCCCCATCGCGCTCCTCCGTCCCCGCGTGGAACACCAGGACGTCACGCCGCCCCTCCAACTGCGCAAGCCCCTGAATCCTCCGCCCCCGCACGGGCCGCTCGGGATACCCCTCACTCGCCAGCACCACGCAGCAGCTGGACCGGCAAGACCACCGGACCGGCACCGCATCGAGCGTCCCCCGACACGCGGCGAGGAGCACTTCCACGAGGTCGCTTTCCAGGAGCGGCAGCAAGGCCTGGGCTTCGGGGTCCCCGAACCGGGCGTTGAACTCCAAGACCTTGGGGCCCTCTCGGGTAAGCATGAGGCCCGCGTAGAGGACCCCGCAGAAGGGCGTGCCCTCCGCGCACAGGGCCCGGGCCGTCGGCTCGAGGATCTCCCGTACGATCCGCACCTGCAGCTCCGGGGGAATCGGTAGCGGGGCGACGGCACCCATCCCGCCCGTGTTGGGACCCCGGTCTCCGTCCAGCAGGCGCTTGTGGTCCTGGGCGAGGGGGAGGGGGACGACGCACTCGCCGCTCACGAAGGCCAAGGCGGAGGCCTCTTCGCCTTCCAGGTACTCCTCCACCACCACCCGCCTCCCCGCCTCCCCGAACCGGCCCTCCACCATGAGGGCATGGATCGCCGTCTCCGCCTCTGCAGGATCCGAGCACACCATCGAGCCCTTCCCCGCCGCGAGCCCGTCCGCCTTCACCACGCAGGGCCCCTTCCAGGACCGGACCCAACGGACGGCCGCCTGGGGGTCCTCGAAGATCCGGTACTGAGGCTGTGGGATCCCGTGCCGCCGGAGGAGCTCCTTCGCGTAGGCCTTCGAGGACTCGATGCGGGCCGCCCGCTGCGTGGGGCCGAAGACCAGAACGCCACGGGCGGTGAGCGCATCGGTAAGGCCGAGGGCGAGGGGGTCTTCCGGTCCAACGACCACGAGGTCCGGCCGTAGCTCCTCGACAAGGCCCACGATCCCCCTGACGTCCGTGGCCTGGACGGGAAGGCAACGCGCGATCCGGGCCATCCCCGGGTTCCCGGGCGCGCACAGGACCTCACGGACAAGAGGGCTATGGGAGAGGGCCCACGCGAGCGCGTGCTCCCGCGCTCCGGAGCCGACGACGAGGACCCGCACCGTTGCCTCTGGCGTTCGGGTTTTGTACTTACCCTGCGTCTTCCCGACCCAGCATAGACAGACATTCTCCAGGCGGTAAAGCTCACTAGGAGGGTATCGTTCGGATTTTGGGAATCCTGCGAGCCCTGGGCTTAAACGCGGGAGATCACAGGCCCAGGAGGGCTGCGGGGTTTCGGCGTCCCATCCAGTCGAGTTCGTGGCCGGTGATGCCGAGGGCCCGGAGCTGGCGCACGAAGGCCGGGTACCCCTCACCCACCGCCACCCGGATGCTCCCGCCCACCGCCGCGTTGGCCTGGGCCGCGCGGGTCACCGTCTCGAAGGCCCCGCCCTTCAGCACGATGGCCCGCATGCCGAGCTCACGGGCGGCCTTGGCCGCCTCCACCGCGTCCACGGTGTGGTCGAAGGTGTCCGGGAGGGTGTGGACGTGAAAGTCGATCATCCCTTCTGTGGCCTCCCGCGCCCGCTCCAGGGTTTCCGGCTCGGGGTGCGCGGTGGGAGGGTAGTAACTCCGCTGAGTAGTGATCCGAGGTAATCGAGGGGACAGGAGGTGGGAAGATGGGCCGAAAGCCCTCCCCGAACAACCCTCCGTGCCCCCGCTGCGGCGCCACCCACGTGGTCAAGAACGGGAGCAAAGAAGGACGCCCCCCGTTGGGTCTGCCGACGTTGCCACCGCTCCTTTGGGCCGACGGTAGGAACACCGGTCGACACGGCTGCGGGTTCCCCCCGCGGAGGTGGCCCGCACCTTGCCGGTGGTGATGCGCCGAGGCAGCCTCAGCGCCGCCAAAGCACCGCTGTGTGGGAGAAGGGACGGGTGCGGCGGGCGGGGTGGGACCTCGCCGGGGATGGGTGAGCGTGGTCGCCTGGGCGTTTGCTCCTTCGGAGGATGAGGCAGCACCTCGGGTGGTGACTCAGACCCGCCGGCGGACGCAAGGCCAGAGTTGACGCAGGTGGTCAAGCATCGTCGGAAGGGGAAGGTGGTTCGGGTACAAGCTCGTCGGGTGATGGGAGAACTTCCGGGTTGTCCGTATCCGGTTCATCTCGAACGGTTGAACGGAGGGCTGCGGGACCGGTTGGGCTACCTGACCCGCAAGACTCACGCCTTCGCCAAGCAGGCTCAGAACTGGGATGCAGCGGTGACCCTGTGCTTGTGGGAGCACAACCCTCTGCTCGAAGATCAGCCGGACGATCGCGTAGGCCAGATCCTCAGCGAACGTCCGGTGCACCACCGGCACGTCCTCCGTCATCCCGGGGTACACCACCCGCGAGCAGGACGACGACCTTGAGCGCCCTCCCTCTCCGGCGGGTTCTGGTAGCCTGTGGAGATCGTCTCCGACCTCCCATCGCCCTCACACCTCGTTCCTCATTCCTCCCGGACGACCGGGTTTGAGAGCTCCCCGATCCGGGAGGCCCGCACCACCACCCGGTCCCCCGGCCGCAGGAACACGGGTGGGGTACGCACGAACCCCACGCCCGCAGGCGTCCCTGTGGCGATGACGTCCCCGGGCTCAATCCCGCAGGTCCGGGCCACGAACGCGACGATCTGCGGGATCGAGAAGATCATCGCCGAGGTCCGAGCCCGCTGCATCACTTTTCCGTTCAGCACCAGCTCCAGCTCGAGGTCGTGCGGGTCCGGAACCTCGTCCGCGGTGACGATCCAGGGGCCGAAGGGCGTGGACCGGTAGAAGTTCTTGCCCGTGGTCCACTGGCTCACCGCCCGCTGATAGTCCCGCACGCTGATGTCGTTCAGCAGGCTGTAGCCGGCCACGTAGTCCATGGCCTCCTGCTCGGAGATGTACCGCCCCGCCCGGCCGATCACCACCACCAGCTCCGCCTCGTAGTCCACCTGGTCGCTCAGCCGCGTGATCCGGATGGGCTCCTCGGGCCCGATCAGGGTGGTGGGGAACTTGCAGAACAGCACCGGCGCCTTCGGGAGAGGCTGTCGGGCCTCCTCCGCGTGGTCCCGGTAGTTCAGGCCGAGGCAGATCACCTTCCCCGGATCTGGAATGGGCGGGAGCAGGCGGACCCGCTCCAGCGGGAGCACGGTCCACGGGTCCCGATGGGAGAGTGCGTACCGCACCGCGGGCCCCACCCGTTCCACGGACTCCGGCCACCGGGCGAGGAAGTCCCTGGCCCGCGGGGGAACCTCCCAACCGGCCCGTTCCACCGCGTCTTCCACCCCCTGCGCGCGCAGGTAGGCCGCGTATGCGGCGTTCGCGTCCACCACCTCCGACCCTTCCACGATTCCCAGCCGGGGGCCCAGGGGGCTCTCGAACGTCACAAGGCGCATGGTGACCCTCCGTTTGTGCGTAGTTTGGCCGGACGTTACGCCACGAACTTCGCCAGCCCTCCGTCTACGATCACCGTCTGGCCCGTGAGGTAGGAGAGCCGGGGGCTGGCCAGCAGCACCACCACGTCCGCGATCTCGGCCGGATGTGCCCAGCGGCCGAGGAAGATGTCCTGGGCCTGCACGAACTCCTCGAAGAACTGTTCCACGGGGATCCCTCGTTCCCGGGCGATGGCCGCGCCTCGCTCCTCCCACCCCTCCGTCCGCACCACGCCCGGACAGACCGCGTTGGCCCGGATCCCGAGGGGCGCCACTTCCCGTGCCAGGTACTTGGTGAAGGCGATGACGCCCGCATTGATGACCCCGGTGAGGCCTCCGTTGGGGAAGAGCTGTTTTCCGGTCATCCCCGCCATGTTGACAATGGCCGCGTTTCCGTCCCGGCGCAAGAGGGGGAGGGCATGGCGGGTCACCCGGATGGTGCCCAGCAGCTTCCCGTTGAGCTCCTGCTGCCATACCTCGTCCGGGAACTCCGTGACCCGGCCGGGACGGATCCGGCCCGCGTTGTTCACCAAGACGTCGAGGTGTCCCCACCGATCCCTCACCTGCTGGACGAGGGACTGCACGCTGGACTCGTCGCTGACGTCTGCCCGCACGCCCCAGATCTCGCCGAGCGGCTGCAGCTGGGCAACCGCGGCCTGGATCCCCTCCGGGTTCCGGGCGCAGATCACCACCCGGGCGCCCTCTCGGAGGAACGCCTCCGCGATGGCCCGCCCGATCCCCCGGCTCCCGCCGGTCACGAGGACGTTCCTTCCCTCAAGACCCAGATCCACCTCTCCCCTCCTCCCCGGTCCGGGGCTCGTACACCTGGTACACCTCGTCTACCCTCGGCAACCCTCGCAAATACCCCTCCGGCGTCTGCACCCGATTGTCGGGGAGGATTGTCAGGACCAGGCGCTTCGGCCACACGTAGGTGGCGGTGACCACCATCTCTTGCCGCCGGAAGCCGTGCTCATCAAGGCTCAGCACAATCTCCGGGCAGTCCGCCAGGGCCGCCTGGGCGTCCACCACCGGATGCACGTGCCGCAGGAGGATTCGGCGGAGGACCCCGGGGTGGGTGCCGGTGTGCTGAACTGCGCTGCAGAAGCTACGCCCCGCCAGCTCGGCCAGCAAGGTCCGCTCCGCATGCGCGGCGAGCCTCCTTTCTGGGGTGATGGTTGCTACCCAACCCTTGGCTCATCTGCTGCCCCTTTCCTTTTCCCAACCCCACTTTTCAGCCTAGAGCCGAGCTCTTCGTTGTCCCCTCCCCTCAACCCAGGTAGCATGGCCGTGGAGGCGTCATGCCGGAAGCGGAAATCGTGCGGCAGACGTACCTGGAGGCCGTCCGGCGGCTGGTCCTCCGAAAAGTCCCCCTTCCTGAGCCGGGCCCCGGGGAGGTCCTGGTAAGGGTCAGGGCCGCCCTCACCTGCGGCACGGACCTCAAGATGTACCGGCAGGGACACGCCCGGATCCCCATCCCCGGCCCGTTCGGGCACGAGGGCGCAGGTGAGATCGCCGCCGTGGGCGAGGGGGTGAGCGGGTGGTCGGTGGGACAGCGGGTGGTGTGGCTTCCGACGGCTCCGTGCGGGGAGTGCGTCCGGTGTCGGGAAAGCCACCCCAACCTCTGCGGCCGCCTGTTCGAGCCTGCGCGCATGGCCCTCGGCGCCTACGCGGACTACATCCGGCTTTCCGCCCCCATCGTGCGGTGCCACCTCTTCCCCATCCCTCCGGAGGTCCCAGATGCCGTGGCGGCGCTCCTAGAGCCCCTCGCCTGTGCGGTCCGGGGAGTGCGGCGGCTGGGCCGTGCGGAGGACGTGCTGGTCGTCGGGGCCGGACCCATGGGCGCGCTCCTCAGCCTCGTGCTGACGCTCGGGGGCACGAGGAGGCTCACGGTGGTGGCCCGGCGGCGGTCGGGGGCCGAATACGTCCGGGGCCTTGGGGCGGAGGTGGTGGAGGGAAGCCTGGAGGCGTGCACGGAGGAGCTCCGGCGCCTCCGGCCGGAGGGGTTCGATGCGGTGGTGGAGTGCACGGGCCGGAAGGAGGTGTGGGAGCAGGCGGCAGAGTTCGTGCGCCCTGCCGGCCGCGTGCTCCTCTTCGGAGGACTCGCCCGAAACACCCGGGTCGCGTTTCGGGCCGACCGCCTGCACTATGAGGAGGTCGAGGTGCTGGGTTCCTTCCACTATACTCCCGAGGACGCGCAGGAGGCCCTGGCCCTCCTGCCGCGGATCCACCGCCAGCTCACCGGCCTCATCACCCACGCGCGCCCCCTCGGGGAGGTGGTGGCGGTCTTCCAGGAGCTGGACCAGGGCATGGACGCCCTCAAGGTGGCTCTCTTCCCGGGCTCCGCATGACGGCGTTGCCTCCGACCATGCGTGCGGCGGTGCTGCGGGCACCGGGTGAGGTCGTCGTCGAATCCGTACCCACCCCTCAGCCCCGGCCCGGAGAGGCGGTGGTCCGGGTCCGGGCCTGCGGGATCTGCGGCTCTGACCTCATGGACTGGTACGTCGCCCCCCGGACGCCCTTCGTGTTCGGGCACGAGCTGAGCGGCGAGGTCGCGGCCCTCGGCGAGGGAACTGAAGGGGTTCAGGTCGGCGACCGGGTGTTCGTCCACCACCACGCGCCCTGCGGGGCCTGCGCGGCCTGCCTGCGGGGAGATGAGGTGCATTGTGCCGTCTGGCGCGCAACCCGCCTCGAACCGGGCGGGATGGCGGAGTACGTGCGGGTGCCCCCGGAGATCCTGCGCCGCGACGCCTTACCCCTCCCGCACCACATCGGGTTTGACGACGCGGCCCTCATCGAGCCCGTGGCGTGCGCGGTGAAGGCCCTGCGGCGGGCGGACCGGCTGCTGTGCGGGCTTGATGCGCGGGCCCGAGGGCTCCGGGAGGCGAGGATCGTGGTGTTCGGCGTGGGGTTCTCCGGACAGGTCCTCGGGAAGCTCGCCCGCAGGCTGGGTGCTGAGGTGATCCGCGCAGCCGACCCAGTCCCCGAGCGCCGGGATCGGGCCAAGGCATGGGCGGACGAGGCGGTGCATCCGGAGGAGGTCAAGCCCGAAGAGGCAGACCTCGCGGTGGTGGCCGCGGCCTCGGCTGAAGCAATCCAGGCCGCGGTGCGGGCCGTACGCTCAGGCGGCGTGGTCCTGCTCTACGCGCCCCTCCCGTCCGGCGCACCGCTCCCCACCGACGTCCACGACCTCTTCTTCCGGGAGGTCACCCTCCTCCCCTCCTACTCCGCGGGCCCCCGGGACACCCGGGAAGCCCTCCGGTGGATCGCGGAGGGCGTGATCCGGGCTCCAGACTTCGTCACCCACCGGTTCCCGCTGGACCGAGCTCCGGAGGCGTACCGCACCGCGCGGGCCGGAGGACCGGCCCTCAAGGTCCTGGTGGAGATGGGTTAGAAGGCGTACGGGGCGGTGCGGGGGTCGCTCTTGATGGCGGCCCAGTCCGCCTCGTCGAGGGGTTGGGGCGGATCCCGCTCCGCGTCCACCGGGCAGAGGAACCCGAAGGGCTCCTCCCCTTCATTGACCCACCGGTGCGGCACGAGGGGCGGGACGTAGAGGAGGTCGTAGGGCTCGAGGTCGAACACCTCGGTTCCGACGACGGCCCGGCCGCGGCCCCGCAGCACGAGGATGAAGTGCACGTGCCGGTGCTTCTCGAAGCTGCTGTACCCGCCCGGCGCGAGCTCGAAGTACCGGAGCTCGAAGGCCGCGGGGATGGCCGGGGGGCCGGCAAGGGTGAACCGCTGCACGCCCCGCCAGCCCATGCCCCGCGCCTCTCCGAGGCTGAACTTGTAGACCGAGGGCTCAACCCCTTCCCACCGGAACCGCGTCGGATCGAACGCCCGGCGGAAGACCTTCTGCGCGGACACGGCCGCCCCTCACATGGCGCTCCCGGTGGCCCGCACGTGGAGCTGGTCGATGTGGCGGGCCACGGCCTCCTCAAGCCCGCAGCTGATGAGCCGCCGGACCCGGTTCTCCGACATCTGGGCGCGGAACTCCGCCACCCGGGCGACCCCTCGCCCGAACGCCGGACCCCGATCCGCCCTGCCCGCGAGGACCGCGAGGGCCTCCAGCACCGCCTCCGGGAGCCCGGAGACCTCCTGGGCGAAGCTCAGCCGCTCCTCAAGGGCCGCCACGAACCGGTCCGCGGCCCGAGGGTCGCGCGCGAGTTGCACCCGCAGCCGGCCCACCCCGTACGCCACGTGGCGGGCCTCGTCCTCGTGGGACCGCACGAAAAGCGTACGGCTCGCCTCATCCGGGGCCACCTTCTGGAGGAAGTCGAAGAGGTCGAGGAACGTGCCCTCCCCCAGCACGTGCAGTAGGAAAGAGGCCTTGTCGAACTCGTCCTGTTCCAACAACCCCCGCAGGGAGGCCTCCGTGGCCGGGTAGCTCCCGACAAACCCCACGCCGTTCAGGAAGAGGCGCTTGGTGAACGCCTCTACGTGCCGGGCCTCGTCCACCACCTGGGTGGAGAGGAAGAGGGCCGGCTCGAGGTAGGCGGGGTGGATGTGGGGCAGGAACTTCGCGGGCACGTACCACGCCGCGAACTCCTGCTGCACCATCCACGTGAGGACCGTGCACAGGGCCCGCTCCAGGGGCTCCGGAACCCCGCGGGCGAGCGGCCAGGGGATGTCCTCTGTGGCGTTCCACTGCCGCTCCTTCGCCTGCTCGTACAGGCGCTCCACGCCCTCCGCCCACACCAGCTCCCGCTCGAGCACCCGGAAGTCGAAGGAGGGGGACGCCCCGGAGGTCGCAAGCCCGCGGGGGCCCAACCCGTGCGGAAGGACCCGGGCAGGCGGTTCGCCGAGGACCGCCTGAAGCGAAAGCGTTCCTTCCATACCTCTCCTCCCAGCATAGCCGTCCGCGGCCCGATGCGGTACTCCAACGGTACAATACGCACAGCCGCAGCTCTGGAGGAGGTTGTGAGCGGAGAGGTCTTCGCGCTGCTCTCGGCGTTCGCCTTCGCCCTCAGCGCCATCTACACGCGTCGGTTCACCGTGGGCGCCCCGGGCCGACCGCCAGCACCGCCCGAGCTCAGGGTCCTGGTGAGCCTGCTCGCCGACCTCGTGACCTTCGGAAGCCTCGCGTTGGGCGAACTCCGCCGCGGGAGCGCCGCCCTGCTCCGCCCGGAGTCCGTCTTCCTGTTCATGGTGGGAGCCGTGGTGGCCAGCATGGTGGGCCGCAACCTCTCCTACCTGAGCGTGCAGCAGATCGGCGCGGGCCGGTCGACGGCGGTGCGGCTCAGCAACACCGTGTTCTCCGCGGTCGTGGGGTGGGTGTGGCTGCGCGACCTCCCCCGCCCCTTGCAGCTCGCAGAAGCGGCCCTGATCACCGTAGGCCTGTGGCTGGTGGTGACGGAGCGGGAGGGATGGGGGGCGCGGGTGAACTGGACCGGGGTGCTCACCGCGGCGGGCGCGGCCATGGCCTTCGCGGTGGGGGACACCGCCCGACGGGCCGGGCTGCAGATCACGCCCTCTGTTCCCCTCGGGGGCTTCGTGGGCGTGTGGGCGGCGCTTCCCGCCCAGCTCCTGTGGCTGCGGCCGTGGCGGTGGCGCCCCGAGACCTGGCGGCACCTCCGCCGGCCGGACGTGGTCGCCAGCGGGGTCTTCAACAGCATCGCCCTGCTGCTGCTGATCTTCGCGGTGCAGCGCACGCCCGTGGCCAACGCCGCAGCCCTCTACAACCTCCAGGTGCTCCTCGTGATCGGCCTCGGCCGGTGGATGCTGCGGGGAGAGGATCCCGGAGGCGTGCGGTTGCTCGTGGGGAGCGCGATCGCGGTCGTAGGGGCGGCCCTGGTGGTGGGAGGTTAACCCCTCCGGCTCACCTGGCAGAGAGCAGGGCGAGAAGGCCGAGGCAGGCCGTGGCACCGCCGACCGCGGTCCGCAACGCCTCATCGCCCACCCCGCGGGCCGTCCGGGCTCCGAGAGGTGCCGCCAGGACCGCGCCGCAGGTCACGGCCAGCACCAGGTCCCACCGCCAGGAAGAAGCGAACCACCAGGCGTACCCCGCCACCGCGGCGAGGGAGACCACCGCCTCCGCGAGGTTCGTGATAGCCACTGCGGCCTTGGGCTCCAACCCGGCCATGATCTGTCCTCCCGCCAGCAGGGGCCCGTAGCCTCCGCCCGTGAGCCCTTTGTTCACGGAGGCCACGGCCCCGAGAACCCCAAGCCGCACCCAGGAAAACCCGTACGCCCTCCTCCGGCCCGCCACGAGCCACACCCCGAGCCCGAGGATCATCGTGCCCATGTAGGCCCGTACCGCGGACTCGCTCACCCTCTGGACCACCCACGGCCCTACAAGCCCACCCAACAGCCCCGCACCGATCAGTACGAGGGCTGCCCGCAGGTGGACCGAGCCCCGGGCGAACGACGCGTTTCCGTTGACGTGGTGAAACCGGGCGCCCACGAGGCCTGCCGCGAACTGGGAGAGGAGCAGGGCCGGGACCAGTTCCGGCACGCGGTATCCGGAGAGGAGCAAAAGCGGCGCGAGGACCGTGCCGTACCCCATCCCCAGGACCGCGTCCAGGAACCCCGCCCCGAAGGCCAGCAAGGCCACGAGTCCCAACATCCCGCTCCCTCGCTCATCGCCTGACCTCCGCAAGGGCCGCTCCGACGGGAGCTCCGCGGTGCAGGGCCACCACCTTCCCCACCACCAGGGTCGCGGGCGGCGCCACCGCCGCTTCCGCGACTTTTCTCGCGATCTCCGCCAGCGTTCCCACCACCACTTGCTGGTCTGGCAACGTCCCCCGGCTGATCACCGCGGCAGGGACCTCCGGGTCTAGGCCGCAGGCCAGCAGCCGCTCGGTGATCTGCGGAAGCCGCCTGAGCCCCATCAGGACCACCAGGGTCGGCACCCGCACCAGCGCCGCCCAGTCGAGGTCCGAAGGCCCTTGACACTCGTGCCCCGTCACCACGGCAAACCCGGAGCTGTACGCCCGGTGCGTCAGCGGGATCTCCGCGGCCCCGGGAACCGCCACCGCCGCGGTCACCCCGGGGACGACCTCGTACGGAACCCCCGCGGCCCGAAGGGCCTCCACCTCCTCCCCGCCCCGGCCGAACACGAACGGGTCCCCGCCCTTGAGCCGCACCACCCGTCTTCCTGCCCGCGCCCGGTCCACGAGCAACCGGTTGATCTCCTCCTGTGTGAGCCGGCGTTCCTGCCCGTGCCCGCCCACACAGATCCGCTCCGCCTCCGCGGGTGCTTCCGCCACCAGCCGCGGGTGCACCAGCCGGTCGTAGATCACCACCTCCGCCGCCCGCAGCACCCGAAGCCCCCGCACCGTAATGAGCTCCGGATCCCCGGGCCCGGCCCCCACCAGGTACACCCTGCCCGTCATCCCGCTCCCTCCACGAGTTCCCGGACCCGCGCCCGCGCCGCCTCCCGCTCTCCCCGCCGGAGGTGGTCCAGCACGTCGGAATCGACGATCCGGTACCAGACCGCCCGCCGCCGCTCCCCGTCCGGCACCCGCCGCATAAGCTCTGCCCGGACCTCTCCCACAAGCTCCAAAAACGCCGCGTACTCCGGCCCCAGCTGGCCTGCGATCGCGTCCCGGATCCGCACCGCCAGCGCCGGAGCCTTCCCGGAGGTGGAGACCGCCACCACGAGGTCTCCCTGCCGGTAGACGGCGGGCGCGAGGAAACTGCAGTGGTCGGGGTCGTCCACCGCGTTCAGCCACACCCTCGCGGCCTTCGCGTCCTCCCAAACCTCCCGGTTGGTCGCCCGGTCCTCCGGTGCCGCGATCACCAGCCATGCGCCCGCGAGGTCCCCGCGCCGGTAGGGCCGAGCCTCCCACCGGATCCGGCCCTCCTCCGCCCACGCCCGCAGGCGCTCCGTGAGCTGCGGGGCGATCACCACCACCTCCGCCCCGCACGCCACAAGCCCCGCCACCTTCTGCTCCGCCACTTCCCCTCCGCCCACCACCACGCACCGCCGGCCCCCGAGGTCGAGCATTACGGGGTAGTACGCCTTCACGTCTCCCTCCCCCGCAGGTGCTCCCGTAGGGCTTCCACCAGCGGCTTGACCTTCGGGTGCGCGGGCTCCACGGAGACCCGAACACCGTATTCCCGCAGGACCTGCCGCGAAACCGGCCCTACCGCGGCCACGGCCACGCGGTCGTTGAGGGCTTCCCGCAAGGGCTCCACGCACCCCAGCTCCTCCGCAACCCGGAAGAGGTGGGTGACCTGCGGGCTGCTCGTCACCACCACCGCCGAAAACGCCCCGTCTACCAGGCCCCGCACCGCCTCCCGGAGCGGACGGAGGTCCTCCGGAAGGGCCCAGCGGTAGGGCTGGGCGTCTACAACCTCGGCACCGCGGCCGAGCAGGTACGCGCGGAGGGCTTCGTTGCGCTCCCCGTAATGCTGCACGAAGACCGCCTTGCCGGTCAGAGGGACCGGATCGAGGGCCGCGCACAGCTCCCGGGTCGTGTAGGGGCTTTGCGCGGCCAAGGTCGGGCGGATCCCCCAGCGCTGGAGCACCGCGGTGGGTTTGGGTCCTCGGACCGCCACGGGGATCACCCGCAGGGCCTCCACGTACGCCTCCCCGAGCCCCAGGCGCTCCGCGAGCCGGTACAGCCGCTCGGTCCCGACGCCTGTTTGCAGCACTACCCAGTCGACCTCCCGGGCGCACAGGCGCGCGAGGGGGGCTTGTACCTCCTCGGGGTCTACGTCCGACTCCACCACCGTGGGGACGGAGATTACCTCCCACCCAGCCTGGTGCCCGAGGGCGACGAGGATCTCCGGCATGCGGGACTCGAGCACGAGCACCCGCGGCGTCATGTCCGCACCCCCACCCGGTACCCGCGCTCGCCGAGCAGCTCCAGGACCTTGCGGACACTCTCCTCGGGCGGTTCCTGGTCCGTGTCGAGCACGAGGTCTGGGGCTTCGGGAGGCTCGTACGGGTCGTCGATGCCCGTGACGTTCGCCACCTCTCCCCGCAGGGCCCGGGCGTACAGGCCCTTGGGGTCCCGCGCGATGAGGACCTCGAGCGGGCAGCGCACGTAGACCTCGAGGAAGTCGCGGATGCGCCTGCGGGCTTCCTCCCGGCCCTCCCGGTACGGGGAGATCAGGGCCACGAGGACCACGACGCCGTGGCGGACCAGCAGTTCCGCCACGTACGCCACCCGCCGGATGTTCTCCATCCGGTCCTCCCGGGAAAACCCAAGGCCCCGGGAGAAGTGCTGCCGCACCACGTCCCCGTCCAGGACCTCCACGGGACGGCCCTCCGCACGCAGGCGTTCGGCCACGTGGTGGGCGATGGTGGTCTTCCCGCTCCCCGGGAGCCCGGTGAGCCACACGCACACGCCCCGGCGCGGAGGAGGACTGCCCTCTGCGCTGACGCTCTCCACCTGCACGCCGTCCGCCCGGACGGCCAGGGAGAGCCCCACGCCGTCGGCCCGTAATGTGAGGAGGAAGTGGCCCAAGGTCCGCATCTCCACCCGCACGGACTCCACCACCAAGCCCCTCAGGGCCCGGAGGGCCCGGTTCACCTCCTCGAGCTGGGCCTGCAGGGCCTGGCCCCGGGGCGTGCGGAGCAGCAGGTCCGTCCAGATGCGCTCGCCCTCCGCCCGGTAGACCGTCCTTGCCCGGCCCGTCTGCAGCACCATGACCGCAAGCCCTTCCAGCAGCTCCACGAGTTCCGGCGGGACCTCCCCCGCCCGGGCGTGCTCGACGAGCTGCCGCATCCGGGTCCGCTGGGGCTCCTGCAGGGCCCGGCCCAGGAGCTCCGCCTCCTCCGCCACGAGCCGGGTCTCTTCGTCCGTGAGGGGGATGGGTGGAGGCGTCATTCCGCCCGCCCTCCCGCGGGTTCCAGGGCCGCGCCGTGGGCCTCCTTGAGGATGGCGTGGGCCTCGTGCTCGAACCCGCCCGTCTCGATGGGGCAGTGGATGCCGCACTCCTTGGGCGCCCCCACCTCCCACCACCACCGGCCTGCCCGGTCGTCCTCGCCCGGCTGGATGGGCCGGGTGCAGGGGTCGCAGCCGATGCTGGTGTAGCCCTTCTCGTAGAGGGGGTGGATGGGGACGCCGTGGGTCGTGAGGTACTCCCACACCTCCTCCTTGGTCCAGTCCGCGAGCGGGTTCACCTTCACGATGCCGTCGTGGTCGTGGTCCAGCTCCACCTTGCGGATGTTGGCCCGGGAGGCCCACTGCTCCCGCCGGAGCCCCGTGATCCACGCGTCGAGCTCCCCCAGGGCCCGCACCAGGGGCCGTACCTTGCGGATCGAGCAGCACAGCAGCCGCAACGGCACGGACCGATAAAAGAGATTGACGCCGTGCCGCCGCACCATGGCCTCCACCTCCCGGTAGTCCGGGAAGAGCACCTGAAAGCGCGCCTGCGGGTAGTGCTCCCGCACCTGGTCCATGAAGGCGTAGGTGGCCTGCGGCAGCCGGCCGGTGTCCACGGTGATCACCCGCACGTCCGGCCGGATCCGGACCGCCATGTCCAGGATGGCCATCCCTTCCGCCTGGAAGGCGGTGACCACCGCCACGCGGTCTCCGAACGTCTCGAGGGCCCAGGCGATCACCTCCTGCGGAGGGCGGTCGTCGAGTTCGACGGCGATCTCCCCGATCTCCAGGTCGTCGAAGGTCACCTGCCTCGGCATCCCGTCACCTCCTCATCCGCCCGAGAGGGCAGGCAGGATCGTGAGCTCCTGCCCCGGTTGAAGCGGGGTCAAAAGCCCCTGCAGCCCCCGGATATCCTCCTCGCCCACGAAGAGGTTGATGGAGGGGTGGACGGAGCCATCCGGCGTCAACAGCTGGGCCGCGAGCTTGGGGTACCGGGCGCAGAGGACCTGGAGGGCTTCTCGCACCGTCTTCGCCTCCACCTCGATTCGGTCCGCGCCGTCCGTGAAGGGCAACAACATCCCGGGGATGCGCACCACGGGCCGCCGCGGGACCTCCTCCTCGGCGTGCTTGCCGAGCGCGATGGCCTGCAGGTCCTCGTCCGAGTGCGCGTCCACGAAGTCCCGGAACCGGTAGCCCAGGCCGCGCTTTGCCCGCTCCCGTAGCCACGCCTCCACCAGGCGGCAGACCACCTCCGTGATCTGGTCCTCGGGGATCCGGCGCAGGAGGGGCTTTCCGATGGCGGCCTTCGTTCCGAGCCCGCCCCGCAGGCACACGTCGTAGGCCTCCACCCGCACGCCCTTGACGGGGTGCTGGGTGGTGGTGCCCTGGAGCCCGATGTCGCCCACCCAGTGGTGGGCGCAGGCGTGCGGGCACCCGTCCGTGTAGATCCGCAGGTCTTCTACGGCCTCCCCGAACCGCTGCTCCAGGACCTCCAGGATCTCCCGCAGCTTCCCCTTGGTCTCCGCCACGGAGTAGTTGCAGAACTGGTGGTCCGTGCAGGCGATGGACCGGCCATAGACCTTGTTGCGGTACGGGTCAAGCCCCAGCCGCCGCAGCCGCTCCGTCACCCACTCCAGGCGATCCTCCGGCACGCCGGTCACGAGGATGTTCTGCATGCGGGTAAATCGCGCGTCCCCGCCGAATTCCCCGAGGAGCTCGCCCAACGCCACGAGTTGATCTCCCCGCACCCACCCCATGGGCACCGGGATCCCCACGTACAGGAGGCCGGGTTGCTTCTGCGGGTGGACGCCGAGGTGGTCCGTGTCCCGGACCGGTGGGGGGGCGGTGCCGTCCTCCAACCGGCGGCCGAGGCGCTCTTCGACCATGGCCCGCACGCCCTCGGGTCCGTAGTCGTCCACCAGGAACTTGATGCGGGCCTTGGCCCGGCTCAGCCGGTAGCGGAGGTTGTATTGCCAGGTGTCCGTGATGGCCCGGAGGACTTCGATCACCCCGTCGACGGGTTCTGCGGGCACGAACACCCCGAGGTCGCGGGCAATCCGGGGCGTCGCGGAGAGCCCACCGCCCACCCGCACCGCGAACCCAGGACGACCGTCCTTGAGGACTCCGACCAGGGCCACGTCGTGGATCTCCGGGGCGTTGCACTGGGCAGGGCAGGCGCTGATGGTGTACTTGTGCTTGCGGGGGAGGTTGCTGTAGTCGCGGTTGCCGTAGAAGAACCGGGCCACCGCCTCCACCACGGGCCGCACGTCGAACAGCTCCTCCCGGTCCACGCCGGCCACCGGGCAGCTCGTGATGTTGCGCACCGTATCGCCTTCTCCGCCCACGGTGGTAAGGCCGGCCGCCTGGATCTCCTGGAGCACGTCCGGGAGCTGGTCCAACCGCACCCAGTGGAGCTGGATGCCCTGGCGGGTCGTGAGCTCCCCGTAGTTGCGGCCGTACCGCTGGGAGATCCGGCCTACGGCGATGAGCTGCGCGGGCGTAATCCGGCCGCCCGGGACCTTGATGCGCACCATGAAGGTCCCGACCTTGGGTTTGTCGTGGGTAAGCCCCCACCAGTTGAGCCGGACGATGTCCTCCTCGGGGATGGCTTCGTAGCCCCGAGCGATGAGCTCCGGGAGCTCGTGGATGATGTCGAGGGGGAACTTCTCCTGCTTGAGCCGCTCGATGGAGTTGCGCTTGAGCACCAGTTCCCAGGTGACCTCCGTCCCCGATCCCGTGCCCGAAATCTGGACCGCCATCGCTCTCCCTCCTTCCTCAACGCACCTGTTCTTGGGCTCCGGCGAAGTGCTGCAGGAGGATCCGGGCGACCTCCGGCCGCATCACCTGCGGCGGCGGGAGGTGCCCGGACCGGAGGAGCTCCCGCACCCACGTGCCGCTCGGGTTCACCCGCGCCTGTGGCGGGTGCGGGCAGCTGCGCTCCGTGGCCATGCCGTCGCACCGCCGGCAGTAGAAGGCCTCTCCGAAGAAGAGCGGCACGATCCCGATGGCCCCCGGATCGAACCGGTCGAAG
>FWWM01006497.1_pt1 | contig 24437 bp, 19 predicted proteins | sample 2228351 | NCBI WGS metagenome assembly FWWM01 (sample SAMEA103939774, study PRJEB20133) | metagenome
ACCCCCTCCCCCAACCCCCTGGCGTGGGTTGAGAGGAGGGGATACGGGAGCAGTGTCATGCTATTCCAGCCCATATTTCTCCCGGAGCCGGTGGGACATCTCGATAAGCCAGGCATAGGCCAGGGTGACGGTCTTGGTCTTGTCGGGGTTCACCAAACAGCAGCGGGCCGGGCTGAGGAGGCTTTGGGCCAAAAGCTGCCCCCGGTCAATGCCTTCGCCCGCCAGGATGTCCCACAGCCCCTCCAGATACTCGGTGAGCTGCTCCACGTTGGTTTCGCCGAAGGCGTCGTACCAGGTGGGGATGATGCCCCAGGAGAGCACCCCGCCCCGCTCCAGAAACTTCTTCAGCGGTTTCCCGTAGGCTTTCAGGATTTCGCCGTTGGTGAAGGCGTCCATGGAGAGGATGTCCAGGTCCCGGTTCAGGAGGAACTCCCATTCCGGGTTGCCGCACAGGTGGATGCCCCGGGGCCGGTCAATCTGGGCGAAAAAGCGGTCCAGGTCCTCTTTGGCCTGGATGTCGGTGTAGCCCGACACCGAACTGAAGATGAACTGCAACCCCGGTTCGTCCACGAACATGAAAGCCCGGGGGTGCTTGGCCTTGAGGCGGGTAAGCTGGGCCTGCACCCGACGGGCCATGAAGTCCATCATCAGGGGCCGCACCTCGTCGTTGAAGATGATGGGCCGATCGTGTTCGTCCAGGACCTTGAGGCCGAAGCTGATGGGGCCTTCCATCTGGCCCCGGATGGCGATATAACCGCTCAGGTCCAGGCTCAGGAAGCGCTCATAGACCGCGGAGTATTGGCCGGAGACGTCGAAATAACTGAGGTCGTCCCAATTGGCCCACAGGGTGTCCAGCTCCTCGTAGAATTTGGCGGTGTCGAAGCGCAGGGAGTTTTTCTCCGGCAGCAGCACGATGCCGGGGAAGTGCTCCGCGGCCTGGACATACATGTCTTCGTAATAACTGAAATGGGGGAGCTGGGGCCAAAAGGGGATGTCCAGGGATAGGGCCAGCTTCAGGGCCGGCTCCACTTCGTCATGAGGCAGAATCCCCATGGCGGTGGTGTGCAAATTGCCGGGAAGGAGCGTATCCATGCTGCGTCGGGCAAGCAGGCGGCAGATTTCAGCCCACCGGCTCCTGGTGGCCTCCTTGATGGGATGGGCGGTGGCGGTTACCGGTCAGGCCGTTACCAGGCGTCCTGAGGCCGCACCGTTTGCTACTGCAGGTAGGGATTATAGTACGGCATGGTGCCCCAGTGGCGCAAGACCGGATCGCGGCCGAACCCCCAAGGGTCCTCCCATTTGGGCAGATCCGGAACCTCATGCGATACCGGGGCAGGCGGGCCCGCGGCACAGCCCGCCAACCAGAGTATCAATCCCCAAGACAGCCATAAACGCCGGCTCATCTTCGCCTCCCATTCTGGTCTCTCCCCTGCTTCCTTTAAGATAAGAAGTACCGGGCCGCTGTCAATTTCAGATGAGCCCGGCGGCCAGTCCCAGGGCCAGCAGTACCAGCAGGGCGGCCACCAGCCGCTGGAGGCCCTGCCAGGTCACCCTGGGGAGGAGGCGGGTCCCCAGGAAGGTCCCCAGGAAGGCCGCACCGATGGCGGTGAGCAGGGGTCCGGCGTTTTCCCGGAGATCCGCCAGGAGGAAATGGTTGGCATAGACGGCCAGGCGGGAGAGGTCCACCAGGCAGGCGATGATCACCCCGGTGCCGATGAAGGCCTCCTTGGACAGGCCGCATCTGAGGAGGAAGAGGCTGCGCAGCGCTCCCTGGTGGCCGGAAAGGCCCCCGAAAAAGCCGGAGAGCAGACCCCCCAGCGGGAGGAACCTGGGGTCCAGGGAATACCTGCCCTCCACCGGGGCCAGCTCGGCCAGGGCAAAGACGACGATGAGCCCGGCCATGACCAGTTTCAGGGGAGTGACGGCCAGGCTGCGCCCCAGGAGCTCATAAGTGAGCAGCGGCGCCAGGGTTCCCAACTGATGCAGGGCCAGGGCGCCGGCATAAGCCCCCAAAATCGCCGCCAACCCGAAGCGCAGGACCACCGCTTTGTCCGCATACCGGCCCACCAGGGTCAACTTGAAGAGGTTGTTGGCCAGGTGCACCATAGCGGTGAGGGCCACCGCCGCCTCCAGGGAGAAGAACAGGGCAAAAACCGGCAGGAACAGGGTCCCCAGCCCGAAGCCCGAGAAAAAGGTGAGCCCCGCGGTGATCAGGGCGGCGACGGCAATGAGCAGGTAGGACGAAACCGGCATGGCGAGGGGGTGGGTCACCTTATGCCTTCGGGGCTCACGTGGTCGCCCGCTTCACTTCGGCATGCCACTTCCACAACAGGTAGATGGCCGGATAGATGAGCAGCTCCAGCAGGAAGGAGGTGGTGACGCCGCCCACCATGGGCGCGGCGATGCGTTTGGCCACCTCGGCGCCGGTGCCGGTGGCCCACATCACCGGCAGCAGGCCGATGATATTGGCCAGCACCGTCATGAGCTTGGGCCGGAGGCGCATGAGGGCCCCTTCCCGGACCGCCGCGGTGAGGTCCTGCCAGTTGTTCATCCGCCCTTCCTTTTTGTGCTGGTCATAGACCAGGTCCTGGTAGAGGAGCATCACCACCCCGGTTTCGGCGTCCAACCCCAAAAGGGCGATCATACCCACGATCACCCCCAGGCTCAGATTGTAGTCCAGGAAGTAGAGGAGCCAGATGCCGCCCACGATGGAGAAGGGCAGGGAAAGGATGATGATGGCCACCTTGGTGAGGGAGAAGGTGGCCATATACATGAGGATGACGATGAAGGCCAGGGTCACCGGCACGATGACCAGGAGCCGGTCCCGGGCCCGCTCGATGTATTCGTACTGGCCGCTCCACAGCAGGCTGTAGCCCGCCGGCAGCTTGAGCTTGTCGGCCATGGCCCGCTTGGCGTTGGCGATGTAGGTGCCCAGGTCGATGTCCCGGATGTCCACGAAGAGCCAGACGGTGCGGCGGCCGCCCTCGCTCTTGATCATGTCCGGCCCCTGGCGCACCTTGATATCGGCCAGCTGCCCCATGGGCACCTGGGCGCCGCTGGGCGTGGGGATGAGGATGCGTTTCAGGGCCGGCAGATTTTCCCGGTAATCCTGAAAATAGCGCAGGTTCACGGGGTAGCGCTCCAGGCCCTCCACTGTCTGGGTCAGGGTCATGCCCCCCAGGGCGGTGGCGATGACGTCCTGGATGTCGGCCACCAGGAGGCCGTAGCGGGCCGCTTCCTGGCGGTTGATTTCAAAGTCCAGGTAATAGCCCCCCAGGGGCCGCTCCGCAAAGACGCTGGCGGTGCCCGGCAGCTCCCGGAAGATGGCCTCCGCCTCGGTGCCCAGGCGGGTGAGGACCTCCAGGTCCGGCCCCAGGATCTTCAGCCCCACCGGGGTCTTGATGCCGGTGGAGAGCATGTCGATGCGGATCTTGATGGGGTAGCCCCAGGAGTTGGCCAGACCCGGGAAGCGCACCGCCTGGTCCAGCTCCTTGATGAGGCGCTCGGTGTCATAGCCGGGGCGCCACTGGTCTCGGGGCTTAAGCTTGATGGTGGTCTCGATCATGCTCAGGGGCGCCGGGTCGGTGGCGGTGTCGGCCCGGCCCACCTTGCCGAAGACGTACTCCACTTCGGGGAAGGTCTTGATGATGCGGTCGGTCTGCTGCAGCACCTCCTTGGCCTTGGTGACGGACAGCCCCGGCATGGTGGTGGGCATGTAGAGCAGGTCGCCTTCGTCCAGGGGCGGCATGAACTCGCTCCCCAGCCGGGTGAGGGGGTAGATGCTGACGGCCAGCACCACCAGGGCCGTGAGGATGGCGGTTTTCGGGAACCGCAGCGTCAGATCGAGAAACGGCCGGTAGATGAACTGGGCGGCCCGGGACAGGGGGTTGCGCTCCTCTTTGGGAATGCGCCCCCGGATGAAATACACCATGAGGATGGGAATGAGGGTGACGGCCAAGACCGCCGCCCCGGACATGGCGAAGGTCTTGGTAAAGGCCAGGGGCTTGAAGAGGCGGCCGCTCTCTCCCTGGAGAGCGAAGATGGGGATGAAGGAGACGGTGAGCACCAGGAGCGAAAAAAACAGGGACGGCCCCACCTCCTTGGCGGCTTCCAGGACGATGGGGGCCCGGTCCACGTCCGGCGGCAGGTCCTCCAGCTTTTTGTGGGCGTTCTCCACCATGACCATGGAGGCGTCCACCATGTCGCCGATGGCGATGGCGATGCCGGCCAGGGACAGGATGTTGGCGGTAATGTTGAACTGGTATTGGAGAATGAAGGAGATGAGCACCCCCAGGGGCAGGATGTTGGCGGTAATGTTGAACTGGTATTGGAGAATGAAGGAGATGAGCACCCCCAGGGGCAGGGAGATGATGGCCACGAAGGCGCTTCTCAGGTGCAGGAGGAAGAGCACGGTGATGAGGGCCACGATGGCCACCTGCTCCATGATGGCTTCCTTCAGGGTATCGATGGCCCGTTCGATGAGGCCGGAGCGGTCGTAGGCCACGATGATCTCAACCCCCGGCGGCAGGCCGGCCTTGAGCTGCTCCAGCTTCTCCTTGACCTGCTGGATGACGGCCCGGGCGTTTTCGCCGTGGCGCATGACCACGATGCCGCCCACCACCTCGCCGGTGCCGTCGCCTTCGGCCAGGCCCCGCCTAAGCTCCGGCCCCAGGCGCACCAGGGCGATGTCCTTCACCCGCACGGGCGTGCCCCCCTCGGCGGACACCACGATGTTTTCCACGTCCGCCAGGGAGCGGATATAACCCAGGCCCCGGACCATGTATTCGATTTCGGCCATCTCCACCACCCGGCCGCCGGTGTCCTGGTTGGACATCTGGATGGCCTGCTTCACCTTGGAGAGGGGGAGATTGAAGGCTGCCAGCCGGTTGGGGTCCACCACCACCTGGTACTGTTTGACGAAGCCCCCCACGGAGGCCACTTCCGCCACTCCCGGCACGGTCTGGAGCTGGTAGCGCAGGTACCAGTCCTGGATGCTCCTCAGCTGCGCCAGGTCGTGCTTGCCGGTGCGGTCCACCAGGACGTACTGAAAGACCCAGCCCACGCCGGTGGCGTCCGGCCCCAACTGGGGGTTGACCCCGGCGGGCAGCTTGCCCCGCACGAAGTTCAGGTATTCCAGCACCCGGGAGCGGGCCCAGTAGATGTCGGTGCCGTCCTCGAAGATGATATAGACCAGGGAATAGCCGAAGGAGGAGTAGCCCCGCACCACCTTGGCCTGGGGCACGGCCAACATGGCGGTGGTCAGGGGGAAGGTCACCTGGTCCTCCACCACCTGGGGGGCCTGCTCGGGCCACTCGGTGCGGATGATCACCTGGACGTCGGAAAGGTCGGGGATGGCGTCCACCGGCAGGTTGTAGGTGCAGTAGAGCCCCCAAGCGGTGATGGCCAGCCACACCAGGAGCACAATGGGGCGATTTCTCACGCAGAGTTCGATGAATCGGGCGATCATAGGGACGGTTTTCGGTTCTGGGTTAGCGTCTGGCGGCCGGCCGGGAAAAACGAGGGCAGGGCTGGTCTCCTCCCCTCGCGGCGCTCCTCGCTTCCCGGCGCCGGCCCGCGGCTTTAATGCTTGTGCCCCGGGGGCATGGGGGGCGGGGCAGGTGCCTCCTTGGCCCCTGCCTTCTGTTCCGTGGCCCGGAGCATCAGGGCGATGGCCTCCCGGAAACGGGACTCGGAATCCAGCAGGAACTGGGCCGAGGTCACCACTTCCTCGCCGGCCTTCAGGCCTTCCACCACCTGGACGGCGCCGTCGTCGCCCCGCAGGCCCACCTTGACGGTGCGGGGCTCAAACCGGCCTTCCCCCAGGGAGACAAAGACGTGTTGCCGCTCGCCGGTGTCCAGGACGGCCTCGGAAGGCACCACCACCGCGGGATCGGCGGAGGGGGCCGTGAGTTCCACCTGGGCGAACATATCCGGCTTCAGCTTGAGGCCCGGGTTGGGAAAGGCCAGACGCACCCGGGCGGTGCGGGTGGCCTCCTTCAGGAAGGGGTAAATATAGCTCACCTGGCCATGGAAGGTCTGCCCAGGAAGATAGCTCAGGGTCATCTGGGCGTGCTGGCCCACCTTCACCCAGGGCAGCTCGTATTCATAGACGTCCGCCTCCACCCAGACGCTGGAGAGGTCGGCCACTTCCAGGAGCGGCATGCCGGCCTGAACCATCTGCCCCTGGGTCACCAGCCGCTTGATGACCACGCCATTGGCCGGGGAATTGAGGGTCAAGTCCCGCTTCACCTCGCCGGTGCGCAACAGTTCCTGGATCTGCGCCTCCGGGATGTCCCAGTTGCGCAGGCGCATGAGGGAGGCCTCCAGCACCCGCCGGGCCCCCTCCCTGAGTTCCGGAAAATCGCTCTTTTCCAGATTTTTAAGATTCTTCTGAGCCAGGAGCAGCTCCCGCTGGGCGCTCACCAGCTCCGGGCTATAAAGGCTGAGAAGCGGCTGCCCCCGGCGGATGGGGTCGCCGGTGGCCTTCACATAGAGGCGCTCCACCCAGCCGGTGATCTTGGTGGTCACCTGGAAGAGCCGGCGCTCGTCGTAGGTCACCCGGCCCACCGCCCGGATGGAGCGGCTCAGGGGCCTCAGCTCCGCCTTGGCGGTGCGCACCCCCATGGACTGGAGGATGTTGGGGTCCACCGCGATGGTGCCTTCCTTGGCGGCCCCGGCCTCCTCTTCATAGACCGGCACCAGGTCCATGCCGCAGGGGGCCTTGCCGGGCTTGTCGCTGACATAGCCCGGGTCCATGGGCGACACCCAATACTTGACCTTGCGTTCCTTCCGGGCCATACCGGGGGGCGGCGCCCCCACTTCGCCGAAAAAGGGGACCAGCTCATGCCCCATGGGGTCCTTGCCCGGCTTGTCGGAGATGTACTTGGGGTCCATGGGACTCATCCAGTACTGCACCGTCCTGGGGGTTTTCGCCGCGCCGGGTTTGACGGGAAAGACCGGCACCAACTCCTGGCCGGCTTCATCTTTGCCCGGCTCGAAGCGAATGTAGCCGGGGTTGGTGGGCGAGACGTAGCACAGGGGCCCGGCCGGTCCGGTTGTCGGCCCTTCCGGCGCCGCGGCGTGGCGCATGAAGTGATAGCCCAGTTTATACATGACCCCCAGGGCGGACACCGCCACCCCCAGGCCGATGACCACTCCCAGGATGAGAGAGTGGCTGCGTGTCCAGGTCATTTCTGTCCTCCGGAGGAACGGGGCAGTTCCCGCCCCGCCAGGAACTCCAGCTCCGCCCAGTTTTCTTCAAACTCCCTGAGGTAGTCCTGCAGCATCAACTCGGCGCTTAAGGTTGCGATCTGGTTCTGCACCAGTTGGGCGAAGCTTAACGTTCCCGTCTGGTAAGCGGGGAGCGCCGCCTGGGCGGCCTGGCGGGCCTGGGGGATGATGCCCCGCTCATAGAGGTTGATCTGCTGGGCCAGACGCCTGAGCTTGGCCACCCGGTCCCGCACGGCCGCCCCCAGGCTGTGGAGGGCCCACTGGTGCGCCTCCTGGGCCGCGGTCTTTTTGGCCTGCTCCTCCCGGATTTTGGGCTTGATCTTGTCGGCGTGCCAGATGGGCAGATTCACCATGATCCTGGAGGAAAACATATCGGGATTGTTCATGTCGCTTAACGGGGGCGCCAGCCTTTCCTTAAACCCGTAGGCCACCCCGAGGGTGAAATCCGGGTAGTATTCCTTGCGGGCCAACTCCACCGCCTTTTCCTGCTTGACGATCTGGGCCTTGAGACCCCGCAGTTGGGGGCGGTCCAGGGCCATCTCCAGGATCTGCTCGGCGCTCAGGGAAAAGGGACGGGGTTTTAAGGGCTGGGGCCGGGCCACCGGCGTTTGGGCCGGTTTGGCCCGCAGGGCGTTCAATTCGCTGAGCACCGACTCCTGCCGCTGTTGCCATTGCAGCAGCTTATCCAGGTAATTGCCCAACTCCACCTGGGCCTGCAGAACCTCGGCCTGGGTTCCCTGCCCTACGCCGTAGCGGGTTTCCGCCACCTGCACCACCTGTTCCCAGAGTTTTTTGTTCTTGGCGGTGAGGTCATAGGAAGCCTGAGCCCAGGCAAGCCCCCAATAGGCGATGATCATCTTGGTGCGCACCTCGTTGGCCTTGTCCTGATAAAAAAAGTCTTCGGTCTTGGCCTGTTCAGCGGCCACTTCGGAACGCAGCCGGCGCTTGCCGGGAAAGGGAAATTTCTGGGAGAGCTCCACCATCTTCTGGGTCATGGGGTCCTTGTTGAAGGCCCAGGAGTCGGCGGGGATGTCCTTCAGGATGAAGGCGAACTCCGGGTCGTCCAAGGCGCCCGCGGGTTTGATGGCCTCTTTGGCCGCGTCCTTCAGGGCGGCCATCTGTTTGACCTCGGCGTTGGCCTTCAGGGCCTCGGCGATAAGGGCCTGCAAATCCATGGGCAGGCCGCTTTGGGCTGTCGCCGGTCCGGCAAACAGGACCGTGGCCAGACCGGCCACCGCACCCAGGAATACCTGGTAAAATCGGGACTTGGTTGGTTTCATGCCTCGTTCCCCGATGCTTCCTGGCAGGAAATCCGGTTAAGTGCTTAAATTGAGAATATAATCGCGCAGATAGCGAAAGCACAATAAGCAAAATTACTTATTTTCCAACGGGCGGCGGAAATCCCGACAATCGGGGCCGGCAGCGGGAGAATCTCTGGAGGGGCAGGTAACCGCCAGGCTGCCCTTGTAGCCCCGCCGGTGTCCCCAGGGGGGAAGCGGGGTACCTTACAGCGTGAGAATCAACGGCAGGATCATGGGCCGGCGCTCCAGGGTCTTGAAAAAGAGTTTCCGCAAGGCCTTGCCGGCCTGAGTCTGAATTTCCAGCCAGTCCTGATTGGGCTCCTCCAGCCCCCGGACCACAATCTCCTGGAAGACTTTCCGGGCCTGGGAGAGGAGAAAGGCGTGCTCCTCCTCCAAAGCGAAGCCCCGGGTGATGAGGTCGGGCTCGGCCGCCAATTTGCGGGCTTTGGGGTCCACCGCCGCCAAGGCGATGACCACGCCGTCGGAGGCCAGATGCCGACGATCCCGCAGCACGATGCGGGAGACGTCCCCCACCCCCTTGCCGTCCACAAAGACCCGGCCGGTCTCCACTTGGCCTGTGAGGCGGCCCCCGGCGGCGTCGAAGCGCACCTGGCGGCCGTTTTCCGCCACCAGTACCCGTTCTTCGGGGAGGCCCACGGCCCGGGCCAGTTGGGCATGCTTCACCAGGTGGCGGAGCTCACCGTGAATGGGGATGAAATAGCGGGGTTGGGTAAGGTTGATGAGCAGCTTCAACTCCTCCTGGGAGGCGTGCCCCGAGACGTGGATGGCGGCCACCCGCTCATAAACCACCTGGGCCCCCAGGCGGTAGAGGTTGTTGATCACCGTGGAGATGGCCCGTTCGTTGCCGGGGATGAACTTGGAGGAAAGGATCACCAGATCCCCCGGCTGGATGCGGATGTGCCGGTGGGCCTCCAAGGCGATGCGGGCCAAGGCGCTTAAGGGCTCGCCCTGACTGCCGGTGGTGATGATCAGGGTTTCCGCTGGGTCGAGGCGCTCCAGGTCGCCCACGGTGATTTCCAGGTCCGCCGGAACGGAGAGATAGCCCAATTCCCGGGCCAGCCGGGTGTTCACCACCATGGACTTGCCGTTGAACAGCACCTTCCGCCGGCATTTGGCGGCGATGTCCACCAGTTGCTGGAGGCGGTGGATATGGGAGGCAAACACCGCCACAATGACCCGGCCCTCCGCTTCCCGGATGAGCTCCTCCAGGGTGAGGCCGATCTCCCGCTCAGACAAGGTATAGCCGGGTCGCTCGGCATTGGTGGAATCGGAGAGCAAAGCCAGCACCCCCTGCTCGCCGTAGGACGCAAAGCGGTGGAGGTCCATGGTCTGGCCGGAGACCGGCGTGGGGTCGATCTTGAAATCCCCGGAGTGAATAATGACCCCCTGGGGAGTGGTGATGGCCAGGCCCACGCCGTCCACGATGGAATGAGAGACCCCGATGAACTCAAAACCAAAAGGCCCCAGCGTCAGGCGTTCCCGGGTGTGAATCTCCCGCAGCTCGGCCTTTTCCAACATTCCGTGCTCCCTGAGCTTTTCCCGCACCAGGGCCAGGGTGAGGGGGGTGCCAAAGACCGGCACCGCAAATTCCCGCAGGAAAAAAGGAACCGCGCCGATGTGGTCTTCATGACCGTGGGTGAGGACCACTCCCCGGAGTTTCTCCCGGCGCTCCGCCAGGTAGGAAAAATCAGGGATGACGATGTCGATCCCCAACATGGGGTCTTCCGGGAACATCAGCCCCAAATCCACCACCACCAGGGCCTCGGCGGTCTCCAGGGCCAAACAGTTGAGGCCGATCTCCCCCAACCCGCCCAGGAAGGTCAGATCCACCCAATCAGAGGTCGGCGGTTCCGGGTGCATACGGATAGTCGGGTTTGAAGCGGGCGGCGATGGCCTGGCGGACCGCTTCCATCAAATCTTCCTTGCGGCGGAAGTCACGGGGATAGACCGGCGGACAGAAGATCACCTGGATGGGGTTGGGCCGGATGAGAAAGCTCCCGGGGGGCTGGGCGATCATGGTGCCGTTGATGACCACCGGCACCACCGGCCGGCCGGCCCGCATGGCCATAATGAAGACCCCCTTCTTGAAGGGCAAGAGCTCCCGGCTGCGACCCCGGGTACCCTCGGGGTAAATGAGCAGGTTGGCCCCGGCCTGCACCTTGGCCACGGCTTCGTTGAGGCTGCGGATGGCCTCCTGCCGCTTGCCCCGCTCAATGGCGACATAACCCATACGGGCCAGGGCGTGGCCGAAAAGGGGAATCTGGAAAAGGGAGCTTTTGGCGACGAAGAGAAACTGCCGGGGAATGGCCACCAAGACGGCATAGATGTCAAAGGCGCTGCGGTGATTGGCGGCAAAGACATAGTTCTCGCCGGGCTTCAAATGCTCCACACCTTCCACCGTGAGGGGGCAGCGGGCCAGGTTCAGGAGGATCCGGGACCAGCAAACGGGGATGCGGTGGGCCAGGCGCCGGCTGGGGTCCAGGAAGGTCATGAAAATGGCCCCCAAGGAAAAGAAGAACCCCAAAAAGACCTGCCAGAAGTGAAACCACAGGCTCAAGGCCAAATAGAAGCTGCGCCGGTTGCGGGTCATGGGTTATCATTACCTGGAATTCCTCTAAGCGTCAAGCCCGCCGGTGGGGTCCAAAGGGGGCGCTGGCATGTCCGTTCCCAAGATCACCCAGGCCGAATTTGCCTTCAGTGTTCATCGCCCCGAGCAGCTTCCGGGCGAAAGCCTCCCGGAAGTAGCTTTTCTGGGGCGCTCCAATGTGGGCAAATCCTCCCTCATCAATTGCCTTTTGGGCCGCAGAGGTCTGGTCAGAGTGAGCCAGCAGCCGGGTTGCACCCGGGCCCTCAATTTCTACCGGGTCAATCGCCTCTGGTTTTTCGTGGACCTGCCCGGCTATGGCTATGCTCGGGTCTCCCGGGCCGCGCAGGCCAGGTGGGGCCGGCTCATCATTGATTATCTGAGGCGGCGGGAGACCCTCAAGGCGGTGGTTTTCCTCCAGGATCCCCGGCGGCGGCCGGAGGCGGAGGAACTCCTGCTGTGGGAGCAGCTCACCGGCTGGGGCCGGGTGGTGCTGCCGGTGCTCACCAAAGCGGACAAACTGAAGCTAAGCGAGCGCCAGCGGGCGGGGCAGGAGATCGCGGACCTTCTGGCCCCCTTCGGAGTGCGCACGGAAAACCTGCTCTGGTTTTCGTCCCGCACCCATGAAGGTCGGGATCGCCTCTGGGGCAGGCTGTGGCAGGAATTGCGGGGATAAATGAGGACCGGTCGGGGGCGTTGCCGTTCCCTGGGCATGGTTCCCCGCCAACCGCAACCCTTACCGGGGTTCCGATGTGCAGCGGGGCGGCCGGGGCTCCAGTTTGAAGACCCCCTCTGGGGTGAGCAGCGCCTTGAGGCCCAAAGAGGCCACAAAATCGGTGAGCTTGCGGCCCAGGAGGAATTCGGTGGCCGCGGGGGACAGGCCCCAGTCCTGCTGGAACATCTGCCGCAAATAGTGATCAAAATGCAAGGCCTCAAACAGAGGGTTGGCCGCGGCTTCGTCTCCGTCCAACACCTCCCGGACCGCTTGCCGTACCGAAGCGCGGGAGCAGCGCTCCTGGTGGGCGGCGATGAGTTCCCAAACCTCAGGCACCTGTCCCACCAGATGGCGCCGGGCCAAAAACTCTTCCGCCGCGGGTTCGGCGGGCGGCTCCCAACATCGCTGCCGCCGGCACTGCTCCGGCCGTTGTTCGTAGATGCGGCAGCTGTGGGTGGCGGCCACGTAAAACCAGCACTGGCGGGTGCCCGGCAACTCCCGGATTTTCAGGCGCTCCCCCTTGAGGGTTATGGGTTTGCCCGCCCGGGAAAGCCCAATGTCCCCCTCCGGCAGGGTGTACACCTCGGTCCAGGATAAAACCTCCTGCTGGAACAGCGGCAGGTCGGCCACAAGCAAGGTGGGACTGCTTTTCTCGCAGCACTCGCCGCAGCGCACGCAGCGTGCGGCCGCTTCGGCCAGACGCGTGCGGGCCGCCTCCATGAGACGGCGCCATGCCGAGGCCCGCTCCTGAGGACCCAGCCTGCCCCAGTCGGCGGCAAGGCGGGCGAAGTCTGCCGCCTCTTCGATTTCCCGGCGCAGCACCCGGAAGCGGGCGCTTTTGGGTGAGGCCTCCAGCACCTCCGTCAGGTATTCATGCCATATGGCCTTCAGGACCTCGGCCGGGCCATAGGCCAGGCTGTCCCAGGGGTCGGTGCGAATCTTCCCGGTAAACTTGCGTTTTTCCATGTCCACCTCAGGGGGTAAGGAAGGGGCGGAGGCGCCTGGGCGCTCCGTCGCCCCGGTGATGATTCACTGTACCCGAAACCGGGGCAAATGTCAGCGGCCTTCGGTGCGGAGGAAGCGGGCCAGGCCCAGGGTGAGTTCCACCATGGCGTCAAGGTCCAGGGTTTCCAGGCGGTCCCGGTCGGTGTGGTAATTCGGGTTGCGCAGGAAGGCGGTGTCCGTGAGCATCACCGCCGGGTAACCCTGGTCCCAAAAGTTGGCGTGGTCGCTCAGGCGCGTCTCCGGGATCAAATAGCCCCCCAAAGGCACGGCCAGGGTCTCCACCGGCAGGCGGCCGCCGGCGGTCAGCGCCGCCTGAAGGCGTTGCATCAGAGGCTTGGAGCGGCGGTCGCTCACCAGGCCCAGGAAGTTGCCGGTGGTGGGAAAGCCCATGAACCTGAGGGGCAGGGGGATGGCCTGGGTGTCCGGCTCCTGGCGGAAATACCCCACGCTCTCCAGGCAGAACATCCCCAAAATGTGGTGGCCGTCCCGCCGGGCCTGGCGGGCATAGACGTTGGAGCCCATATACAGGGTGTTGAAGGTAGGGGGCTCCTCGGTGGTGAAGCCGATGAAGACCCAGGGCCGGGGAGGGGAGAGGGTTTTCGCCAGGCGGGCGGCCTCCAGGAGCACCGCCACGCCGCTGGCGTTGTCGTCGGCTCCGGGGGAGCCGGCCACCGTGTCGAAGTGGGCCCCCAGGATGTAATAGCCGGCGGCCGCCGCTCTGCCGGCGATGACGTTGGCCACCTCCTGCTTCTGGCACAGAAAGGATTGCTTGCGGGTCGGATAGCCCAGCCCTGCCAGGCAGTGATAGACGTAGTCCTCGGCGGCCCGGAGAGTTTTCGGGCGGTAAATGGACCGCTCCCCCAAGGTGACGCTCAAGTAAGTGAGATGGCGCAGCAGGCCGGTGTGAATTTCCTTCCGGTCAGGGCTTTCAGGGTCGAGGGTCATGGCGGTGAAATAAGGTCCTTTTGCGGTGCCTTCGCGGCTCACGGGCTTTAAGGGCCGGAGCCGGTGAGTTCGGGGTCCGGGTAGGGAAGCAGACGGGCGGGGGAGGGGCGGGGAAGAAGGAGCCACGTCCGCCGCCCCCGGAAATGCGCCAACAGCTCCCGGTCAGCGTGGGGGGAGCGCTCCGCGGCCCAGATCACCTTGGCGCCCTCGAGATCCGCGCCGTTATAGCCCCACAGTTCATCGAAAGAGTGCCCGGGCGGATAACGGAGCACCACCAGATGGCGGCCCGGCTCCTGCTCCAGTTGGCGCCGGATGGCAGCCCGCTCCTGGACCCAGTCAGGTGGCTGAAGGGAGCGTTGCAGCGCCAAGGGGAGCAGACCGGCCACCAGGAGGGCGGGCAGGGAGCCGGACACCAGACGGGCGCCCACCGGCCGTCCCCGCCAGGTGAAGCGGCGAGCCCGGCGCATGCCCTCCACGATGAGGAGAAAGGCCAAGCCGGTGACCGGCGCGGCATAGTGGGGATAAAAGTAGGTTTCGCTGAGCAGCACCGCCAGCATCAGCCCCCACACGGCCAGGGCGAATTTCACCGCCGGTCGGTGTCGGAGGCGCACGCAAACGAGCGTTACCGGCAACAGGACCAGGCCGAAGAAAAAACATCCCAACAAGGCTGCCCGCTTGGCGCTCTGCCAAGCCCAGCCGGGGAGGGTGCGGCCCTGGAGGTATTGGTTTTTGGCCCAGCCGGCATGGAAGTCCCTGAGCCAGGCATGCTGGTAGCGGGGTTCCGGCCGCAATGACTGCCAGAGAAACACCGGCGCCACCGCATAGGTGGACTCATGCACCTGGTAGGGCAGAGTCAGGGGATGACCCGTCAGGCGAAAATTGTAGTACCCCATCCACAGTGCTCCCAGGAGCAGCACCAGGCCCGCCGGCGCCGCCAGCCGGCCTCCCAGGCGCCGCCGGTCAGGGGCGCTGCGGGCCAGCCCCACCCCCAGGACCACCAAGGCGGGAACGCTGGCCACCAACCCCTCAAAGGGGCGGCTGTTGGCCAGGATGAGTAAGCCCAGGGCCAGCCACAGGGCATCCCGGCGCCGCGGCCGCCGGAGCAGGCGGGGCAAGGCCCCAAAAACCAAGGCCCCTCCCAAGGCGGCCACCGCTCCTCCCCAATAGCTCTGGCTCCAATAGGCCACCGTGGGGTTGAGGATGGCGCGCAGCCAGAAGGCCGGCCCGGAAAACCCCAACCGGACGGCGGCCAGCAGACCCCCCCAAAGAGCCCAGCGCCAAGGCACATACCCGGCCAGCATCCAGGTGAGGGCGGCGCAGGCCAAGGCCACGCTGAGCCATACCCCCATGACCGGATGTCCCATGAACACCTGTCCCAAGGCCAGGGCCAAGCCCTGCCCGGGGGGATACTTGGAGGCGTAGGTCGGCTGCTGGATGATGTGGATGGCCTCGAAATGGGGCCAAAGCGGGTGCGGTGGGTTGGCCAGGCGGCCTTGGGCAAAGGTGTCGGCGGCCAAGAGATAACTGAATTCATCATGCACGGCGGGCTCCGGGAAGCCGGTGACCAGCGCCGGGGCGGCGCTGAGCAGGAAGGCCAGCACCCCGACCAGCATGCAGACCCCGCCGGGGTGGCGACGCACCCAGGAGTACCCTCGCCGTACGACATTGCGGGGCACTCTGGAAAGGAGGGGCTGTTTCTTAAAACTCCACAATAGCAGCCCCACCAAGGTCAGCAAGTCAATGAGAACAAAGCCCACGGTGCCACAAGGTCCTGCGCCCGCCCCCATGGGTGCTCGCGGCCGCCGACGCGTTGATCAGGGTCGCATCTCCAGGCTGTCGGAAGATGGATCCCCAGGGGGCAAGGCGGCGTATTGCTGCAGAAACTCCAGTCGTTGGGCCATGAGGGTGAGGGAGTGGTCTATCAGCCGAGTCCCCAACAAAATGGCCCCCACGGCATAAAAAAATGACATGACAATAAACCGGGACCAATGCTCATGGGTGGCCCCGGTGGCGAGCCATTCTCTGAAGCTGGGCAGCACCAAGGCCCCGCCCAGGACAAACAAAGTCGCCGGACAATACCAGGCCAGGGCCCGGCGCATCAGGGTGTCCAACCATCTCGCCTCCGTGGCCTCCGGGCGACCGAATAATACCAAATCGGTGATTTTATGGGTCAGATATCCGGCGCAGAAAAACAGACAGGCACTGATCCCCAGCAAGTTGCTCACCACGAAGCGGTAAATCATCCACTCGGCCACCGTCCGGGTCTTCAGGTAATGGAGAATGGGCCAGATCATCCACCCGGCCCCCGTCAGAAAACAGATGGCGCCCAGGAGTTCCAAGAGGCGGAACGGGCGATAGAGCATGGCCGCCTCGACGATCACTTTGAAAAACCGCACGCCGTCTCGCCAGACCTTCAGTTTTGACTGCCCCTGGCGCTCGTGGTAGGGCATGTCCACCTCGGTGACCCGCAGATTTTCATCCAGGATGGCCCGGGCACTCAAGGCCGGGGTGAAATGCATGCCCTCCGGCAACGGCAGCAGCTTGGGCAGGCTGGCGCGGCGGATAACCCGCATGCCGCTGGCGGTGTCGGTGACTTTTTGGGCGGCGAAAAGGGAGAGCATGTGGGCGAAGAGGAAATTCCCCAGCCGCCGGATGAGGGGCATGCGGCTTTGGCGGTGCATGCGGTTCCCCAGGGCCATATCGGCATTCTCTTGCACCAGCGCCTGGCAGAGGGCGGCAAAAAACTCCGGATCACAGGTGCCGTCGGCGTCCAGAAAACCCAGCAATTCCGCGTCGGTGGATTGCCACCCCGTCTGAATGGCGGCGCCGTAGCCACGGTTCCGGGGGAATTCCACCAAAGTGATGTCAGCGGCAAATTGCCGGGCGATTTCCGCGGTGCGGTCGGTGGAGCCGTCGCTCACCACGGTGATTTCCACTTGGTCCACCGGAGAGCGGGCGATGATGGCCGGCCGCGCCGCCAGCGTCCTCCGGATGATGGCGGCGATGCTCTGCTCCTCATTATAGGCGGGGATGACGATGTGAAGCTTCATGCCCGGTCTTTCGGCTCGTCCTTGTTTTGGCTCCCGGAGAAATCTCCCCACCACTATAGCAAATTTTTGGCCAGCGGAAAGCCGCCTCTTGGCGGGAGGGGGAATGGCGAGGAAGGGGCGAAACCCTCAACCCGCCACCCTGACGGAGCGGAGATGCAAGCCTACGGGCGGCCGTGGAGGCGGCCTTGCCTCCCGGGCGTGTCCCTTTTAAGAGCTCCGCAGGGGAAACACCTCCTTGAGGCGGCTGGCGAGCTCAGCAGGAGAGAAGATGGGCGGGTGGCAGGTGAACTGGTGGCAGAGATAGGCCACCGGCCCCCCGGCCTGGGGGGCATAAGTGCGGGCTGCGGGCACCACCGCCTCGGGGCCGGCGGGATCCCGGGGATCTTTGCGCACCAGGCGCAGCCCCGGGAGGAATTGTCGCCGCGCTGCCGCCAGGAGGGCCTGGGTGCGGGGGGCCTGGGCCTCTCCCGCGATCGTGAGGTCCAGGGGTGGGGCCAAGGCCAACAAGGGGGTGAGCAAAAAGTGAGCAAAGCCCCAGGGGTTTTCCCGGGCATTGCCCTGGAAGCGGCGCATGATGGCCTCGGCCCGCGTCCGGTAGTGCTCCTCCTCGGTGTAACGGTGCAGCCGGTGCAGGGCCAGGGCCGCCAAGGAATTCCCGCCCGGCACCGCCTGGTCGAAGGCGTTTTTGCTGCGTACCAGCGTGGCTTCCTGATCGGCACCCACATAAAAATAGGCCCCGTCCGCCGGGTCCAGGAACAGCTCCTCCATCTGACCGGCCAAGGTGCGGGCGGCCGCCAGCCAGCGGGGATCAAAGTCGGTCTCGAATAGGTCCACCAGGGCGTTGGCCAAGGCGGCATAATCATCCAAAAAGCCGGGGACGCTGACCCGGCCGGCCGCAAAAATGCGGTGCAGCCGGCCGCCCACCTGAAGCGTGTCCAAAAGAAAGTCAGCAGCCCGCCGGGCGGCGCGGGCGTAACCGGCCTCCTCCAGGACTTGGGCTCCGCGGCACAGGGCAGAGATCATCAGGCCGTTCCAGGCGGCGATGATTTTCTCATCCCGGTGTGGTTTGACCCGCGGTTCCCGCGCCTGCCGGAGCTTTCCCCGCAGGGTGGCCAGTCTGCTTCCCACTTCCGCCTCCGTCAAACCGAACTTTTCCGCTAACTGGGCCTCGGTGAGGGGTTGGGTCAAGATATTGGCCCCCTCAAAATTGCCCGCCGGGGTCACCCCGAAGGCCGCGGCTCCCCAGGCGGCCAGATCGGGTCCTGCGGCGGCCTGAAACTCCTCCCAGGTAAAGAGGTAGTATTTCCCTTCCACCCCTTCGCTGTCCGCATCCCAGGCGGCATAAAAGCCGCCCTCCGGGGCCAGGCAGTCCCGGAGCACCCAGTTGAGGGTGTCTTCGGCGATGCCCCGGGAAAAGGAACTGCCGGTCAGTTGGTAGTCGGCCAGATACAGCGGCGCCAGCAAGGCATTGTCATACAGCATCTTTTCAAAATGGGGCACCACCCACTCCCGGTCCACGCAATAGCGGTGAAAGCCGCCCCCCGCCTGGTCATAAAGACCGCCCCGGGCCATCTTTTCCAGACTCACCTGGACCACCCGTTGTGCCTGGGCATTGCCATGCAGCCGGGAAAACGCCTGGAGAAAGGCGAGTTCCAATGGTCGGGGAAACTTGGGCGCACCGCCGAAACCGCCGTATTCCGGGTCGAATTCTTCCATGAGGCGGGCTGCCGCCTGGCTGAGATGGGCCAGCTCCGGTTCCTGGGCTTGGCCCGGCAGCGAGGCGAACAGGTGCAGACGCTCCTCCACCTGGGAGGTGAGCTTGTGCAGCACATCCCGGTTTTCCCGATAACTCTTGGCCAGAGCCAGAAGAAGCCGCGGAAAGCCGGGCATGCCGCTGCGGTCCTCCGGCGGGAAGTAGGTGCCGGCATAAAAGGGTCTGAGGTCCGGGGTGAGGAAGACGCTCATGGGCCAACCGCCCCGGCCGGTGAGGAGTTGCACCGCGTTCATATAGGTCTCATCCAGGTCGGGGCGCTCCTCCCGGTCCACCTTGATATTCACGAAGTGCTCGTTCATCAGGGCGGCGATCTCAGGGTTCTCAAAGCATTCGTGGGCCATGACGTGGCACCAGTGGCAGGTGGAGTAGCCGATGGAGAGAAAAATCGGCTTGTCCTCCCGTCGGGCCTTTTCCAGGGCCTCAGGACTCCAAGGGTACCAGTCCACGGGATTGAATTGATGCTGACGCAGATAGGGGCTGATGGCCTGGGCCAGACGGTTGGGCTGCCGAGGGCTGATCATAAGGGCGTCCTTGCGAAAGATGAATGGCTATAACATAAGCGCGTTCAGACGGGGTGCAAGATGCACACAATCAGGAAGGCAGAAGCCGCCCATAGAGCGCCGCCGCTAATCCGCCCCTGGTTTGGCCCCCCGGACTAAAGGGCCAACAATTCTTGCAGCTCCTCCCGGGAAAGGAGATCAGCCACATGGTGGAGCAGACTCCCCAGTTCCTGGCGGTCGCGAAACCGCACGGTCAGGGAAAAATCTTCTCCCTCAAAGGCGGGCGGAGGCGTAAGCGCAAGGCGGGGATGGTTGGCCAGCCCCAGGCGCCGGAGTTTTTCCTGGAAGGCCTCTTGGACCCGGCTCAAATCCGGGAACACCCAAGACTTGAGCAAACGGCGCGCCGCCTCGGCCCGCGCGGCTGCAGGGCCGGAGTCCTCCCGCAGGCAGGCGGCAAGCTGTGGCCGAGACAAAAGGGCGGCGGCTCCCAGCCCTTGGCGCCGGCCCAAGAGCTCCACCCAGTCCAGAAATTCCTCTTGCTTGCTGCGGCTGAAGGGGAGGACAGCCAGATATGCCAAGGCCGCTCTCCGGGCCTCCGGCGGCCAGGCCGCCAGGCGGGCGGCGGCGCTGAGGGCCAGCTTGCCCCTCGCCAGCAGCTCCGGCCCCGGGGTGGCCAGCGCGGCGGCCGCCAGCAGCCGGTCGAGGAGCCGCGGGGCCGGTTCCAAGCCCAGGAGCGGCAGGTACTTGGCCACAAGTTCCTCCCGAGGTAGATGCGCCGCCAGCTTGTGGGCGTAAAAGGCCTGTTCCCAGGGATTCAGGGGCCGGCTGCCGGCGTTGTCGTGAAGCGACAGCAGCAGGCAGGCGAACTCCGAGGTCTGGGGTGGCAGAAGAAAGGCGGCTGTGCGGTCCCAACCCAGGTGCCGGGCCGCCCGCAGACGCCGGCTGCCGGTCACCACCTGCCAGCGGCCGCCGGATGTGGGGCGCAGGTAGGGGGGAGAGAGCATCCCCACGGCGCTCAGGGAAGATTCCAGCCCCGCTTCCTGGCGGGGGAGACCCGGGGCAAAGGGGTGGTCATCAAGATCCACGGAAGCCAGAGGAACTTCCCGGCAAAATCGCGCCCTTGCCATAGCCCGTCCCACCCCTTTCAGGGCTGATGTCTGAATCTTATCATAAGAAAGAAGCAATGGGGAAAGTGGCCAAAAACACACGGAGCCGTCAATTGACGGCTCCGCCTTCCTCGGGAAAGAGAAAAGTTAAGAAATTCTCATCGGACGTGACCCATCAGACCGCCGCCCGACCGGCTAGGTGCCGGCGCCCCGGTGCTGGGCTTGGCTGCCGCGGGGGGAACTCCCGGAGAAGGACGCACCGAGGCCCGTGGGGCAGGGGAGGCCCTCATGGCCGGGGGTGGCTGCACCGGCAGGATGCCCGCCCGGTTGGGTCCCCGCAGCGACGATGGGCCGGGAGTTGATTTCATCGGCGGCACCTGCGGCACCGGCTGGATGCCCGCCCGATTAGGGCCGCCTGAAGGCGCGGGGGTGGATCCCCACTTCTGCGGCGAAGGGGGGGTAACCGGCTGGATGTCAACCCGGTTGCCGGGCATAGCCGGCTGGCTGGTTGACGGCCTCAGGCGCCGGGTGACGCTGGGGGGTGGCGGCGGGTTCACCACTTCGTAGTGGTATTGCGGCACGGGAACCGGCACCGGCACCTGATAGGAACCGCCGGGGTCGCAGTAAGGGGCGCCGCCGTAAGGGGCGTATGAGTTGGCATCATACCCATAGCCGCCTCCATACCCGCCGTAAGGGTAGCCGCCATAGCCCCCATAGCCGCCGGGATAGTAGCCCCCTGTGGGGTAAGCGGCACAGCCGGAGGCTGCCGCCAGGAGCGCCACCATTGCCATTTTCTGCCAAATTTTCATGACCTGCTCCTTGCGCCGCCGGGTTTTCTGCCGGCGGCTGAGATGATGGCCTCCACGGCATGCTCCCCCGCATGGTGCGTGGTTGGAAAGCCGGCCTCCCGGACTTCCCGGGGAAAGGTTCAGTTCCGGTAATAGGGCGCCGGGGCCACGGGCGGCTGGGCAGTCCGATAGTAGCCCGAAGGCGGATAGGTGTTGGGGGTGTAGCCGTACTGGCTGGCGGGCGGCCCCGGCTCATAATCGTAATAGTTGGATCCGTAGCGCTGCTGCCCGCCGTAATAGCCGCTTTGGTATTGCTGATTCTGCTTCGCCAACTCGCCGGCCACGCCCCCCAGGACACCGCCCATGAGGCCGCCGATGGCGGCGCCCCGCCAGCGGTTGTTGTGGTCCACCGCCGCGCCGGTGAGGGCCCCCAGTCCCCCGCCCAAAGCGGCTCCGGTGTAAGTGTAGGGATGCTGACCCGTGCACCCCCACAGCCACCCGGCGATGATGCCCAGAAAAATGGCCTTCTTCCAGCAGATCATGGTTCATCCCTCCCCAGAATGAGCAAGTCTTCACTGTCGTTAAGTTAGAATAGGGGGCGGGGACAAATGTTAAAGGGAAAATGGCGGCGGGGAAATTTTCCCCTCATACGCCGCTCAGGCGCAGAGCAGCTTTGCCGACGGTCCTGACGGCCCTCAAAAAAACCGGGCCGGGGACAAAGCCCCCGGCCCTGGGTTAAGCTTGCGTCTGAAACAGGGCAGTTATTTGCCGATGACCATGATCACCGCATCTTTGGCCACGGAAGCCCCGGGCTCGAAGTTGATGGCCTTCACCGTGCCGGAGGCCGGGGCGGGCAGGCTGTTTTGCATCTTCATGGCCTCCAGGACGCACACCAAATCGCCGTTGTTGACCTTGTCCCCCACCTTCACCGAGTAGCTGATGATCATGCCCGGCATAGGGGCCCGCAGGGGCACCTCCCCTTCACCCAGGGCCTCGGCCGGGGCCGCGGCCGGCGCCGCGGGTTTGGGGGCCGGGGCCGCGGCCGGGGCCGCGACGGGCCTGGGAGCGGCGGGCATCGCCATGGGAGCCACTCCGGTGATCACCGGCGCGCCCGAGGTGCACTCCACCTCCACCTCATAGTACTGGCCATCCACAAAGACGTTGAACGTCCTGAGGCCCGGGCCCTTTTCGGGCATGGGCTTCTCCAGGCTGTCCAGATATTCCTTGACCTTGGCGAAGAGGTTTTTCTTCTTGATGGTGAGGTAAACGTCATCCTCCAGCTTGATCTGCTCCAGGGATTTGCCCTTGACCTCTTCGGGAATGGGCTCCAGGCCGTATTTCCACTTGAGGAAGCGCTTGCCGGTGGTGGGGTAGAGGGCGTAGATGAGGATGTCGCCTTCGTCCTTGGCCAGGCCCTTGGTTTCCTCCACCGCCTTGTCCCACTCGGGCTCCAGGATGTCGCCCGGCCGCTTGGTGGTGGGCTCTTCGCCCCGCTCGTAGCCCTTGAGCACGATCTTTTGCACCTCCGGGTCCACCGGGGCCGGGGTCTTGCCATAGAGGCCGAAGACCAGGCCCTTGGTCTCCGCGGTGACCTGCTTGTAGCGCCCGAAGAGCACGTTCATCACCGCCTGGATGCCCACGATCTGGCTGGTGGGGGTGACCAGGGGCGGGTAGCCCAGCTCCCGCCGGGTGTTGGGGAGCTCCGCCATCACCTCGTGGATGCGGTCCAGGGCGTTCAACTCCTTGAGCTGGTTCACCAGGTTGGAATACATGCCGCCGGGGATCTGGTGCAGCAGCACCCCGGTGTCGATCTGGGCCATCTTGCTGGTGTCCAACAGGTCGCGGTATTTCACCGCCACCTTCTCCAGGTCGTAGCCGATCTCGATGAGCTTGGCCAGATCCATGTCCGTTTCCCGGTCGGTGCCTTCCACCGCCACCACCAAGGGCTCGATGGCCGGCTGGGAGGTGCGCAGGGCAAAGGGGCTGAGGCAGGTGTCCACGATGTCCACCCCCGCTTCGATGGCCTTGAGGTAGCTCATGGAGCCGGAGCCGGAGGTGTAGTGGGTGTGGAACTCCACCGGGATCTTGATGGTCTCCTTCATGCCCTTGATGATGGCATAGGCGTCATAAGGCGAGCACATGCCGGCCATGTCCTTGAGGACCACCGAGTCGGCCCCCATTTCCTCGCAGCGCTTGGCGAAATTGATGTAGTACTCCAGGTTGAAGATGGGGCCGCCCATGCGCCGCTGGGTGAGGGAGTAACACACCGCGGCCTGGAAGTGCGCCATAAGGCCCTGCTTCTTGGCGTCCATGAGGGCCTTGACCGCCACTTCCCAGTTGCGCATATCGTTCAGGGCGTCAAAGACTCGGAAGATATCCACCCCCGCTTCGGCGGCGTAGCGCACAAAGCGATAGGTGACGTCGTCGGCGTAGTTGCGGTAGCCCACCAGGTTCTGACCCCGCAGCAGCATCATGGTGGGGGTCTTTTTCAGGATTTTCTTGATGGTGCGGATGCGATCCCAGGGGTCGTCGCCCAGGAAACGGTGGGTGGTGTCGAAGGTGGCGCCGCCCCACACCTCCAGGGCGAAATAGCCCATGTCGTCCATGCGCTCCATGAAGGGGATGATGTCTTCAGTGCGCATCCGGGTGGCCAAGAGCGACTGATGCCCGTCCCGGAAGGTGGTGTCGGTAAATTTGATGGGGTTTTTCCCGGCCATTGGTTACTCCTTCATCGTAAGCTTTGCGCCAAAGGCTTTAAGCTTGAAGCTTTTAACTTCAGGCTTTTATGAACATGAATCATCATCCGGGCGGGGAACCCTGAGCAGAAACCCGGGCAGCTCCCCAGCCTTCCGCCTGCGCCTATCTGACCGCCCGCCGCTGGATGAGCTGCCGCATCTGCATGGTCCACTGGCGGCCGCTGATGCCCCAGAGATTGGCAGGCGGAGCCGGCGGGGGCGCCGCAGCCACCTGAGCCGCGGCCAGCACGGCCTCTTCATCCTGAATATACGCCTGGATGGCCCCGCTGATGGCAGCCAAAACCTTGGGCGATACGGAAGCCATGGGATAATCTCCTTTTTGCCTGACTGCTGACCGCTGTCCGCCGGCTCACACCGGGATATTGCCGTGCTTTTTGGGCGGCAGGGTCTCCCGCTTGGTGGCCATCACCTCCAGGGCCTCGATCAGCCGGGGCCTGGTCTGGCGGGGCAGGATGACCTGGTCCACAAAGCCCCGGGATGCCGCAATATAGGGGTTGTATAACAGGTTCTCGTAATGGGCGATGATTTCCTGGCGCTTCTTTTCCGGATCTTCAGCGGCCTGGATCTCCCGCCGGAAAATGACATTGGCGGCCCCTTCGGCCCCCATCACCGCAATCTCCGCGGTGGGCCAGGCCAAGACCATGTCCGCCCCCAGGTCCCGG
>FWWM01006498.1_pt1 | contig 24435 bp, 27 predicted proteins | sample 2228351 | NCBI WGS metagenome assembly FWWM01 (sample SAMEA103939774, study PRJEB20133) | metagenome
GTCACGTCATCTACATCTACAGCTCAAGGGGGATCGCCTTCTTCATCGGCACCAGCGCCGACTACGCCTTCTACGGGCAGGTGTACGACATCTTCGTCTTCCCGCCGGGGGCGTACTGATCAGCGATCCCACTCGAACGTCCGGTTCAGGTACGCATAGAGCCGCTCGTTGTGCGGCCGGAAGTATTCAACCAACTGCCTCCTTGTGGCTTCATCCATCCCGGGATAGTGGCCGACGTTGTGCCGGGGGAAATTCTGGGGAAGCCAGTGGCGTACCCGCAAGAACTCCAGCACCCGCTCATAGGTCCGAGCCGGCTGCAAGGACAACTCCTCACTCTGCAAGATGAGAATCTGCGTCTGGGGAAACAGGCGGAACAACATCTCCACCTGCTCAATGTAGATCCCTCTGTGCAAGTAGGTGAAATACTCAAGCTCCCTGCAGTAGAAGTATTCATCCGCCTGCATTCTCCGCCAAGCAGCTCCTACACGTTCCTCCTCCCGCGCCAATGCCTCCTCAAATGAGAGCAGCTCGCTGCCGATCCGCCGCGAGTGCTGGTAGTGCGAGTAGGCACGATCCACGGGGTTCCGCAGGATGAGGATGAGCCTGACCTGTGGGAGGATTCGCGAGATCCTCCTCAAGGCGTGGGGGCTGATGCTGTAGCTGGCATCGGCCTCGCCGGTAAGCGAACGCCGCCTGTGAACCAGCCGTCTATACAGCTCCTCAACGGTGGAGGGGAAATGTGATCGGTACCAGGCGAGTCCTTTGCTAAAGCGCTCGTAGGTGTTGAAGAAGCCGATCTCCCTGACGGTTGCCGGCCTGATGTCGGGATGCGCGGTCAGGTAATGGTACAGTGACGTCGTCCCGCACTTCTGTCCCCCGATGATCAGGTAATCGGGCAGCATCCCCGTGTGGGCCGCCAGGCTCCTCCTCGTGGCTTGCATAGTGCGTCTCACTGCCAAGCGCATCCGAGGTGGCATGAGCTGCTTCATCGCGTCAGCTACCCTCATCTCATCTGCTCTCTTCTCCGACAACCGCCTCTATCCTGCGGCCGGCAAGGGGAACCGGGCCGATGGAGTCTCCCTTTGATGCTCATACCCTACAGGCTGACCGTGGAGACGGTGGCCGCCTCGGCATCAGTGGCATTCCTTATGGGCCTGGCCGTTGTGCCGAGGGCTGTGGGGCAGGATCCGCTGACTGCCGCGCGGGCACAGCTGGCGACCGCGCTCTTCTACGCCCACGATCTGGCACAGCGGGGCTCCCTGGAGGCCACACGGCTGCACCTGCGTCAGGTGGTCAACTGCCTGGAGGGCCCCGGAGGCCGGAACTACACCCCCCACCGCAGGTAACCCCTGCCAGAGCCAGGGCCCAGGGATCTTCACCGACCTGCAGGCCGTGGCGCATCCGCAGGCGGGGACAGCTCTGCGCTACGCTCAAGCCGCGCACGGCTTTGCCCTGCGGGCATCGCCGCCGGCGGCGTGGAGACGGCGGAGACCTGCACCCGGATGACGGCCTTCGACCTCTTCAACGCCATCGAGGCGCTGCCCTAACTCTCGGCGAACGCTAGCCCTTCAAGGATCCCGCCAGCAGACCGCGCATGAAGTAGCGGCCCAGGAGTATGTATACCAGCATGGTGGGGAGCGCGGCCAGCAGCGAGCCGGCCATCTGCACGTTCCACTCCACGATGTAGCTGCCCGCCAGGTTGTTCAGCGCCACCATGACCGGCTGCACCGCAGGACGGGGCGTGACAATGACGCCGAACAGGAAGTCGTTCCATATGGAGGTGAACTGCCAGATCATGACGACGGCAAAGGCGGGCATGGAGATGGGGAAGATGATGTGGCGGTAGATGCCCAGGATGCCCGCGCCGTCGATCTTCGCCGCTTCGACCAGCTCGCCGGGCACCGTCGCGTAGTAGTTTCGAAAGATCAGCGTAGTGATGGGGATGCCGTAGACCACGTGCACGAAGATCAACCCCAGGATCGTGCCGTACAGCCCCACCCGGCTGAGCACCTGTACCAGCGGGATGAGAATGCTCTGGTAGGGGATGAACATCCCGAAGAGGAGGAGCATGAACAGCCCGTCCGCACCGCGGAACTTCCACCTGGAGAGCACATACCCGTTCAGGGATCCCAGCGCCGCAGAGAGGAGCGTCGCGGGAACTGCCAGCCTGACGCTGTTCCAGAAGTTGCTGTTGATGCCGCGGAATCCCTGACTTTCGCTGCCGAACCAGGCCTTGACAAAGCTGTCCAGGGAGAACCTGGTGGGCAGGTCCCACATTCGGTAGAGGTTCACCTCTTCAAAGCTCTTCATCCCCGTGATCAGCAGCACGTAGATGGGCAGCAGGTAGAAGAGGGCAAAGGCCACCAGGAGGGCGTAGACAGCCAGGCGGGGCCAGGGGAGCGGCGCCGCGGTGATGGTGCGGGGGGTGTGGGCTATCGCTGCACCTCCGTCCTCAGGCTGTAGATGAGGTAGGGGACGATCAGCGCCGCCACCATGGCCAGCAGGATCACGGCGATGCCGGCCCCCTGCGCGAAGTTGTTGCCGCGAAACGTGGTGTCGAACATGAAGAGGGCCGGCACGTCCGAGGAGAACCCGGGCCCGGGCCCGGTCATGGCCACCACCAGGTCAAAGATCTTCAGCGAGATGTGCCCCAGGATGATCAGCGCCCCCAGCGTGATGGGGTGGAGGAGGGGCACGATGATGTGTCGGTAGACCTGGAGCTCGCTGGCGCCGTCCACCAACGCGGCTTCGCGCAGCTCCTCGGGGATCCCGCGCAGGCCGGCCAGGTACATGGCCATCACGTAGCCGGACATCTGCCAGACCGCGGCGATGACCACGGCCTTGATCCCGATGCGGGGGTCGGTATACCATCCGCTCTTCAGCACGCCCAGCCCCACGGTGTCCAGAAGCAGGTTCACCCCCGTGCTGCCCAGCTCGGCGCTGCCGGGGTTGAGCAGCCAGCGCCAGACCACCCCCGTGACGATGAATGAGAGCGCCAGGGGGAAGAGGTAGAGGCTGCGGAAGAGCCCCTCGCCGCGGATTCGGCGGTCCAGCAGTACAGCCAGGGCAAAACCCAGGGCCAGAGAGATGAGCAGAAAGAGGCTGGTGAACGTGAGCGTGTTGCGCAGGTCGATCTGGAAGCGCTCGGTGGCGAACAGGCGGACGTAGTTGTCCAGGCCGACCCAGGAGAAGTCCGGCACCAGGCTGTCCCACCTGGTCAGCGAGGCAAACGCGGTGAAGCCGATGAATCCGTAGACGAAGACGGCGGTGGCCACCAGGGAGGGAAACACCAGCAGAACGGCGATGACCCGGTCGGGGTTGCGCAGCCGCCATCGGCCGTCGCGCCACCGTGCCGCGGCCAGGGACCCGATTCGGACCGTCTCAGTCACGCGCCCGCACTCCGTGCAGATTGCGCCGCGAGGCAGTCCGGGGAGGACTGCCTCGCGGGTCTGCGGATGCCTTCACAGCCTACTTGCAGACTTTCGCATCGCGGCAGGCGCTCTGCAAGGCGGCCTGGGTCTTGGCCACGTCGCCGCTGGTCACGAACAGGGCCACGATGTCCTTGAACTTCGTCGCCCAGCTCTCAAAGGCCGCGGCGCCGTGCATCACGCTGGGCACCAGGGCGTTTGTCTTCCAGTCCCTGGCCGCCGACTTCAGGTACTGGTTGAACAGGCCGGCGGAGCAGTCGGTGCGGGCGCAGATGGAGCCCTTCTTGGGGTTGAAGGCCTCCTGCCCCTCCCTGGAGCCGACCACCTTCAGCCAGTTGACGGCGTTCTGGCGGTTCTTGGCCCCCTTGGGCAGCGCGAAGCTGTCGGAGAGGGCGTCGAAGATTCCGGCAGTGCCCGGCGGGGGAGCCCAGCCGTAGCCCGTGTAGCGCTTCAACTGGAACCAGCCGTCCTGCCAGTCGCCCATGATCTGCATGGCGCCCTTTCCGTCGATGAGGTACTGCCCGGCGCCGTCCCAGGTCAGGGCGGCGTGATCGGTGTTGACGTAGGTGAGCATGCGCTTGAAGGTGTTGAGCGCCTGGGTGACCCTGGCATCGGTCCACTGGGTCTTTCCGGTCCAGAGGCCGCGGTACCCCTCCGCGCCCAGCGTCCCGAGCAGCACCACCTCAAACACATGCCCCGCCTCCCAGCCGTCCTTGCTGCCGAAGACGAAGGGGACGATGCCCTTGGCCTTGAGGGCGTCGGCCGCCTTGAAGAAGTCATCGAAGGTCTTGGGAGGGGTGAGGTTGTTGTCCTGAAAGACCTTCCGGTTGTACCAGAGGACGTTGGCGCGGTGGATGTTCACGGCACCGACCAGAACTTGCCCTGGTACCGCAGCAGGGTGAGGAGATCCTTGGGCAGAACCCGCTCCCACCCTTCGGACTTGAAGAGATCGTCCAGCGGCTCGAGGAACCTGGCCGGATTGTACTTCTCCACTTCCAGGCCTGCGTGCACCTGGAAGGAGTCCGGAGGATCGCCGCCTGCCAGCCGCGTGGCCAGGACCGCCTTGGCCTGCGCGCCGGCGCCCCCCGCCACGGTGGCGTTGATGATCTCCACGTTGGGGTAGAGCTTCTTGTACACGCTGAACAGACCGGCGAGCCCTTCCGCTTCCCCGCCCGCGGTCCACCAGCTGAAGATCTCCAGCTTTCAAGTCGGCGCGGCCCAACCCGTGGGAGTTACGGTCCACAACAGCAAAGCTGCCGCTACCAGCCACCAGATCCTGCGACTCATTTTTCGCATCCTTACGGTGGGCTTCAACACCCTCGATGCCGTCCTTCAGTCGCCGGATCCCACCTCCTTCGTGCTGGGGCAGATTGGGGAAACGCTGGTGCAGTCGCAGCTAGTGGGAGTCCGATCCGCACGCGGGCAGAGTAGGCGGCGTTTCCCGTGGATTACTGCGACACGTCTCCGGGAGCCCCTGCAAGGAGGTCGTCCACCGCTCCCCTGCCGGTGGAGCCCCGGGTCAGAGCGCCCGGACGGCGACCTGTGAGAGGAGGCGTTCCACCGTGGCCCGATCAATCGTCCCGGGAAGCAGGGTGGCCACATCCGCCGCCGCCGCCGCCATCCCCATGCGTGCTGCCTCCAGCAACGGCAGCCCGTGCAGCACTCCCGCCACCAGCCCCGCTGTCAGGCTGTCCCCCGCGCCGATGGTATTCACCCGCTGTACCTCAGGCGGCGTGATCTGCCAGCGTCCCTCCGGGGTGCACAGCAGCGCGCCCCGCGCGCCGAGGGTGATGAGGACACCGCCTCCGGTCGTCGCGACGACCTCTCCTGCAGCCCGGCCGATTTCCTCCTCTGTCTGCAGCGGCCGGGCCAACACCTCCTGCAGCTCCAGGTGGTTGACCTTGACCAGGAACGGCCGGGCACCCAGCCCCAGGCGGAGCGCTTCCCCCACCGCGTCCAGGACCGCCGGAATCCCCGCCGCCTGTCGGATGACCTCGGCGTAGAGCGAGGGGGGCACCCCGGGGGGAAGACTCCCTGCCAGCACCACGGCCCGCGTCTCCTTCAGCGCCGTCCGGATACGCCTCTGCAGCCTGCCCACGTCCTGAGCGCGCACCGGGGGCCCGGGTTCGTTGATCACGGTCTCCTGTCGGCCGGGATCGACGATCAGAGTGCAGACCCGCACCGGACCGGAGACCCTGACCGCGTGCAGCCGGACCCCGTACGCCCGCGCCCCGCGGACGATGGTGTGGGCGGCCGGACCGTCCCCGACGATGCCCACCACATCTACCTGGAGTCCCAGCACGCGGGCGGCCCGCGCTACGTTGAGCCCTTTGCCGCTGGCCAGTTCCTCCACGGACTCTGCCCTCTGGACGCGCCCCGCCGCAAAGCCGCGGACGACGACCACACGGTCCAGGCAGAGGTTGGGACAGACGACCAGCAGCATCAGTGGGGCGGGAAGAGCTTGAACGCCTCCAGGGGGCCCTCGTCGGCCGTGAAGAGGTGCGACCGGGTGGCGGCCTCCGCGGTGACCAGCGCCTCGGTCCCGGGGCGCAGGGAGTGCCCAAGCAGACGCCCTCGCCCCCGCCAGACCAGCAGGACGTACGGGCCGGCCTCCCGGCTCTCGAAGCGGGTACGGACAACCAGCCGCTTGCCCGAGAACTTCACCAGCCGGGGAGGAAAGATCCAGGATTCGTCCCCGCCCCGCGTCCGCGTCTCCTCGATCGGCTCCGGCAGGAGGCGATGCCGCTCCAGCAGCCGCGGGTCCGTCGCAGCCTCATAGTCGATCATGGCCAGGGCCTCTTCAATGGAGGCGAAGCCCGGGTGCATCTGGGCGGGCGAGAGCGGCCGGTCCCCCCAGCGGTACTCCAGCAGGGTGTAGACATCCGAGGGCTGCTGGATCTCCAGGGTCAGCGCTGTGCCGGGACGGTGCGGGATACCCGCCGGCACGAAGAACCCCTCGCCCGGACGCTGGTGGACGACGGGCGAGAGGTCCAGAGGGGCTCCGCGGGCGATGGCCTCGGCCAGGGTGCGGCGCGTCACCCCGGGGCAGAGCCCGACGTGCAGATACGGGGTTGCACCTCGCGGTGCGGGGAGGAAATAGTAGGCCTCGTCCTTCCCGGAATGCTGTCCTGGAAAACGCTGCGGGTGCCGTTGCACATCGCGGTCCCTCGCGTGGAAATGGAAGACGATGGGTTCGCCCGGGTCGAGGATCTTGACCAGCAACGGGAAGCTGACGCCGTACCGCGCGAAGCCTTCGGCGCCAAGGATGCGCTCCCCCCGCCACTTCAGCGCCTGGCGAAACGTCACGGTGGCCCGCCCGGCGCCCTCGAGGGCCAGCCGGCTGAGGCCATCGGTCGACCGCGGGGAGGAAGGCATGGCCCGCACCGTGGAGGCGATCCACCGCTCCGGACGCCACTGTCGCGCCCGCGGCAGCCAGGTGCCGCCGGGCCGGGCCCACAGGCCCAGCCGCCCGCCGTCCCTGTAGAGGCGCCGCACGTACGTCGGCAGAAAGAGCAGGAGTCCCCTGTCAAGCATTCGGTCGAGCAGGTCGAGCACGTGCCCGCGCACGGGTGTCCTCAGGGAGGAAGGGTGACCTACGCCCGCAGCGGGGTGGTGTCGGCGAACCGCTGCACTTCGGCCATGCTGCCCACTCCCGTGGAGCCCCCCATGGCGGTCACACACATGGCTCCCACGGCGTTGGCGAACCGGGTCGTCTGCGCCGCTCCCCAACCCGCCAGGTACCCGGCGAGGAAGCCGGCGCAGAAGGCGTCGCCGGCCCCGGTGGTATCCACCGCCTCGACGGCAAAGGCGGGCACACGCCCTCGCCAGGTGCCGTCGTCGACGTAGGCGCCTTCCTCCCCCAGCTTTATCGCCACGGTGCCGACCCCCAAGGTCCGCAGCGCCGCGGCCATGGCGGCAGGGTCCGCCCGTCCCGTTACGCGCGCCAGCTCGTCCCGGTTGCCGAAGAGGACGTCCACGTGGGGCAGGCAGGGTTGCAGTGCGCTCATCCACCGCCCGCGCGCGTCCCAGGCCGTGTCCAGGCTGGTGCGACATCCCAGAGCCCTTGCCCGCTGCAGGAGCGCGGCGGCCGGATCCCCGTCCAGCCCGGGCAGGAGGAAGTAGCCTCCCAGGTGGACGATCCGGCTGCGCGCCAGCAGCGCCTCGGGCACATCCTCAGGGACCAGGTGGGCGTTCGCGCCCGGCATGTGCAGGAAAGAGCGGTCGCCGCTGCTGGCGACGGCCACCACCGTGGCCGAGGTGGACGTCCCGGTGTCCCGGCGCACGTGCACCTCGATGCCGTGGTCGCGCAGGACATCCACCAGGAAATCTCCCAGGCGGTCGGCGCCGACGCGGCCGACGACGGCGGTGGGGATGCCCAGCCTCGCCAGCGCGACCCCGGTGGTGTGGGCGAGCCCTCCGGAATGCAGCTCGATGCGGTCGACCGGCACAAGGCCCCCCGGGTCCGGCCACCGATCTACAGGCCGCACGATCACATCCGCGACCAGGACCCCCACGCAGGTCACATCCGGCATCCGGCATCTGGGTATTCAGCAGGCCACATTCCCGTTCCTGTCGAAATCGCTGGAGTGCCGCTTATCTTGCCGCGGCGAGAAGAAGCACAGGTGGCGACGACGATGCAACCACCGTCGACCGTGCAGGGCGTGGACGTGGACGGCGACCACCAGCTCGAGGAGGAGGGAATCCCGCAGTGGCGGCCACCCGCCGGCACCTTTCTGGGCGTGTACTACCTGGAGACCACCGGCAGCCTGGAGCGCACCGCGGAATTCATCGCCCTGGAGGAGAGCGCCGGGTCGTGGTCCGGTGAAGGCGCACCGACGGCGCTCTACGCCCGGTCCGTGGCACGGGTGCACGACCTCCGTCGGGTCGCTTCCGGCCGGGGCTACGCGGCCATCGCCTTTCCCACCGCGAACCTGCCCGACCGCGGCTCGCCGTTTCCGGCCATCTGGCTCTACCTCACGGCCGGCCCGCTCTTCGAGCGCCCCTTCGCGGACGTGGTGCGGCTGGCGGATGTCCTCCTGCCGGACGAGCTCCTGAGCGCCTTTCGGGGGCCGCGCTTCGGTATTGAGGGCACCCGGGCGCTCCTGCGCAAGAGCCGCGACGCCCTGCTCCTGGGCGCCATCGTCAAGCCCGGGGCAGGGCTGACGCCCGAGGAGGTGGCCTCGCGCTGCGCGGCGGCCGCCCGCGGGGGCATCGACCTGATCAAGGACGACGAGAAGATGAACAACCCGCCCTACTGCCCGTTGCTGCCGCGGGTGGGCGCGGTCTCCGCGGCGCTGCGTCGGGCGCAAGATGCAGATCGTCCCGTCATCTATTGCGCTCACGTCACCGGGCGCCCGGACGAGATGCTGCAGGCGGCGCGGGAGGCCGTGCGGGCCGGGGCCGGCGGCCTCATGGTCAACGTCTTTGCCGCAGGCCTGGCGTCCCTGCAGATGTTGAGGGAAGACGAAGGGGTCGGTGTCCCCATCTACGTGCATTCCGGAGGGCGGTCGGTCCTTTCGCAGCGCCCCGGGTACGGGATCGAGACGAGGGTTTTCGCCAGGTTCGTGCGCCTGCTGGGCGGTGACTACCTCGACGTCTATGCGCAGGGCGGGTACCTGCGCAGCGGGAGCCTGACGGAGGCCAGAAGCCTGGCGGGTGTCCTGCGGGAGCCATGGGGCCATGTGCCGCCGGTGCTGCCCGCCTGCTCCGGCGGACTGACCGCCCGGACGCTTCCGGCCAACTATGCGGCCTTCGGGCGCGACCTGCTCCCGATGGCCGGATCGGCGGTCTTCGCCCATCCCATGGGGCCTGCGGCCGGCGTCGTCGCTTTGCGGCAGGCGGCCGAGAGTCACTTTGCCGGGATTCCCCTTGAAGAATACGGACGGGCGCATCCCGAGCTGGCCGCCGCCCTGCGTGCGGGACGTCAGGGATGACCGGGCGGATCTACAGCTTCGGGCTGTGGACGGTGATGCACCGGGGAGCCGACACCTTCGGGGCGCCCACGCGCGCTCCTTTGGATCCCCTGGAGGCCATCAGCGGCCTGGCGAAAAGCGGGGCGCAGGCCTTCGAGCTCCACGCCGAGGACCTCATCCCTCCCGAGAGCTCCCCGGCCCAGCGCGACCGCCTGATCGCCGAGGCCAGGCGGCGGATGGACGATACGGGGATGGTCTGCGCCGCATGCGGCGCCGATGTCTTCTCCGACCCGGTGTTCAAAGACGGCGGTCTCGCCTCCAGCGAGGCCCGCGTGCGCCGCCTGGCTGTGGCCCGCTACCAGGCGGCGATTGACGTGGGCCACGCGCTGGGAGCACCTCTGTTCAACGTCTGGGGCGGACGGGACGGCGCTGAGGTGGACGCCAGTCGATCCCCCGTGGAGGCGTTGCAGCGCCTGCGGGATGGGTTCAACGGGCTTGTGGAGTACATCGCCGGGCAAGGGTACGGGATGCGCCTCTCCATCGAGCCCAAGCCCAACGAGCCGCGCGGAGACCTCTACCTGGCCACCGTGGGCCACGCCCTGGCGTTCATCGGCACGCTGGACCACCCCGAACGGGTGGGGGTGGTGCCCGAGCTGGCTCACTCGGCCATGGCCGGCCTCAACCCGGCCCATGAGGTGGCCCACGCCCTGTACGCGGGCAAGCTCTTCGGCATCCACCTGAACGCCCAGCGCCCGCTGCGATTTGACCAGGACCTGCGCTTCGGTGCCGCCAACCTCAAAGACAGCTTCTTCGTGGTGAAGCTCCTGGAGGATGCCGGCTGGCCGGGACCCCGTTCCTTTGACGCCCATCCCTACCGCACCACCGACGAGCAGGGGGTCTGGGAGTTCGTCAGGGGGTGCATCCGCACCTACGAGGTCCTGGCGGAGAAGGTGCGCCGGTTCCACGAAGACCGCGAGGTGCAGCAGCTGCTGGAGGAGATCAGGCGCTGGGACGACGACGCCGGGCGGGACGAGGCCTCACCGCCGCCGGGCGGCGCGCGCCGCAACCTCCTGTACGAGCGGCTGGACCACCTGGTCTTCGAGATCCTGATGGGCACGCGCTGACGACCGCAGGCTCCCGTGGCGGGTCCTGGGCATTGGGGGGCAGCGCGGGCTCTTCGGGGCGCCTTTCGCCGCCGCTTCCGGGGCGAACCACAGATCCTCTGCCGCGCGCCGGGACGGGTCAACATCATCGGGGAGCACACCGACTACAACCAGGGGCTGGTGCTCCCGACGGCCATCGACCGCTATGTCTTCGTGGCCGCGAGCCCGTCCGCAAAGCCTCTCCTGAGGGTCTACGCCGCCGACCTGGACGAAGATGTCGCCCTCCCCGCCGACCGCCCCCAGGCGCCACCCGTGCCGCGCTGGGCCCTCTACGTCCAGGGGGTGGCCTGGGAGCTGGTGCGCGCGGGGGTGCGGCTCCGTGGGATGACGGCCGCGGTGGGCGGCGACCTCCCCGTGGGCGCCGGCCTGAGCAGCTCGGCTGCCCTGGAGGTGGCTGTGGCCCTGGCGCTGCTGGCGGTCGCCGGAGTTCACCTGGAGCGCCGGCAGGTGGCGCTTTTGGCGCAGCGCGCGGAGGAGGAGTTCGTGGGTGTGCGCTGCGGCATCATGGACCAGTTCGCTTCGGCGCTGTCTCGCCCCGGATGCGCGCTCTTCCTGGACTGCCGATCGCTGGAGTACAGCCACGTCCCGCTGCCCCCTTCCCTGGTGCTGGTGGTCTGCGACACGGGCGTGCGGAGGGCGCTGCAGGACTCCGCCTACAACCAGCGGCGCCGGGAGTGCGAGGAGGCAGCAGCGCTGCTTGGCCGCATCCGGCCGCAGATGTGCACCCTGCGCGACTTGGAGTTGGAGGACCTGCCGCTGCTGGAGGGGCTGCCGCCGCCGCTGGGCCGCCGGGCCCGTCACGTGGTCACGGAGAACCGCCGGGTGCGGGAGGCTGTGGCAGCCCTAAGAGAGGGGAATGCTGCGGCGCTGGGCGCACTGCTGGATGCCGCGCACGCCAGCCTTCGGGACGACTTCGCGGTCAGCATCCCCGAGCTGGAGGCGATGAAGGCTGCCGCCGACTCGGCGCCCGGCTGCATGGGCGCCCGCCTGGTGGGTGCGGGATTTGGCGGAGCGGTCCTGGCGCTGGTGCAGCGGGCCGCGGCGACGGCCTTCGTCGCGGCGGCGGCCGACGCCTACCGGGCTTCCAGCGGGCGGGAGGGGGCGTTTCTCGTCTGCGAGGCAGCGGGCGGGGCGGAGGTCACGACAGCGGACCCGGCTGAAACGTCCTGAGGATCTCGTCGCACTGCTTCTGCCCCTCCCGCCACCGGTCCAGCGGCTTGGCGCACACGACGTAGCGCATCGCGCGCCTCCCGGTGACCAGCAGCCCGACGGAGGCCCACTCGGTGCCCAGGGACGCGCCCGTCACCTCGAAGCGGTGCCAGACCGCCCCCTGCTCCTCCTTGAAGCGGCGGAAGCCGGAGACACCGTGGATCGGCAGGAGGTTCAGCCCCAGGTAGCGGGCCTCATAGTCGCTGAGCGGACCGGGACGTAGCTCCGTGAACACCAGGAGGAACTCGGCCGCGGCCGTGGGCTCCTCTCCGCTGCCCGCCGGGAGAAACCAGACGCGGAGGTCCTCGCTGCTCCTGTGGATTTCCCACCCCTTCGGGTAGGCGATGGCAAACTGCTGCCTTGCGCTGGTGAAGGTGGCCAGGGCCGGCGGGCGTGCGCAGCCCGCAGCCAGCCCCACCGCGCCAGCCAGAACCGCCCTCGTGCGAGCGAGGGTCCTCACCCGCTTTCTATCGTACCGCGCCGTCGGCCCCTTGACCGCCGCGGGCGGTGACGAAATAGTTGGGGCGGAGCGTGATCGCGGATTGAGGATGCGGGTTCAGGAGCTGCACCACCCCCGGCCGGCGGAGGAGGAGCCGCTGCGTCCGGCCACACGGCCTGTCCCCGTCCCCGGTCCCGGGGAGGTCCTGCTGCGGGTCGTGGCCACAGGGGTCTGCCACACCGACCTGCACATCGCCGAAGGGGAACTGCCCCCGCGCCGGCAGGTTGTGGTGCCGGGCCACCAGGTGGTCGGCGTTGTGGAGGCCTCCGGGCCGGGGGTTGCGCTGCCTTTGGGGCAGCGCGTGGGCGTGACCTGGCTCTACCGCGCCTGCGGCCGGTGCGCGGCCTGCCGCCGCGGAGAGGAGAACCTCTGCCCGGAGGCGCGCTTCACCGGCTACGACGTGGACGGCGGCTACGCCGAGTTCATGGTGGCCGACGCCGGATTCGCCTACCCGATCCCCGACGCCTTCTCCGCCGTGCAGGCGGCGCCTCTTCTGTGCGCCGGGGTGATCGGCTACCGCTCGCTGCGCAAGGCCGACATCGCTCCCGGGGAGAGGGTGGGTTTGTTTGGCTTCGGGGCCTCGGCGCACCTGGCCATCCAGGTGGCGCGGCACTGGGGGTGTGAGGTCTATGTCTTCACCCGCAGCCCGCAGCACCGCGCCCTGGCGGCGCAGTTGGGCGCCGCCTGGACGGGGTCTGCCGACGACCCGCCGCCGCAGCCGCTGGACCGGGCGGTCCTCTTCGCTCCCGCCGGGGCGCTGGTTCCCCGGGCCCTGGGGGCGTTGCGCCCGGGGGGGACCCTGGCCATCAACGCCATCTACATGGACCACATTCCCCAGATGGACTACGGGCTGCTGTACGGCGAGCGCACCCTGCGCTCGGTGAGCAACCTCACACCGCAGGACGCCCGGGAGTTCCTGGCCCTGGCCGCGGCCATCCCCATCGTCACCGAGGTGGAGGTGTTCCCGCTGGAGGCGGCCAACGCGGCGCTGCAAAAGCTGAAGCGCCGCGAGGTCAAAGGCGCCGCGGTGCTGGCCGTCGGGGAAGCTAGCGCCACTTGATGGTGCAGCCGCGGGGAGGCGTCTGCGCCACCGGGGGAGTCCGCCCCGCCAGCACCGCCTCGATGGCGTCGCGCAGGTAGTGCTGCCGCACGGCCTGCGGGTCCTCGAAGTTGTCGTCGGGAGCCCCGTGGTAGCGCAGCGTGCGCGCGGCGTCGAAGAGGAAGACCTCCGGTGTGCGCGTGGCGCCGTAGCGGCGCGCCACCTCCTGGCTCTCGTCGAAGAGATAGGGGAAGGGGTAGGCCTTCAGCCGTGCCCGCTCCTGCATCCGGGGAAAGGAATCCTCCGGGTACTTTTCCGGATCGTTGCTGCTGATCAGGACGAATCGGACGCCCCGCCCCGCATACTCCCGCTGCAACTGTATGACCCGGTCCTCCCAGGCGAGTACGTATGGGCAGTGGTTGCACCAGAAGATCACCGCCAGGACCTTCGCCTGGGCGAAGTCGGATTCGGTGTACGTCCGCCCGTCCACCCCGGGCAGGCTGAAGGGGATGATCTGCTGGTGCATGGCCAGTGTCATACATCCTCGCCTCCCCTCCGGGGGGCTGCCGCCTGTGCCGCGCGAACCGCCCGCCGCAGCATCTCCACCGACGGCAGCGGCGAAGGCCGCCCGTCCTCCAGAAGGTAGAGGCGGCAGGTGAGGCGGCCGTCGGCCGTCGCTGTCTGCGGCTGGACGTCCTGCCCCTCCACGCGGATGGTCGGCGAACCGGGGAAGGCCAGCTCCCGGGCCAGCTCCTCCGTCTCCACGTGGACCACCCGCACCTCTGCGGCGATTCCCTCCTCGGCCAGGACGGCGCGCAACCGCTGCAGGGCCTCCTGGTAGGAGGGACAGCCCTCCCAGTAGAGAAAGTCAATGCGCACGACGCCTATCATTATAGCGGAGTCGCCCGCCGCGCAGGGCGGCCGCCCGTACCTGTGGCGGGGCCGTCCGTGAAGGGTCTGTGCGCACATCGGGTTGTCCGCGGGTGGTTCAGCGGCGGCAGCCGCTGTTGAAGCAGTGGTCGCGGAAGCGCAGGTGCATCTTGCCGTCGATCCGCCCGAACCCGCGCAGCTCCAGGGAGGTGTCCATCTTCACCTGGCGCCACAGCGGCCGTCCGCCGAGCCTGATCCAGTCGATCTCCGTCCCCACCGGCCCCCAGTCGTAGGTGAGCAGCAGGCTGTAGTAGATGCCCTCTTCGTCCACCACCGCGGTGATGAGGAAGGGGCCGCCCGGCCGCGTCACCAGGGCGCGCTGCCCCGGCTGGTAGAGCCAGCGGGCCACGGCGCGACGCACCCCCGCGTCCCGCAGGTCATTGGGCCGGCCGTAGCGGCTGATGATCTCGGTGACGATGTCCTTGCGCACGGCACCCAGGAGGTAGCGGCCGCCGGGGAGCTCCTCGGCAACGAAGACGTCGTATTCATCCAGCAGCGCCAGGGTGCCTTCCTCCTGCTCGACGCGCTCGGCAAGCAGCTTCTTCAGGTTGGCCTCGAAGGGCCGCAGGACCAAGGGGAGGTCCATGCGGGTGATGGTGACCTGGCGGCGGCGCAGTCCTCCGGGTGTGGCCCGCCACTCCCGGTAGGTCCCGGCGGCCCTTACCGTGAGGCGCCCGCCCCGCCACATGGCGGCCATCTCCCCCTCAAAGATGGCTCCCGCCTCATATGGCGCAGGCGAGGGGTCGGTGAACATTCGCTGCAGCAGGACGTCCACAGGGATGTGGCTTGCCCCCGCCGGCAGCGGTCCGGCCAGGAAGAGCACCAGGAGGATCAGGGGGAGGTACCGCACCGTACGGGAATTATACACGGCGCGTCCCGGGCGCGCGCACCTGCTACTATGGACTGCAGCGTGGGAATCCTGTCTGCGAGGTGTCGTCCATGGATGTGCTGGAGCTGATCAAGACCCGGCGCAGCGTCGCCCGGATGAAACCCGACCCCGTGGAGGGCAGCCTCATCGAGCGCTGCCTGGAGGCCGCCGTCTGGGTCCCCAACCACCGGCTCACCGAACCCTGGCAGTTCTTCGTCCTGGAGGGGGAGGCCAGGCGCCGCTTCGCCGAGATCCGGCGCGACTTCCGCCGCTCCACCATGCCCAATCCCGACGCGCCCGAGGTGCAGCCCGCGCTGGAGCGCCTCTACCACGAGACGGCGCAGACGCCGGCCATCATCATCGTCACCTCGGCTCTGGCCGAGGACCCGGAGACGCGGGAGGAGGACATGTGGTCGACCTTCGCCGCGGCGTACGCCCTGATGCTGGGGCTGTGGAGCTTCGGCGTCGGTTCCTACTGGCGTACCGGCCCGCTTCGCGACTACCCGCCGCTGCGGGAGTTCCTGGGGCTGCCGCCGGACCGCCGGATCACGGGCGTCCTCTACGTGGGCTACCCGGCGGAGGTCCCGCAGAAGCGCCGCACCCCCGCCGCGGAGCGGACGGTCTGGCTGCGGTAGCGCCGCAGAGGAGGGGAGAGGGACCCGCCGACGAATCCACACTTAATCTTCGGCCCGGGGGTCAGCGGTGGCAGAAGCGGCGTACACGCAGTATCTGCAGAATGTGCCCATCTTCAGCAGCCTGGCGGCCGGAGAGCTGGAGGCGGTGGCCAGGTCGCTGAAGGAGCGGACCTACGAGCCGGGCGCCGTGATCGTGAAGCAGGGCGACCCAGGCATCGGCTTCTTCCTCATCGTAGAGGGGCGGGTGGAGGTGAGCCACGACGGGCACCACATCCGTGACATGGGGCCGGGGGAGTTCTTCGGCGAGATGGCGCTCCTGGAGGAACGCGCCCGCACCGCCACGGTCACCGCAAAGGAGCGCACCCGCTGCCTGCAGCTGGTCCGCTGGGACTTCCGCGCGCTGCTGCGGGAGCACCCGGAGATGGCCGTCCGGTTGCTGGAGGTTGTCGTCCGCCGGCTGCGCGAGCATCCCCCGGTGCACGAGACCGACTGAAGCCTGCGCCGCCGGGGCTCCGACCCCTGCGGACCAGCCCGGATGGTCGAGTTCCAATGAGTGAGGGAGGGAGCCGATGACCCGCCCCAAAGTCTACGTCTGCCGCCCCCTGCCCGAGCGGGCCATGACCCTGCTGCGGGAGCGTACGGAGATGCGGCTGTGGGAACAGCACGACGTCCCCCCACCGCGCGAGGTCCTGCTGAGGGAGGTGGCCGAAATCGACGGTCTACTCTCTTTGCTCACCGACCGCATCGACGTCGAGCTGCTGGACCGCGCGCCGCGGCTGCGCGTAGTCTCCAACTACGCGGTGGGCTATGACAACATTGACGTCCCGGCGGCGACCGCCCGGGGCGTTGTGGTCACCAACACCCCGGGGGTGCTCACCGAGACGGTCGCCGACTTCACCATGGCCCTGATCCTGGCGGCGGCCCGCCGCCTGGTGGAGGCGGATCGGTATACCCGGGCCGGGCAGTGGCGCTCCTGGGAGCCGATGCTCTTCCTGGGGCAGGACGTGCACGGGACCACCCTGGGGCTGGTGGGCCTGGGGCGCATCGGCAGTGCCGTGGCCCGCCGGGCGAAGGGGTTCAGCATGCGCATCCTCTACCACGATGTGGTGCGCCGCCCCGACCTGGAGTCGGAGCTGGGGATCGAGTACCGCCCCTTCGAGGAGGTGTTGCGGGAGGCGGACTTCGTCAGCATCCACACCCCGCTCACCCCTGAGACGCGCCACCTCATCGGGCGGGAGCAGCTGCGGATGATGAAGCGCACGGCGGTCCTGGTGAACACCGCCCGCGGGCCTATCGTGGACACCCTGGCCCTGGCCGAGGCGCTGCGCGAGGGGTGGATCTGGGGCGCGGCGCTGGACGTCTTCGAGCAGGAGCCGGTCCAGCCCGACCACCCGCTCCTGGGCCTGGACAACGTCGTCGTGGCCCCCCACATCGCCAGTGCCAGCACCGAGACCCGCACCCAGATGGCGCTGATGGCCGTGGAGAACCTCCTGGCGGTGCTGGAGGGACGGCGCCCTCCCAACCCTGTCAACCCGGAGGTCCTGGAGCGCGCCCGGCCTCAGCCCTAGAACCCGCTCGCGCCGGCCGCGTAAGGCGCCGGGAGCGCCGCATTCGGCGCTCCCGGCGTGTCCGCAGGATCGACCCCGGGCTACTCCTTGAACACCGTCCAGGTGCGGAAGCTCATGTCCGGGTTGAGGATGATCCCCTTCACGTTCTTCTGGTAGATGGCGTAGGCCTGGAGGTTGTTGGACCACATGGGGACCAGGATGGCGCTCTCCGCCAGCAGGCGCTGCGCCTGCTGGTAGAGGCGCGTGCGCTCCGCGCGGTCGGCCGTCATCTTGGCCTGGGTCAGGATCTGCTTGAACTGAGCGTAGTACTGCTTGTCCCGCGCGCTGGTGGCCTTGTTCAGGAACGTCCCAAGGCCCTCCGGCGACTCGATCAGCCAGGGAGAGAGGAAGTTGTCGGGGTCGACGAAGTCCGGGAACCACCCCAGGAAGAACATGCCGAACTGTCCGGCGGCGAAGGACTTGGTGTAGGTGGCCCACTCCTGGGTCTTGATCTCCACGCTGGCCAGCCCCGTCTCCTCGATGGCCCGCTTGACCACCGCCCCCGCGTCGGGTTCGGTGTTCCCGTAGCGCACCGGGGTCAGCCAGAGGACGACGTTCAGCTTCCTGCCCTCGCTGTACCCGGCCTCCCGCAGCAGGCTGCGAGCCTGGTCCAGGTTCCGCCTGGGGAAGGCCTCCACGTGGCTCCACAGCCCCGGCGGGACCATGCTGTAAAGCGGGGTGTTGATGCCGCCGAAGACGTTGCGGGCGATGCGGTCGCGGTCCAGGGCGAAGGCCACGGCACGGCGCACCCGCACGTCGTCGAAGGGCTTGGCCGTCACGTTGAAGACGATGTAGCGGACGGAGAGGCTGGGCCCGCGCAGGACCGTCACCCGCGGGCTCTGCTGCAGGCGGCGGATGTCCTCGGGGTTGAAGGTGCGGAAGCCGACGTCCACCTGCCCGGCCTCCACCGCCGCCGCAAGCGCCGAGGCGTCGGCGTAGAAGACGGTGATCACGCGCTTGCTGCGCGGCTGGGGGCCCCAGTAGCCGGGGTAGGCCTCATAGACCGTGCGCTGGTCCGGCACGTACTGCACCAGGCGGTAGGGCCCCGTCCCGACGAAGCGACCCTTGGCGTACTCGTTGGCCGGTCCGGTGAAGCGGTAGATGTGCGCGGGGGCTACGCCCCAGGTCATGCGGGAGAGGAAGGTGGCGTCACGCTCCTTGACCGTGATGCGGACGGTCCTGGCGTCAACCACCTCGACCGTCTTGATGTTCTCGATGAGCGCCACGCCTCCCTCAGGCCCCTTGCGCCGCAGCACCGTCTCCAGGGACTGTTTCACCGAGGCGGCGTCGAAGGGCCTGCCGTCGGTGAAGGTAACTCCGGGGCGCAGGCGGAAGGTGTAGCTCAACCCGCCCGGGGCGACCTGCCAGGACTCCGCCAGCTGCCCGACGATGTCGGTCGTCCCCGGCTTGAACTGCACCAGGGCTTCGGAGATCTGCCCGAAGACGTGCCAGGTCCAGTAATCGTAGGAGTTCTCCGGGGAGAGCTCTGTGATCTTGTCCGTGGTGCCCAGGACGATGGTATCCTGGGGCGCCGCGGCCGGTACGACGACAGGGCCCCCCGCCAGCAGCATCGCCGCCAGCAGCAGGGTTCCCAGGGCCAGGCGAGATCGTCTCATGCCCCCACCTCCTGTGAGAGGATTTCGCAGACCGTCCGGCATTGGCTCAAAGAAGGTACATTCGCCGGAAGGGCGGATCGCCCTGCCCACGCCGAAGAGCCGCTCTGCCGCAGCGGGCCCTCCGGGCGCCGCTGCTTCCCTGGGAGGCTCACACCAGGCGCCGCCGCCTGGGGTTCAGCCGGTCGTTGACCCCTTCGCCGATCATGCCGAAGCCCACGGAGAGCAGGATGATCATCAACCCGGGAAAGGTGATCAGCCACCAGTACCCCGCCTGGAGGAACTTCTGGCCGTTCTGGATGTCGAACCCCCAGTCCGGTGTGGGGGGCGGCAGGCCGAAGCCGAGGAAGGAGAGAGCCGCCTCGGTCAGGATGGCGTCGGCGATGTTGAACGAGGGCACCGTCATCACCGCCGGCAGCGTGTTGGGGGCGATGTGCCGCACCAGCGTCCGCGCCGCCGACGCTCCCAGGGCCCTCGCCGCCTCCACGAACTCCTGCGTGCGCACCGCCAGCACCTGCCCGCGGGCCACCCGGAAATAGGTGGGGATGTAGACGAAGGCGATGGCCGCCGTCATGTTGGCCAGCCCGGGACCCAGCATGGCCACGATGGCGATGGCCAGGATCAGGGCGGGGAAGGAGTAGATGGCGTCCATGACCAGGGAGAGAACCCGGTCCAGCCGGCCGCCGGCATATCCGGCGATCCAGCCCAGCGTGGTGCCCAGGATCAGGGAGAGGGCGCAGGAGATGAGGGCCACCAGGATGGGCACCCGCCCGCCGTGGATCACCCGGCTGAAGACGTCACGCTGCAGCTGGTCGGTGCCCATGTAGTAGGGCCGGCCGGGGGGCTGGAGGCGCTCGCCGGGCGTGGGCACTGTGGGGTCGAAGGGAGCCAGCAGGGGAGCCAGCAGGGTCACCGCCGCCACCAGGCCGACGATGACCATGCCGGCAAGCAGCAGGTAGTCGCGGCGCAGGCGCAGCATCAGAAGCGGATCCGCGGGTCGAGGCGGGCGTAGAGGACGTCCACCAGCAGGTTGACCGCGGAGATGAAGAAGGCGATGAAGACCACAGCCCCCTGAATGGCGGTGAAGTCCCGCGAGGAGATGCTCTCCAGCAGGTAGCGGGCGATCCCCGGCCAGGAGTAGACGGTCTCGGTGAGGATCGCTCCCGCCATGAGCAGGGCGAATTGCAGTCCCACCACCGTGACGATGGGGATCATGGCGTTGGCCAGGGCGTGCCGCGTGATGACCTTCCGCTCGTGGAGCCCCTTGGCCCTGGCCACGGTGACGTACTCCCGGTCCAGCACCTCCAGCATGCTGGAGCGCGTCATCCGGCCGATGAACCCGGAGACGACGATGGCCAGCGTCAGGGCGGGCAGGACCAGGTGGCGCACGGCGCTGACGAACAGCGTCAGGTCGCCGCGCAGCAGGGTGTCCAGCGTGTAGATGTTGGTGATGGGGACGAAGAAGGCGGCGGCCACCGGATCCAGCCTTCCGCCGGCGGGAAAGAGCCTCCAGCGCACGGCGAAGAGCATGAGGAACATCAGGCCGATCCAGAAGATGGGCATGGCGAAGGAGGCGATGTTCAGCACGCGGATGACGTGGTCGGCACGGCGGTCGCGCCGCACCGAGGCGTAGACGCCGCTCGCCAGCCCCAGCAGCGTCGCCCCCAGCATACCGGCCACGGCCAGCTCGAAGGTGGCGGGGAAGCGCAGCAGCAGCTCCTGCGCCACCGGCAGCCCGGTGCGCACGGAGGTGCCGAAGTCCAGGCGCACCGCATCGCCCAGGTAGTCCAGGTACTGCACGAGGATGGGCCGGTTTAGGCCCAGCAGCTCCCGGCACTGGGCGATGCCCTCCGGGGTGACGTTGCGGCCGCCGAGCAGGGCCAGACAGGGGTCTCCGGGGAGGATGCGCAGGATGACGAAGACCAGGGAGAGCAGGATCAGCAGCATGGGTAGGGTCAGCGCCAGCCGCGCCACGATGTACCGGAACATGGTCCCTCTCCAGTCTACGCCACGGACGACCGAGGAGGCATGTCAGTGGCGGCCGCGGCCGGCCCAGCGCTCGATCCCGCGCACGCCCAGCGAGCCCACCAGGCTCATGGTCAGGTAGAGCAGCGCCACCATGTTGTACGTCTCAAAGGAACGGAAGGTCCGCGCGTTGAGCAGCGCCCCGGAGTAGGTGAGCTCCTGCACCGAGATCACCGAGGCCAGCGAGGAGTCCTTGAGCATGGAGATGAAGTCGTTGGCCAGCGGGGGCAGGATCACCCGTACCGCCTGCGGCAGGATGATGAAGCGCATCGCCTGCCAGTAGGACAATCCCAGGGAGCGCGCCGCCTCCATCTGCCCGCGGGGGATGGACTCGATGCCCGCGCGGTAGATCTCCGCCAGGTAGGCCCCGTAGCCGATCCCCAGGCCCAGGGTGGCCCGGACGATGTCGTTGCGGAACCAGCGGATTCCGGTGGCATCGGCCAGCGCCGGCGTGACCACGAAGGCGATGTAGAGGAGCTGCACCAGCAGCGGCACGCCGCGGATGACCTCGATGTACAGGCGGGAGAGGGTGTAGGGGACCGGGTGGCGGGAGAGCTGCGCCAGTGCTGCGATCAGCCCCAGGACCATGGCCAGGGCGTAGGAGGAGACGGCCAGGCGGACGGTGAGGACCACCCCTGCGGCCAGGAACCGGTAGGTCTCGATGTAGACGGGGGAGTTGAGGATGCCGTAGAGGGCCAGCAGCCCACCCAGGATGAGGATGACCCCCCACCAGGGGACGCGCTGCAGGATGTCCAGGGGGAGCAGCCGTCCCCGGCCGGCGAGGCGGGCCGCGGCCTCCGTGGGGGGTGCGTTCGAGGGCCCCATACGGAAAAACCGTTCGGGTGCGGGGAGGGGGGAACCTCCCCGCACCCGAACCGGCAGCCTGCCCCCGAGCCGGCCTCAGCCGGGAGGGCCAACTCCAGAACCCGCCTGCAATCCCCCGGGGGGTTCCCGACCGCTGCGGCCCCCCGGCGGGCCTACTTCGGCTTCCACTCCACGAACCACTTCCGGTAGAGCTGGTCCAGGAAGCCCTGCTCCTTGAGTCGGGCGAGGGCGGCGTTGAAGGCCTCCTGCAGCGTCTTGTCGCCCTCTCGCACGACGATCCCCAGGCCCTCGCTGGTGAGCTTCTCACCCACCACCTTCAGCTGCCCGGGGTTGGTGCCCATGTACCCGGAGGCGGCTACGCTGTCGATCAGGACGGCGTCCGCGTCCTTCTGCAGCAGCGACTGCACGGCCAGGTCGAAGGTGCGGAAGCGCTTGACCTCCTTGATCTTCCCCTCGTTCTGCAGCTTGGTGGCCAGCTCGTCGTTGGTGGTGCCCGTCTGTACGGCTACCACCTTGTCCGCCAGGTCGTCGGCCCCCGCGATGCGCTCCTCGTCGGAGCGCACCAGCACCACCTGCCCCACCTCGATGTAGGGCATGGTGAAGTCCATGGTCTTGTCGCGCTCCTCGGTGATGGTCACACCGGAGATGACGGCGTCGTAGTCGCCCTTCTGCAGTGCGGCGAAGATGCCTTCCCACGCCGTGCTCTTGATCTCCGGCTTGCAGTTGGCCAGACGGCAGATCTCGTTGATCAGGTCGATGTCGTAGCCGATGATGTTCTTGTTCTCATCGAGCATCTCGAAGGGCGGGTAGGTGGCGTCGGTGGCCACCCGGATGGTACGCCCCCCCAGATCCGGAACCTGAGCGGCCGGCTGTGGCGCGGGCGCCGGCTGTTGCGCCTGCTGTCGCTGGCAGCCGGCGGCGACCAGCGCCGCTGCCGCCAGGATGACCGCGAGCATCCCTGCACGTCTGCGCATGATCCCTCCTCCCCTGCGGTACGGGTGACGGTGTCCTAACACGTGGCGCCCTGGAATAATTTGGTATTTCTTTGGCTCCGCGCGATCTCCTCTTTCGTCCCTGCGGCGGGTGGCGTTGCTCCGTCGGCACCCGGCCGGTCCCCGTGCAGTCGACGGCCCGCCGCTGGGATATACTGAAGGACGATGCCGGTTCAGACTGTGAGGTGGTCGCTGTGAAGCCCCGGGACCTGGCCGCGGCGGCGATCTTCGCCGCCCTAACCTTCGTCGTCACGCGCTACACGGTGATTCCCATCCCGGCGACGAAGGGCTACTTCAACCTGGGCGAGGTGGTCATCTACATCGCCGCCCTGACCTTCGGACCGCTGGTGGGGCTGCTCGCCGGTGGGGTCGGCTCGGCCCTGGCGGACCTGGCCGCGGCGCCGCAGTTCGCTCCCTTCACCCTGGTGATCAAGGGAATCGAGGGGTATCTGGTGGGCCGACTGGCGGGCCCGACAACGGCCCTGCGGCTGCGGGCCACGGTGCTGGGTGGGGCCTGGATGGTGGCGGGCTACTTCGCCGCGGAGACCCTGTTTGCCCGATTCCTGGGCATCGCCCCCACCCCCGCTACCGCCGTCGCCGCCGCGCTTACCGAGGTACCCTTCAACATCGTGCAGGTCACGGCGGGGGTCGTGGTGGCGGTGCTGGTGGCGGTGCGGCTGGTGCCGCTGATGGCAGAGAAGCCACGGTAACCCGGGTGCCGTGGGGGCCGCCGGAAACGCGGTGGCGCCGGTGGGGATGCTCAGGGTCAAACGCATCTACGATCCGCCCGCCGCCGAGGACGGACAGCGGTTCCTGGTGGAGCGCCTCTGGCCCCGCGGGGTTTCGCGGGAGGCCGCCCGCCTGGCGGGGTGGCTTAAGGAGCTGGCCCCCAGCCCGGAACTGCGCACCTGGTTCGGGCACGATCCCGCCCGATGGGCGGAGTTCCGCCGGCGCTACCGCGAAGAGCTGCGGGCGCCGGAGAAGCAGGCGTTGCTGCGCCGGCTGGCCGCCGCCGCCCGGGCCGGCCCGGTCACCCTGGTCTACGCCGCCCGGGACACGGAGCACAACAGCGCGGTGCTGTTAAAGGAGGTCCTGGAGGAGCGGTACATGGGGCGGAACTCTTCCGCGCGGCGGCCGCACCCGGGGCGGCGGGCACGCCGCGGTTCCGCCGGGCCGCGCTCCTGAGGTATACTTCTTAGCGCCGGCGCCGGTCTGGCACCGGTCTGCTGGGCGCTTAGCTCAGAGGAAGAGCGCCTCTCTGACGCAGAGGAGGTCGGAGGTTCAAGTCCTCCAGCGCCCACCAGCCAGAGATGCAGCAGGCACGCGGGTTTCGTCCCGCGTCCTTCATTTTCGCCGCATCTGACAAGGGAATTGAGCAACGCGACGGTCGGAGACGCCGCATCATGCGGGTTTCGGCCACCGACGTCCTCGGTGAGTTTGCCCTCCGTGTGGGTGTTCTACAGCCAAACTACAGCCAAACTATGGGCGGCGAGGCGAGTCGCCCTTGCCGCCCGCCGCTGGGGCGCTACGGGACGGCGCCCGCCGTCAGCCGCAGATCAGCCGGCCGGGGATGGTGAACGAGGAGCCGGTATCCGATCCCCGCCGGGCGGCCCCGGCCGGCCATTGGCGCCCGCCCGCCTGCTAATGCCCAGGGGCGGCCTGGGCCGGTGTGGAGGTGCACCGGGAGGGC
>FWWM01006487.1_pt1 | contig 24434 bp, 19 predicted proteins | sample 2228351 | NCBI WGS metagenome assembly FWWM01 (sample SAMEA103939774, study PRJEB20133) | metagenome
AGAACATACATTTTACCCGCGACCAGCTCGGCACACTTCTGGCATCGTGCGCATGATGGGTGCGGAAGCTGTACTTCCGCACGCCAAATTGCACGACATGTGCATCACGGAGCGTAGACGTGATTGCTCCGTAGCTACACAACAACGCTCATCTGTCTGTGCTACAGCAAGGCATCGCGATAGCACAGCTTTATGAGACACATTCCAGACAACCGGTCTTATTTCCCCTTGCCGTAAGGGTACCACCAGGGCTTGCGCACCATCGTGAAGTCCCAGTGGACGTGCTTCGTCTCAAGGAACTCTTCCAGCCCCTCTTCACCGAGTTCACGGGCACCACCGCTAAATTTCATGCCGCCAAACGGCCCGGCATCGTTATCGGTCAGTGGATCATTGACCCAGCAGGTGCCGGCCTTGACCTCTTCGTAGTACTGCTTGACCTTGCGGGGATCGTTAGTGTAGAGGTTGGCGCCTAACCCGTAATCGCAATCGTTGACCAGCTCGATGGCTTCGTCGAAGGTGCGGTAGGTCATAATCGGAATCGTTGGCCCAAATGTCTCTTCCCGCATAATGCGGAAGCTGTGATCGACATTGGTCAGGACGGTTGGTTCGTAGAAGAAGCCGCGACTGAACTGTGGCGGACGCCGGCCACCGGTCAGAATCGTTGCGCCGCGCGCTCGTGCCTCTTCAACGTGGTCTTCGACCTTTGCCCGGTATTTTTCACCGATCAGTGGGCCAATATCGGTATCGGGGTCCATACCAGGCCCCAGGCGTAGTGAACGGACAAATTCCACCAGACGCTCGGTGAAGGGGCGAGCAATCGACTCGTGGACGTAAACTCGTTCGGTGCTGGTGCAGACCTGACCGGCATTCAACAGCGCTGCCCAGGCCACCCCCGGTACGGCCACATCGAGATCGGCGTCTTCGGCAACGATAAACGCATCTTTTCCGCCCAACTCAAGATGGGTCTTCTTCACCCGCTCCGCCGCAAGCCGGGCAATCTCGCGCCCGGTGGCAAAGCTGCCGGTAAAGGCGATCATCTGTGTGCGCGGACTGACCACTAGTTCACGGCCAACATCACCAAAACCTGTAATAATGTTGAGCACGCCGGGAGGTAGATGGTCACAGCATAATTCGGCGAAGCGCAATGTGGCCAGAGGGGTCATTTCACTCGGCTTAAGTACCACTGTGTTCCCGGCGGCCAGTGCCGGTGCCACTTTCCACGACATCAACAGCAACGGATAGTTCCACGGCACAATTGCCGCTACCACACCGTATGGTTCTTTCAACACCATCGCCAGTTGGCTTGGTTCGACCGACGGGATCACGCGGCCCCGTGTATTCCGTTGCAACTCGGCGTAATAGTCAAAACAGGCCGCACACCAGCCAATTTCATCCCGATTCTCGACCAGCGGCTTACCACCTTCGAGCGTCAAGAGGGTTGCCAACTCTTCCGCGTGCGTGCGCATCTTGTGCGCAACCTCGTGCAGCATGTGAGCCTTGTCGTGGGCCGTATAGCGACGCCATTCACGAAACGCCTTTTCAGCCGCAATCATTGCCTGCTCGGCATCTGCCGCCGTCGCCCGGGGAACGTAGTCGATCACCTCTTCGGTGGCAGGGTTGTGCACGGGAAAGACCTCACCCTGCGCGGCAGCCTGCCACTGACCGTTAATGAGCATTGCTGGCATGAAACCTCCTTGTTCCGCTAATTGACAGCTTTTGCAAAGGAAATATCACCGTTTAGTGACTTGACGACACGGGTTATCGTCCATATAGTATGGATGAGATTGTGAGCAATTACACAAATGGTGGAGGTATCAAATGATCATTCGGCTCTTCCCCGACGCGCAACCAACATCTTCCTGCACCAGACGCCGTCGCCGTTGCCGGTTAGCCCCCACCTCGCGCCATGTCTACCGACGTGCGCTGATCTACCGGTTGGGAATTGCCGATAGCCGCCGACCAGCGGTCGTTTTTAACACTATTGCTCAGGCTTTGCTGAGCACGCGCGTTTAATGTGCCTCTACCGTCGGTTGTTCAAGCAGGCGCAATGCCTGCCGTTTCATATACGCGAGCAACGCGCCGATCCCATTGAGCCGCTGTGGACTCAACACCTGATGTAACCCCATTTGCTGAATACATTCACTTGAAACAGCCAGCACCTCTGCCGGTGTTAATCCCTCTAGCCCGGTGCGTAAGATAGCGGCAAATCCGCGAATGGTTGGCGCTTCTGGTGGCACGTCAATATGATAGACGACCCGTTCGCCATCGAGCCGGGCAATCACAAAGACGGGTGACATACACTCGTGTACCTGATCCATCCCTCGATGATCGGCCAGATCCGGCGGTAACGGTGGTAGCTGATCTGAGAACTCCAACAACAATTCCAGCTTCTCTTCACGACTGGCATTGCGAAAGTCAGCGATTATTTCCGCCAGTCGTGGTGGAATAAACCCTTTCTCGTCCATACAATCCTCGTCACAACAGACCGGACTTGTCGGTCTGAGATAGCATTCGCTGTTGCTTTACCTGCGCTGCAACAGACCAATCAATGCCCCTAACACCCGCGCCCGATATTCGGTAGCCGTGGCAACGTTGGCCTGATGGATCTCAAACAGGCCGCTGTCAACCTCCAACACCCCACCCGGCCCCTCGCGCATCGGTACGGTCGCATGGCAGTCGCCGTCGAGCCGAATGACGGTTTTTGCCGCCGGACGGGCATTCTCTGTGGTAGTGGTCGGCCCGACCACGACGTATGATGTCGTCACCTCCATGACCGCTGCATCGGCCACATAGGCTGCCACTTTAGCTGCCGCACTGCGGATCGAGTTTTCCAGTTCGCTAGCCATGCCGTATCTCCTCATATTCGTGCGGGTGTTTCATGTAGATGATACCATTGATTGACGGACTTCGGCCAATACCTCTTGCACAAATTGCCAGACTGCCGGTAATGCCAGCAGCGCACCGGCTGGCGATGTGAACATTGTGGCGGCAATCGCTGCTCCCCGACCTACCAGTCCGACCATTCGCAAGAGTGCAGCCCGCGAGCGAAGTGCCAGCGCCAGCGTTTGGCGATGGATCGCCGCCTGCGCCAGATCGATGTCGGCAATCAACAATGAGCGGGCATCACCGTGCCAGTTGATTCGGGTACGGCCGATCAGGCGCGCACCCTGAATCGTTTCGACTGTGGCATAGGAGCCAAGAGCTTCACACGCCTGGGCACTCAGCGCAGCAAGCTGGTCTTGAGCCGCCTGCCAGCGCTCTTGTATCTCGTCGCGCAGACCAAAACTGGCACCGCTGGCCGGATCCACCGTTGCCAGCAAGCGCAGCAACGTTTGCTCAGGCTGCGGCATCAGGGTGCTGAAACTGACGGCACCACTCGCAACCTGGAGCAGTCGGCGTTCTACCGTCGCCAAAGCCTGCTCGTCGGCACGAAGACGAGTCGCCGCTTCGTGCAACGCTGCCTGCGCTGCTCCCAGTTCTTCCGGTAAGCGTGCCTGCCAGACGACATCAGGCTGATCCCCGGCGGTGAAGGCGCTACCGGTCACGACCGGTTGCCAGGGGCCGGGTGGGGCAATTGCCGCCGGCAAAGGCTCGATCACTGAAAAGACCGCGTTCATTTGCCCTGCAACGCACTCAACAGGCCGGCAGCAGCGGCGGCGATAGCCCGCACCATCTCGGCCCGGTTCGCCTGCGCCTGCTGCACCATACTGACGTGGATGGCCCACAGCCGCTCGTCCACCCCGTCGTCACCGACCGGCACCAGCACCTGGGTATCGCCATCGAGGCTCATCCGGGTCACAGCCCGCAAACTGGCCCCGGCAAAATTGCCCTGGCGATAGTTGATGGTTTCCGGTGCTTCGGCCACATAGGTCTCGACTTCGAGATGGGCAGCATCGGTAATCACTTGCTGAAGCGTCATCGCCAGCCGCTCACCGAACTCCTGCAGGGTAGCCGAGAGTTTTTGCATCGCTTCCGCCGGCTTGTTACCAAACAGGCCAAAGCTGGCGCCGGCATCGGGCAGGGCAACCGGGATTACCGGCGTTTCGGGCGGGAGGCTGCCGGCCGGTACCGGCACCGCCGGCTGGACGATTGATGGTGGCGGCGCTGCACCCGACGGCACGGGGGCAGGCGATGGCGCCGGGGGTGGTGGTGACGGCGCTGCACCCGACGGCATGGGGGCAGGCGATGGCGCTTCACCCGACGGCATGGGGGCAGGCGATGGCGCCGGGGGTGATGGTGAAGATGTCATTATCATGCGCGGTGTCATATCTCTCGCTTCAGGCGCGCGTTGGCGGCACATGCGCGCCGCCGGATCACCGAGAATGATATAGCTGCGGGCATCATTATGTTCAGTCCAGCGGGTCGAAAGCTCTATCGGATCGGGTGGCACCCCCCAACGCGCATTCTCAATATCTTCGGTCAACACCGTTGCCAGCTCAGCATAACGTTCGTTAAAGAACTCCAGCGCATACCCGACCGGTGTCCCGGCAAAGAGCAACCGGCGCAGCGTACTGCTGAAGGTCTCGATCTGGCGTCCACCACGCACATCGCTAAACGAGAATGTCCAGGCCCGTTCAACATGACCAATGTAGGCCAGCGCCCCCCCTCGCGGTAAACCGAGCACCCGTTGGGGTAAGGCGGCAACAAATGGACGTTCGGCAATGGCAGTACGACTACCACTGAGATGGGGAAAATCATCTTCGCGGGGGCAACCGGCACCGAAGCAGGCAAACTGGAAGATGAAGGCGCCGTGCAGCGAAGTACTACCGGCAATGTCGTCGGCAGACAGGTAGAACTGGGGTGGAATGGCCCGACTCTGCCAGGCCCGGGGGCCAGGCCAGTCGGCACAGAGGATCGCCCCTTGATGCGCCATCTGGCGCGAGTCGATAGGATCAAACTCCACGCCATGACTGGCAGTAAAGAGCAAGGCCGGTGGTTCGTGATGGAGAAGCTGACTCAGTCGATCTTTGGTGGCCTCAGCACCGGTAATGGTTGTGACAGACCACTCGCCGCGCTGCGGATGACCGGCCAGATCCGCTGCCAGCGGTTGCACTAACCCCTGAAGGCTACGGGCAGTTGCCATATCATCGGGATGTTGCACCCCGGCAAAGACAATCTTTCGCGCCAGCGCAACCCCGTCACGTTCCGCTGCAACGACACTACGGGCATAGGCCGCGTATTCGTCGAGGGTCGCAAAATGAATGCGCCCCACTGCATACTGCACATCAAGCTGATATTGAAACCGGAAGGGAATCTCTTCGGGCGAACCGACCAGCAGCAGGTAATAGGGAAACCGATCAGGGTCAACCGGGCCACTGGTTGCCGCACCCTGACGGCGCAGGAAAGCGACCTTACTTTCACCGGGGCGATACCCCTGCGCACCGATACATTCACGATAGCGTGATCCGGCCTGGGCCTGGCGCCAGGTAAGCAACTCACTCAGCGCCTCACGGATCGGGGCCGCATCTATCGTCGCTGGGAAGATCACAGCCCAACCGGCCTGCGCCAGATCGGTTGGATCGACACCTTCCTTCACCCGAAACGCGCCGCTCGTATCGGCCAGATGCCGTTCACGGAGGGCAGCGCGTTGTTCGGGATCGGGGTCAACACGGTCGGGTGATGGTTGTTCACCGAGGATCAGGCGGGCCAGTTCATCAGCAGAGAGAGGTTCATGCGCATACTCGCCGCGACTCGCGTTCACGCCGTTGAAGTAGAGCCATTCTGCGGCCATAATGGTTATCCTGGAGGTGATCTGCCTGACATTTACACCGACCGCCTGGTGAGGTTCAGCCCGTGCGCGCCAGATCACCTGCTATACTGCTTGCCATCCTCATACCAGCCTCTCGACAGGCCCGCACGATCTGCCTAAATCTGCAAGATGTACCCTTTACCGCGGACATTGAGCAGATAGCGGGGAGCGCTCGGTTCTGGCTCGATCTTCTGGCGCAGATGGTGAATATGAGGTTTAATCAGCTCACCGGCTTCGAGATCGGTCGTTTCATAGCCCTGGGCACACCGTACCAGTTGCGTATACGACAGCATCTGACCGGCGTGTTCGGCCAGACACAAAAGCAAGCGGAACTCGGTTGGGGTCAGGTTCAGCGAACGACCATTCAGGGTTGCGGTTTGGTGCCACGTATCCAGGGTGAGCGGCCCAATGGTAAGAATCCGGCCTGCCGGTTCGGCTGAGGCAGCAGGGGTAGGTGGAACGGATGTCTGGGATGGGGTGAAGGTCGGATTGGTCGCTACCTTGCCGCCGGTAAGCTCTTGCACGGCAGCACCGATGGTATCGAGTAGATCGCTCTGACGACGGCGAGCAGCGCGCTCTTCAAGACCGGCCGCAACGCGGGCCAGAATATGATTTGGGTCGCTGGTCTTCAATAAATAATCAAAAATCCCAAACCGGATGCCTTCAATAGCCGAATCAAGTGACCCATGACCGGTCAAAACAATGATGATTGCATCGTGGCCGGCTTCACGCACCTTTGCCACAACTTCCATCCCTTTCATGCCGGGCATTTGCAAATCAACCAGCATGAGATCAAAGGGTTCACGCTCAAACAACGCGACTGCCTCTTCGCCGGTAGCAGCGGTCGTTACTGCATACCCGGCCCGGCTCAGCAAAGCGTTGAGGGTCAGCCGAATGTTTTGCTCATCATCGACTACCAACACTCGAGGCTGGTTGGTCATATGTACTTGCACTCCATTTCAATTGCAATTATATTTGGGATTATATCGTTATTGGCATATCATAGCATGAGCTGATCGTGTGGTCAACGGTGTACACATCGCACATCATACTACCCGACTATCACACAGCCAATGTTTGCGAAGACGTCTGCCATGTCTGGCTTACTACCTGCGAGAGGAGACGCGCACATGATAGAGCGGGAAGATACGGTTGCATACGTTGCCAGGTTGGAGCGGGAATTGCAGGCTGCTCAGGATCGAATTGTAGCACTTGAACGTGAAGCTACGCTCCATGCTCAGTACGCGCGTCATCTTGATCAACGGCTGACAGCACTCTTGTCAATCTCGGCGGCTCTGCTTATCAGTCGCGATGTTGAAACCATTGTCAAACTGGTGGTGCAACATGCGACAAGTCTCTTCCCCGGAACTGCGGCTGCGTATCTCTACCTACTCGACGGCAGCAGTGAGAGTACTATTCAACTGAAAGCATCAATTCCAGATCACACCCCTTCTGCCCTGATAACGACACTGGCCGAAATGGCGATTAGGGCACCACGGGCAATGTTATTGAATGGGCCAGAATTAGAACGGCTTATCGATCAGCAACCGGCCTCAGACGGTTCCATCAATGGCGATTGTGCAACGCCACAAAGTATTTTACTGGCACCACTGCGGATCGAAAACCAGCGCATGGGAGCGCTGATTGTGTGCAGCGATCAGTTCTATCATTCATTTTTGCCACGCGATCTGCCATTTGCACAGGCGCTGGCCGATCTGACAATGATTGCGATTGACGAGATTCAGCAACGCCAGCGCGCTGCGGCACTACAACGCGACCTGGTACATACGCAATTGCTCCGGGCCGAGGCTGAAGCCCGTCTGAATGCGGCGCAGGCTCAATTGCTCCAAAGTGCCAAGCTGGCCGCCGTCGGTGAACTGGCTGCTTCGGTGGCACACGAGATCAATAATCCGCTTTATGCCGCCCGCAACAGTCTCTATCTGGTAGAGCAAGACCTGCCACCTGACGCACCGCAACGTACCTTTCTCACCATTGCCCAACAAGAGTTAGGTCGGATTGCCCGCATCATCACCCGCATGCGTGACTTTTACCGTCCTTCGCGCGGTGAATTGAGCAGCACTAACGTTAATGCCCTTCTGCGCGAGACCCTCGAACTGGTGACCACGCATCTTCGGCACAATCACGTGGCTGTCCACGCGCATCTGGCAAACGATCTACCTGCCATCACCGCTCACGCCGATCAGTTGCGGCAGGTCTTTCTCAACGTCATTCTCAATGCCTGTGATGCCATGCCGAATGGTGGCGAATTGACAGTCAAAAGCAGTCTGATCGCTGCACGACCGGAGGCGCCGGCAGCCCTGGCGATTGCGATCAGTGATACTGGTGTCGGGATTGCTCCAGAACACCTCCCCCACCTGTTCGAGCCGTTCTATACTACGAAACCGCATGGCACTGGACTGGGACTGGCAATCAGTGCCCATATTGTGACTCAACACGGCGGTCGAATTCTGGTCGATAGTCAGCCAGGGTCGGGAACCACGTTCACTATTTTACTGCCACTTGAAGTACCAAAGGTAGAGTGAGGAAGAATGGAAACACACCCAATGACTCACACGGTTTGATGTAACACCTGGGCAACCAGTGGTACCAGTTCACGCAATTCAATCGGCTTTGCCGCGTAGAGTTCAACACCCAACGCCTGCATACGGGCACGCAGACCGGGTGTATCGTAGGCCGTTAGAGCCAGGATTGGCAGATACGGTCGATAGGTGCGTACAGCCCGAATTAAAGCCGCCGCAGCACTGTACGGGCTGGGATCGACAATGAGCAGATCAACATTGCCGTGTGCACAGGTCAGCCAGGCTTCATTTGCATTTGTGGCAACCTGTACGACAACCTCATCGCCAAGCAATGTCTGTAAACCACGCTGTGTGACCAGCGCTGCGGTGGGGTCTTCATCGTAGATAAGAATGCGATATGCCGCCATGGTACCTGCTTCCAGATACGGATAGAGTTCGGTGGTAGCAGAAGGTTATGCTTTGCTATTCATCCTACGTGGTTGTGATGGTTCCGGCGAGACTTGAGACAACAACGTGTAGTGGTGAAGCGATAACAAACACACCACGGCTTTGTAGAGCACTACAACAGGGCGAGGGATGAGCAAATAGCACAATGGCTCTATACGGGCATTACTGTCAGACTCGATGAACGTCATGAGCACGCACTGCATCCCCGTGACCAGCAGAGTCAACAGCGTGCCATGCGCCGGATCGTGAGCATGGCAGCCGCACGCCAAACGCCGCGACACACGCATGACGAGCGGGCAAGGCAACCAACCCGGCGCGTGATGGCACCGACGATGTTCAGCAGCCCTCCTTGCTTCCATACCGGCAGCCTGGGAGCAAGATATACTGTCGTTGGTGATTGACAAGTGTTCACGCGCCTGTGCGGCCGTCTGGGATCACAACAGCACGGCTTTTATGAAAGAAGTTCTAACGCGCAACAGGTATCATCGTTTTTACCTCTCCCCCTTTGTACTCGAACCGGGATCGGGGAGAGGATAGGGACACGTACAGCGCAGGTATACTCTCGCCAGCAATGACCCGCACAGGATGACGATGGCGATTTGCCCGTCAAATAGAGCCGGCAGCGGACATAAACCGACATCCTCACATATATGCTATCATACCCTATATCGCGAAAGGAGATGCTCATGCCTGCGTTTCGCATTGACTGGCGCTGGATTGCGCTCTTCGCTATTATTATCATTCTGGCAAACACCCGCAGTCTGCCCTGGCCGATCACAGCCCTGGCGCTGGCATTTCCAGCCGGTTGGCTGCTGTATCAGGCTGCACAGACCTTTGGCATCTCATTGCCCGGCTTGCGCCAATCAAACACCAGGGTCACATACTGGCGTGGCCGTCGGATCGAGACTACCGGCCCTTCGCGCCGTAGGCCACTGTGGGATCGACACAACCTCGCTTCCGGTTTACTGTACGGCATCGCTGGACTGGCGTTAGCATTAGCCGCATTGGCCGTGGTTGCCCGCAATCTGGGTGTATAATCGGCCCGCTGAATAGTGTGCGAGGACTGCTGTGATCACATTACCGTTCGGCCTGTTTCGGCGACGACGCTTAACTACCGACCAACAGGACAGGCTGCTCAACGAACTCGATGCCCTGCTGCAACAGATCGATACCGCCCTTGATCAGTTTGGCGCCGATGTTGAAGCAAGCGACCGCAATGCCCTTGCCGGCAGCCGAACCAGTTTACGTGAGCTGTTTTTGATCGTGGTAGCCGGCGAATTTAACTCCGGCAAATCAACCTTTCTCAATGCCCTGCTCGGTGCCCAGGTGCTGCCTGAAGGGGTGACACCAACGACAGACGCTATCACACTGCTGAAATACGGGTCGGAGCCATTCGATGAGCTGGTCGAACCCGGTCTCCGCATTCATCACTATCCCGCCGAGATGCTGCGTCAGCTTACGGTGGTGGATACACCCGGCACCAATGCGGTCATCCGGCACCACGAACGTCTCACCCGCGACTTTATTCCACGGGCCGATCTGGTGATTTTCCTCACCTCGGCAGATCGCCCCTTTACCGAAAGCGAGCGCGCCTTTCTCGAATTGATTAAGGACTGGGGCAAAAAGATTGTCGTGGTGATCAACAAGATTGACATCTTGACGCAAGCCGAGCAAGAACAAGTTGCCCAGTTTGTTCGCGACCACGTCAATCGCGTGTTAGAACACTCGCCAGAGCTGTTCCTGGTTTCGGCCCGGCGTGCCCTGCAAGCCCGCCAGCAAACCGACGACTCGGTCGAGCAGTGGCAGGCCAGCGGGATGGCGGCCTTTGAGCACTTTGTGGTTGACACGCTTGACGAAGAGACCCGCCTGCGGCTCAAACTCCTCTCACCACTGGGTGTAGCCCGCCGGATCACCGGTAAATATCTCGCGGCCACCGAAGCGCGACTGGCTACGCTCAGCGACGACATTCAGGCGATTGACCAGATCGAGCGGCAGCTTGCCTTCTTCGGGGATGAGTTGAAACAGGACGCGGAATACCATCTGAACGAGATTGATCAGGTCTTGACGACCTTGCAAGCGCGTGGGGAACAATTCTGCGACGAGACCATTCGCCTGAGTCGGATTCGCGAATTGATCGACGGCAATCGCCTGCGTGCCGCCTTCGAGCAAGAGGTGATTGGTGATACGTACCAGCAGATTGACCAACGCATCCAGAAGCTGATCGACTGGCTGGTTGAAAAGAACCTGCGCCTGCAACAGAGCGTTGATGAGTTCATTCAACGGCGGGCACTAGCCCATCGCGATCACATGCTGGGTGAAGTGGGAGGAAGCTTCGCCTACAACCGCCAGGCCCTTCTGGAAAATATCAGTCAGGCTGCCCAGAACGCCATTGCCGGCTACAACCGCCAGACCGAAGCCCAACAACTGGCAGGTGAAGTCCAGTCATCGGTTGCGGCGACTGCCATCACCGGGCTGGGTGCGGTAGGTCTGGGCGCGACACTGGTTGCGGTGTTTCACACCGTGTTACTCGATTTTACCGGTATTCTGGCCGCTTTGACGGTGGCCGGCCTGGGACTGGCAATTCTTCCGGCCAAACGGCGACAGGCAAAAGAGAGCCTGCGCAAGAAGATCGACGAGGTACGCGCCCAACTGCGCACCGAACTACGTCAGCAGATCGAGCGGGAGAGCGAGCACACGCTCCGCCAGATTCGCGAGCGGAATGCACCGTTTGTCCGCTTTGTCCGTGCCCAGCAAGAGCATCTGGTCGGCTTGCAACGCACTTTTTCCGATTTGACCGTCGCTATCGAAAAGTTCAGCAAGCAGGTTGAATAGCAATGGTCAAGCGATAGCCAAGTCTTGTATCAAATCAAGTTACCATCTATGCTGTGCGCAGGCCACGGCGGCTGACTACCAGAATGCACAGCACGACGTTGCGCTCAATACCTTGCGGTGCAAGCGCATGAACGATGTGGGTAGCAGCCAGTTCCCATGGACGCGCCACTTTACGCCTCACGGTAGCAACGCGGGTTATCCACTTCCTCTGTGCTCGCCGTGTCTCGGTGGTGGCGAAGGGAGAAGACTGGGTTCTATAATAAACAAGATGTGATCGTATGCGCATTCTCATCCCTTCCGATGTCTTTCCACCCGATGGGCGCGGTGGTGCGGCCTGGAGCAGCTTTACGCTGGCCAGTGGGCTGCACCGTCGCGGGCATACGGTACAGGTGCTGGTGCCGTGCCGACAACCATGTCGTTCACCTGTGCTCTCACATCTGGACAGCATCCCGATCCAACGGGTACCCTACTACGCACCGGCAATACCCTTTGTGCAAAACTACTTTCGTCATGAACGGTTCTGGCCGCGGCTGGCCCAGGCAATGATCGCGACCGCCAACAGGCAAGGCGGGGTCGATCTGATCCATGCCCAACACACCCAGGCCGCTGCGGCTGCCATCCTTGCCCGCGAGAGGCTCAAGGTGCCGGTCGTGGTTACGGTGCGCGATCACTGGCCGTGGGACTACTTCGCGACCGGTCTCCACGGTAATCGGATTCCCCATCCCGGCGGTTCGTGGGCCGCGTTGGTGACCGATCTGCCCGCCCGCCTGGGTGCACTGCGCGGTGTCCTTGCGCTGCCCGCGATCCCGTATTTGTACGAACATCTCCGGCGCCGGGCCAGACTGCTGGCGAGTGCAGATGCAGTGATCGCACCGAGCCGGTACATTGCCTGTCGCCTCGCGAACCTGGTTGCGCCGGAACGGATTCATGTCATCCCCAACATGGTTGACATCGCTGCCAGTGACGCCATCGTAGCGACACCGCCGCGTACCACGTGGGAGGGAGACCTGATCCTCTTCGCCGGCAAATTAGAGGTCAATAAAGGGGCCGGGCTACTGCTCGATCTGATTACAGCCCTGGCTGAACATCAGCACACATTACCACCATTCACCCTCCTGATAGCCGGTGATGGTGCATTGCGCCCGGCTATTGCCACGGCGCTGACCCGCCATCGCCTACCCGGTCGCGTGCTCGATTGGGTTGACCACGATGAACTCTTGCGTTTGACCGCGCGCTGTGCCCTATTCCTGTTTCCTTCAAACTGGGGCGAACCGCTCTCACGAGCCTTGATCGAAGCTGCTGCGCTCGGCGCACCGATCATTGCGATGCCGACCGGTGGTACACCCGATATTATCGACCACGGCCAGACCGGCATTCTGTCTCCCACGGTACCGGCAATGGTCGACTGGATCGTGCGCTTACTCAACGACCCGGCTACACGTCAGCACTTGGGGGCAAGTGCACGGCGTGTAGCCAGGAGTCGCTTCGCTGCCGATTGCCTGTTACCGCGTTACGAAGCGCTCTACATGATGTTATGCCAGTCAAAGCAACCATAAACGAAGCCGGCCAACTGGTTACGGCAACACCCCAAACTCATTAAAGGTTCGTACCGCCGTTGCAAACAGATCCGGCAACAACATCGTGAGCGGTTCACCGATTCGCAGCATCCAACCGGCCAGCAACGAACTACGCACAAACCCACTCCAGGGTTCGACCGGAAACACCACCAGGACAATCAAGACTGCCGTTACCGCCAACAATCCCTGCACCAGACCCAGGAGCGCCCCCAGCAAGTGATCAAGCCAACCCAGAAAAACCAGACCCGCCAGCGCGTGCAACAACGACGCGATCAGGCTGGTCGTCGCACTGACCAGTAACAACACCGCAATAAAGCCCAACACCTGCGCCAGATTCGGATCGGTAATCAGCGAACCCAGCCACACCGCCACCTCGCTGCCGTACTGCCCGGCCAGCATAAAGCCCACGACCAGACCGACGACCGCCAACACCTGGCGAATAATCCCCCAATACAGGCCAAGGATGGTAAACAAACCAAGAATAACGAACAACACAAGATCTACTTCAGTCATACCCTTTCCTTCCTGAACAAATGATCAACACGACATAAAGTCCTTGACGAGCAAGAAACACCTTGCTATAATACCTTCACTTGAAAGATTCCTCGTATTGCTTCCCTGAGCACGCAAAGCTGTCCCATACGGCGTGCGCGCTCACTGGCACACGGTAACACCACCGTTTACTGGCCAGTCCGTACCCTGCACGTTGGCATCCCGGCTTTGGTTATGCATCACCAACATCGTGATGCCCGCTGCAACGCATCAAACACTCCGTCGGATCGTCGGCGGGGTCATCCCTCAGCAGGAGGTTGTATGAACATGACTCTATCCGGTTTTGAGCTGATGAAGATGATCGGTGAACAGCAAGATCGTCGCCGCTTCCAACAGCTCAACTGGCGCGGAACCTTTAGCGAGTATCTCGACATCGTCGTTCGCAATCCGCGAGTTGCTCGTAATGCCTTTCAACGGGTCTACGACATGATTATGTCGTATGGCACCGAAGAATTTATTGATGCCAAAAAACGACTGATCCGCTACAAGTTCTTCTCTGATGAGTCGTTTGATGGCGATGATGCGATCTTCGGCCTTGAAATCCCTCTGATGCGACTGGTCAACTTCTTTAAAGGTGCTGCCCGCGGTTATGGGACTGAGAAGCGGGTATTGCTGCTCCACGGGCCGGTTGGCTCCTCGAAATCAACGATTGTTCGCCGCCTCAAGCGCGGTCTCGAACACTACTCGCGAACCGAAGAAGGGGCACTCTACACCTACGACTGGTACCCCGGCGTGATCGAGAATCATGATACCTTCGATTGGCGTCAGGTGCCTGAAGCGGAATGGGAAAAGTGCCCGATGCACGAGGAGCCACTGCATCTCATTCCCCGCGAGTTGCGGACGACGTTTATCGAGCGTCTCAACGAGACTCTCGAACCCGACCATCAGATTCGCATCGAAGGCGATCTCTGCCCGGTCTGTCGCTTCCACTTCCGCGAGCTGATGCAGCGGTACGACGGTGACTGGCTGAAGGTGATGAACCACGTGCGCGTGCGCCGCCTGGTCTTCAGCGAGCAGGATCGGATTGGCATCGGTACCTTCCAGCCGAAAGACGAGAAGAACCAGGATAGCACGGAACTGACCGGCGATATTAACTATCGCAAGATTGCGATCTACGGCTCCGACTCCGATCCACGCGCCTTCAACTTCGACGGCGAATTCAACATTGCCAACCGCGGCATTATTGAGTTCGTCGAAATGCTCAAGCTCGATGTGGCCTTCCTCTACGACCTGCTCGGTGCGTCGCAAGAGCATCGGATCAAGTCGAAGAAATTTGCCCAAACCGACATCGACGAGGTGATTATCGGGCATACCAACGAGCCTGAGTATCGGCGGCTGGAGAACAACGAATTCATGGAGGCGCTCAAAGACCGTACCGTTCGCATCGATATTCCCTACGTCACCCGTCTCCGCGACGAGGTACGTATCTACGAGCGCGATTTCAACAAGAAGAAGGTGCGAGTCCATATTGCGCCCCATACCCTCGAAATGGCGGCGATGTGGGCCGTATTGACCCGGCTCGAAGAACCGAAGAAGCCGAATCTCACCCTCTTGCAGAAGCTCAAGCTCTACAACGGCAAGACGCTGCCCGGCTTCACCGAAGACAACATCAAGGAGCTGCGCAAAGAGGCGGTGCGCGAGGGCATGGAAGGCATCTCGCCGCGCTACATTCAGGATAAGATCTCGAATGCTCTGGTGAGTAATCAGGAAGAGGGCTATATCAACCCCTTTATGGTGCTCAACGAGCTAGAGAGTGGCCTCAAGAATCACGCGCTGATTACCGATGAAGAGCAGCGCAAGCGCTACCGCGACCTGCTGGCAATTGTTCGTGAGGAGTATACGGAGATCGTGAAGAACGAAGTGCAGCGAGCCATCTCAGCCGACGAAGAGGCGATTAAGCGCCTGTGCGCCAACTACATCGATAACATCAAGGCTTACACCCAGCGCGAGAAGGTGCGTAACCGCTACACCGGCCAGTACGAAGAACCTGATGAGCGCCTGATGCGCAGCATCGAGGAGAAGATCGATATTCCTGAGTCGCGCAAAGATGACTTCCGGCGCGAGATTATGAACTATATCGGTGCGCTGGCTATCGAAGGGAAGACCTTCGATTACCGCACCAACGAGCGTCTGCACAAGGCGCTTGAGCTGAAGCTGTTTGAAGACCAGAAAGACAGCATCAAGCTCACCTCACTCGTCTCGCGCGTGATCGACCGCGACACGCAAGAGAAGATCGACGTGGTGAAAGCCCGCCTGATCCGCGACTTCGGGTACAACGAGCAATCGGCCACCGATGTGCTCAATTATGTGGCCTCAATCTTTGCCCGTGGGGATACCCGCCGTTAGGCGTCGGTGATACCACGTTCGCTATGCAACCAATAACCGGCACGGAAGAGGGCGGTCAAGCGCCCTCTTCCGATACCAGGATGGGGGGCTACAATGTCGATGTCAATGAAACGCGCAGAACGCGATCTCAGTCGCTTCCGTGAGATTGTGCGTGGTCGGATTAAAAAAGACCTGCGCAAATATATGTCTCAGGGTGAGTTGATCGGTCGGCAGGGGAAACGCTTTGTCAGTATCCCTATGCCGCAGATTGATATTCCGCAGTTCCGCTACGGGGCCAAGCAGGCCGGTGGCGTTGGTCAGGGTGAAGGAAATGTCGGTGATCCAATCGCCCAGGGTGATGGTCAGCCCGGTGCAGGCCAGGCCGGTGCCGAACCCGGCCAGCATATCCTGGAGGTTGATGTCTCGATTGAAGAGCTGGCTCAGATTCTGGGTGAAGAGTTACAACTGCCCAATATTCAGCCCAAAGGCAAGAAGAACCTGATCAGCGAGAAGGATAAGTACAGCGGTATCCGCCGTACCGGGCCTAATTCGCTGCGCCACTTCAAGCGCACCTATCGCGAGGCACTCCGTCGCCAGATCGCCTCTGGCGAGTACGATATTCACAATCCGGTGGTGGTGCCTATTCCCGACGATATGCGTTACCGCTCGTGGAAAGAGACCCTGATGCCCGAAAGTAACGCCGTCATTATTTATATGATGGACGTTTCAGGGTCGATGGGTACCGAACAAAAAGAGCTGGTACGCATGACCGCCTTCTGGATCGAGACCTGGCTGCGTTCACAGTATAAATCCATCGAAATTCGCTATATCGTCCACGATGCAGCCGCCAAAGAGGTTGATCAGCAGACCTTCTACCACATTCGTGAAGGTGGCGGGACCAAAATCTCGTCGGCCTACAAGCTCTGTAATCGCCTGATCGACGAGCGTTATCCGGCGACTGAGTGGAACATCTACCCGTTCCACTTCTCTGATGGCGACAACTGGGGCGGTGGTGATACCCGCGAATGTGTTGAACTGCTCAAGCGCGAGCTACTGCCGAAAGTTAATCTCTTCTGCTACGGCCAGGTGCGTTCGTTGTACGGATCAGGGCGCTTCGCCCACGATCTGGAAGAGTACCTCCGTGGTGATGATCGAGTAGTGATTGCCGAAATTGCCGACCGTGACGATATCTATGATGCAATTCGCGCCTTCCTCGGCAAAGGGCGCTGATTGCGTTACCCCTATGGTGTGTGTATGAAGAGTACCCGCCTTCCCGCTCATCTCGAACAGGCGCGTCAGGAGATCGAGCAAATTGCCCGTGAATACGGCCTCGATTTCTTTCCCATTATTTACGAAGTGCTCGATTACCGAACGCTCTATGAGACGGCGGCGTTCGGCGGATTTCCGACGCGCTATCCACACTGGCGCTTCGGCATGGAGTACGATCAGTTGCTGAAAGGGCATGTCTGGGCCGGGAGCACCATTTACGAGATGGTGATTAACAACAACCCGGCGTATGCCTATCTGCTCGAAGGAAATGAAGACGTCACCCAAAAGATGGTGATGGCGCACGTTACCGGGCACGTTGATTTCTTCAAGAATAATATGTGGTTTGCCCATACCAATCGCAAGATGCTCGATACAATGGCAAACCACGCCGCCCGGATTCAGCGGATTATTGACCGCATTGGTTATGATCCGGTAGAAGAATTCATCGACACCTGTCTGTCGTTAGAGAACCTGATCGACTACCATGCCCCCTACATCCGTCGCCCGGAAGCCGTCACCCCGCGCCCTATCGTGAACGAGGAAGAACCGCCGGTGGTGGAGGGCTTGCCGGTCGAGCGCGAGTACATGCGAGATTATATCAACCCGCCTGAATTCCTCGAAGCCCAGCGCCGTAAGCTTGAAGAGGAGCGCGCCCGCCAGCGGCGGTTTCCTGAAAACCCGCAGCGCGATGTGTTGCTCTTCCTGATGAATTTTGCCCCGCTGGAAAGCTGGCAGCATACCGTGCTCGAAATTATTCGCGATGAAGCCTACTACTTCGCGCCGCAAGGGATGACCAAAATCCTCAACGAAGGTTGGGCATGTCTGCACGGCGACAGCCTGATCGTGACCGATCACGGGCTGGTGCCGATGCGCGAGGTCGTGAATCATCGTCAGCGCCTCCAGGTGAGCGATGGCGAACGCCAGCAAACGGTGTACGACTGGAACCGCTTTGCCGATTACCCGACGGTGACCATGCGTACCCGCGCCGGTTTTACCCTGACCGGTTCACACAACCATCGGATTATGCTGGCCGATGGTACCTGGCGCCGGCTCGACGAGCTGCAGATCGGTGACCGGGTGCGCATTGCCGGCGGTACCGAACTGTGGGCAACCGAACCGGCACTACTCCGCTGCCGCCGGCCATTACCACGGGTTCTGGTAACGGCTGGAGCACCTGCTGCCACCACGTCGTCGCCACACCGTCGTGGGTACCGCAGGGCAGCGGCTGTGGTCGTCGATGAAAAGCTGGCAGCGGCAATCGGTCGGCGCTGCGTCACGCACGCCGATCAGCAGGCATTAGACGCCATTCGACGCTCGCCACGTCCGCAAGTCGTTGCGTTCCTCCGCGCCTTCTGCCAGGGTGCCGGACAGTCCGTAGCGAGTGGTCTCACGCTCACCTGCGCGGATGCTGATCTGGCAACTACGGTGCAGTTGCTGCTGACCAATCTGGGTGTGCTGGCCCACCGCACCGACACCACAGTACGCATTGACAATGGTGATGATCTGGAACGCGCCTATACGACCCTGGCGACACCTACAGGTTGGACAGATGAGGTCGTCGCGCTTGAACACGGCACTGCCGATGTCTACGACATCTCGGTGACGGCAACGCATCGCTATGCTGCGCAGGGCTTTATCAACCACAATAGCTACTGGCACAGCACCATCATGACCCAGCGGGTTGCCTCGGCAGCCGAGATTGTCTCCTTCGCCGACCTGCATTCAGGCGTCGTTGCCACCGGCGGCGGTCGCCTGAACCCTTACAAGCTGGGGCTGGAACTTCTGCGCGATATTGAGGATCGCTGGAACAAGGGCAAATTCGGCAAGGAGTACGAAGAGTGCGACGACATTGCGCTCAAGCGATCCTGGGACAAACAACTCGGTCTGGGCCGCCAAAAGATCTTTGAAGTGCGCCGTCTCTACAATGACGTCACCTTCATCGATGAATTCCTCACCCCGGAATTCGTGATGGAGCAGAAGCTCTTTACCTTCCGCTACAACCGCGATACCGATCTCTACGAAATTGCCTCGCGTGAATTTAAGGAGATCAAAGAGAAGCTGCTCTTCCGGCTCACCAATTTTGGCCAGCCAGTGATCTTTGTCGAAGACGGCAACTACGGCAATCGCGGCGAACTCTATCTGCGTCATCGTCATGAAGGCGTTGATCTCAAGATGGATTATGCCCGCGAGACGATGCGCAACCTGTACAAGATTTGGACGCGCCCCGTCCATCTGGAGACGGTGATTGAAGACAAGCGCCGCCTGCTGTCGTTCGATGGTCGTGATTTTAGCGAACGCCGACTGGATTAGGCGAATCGTTCATTCCTCAGCACAGCCGCCAGGGCGACTATTTGGTCGCCCTGGCGACTATGTTGCGAACCAGGCACTATCATCCGTGAGTTCTGTAAGCTCTTGTAGTCCGACAGGGCAGCGAAGGTTGCCAGGTGCGCCCCTGTGGAGTGCGGCTGCCGTCCTGAGCGCTCCGACCGGGTGGTGACGCCAGCCAAAACGGGTTCGGCAGAGACGAATATGGTATGCGGCGGCGATCTGTCACCCAACCACACCCTGCGTCACCTTGAGAAATACTTCTTCTAAATTGCTGGTCTGCGCCGTAAAGTGAACAACTTCGACGCCGTGATTGATCAGATGGGCCAGTAACGCACTCACCGCATGATTATCGCCGTCAACATCAATTTCGAGCCGTGGCGGTTCGTCGTCGGTGATGGTGCGCACGGCCAGAACGTGGTCGGCGGTCGCCGCCGCTGCCGCAGCCTGCTCAAGATCACTGATGACGTGTACCTCAAACGTGCGGTGCGGTTGCAGCGAACGCATAATCGTGGTGACATCGCCTGATGCCAGCAGTTTGCCCCGCTCGATGATGCCAATGTGGGTACACATCTCGGCCAGTTCGGTCAGAATGTGTGAGCTGATCATGATCGTCTTGCCCAACCGGCGCAGCTCTTTGAGCAGCTCGCGCAGCTCGACGCGCGCCCGCGGATCGAGGCCGCTGGCCGGTTCATCCAGGATCAACAACTGCGGATCGTGGATCAGGGTACGGGCCAGACTGAGCCGCTGTTTCATGCCGCGAGAGAGTGACATCACATCACTATCGCGTTTGTGGGCCAGATCGACCAGGGTCAGCAAATCCTCGATCAATCCAAGCTGACGGGCGGGTGGCACGTGATACGCATCGGCGAAGAACTTAAGGTATTCGGCAGCCGTCATGTTGTTGTAGAAACCAAACGAATCGGGCATAAATCCCACCGCCCGCCGCACCTCGGTTCGTTGATGGGTGACCGAGAACCCGGCGACCCATGCCTCGCCACCCGATGGTGTCAGCAGGGTCGTCAGGATGCGCATCGTCGTTGTCTTACCGGCACCATTCGGGCCAATAAAGCCATAGACCGCACCGGCGGGAATGTGCAGATTGAGATGATCGAGGGCGAGCATGGCGCCGTAGTAGCGGGTGAGATTTTTGGTTTCAACGATAGCTGTCATAGGGAATACACCAGATACGTAAGCGATCAGCGCAGCCTGATAATGTAGAGTGTTTCACCGCGCGTCACAGATGTGCCATCGATCTGGACAACAGGTGTCACCTCTGTGCTCCAGCCCAGAACATACACACCGTCGCCGGGTATGGCAGGTAGATTGACAGCCTCGGGAAACATCATCACGTTACTGAGCTGATACCAGAATATATTATCAAGAACACTCTGCCGATTGAACAGGGTTGTCTCTTCAACAGGCATGACTTCGCGTAAGAAGTTATCCTGACCGTCAGCCAGATTAACTTCTACCTCAGTCCCCGGCGTCAGCGTGCCGAGCCACTGCATTTCATTTTGCCAGACAACCACTGCATCACGTAGCTCAATGGGACCGGTATTGATCAATGTCCCCTGCCAGCGCGTCTGATCCCAGGTCAGATTATGCGTCAGTTGAACAGCATTGGTCGTACTCTGTTCCACAATCAGGGTACGCAGTGCCGCCGCATCAATCACCAGGTCAGCAATGGTCACATTTGTGCCACCGTATTCGGGGTTCATATCCGTGCCACGCATCGTACCATCGGCCAACTGCGATATGTGAGCATCACCGGGAAAGGTCAGGTCGTAGCTTTGACGTTGTGGGGAGAGTACACCAAGCAGGTTAGTGGTCGTTGCCAGTGGACTATTGGCAGCGCCTTGCACAATCGCCAACTGGATGACCTGCACTTGTGAACCACGCACCACATAACTCGCCACAAATGCCCCGCCGAGAAAGATGACAATCAGGAGCGGGGTGGTGATCCAGGCCAGTTCAAGCCGCCGCAAACCACGCAGAACGAGGTAGTGGATCGGGCCAATGATGACAATGTAGGAGCCGATCAGTAGCAGCAAGGTTGCTGTTGAAGGGAAGGCATATAAGGATTGCGCCAGACTACTCTGGATAAGATCATTAAAACTAGTACGCAGGCTACCGGCGAGATTGATACGGGGCTGAAGATCGAACACATCCCGCCAGAATTTCGCTTCAGCAGGTGATGCCCGCAAGGTAGCCAGATCAAACGCGGCAAAGATGACCTTCCCTGATCCCACATCAATCCGACTGATCAGGCCATCGGTCGTGATAGCCTGCGCTTCAGGTCGCACAGTGACGGCGTTAGCGGTCAGCGACGGGACAAAATTGCGCAATCCGTTCAAGCCGCTGATCCGCTCTAATTCGTCGATAGGCACATCACGGCGAAGCGGGCCAACGGTTACCGGCAGTATATCGCTAAAGGTTCGGATGGCAGCTTCGCCAACCACTCCACCGCCAACCAGCAGGGTTCCGCCCTGGTGTACCCAGGTGATCAAGGCATCCCGTTGTTCTGGTTGTAATTCGGCCGTCAGTTCACGCACTGCGATAACGTCAAACGCCATCAGCAGGATCGGATCGTCTGGAAGAAAGGTCGGATCCAACGGCACAACCTGCGTGTCGGCAACAGTTAAGCTACTGAACACCGACGGGTCACTGCTCAGTAGACCGAGTGTCGGTAGATTATCGCTGAGCTGCTTTAGCGGGATCCGCTCGCGCCATAGTTCAACACCATCGGCAGTCGCTACGAGCGCAGCCTGACCACCGGCAGGTTGCACTATCGGCAAGACAATCCGTTTGCGAGCACCACCGGGCAAATCAACCCGATACCGTTGCCGAAATGACTGCATATTGGTGGCACGCCATTCAAGCACGACCTCACGGTCAGGGCCATCATTTGCCAGCGTGATTTCCACCGGAAACCAGAACGACGGGTGATAGGTTCCTTCTCCATCGAGACCTGCCCGTACCGTGATGGTTATCGGCGATGGTGATTGCGCGGCAACGATTGAGGGTGTCAGAATAAGGGCAAGCAGGCAACAGAGAAGGGCGTAGCGCCTCATTGCGATTTTTGCTCCTCAGTAGTCTCGGTTGATTGTTCACTCAGGCGGAGGGTAGTACCGTTGGCCGGCAACAATTCGTTATGCCGTTGTTGGGCGAGATGATAATGCCGGAGCAGCTCCAGCATGTCATTGAGGGAACGCTCTTTATCAGCACGTTTGAACATCACATAATAATCGTTGATCTTCGTTACTACATCACGCGGATTGGGCACATGTGTGAAGGTAAACTTCCCACCGCTACCGGCCGTCTCAACCACAACGTCACCGTACCCCAGCAGATTACTGATAAAGGTGGTCTCAAACGAGACGTTCGTGACTGCGCCGAGACTGGCAGCCCGCCGATCTTCCGGGCCAAACGGTTTCTTCTCGACATCAATCACGTTGGTCGGGGTCAGAATGTACATATCGTTACGATAGTCTTCAACTTCCCATACCGACCAGGCCAGAAACGCGATCAGGATCGCGATGATCAACACTGTGAGCCAGAGTGAAGACAATAAGCCCAGACTACCCACTAATACCACAATGATCCAGCCTGTGAAGAGCATCGCCAGTGGAGGGAAGAGACCCTGAAGCAAGAAGAGCCAGTGTTTACGCCAGATGATGGTCTCTTTTTCCGGTTGCACTTCAGGGTTTGGCGGTAATAGCCAGCCCAACCATCGCCAGCGGGGCGCAGTCATCGGTAGAGAACGTTTGGTGCGCGGTGGTGGTTCGTTATAGACACGGGATTCCACCAGCGAGGCCAGGTCTTGCTCGCCACGTTTACGCCGGTTTTCGTTGACCTGGGCCATGATTCGCCGCTGCATCTCTTTTGCATCACGAGCACTGTGAAAGACGATATTCCCACCAATACGCGCCGATTTGACCTCGATGGTTCCGTATTTCAGCCAGTGCTGGAGATAGGTCTTGGTTGCTGCGGCAACATCTTGAATTTCCTCGATGAAGATCTGTTGTTGCACCCGCTGTTCGAGCAGGCGCGGAATGAAGACCTGATCGTTATCGTAGACCACCCGACGATTGGTGAGGATCAACTCATCGTTCAACCAGTCATAGACCACAAAGAAGATCGAGAACAGGCTGATGGTTGCCAGGCCGATGAAGAGCAGGTTAAGCGGATCAAACGCCTGACCGAAAAAACGACCGGGGTCGATGTAGAAGATGCGACCACCATTGTAACGAAACCAGATCAGGGCAAGTACGGCTGCATTCGCCGTAAACAACACTCGCTTGGGATTGGGGTCTTTGCCGCCGCGTACCCACAGCGCCACCCAGAAGAGCAGCAATACTGCTTCGATTAAAACCAGCACGATGTTGAAGAGATCAAAACCGATTGGCTCACCGGTGTTGAATACCAGAAAGCCACCCCCGACAGCCCGGTACAAGGCGATCCCACCAAAGAAACAGATACCAAGGAACGGCACAATCAGACGCGCCAGGAGAACGATCCAGTGCCGGCCGATAACATAGAGGATCTCCTCGTTTGGTGCCAGATCGAGCGCACTATCGGCATCTTCGTACAGTAAGCGATCAATGATGTTTCCGGCCATAAGACTTCTCTCCTGAACCTGCTGTACCGATCAGATGCTCAGGGGGTGGACTTGCACCGATTAATCTCTTGCGCGAGTGGCTGGTCACCATTGGCAAACTGCTGTAGTACCCATGCCACCTCTTCAGCCGGCGTCAGACCATCGTTCACCAGGATAATCGCATCGTCCGCCGGTTGGGCAACGTGAGCGTCCAGCGC
>FWWM01005236.1_pt1 | contig 24420 bp, 13 predicted proteins | sample 2228351 | NCBI WGS metagenome assembly FWWM01 (sample SAMEA103939774, study PRJEB20133) | metagenome
GTACTGCCCCTGGGCCTCGACCTGGCCCGCCTGGATGCTCACCGGCCGACCGAACCGCGCGCCGACCGGCCGATCCTTCTGTGGAACCATCGCTGGGAATATGACAAAGACCCGCAGACCTTCTTCCAGGCCCTCTATACCCTGGCCGACGAGGGGCTGGGGTTTGGCCTCATCCTGCTGGGCGAAAACCTGCGCAACCGCCCCGACGAATTCCTGGAAGCACGCCAGCGCCTGTCTGACCGCATCGTCCATTTCGGCTACGTCGAGGATGTTGCCGACTATGCCCGGCTGCTGTGGCAGGCCGACGTGGTGGTCAGCACGGCCCGGCACGAGTTTTTCGGCGCGGCGATCGTCGAAGCCTGCTACTGCGGCTGTTTCCCCATCCTGCCTCACCGCCTGTCCTATCCCGAGCTGCTGCCGCCGGCGTATCATCCCCTGTGCCTGTACACCGGCTTCGAGGGCCTGCTGGACCGCCTGCGCTACGCCATCACCCACGGCGAAGAGATCCGCCACCTCTCTGTACGAGCACACATGGCCCGCTTCGATTGGCAACAGATGGCCCCTAGCTACGACGACCTGCTTGAGAGGGTAGTCACCACTTGCCTTGACTTTCCGGCCCGTCCATGATACACTCTGCTCACTGGCGGGAGAATCCTGTGTTGAGGCATCCGGCTGCGACGCCGGCAAAAATTTAAGGAGGAAACGTATGGACAAAAAAGGTTTTCCATTCACCGTCTGGTTGGCGGTTATCGTGCTGCTGACGGCTGCACCGTTGGCCGTCGCCGCACCTCCGCCCACCTCATCTCCCTCTGGCCTGGCTCCCTTCGACCCCTACATCCTGACCGTCATCGAGGCAGAAGGTCAGGCCGACTTTTATGTCGTCCTCAAGGTCCAGGCCGACCTATCGGCCGCCAGCTCGCTGCCAACCAAAGAGGCCAAAGGGCAATATGTCTTTAACGCCCTGACCGAGGTGGCAGCCAAGACGCAGGGCCCCATCCTGCAAGCCCTGAAAGCGGAGAGAGCCACCTTCAAACCGATGTGGATCCGCAATATGGTCAAGGTGCGCGGCGACAAGGCCCTGTTGCTCAAGATGGCTGCCCGCCCCGACGTAGCAGAGATCATCTATGAGTACCAGCCGATCCTGGACGTCGAGCCCCAATCCTCCACCAACGCCACCCCCAACGCCATCGAATGGAACATCACCCGTGTCCACGCCCCCGACGTGTGGAGCCTGGGCATCACCGGCACGGGTGCGGTGGTGGGTGACCTGGACACCGGTGTACAGTGGGACCACCCCGCCCTGATCAACTCCTACCGGGGCAACCTGGGCAGCGGCGTCTACGACCACAACTACAACTGGTACGATGGGGGCTATACGACCGTGCCCACCGACTATGGCAGCCACGGGACGCACACCATGGGCACCATTGTCGGCGATGACGGCGGAAACAACCAGATCGGCATGGCTCCCGGCGCCAAGTGGATCGCCTGCCCTGGCATCGGCAGCCCCTACGTCGGCCCCTTCGAGTGTTTCCAGTGGTTCCTGGCCCCCACCGACCTGAACGGCCAGAACCCGCAGCCGGCGTTGGCCCCGCATGTTATTAACAACTCCTGGAGCAGCGCCGGCACCGACTACCATCCCATCATCCAGACCCTGACCGCCGCCGGCATCTTTTACGCCAAGTCGGCGGGCAACACCGGCCCCAATTGTGGCACGATCACCAACCCGGGCCAGTGGCCGGAGGTGACCGCCGCCGCTGCCTTTGCCCAGGGCGACACCATTGCCAGTTTTTCCAGCCGTGGCCCGGTAACAATCGGCCATGACCTGTTTGTCAAGCCGGACATCGCCGCGCCGGGCGTCAACGTCCGCTCCAGCATGCCGGGCAGCACCTATGGTTTCATGCAGGGCACGAGCATGGCCTGCCCCCATGTGACCGGCGCGGTGGCCTTGCTTATCTCGGCCCGCCCCGACCTGGCCGGCCGGGTGGATATTCTGCAGATGCTGCTCAAGCAGACGGCCGAGCCCAAAACAAGTAACCAGTGTCCGCCCTACGTGGACCACCCGAACGATGTATGGGGCTGGGGTATCCTGAACATCTATGACGCCGTGTTAGCGGCCCAGGCCCTTGGCCTGGGCGGCATCGAGGGCCAGGTGATAGACGGCAGCACCTTTATTCCTATCGCCGGCGCGGCCATTGCTTTTGAAGACACAACCACCGGCTGGGTGCTGAACGATGTCAGCGATGCCGGCGGTGAATACAGCCGCATCCTGCCGGCAGCTACCTACGACATCAGTGCCTTCAAGTATGGCTACCTGCCCGGCACGGTCAGCGGCGTGGTCGTCCAGGATGGCCTGACCACCACCCAGAACATCGTCCTGAACGTGGCGCCCATCTGGACCGTGAGCGGCTTTGTCACCGAAACCCAGACCGGCGACCCGTTGGCGGCTCACGTCCGCTTTGAGGAGACACCCGTCAGCGCCGACACCGACCCGGCCAGCGGCGCCTACTCGGCTGACGTGGCCCAGGGCACCTGGTGGATGGAGGTCACCAGCCCTGGCCATGCCAAAGAGTATCGTCAGGTGACGGTTGACCAGAACTTGACCGAGAACTTTGACCTGCTGGCCATTGAGAACTATTACATGCGGACGGCCGAGGACTGCAACGCCCCCACCTTCACCTGGCTGGATGCCACGGGCGGCACACCGCGCCTCCTGGGCGATGATGCCTACGCCTTCGTTGCCCTGCCGACAGGTCGGTCGTTCACTTTCTACGGCCAGACCTACACCAGCCTGTATGTCGGATCGAACGGCATCGTCACCTTTGGCACCCCCGACAGCAAGTGGAGCGGCCCCATCCCCGACCCGGCCACGCCCAACAACGGCATCTATGCCTTCAGCACCGACCTGAACCCCGCCAACGGCACACAGGGCAACATCTTTACCCACTATGTGAACAACCGCTACTTTGTCATCGAGTACTACCAGGTCCAGCACTATCCCAACGGCAACCCCGAGACCTTTGAGATCATCCTCGACCTGGACACGGGCAAGGTCTCTATCCTGTTCCAGACCGTCAGCGATCCCACCGACGTGGTAGTTGGGGTGGAGAACGCCGACGGCACCGAGGCCACACAGTATGCCTATGGCGATCCGACACTCATTGCCGATGACGTGGCTGTGGACTTTTACCCCAACTTTGGCACGCCGCCACCCGGCGGTGGGGCAGGGGAGCTATTCGGCACCGTCACCGACGCCGGCAGCGGCGAACCCATTGCCGGGGCGACGGTCAGCGCCGTGGCCTTTACCGGCGGCGATACCTTCACCTTCACCACCGATGCCACCGGTTTTTACTCCGGCACCCTGTGTGCCGACTGGTACTCGATGACGGCGAGCGCCCTCGGCTACTATCCCAGCGCCGAAGTGCAGACCCCGGTCTACAGCGGCACCACGACAGCGCAGGACTTTGCCCTGGTGGTCGTCCCCTGCGTCCCGGTGCACGATGCCGACTTTGACTGGTGGCCCACGTCGCCCGTCGTCGGCGAATCTGTGGTCTTCACCGGCACTGTCAGCGGCACCCCGCCCATCTCTTTCACCTGGGACTTGGGCGATGACAGCCTGGGCACCGGGCCCACACCTGTTCACACCTATACCCTGCCCGATGACTATACGGTCGTCATGACCGCCACCAACTGCGGAGGCTCCGCTGTCGCCACCCACACCCTGACCGTCAGCTCGCTCTGCGTCCCGGTGCACGATGTCGGCTTTAGCTGGACGCCGATCACCCCCACCGTCGGCGAGCCCGTGGCCTTCACCGGCACTGCCAGCGGCACCCTGCCCATCTCTTTCACCTGGGAGTTCGGCGACGGAGGTGAGGGCACGGGGCTGACGCCCAGCCATACCTATACTATCGCCGCGACCTATGTCGTCACTCTGACAGCCTACAACTGCGAGGGCAACACGGCTACGGTGACCGACACGTTGACCGTAGAGCCGCGGCGATGGAGGATCTATCTGCCCATCGTCGTCAAGGACACGCCCTAACGCTCAGGTGCCTGGCACTCAAAGTGCCAGGCACCTGTTATAAGGAGTGCTGAACATGAGTCGTCTACCTTTTCGTCGGCTTGTCTGGCCGGTGGCCGCGTTGCTGTTGCTGCTGCTGATCGCCACCGTCCCCGCTGCCCTGAGCGCAGCACCTTCGGGGCTTGCCCCCGGCGCACTCGATGAGCCGCAGGCCGCGCCCGGCCAGACCGATTTTCTGGTCTTTCTCAAGCCGCAAGCTGACCTGAGCGCGGCTCCTTCCATAGAAAGCCGCACGGCGCGGATTCAGTACGTCTACCAGACCCTGCGCGCCGTCGCCGAGCAGAGCCAGGCCAACCTCCGCGCCGACCTGGACGCCTGGGGAATACCCTACCACTCCTTCTTTATCGTCAATGCCTTGCGCGTGACCGGCGACGAGGCCCTGGCCCTCAAGCTGGCCGCCCGGCCTGAAGTGGCCCGTGTGGTCGCCGACCCCGCCTTCGACGGCCTGGACGACCCACCGCCCGGCCCGCCTGCTCCCCCGGCGGTAAACGGTGTGGAGTGGAACATCGCCCGCCTGCACGCCCCTGAGGTGTGGGCGCTGGGCTACACCGGCCAGAACATCGTCGTCGGCAGTTGCGATACCGGTGTGGACTATACCCATCCCGCCCTGGTGGGGCAGTACCGAGGCAACCTGGGGGGCGGTTCCTTCGACCATGACTATAACTGGCATGATACCTTTGGCGAGTACCCGGCACCCACCGACCCCAACGGCCACGGCACCCACACCACCGGCACCATGGTCGGTGATGATGGTGCCGGCAACCAGATCGGCATGGCCCCCGGCGCGCAGTGGATCGCCTGCAAGGCCGATTCCTCCGGCGGCGTGTGGAAGGCATCCAAGTATATCGAGTGCTGGGAGTGGTTCCTGGCCCCCACCCGCGTGGACGGCACCGACCCCGATCCCAGCAAGGCCCCGCACGTCATCAACAACTCCTGGTCGTGCCCTGGCAGCGAGGGCTGCGACCCCGACACGCTGCGCGACGCGGCCAAGGCCCTCTATGCGGCAGGCATCGCCATCGCCAAGTCGGGCGGCAACAGCGGCGCCTCGTGCGGCACCATCACCAACCCCGGCCAGTACCCGGAGCTGCTGGCCACCGCCGCTTTTGCCCAGGGCGATACCATCGCCAGCTTTTCCAGCCGTGGCCCGGTGACCCTCGAGGGCGAAACACGCATCAAGCCGGACATCGCCGCACCGGGTGTCAGCATCCGCTCCTCTGTGCCAGGCGGAGGCTATAGCTCCATGCAGGGCACCTCCATGGCCTCGCCCCACACCGCCGGGCTGATCGCCCTGCTCTGGTCGGCCCAGCCGGCCCTGGTCGGCGACCTGGACACCACCTTCCAGATCGTCCAAGCCAGCGCCGAACCCAAGATTGACCTGCAATGCCCGCCCAACGCCCCCGGTGGACGGCCCAACAACGTCTGGGGGTGGGGGATCATCAACGCTCTCCAGGCCGTGCAGGCTGCCAACAATACCGGCCTGGGCACGCTGAGCGGTACCGTGACCGACAGCAGCACGGGCACCCCACTCCTCGGCGTGGACCTGGCGATCGTCCAGGCCGACAATCATCTGGCCCGCCGCTCCAGCACCGACGCCGCCGGCAACTATGCCGAAACGCTCCTGGCCGCCACCTACAACGTCACGGCCACGCTGTATGGCTATCGGCCAGAGGGGATAACCGGTGTGGTTGTGGCCAAAGACACGGTCACCGACCTCGACCTGGCGTTGGACCCGGCCCCGGTGTGGACTCTAGCGGGTACTGTTACCGAACAGGGCAGCGGTGCGCCGTTGCGGGCCACCCTCAGCCTGTTGAATACGCCGGTCTCGACCGCCACCAACCCGGCCACCGGTGATTATGCCATGCCCGTGGCCGAAGGCAGCTACATCCTGCGCGCCAGCAGCCCCGGCTATGCGCCCCAGGAATGGCCTATTGTCGTCCAGGGCAACCTGACCGAGACCTTGCAACTTCAGCCAGAGGTTGCCTACTATGTGCGCGACAACCTGCGCCCCTGCGGACCGGAATTTAGCTGGATTGACATCACCTCCAGCGGCACGCCCTACAACCTGGGCGATGATGCTAACCAGTATGTCTCCCTGGGCGGCAGGCAGTTCACCTTCTATGGCACGAGCTACAATGCGCTCTATATCGGTTCCAACGGGTTCGTCACCTTTGGCAGCGGGTCAAACTATCCCGGCGGCAATACCATCCCCTCTACCTTCCTGCCCAACAACGCCCTTTATGCCTTCTGGGACGACCTGAACCCGGCCAACGGCAACCAGGGCAAGGTTTATACCCAACTGGTGGACGGCCATCTGTTTGTCATCGAGTTCCACCAGGTGCAGCACTGGCCCAGCGGCAACCCAGAGACGTTCGAGATCGTCCTGGACCTGGACACGGGGGGCATCCTCTTCCAATACCTGGAAGTGAACGACAGCAGTTGGACCAGCGTGGGCATTGAAAACAGCAACGGCACGCGCGGCCTGGGCTATAGCTTCCACAATCCGGCCATCCCCACCGACACCCTGGCCGTGGCCTTTTACCCCGTCAGCGGCAGCCATCCCGCCGATCAGGGGACAGGCACTCTGCAGGGTGTCGTCAGCAGCACAGTCGACGGCCAACCGATCGCAGGGGTGACGATCTCGGCCCAGGCCTTCACCGGCGGCGGGGTGTTCGAGTTCACCACCGGCCCCAGCGGTTTCTACTCCGGCACGCTGTGCGCCGACCGGTATCTTCTGACCGTTGGGGGTGGGCCGGTTTGTCCCGCAGATCCGATCCCCAGTGCTGTGTACAGCGGCACCACGACCGTACAGGACTTGTCGTTGCTACCGGATGCCCTGGGCTGGCTATCGGGCCAGGTGCGCAGCGCCGTCAGCGGCCAGCCGCTGGCCGAGGCTGTCGTCACAGCCGAAAACTGGAGCAGCGGCGACCTGTTCTCCACGACCACCGGCGCAGACGGCATCTACCAGTTTTTGCTGGAAACCGGCCAATACACCGTCACCGCTGCCCACGCTGACTACCAGCCTGGCCTGCCGCAGGAGGTGACCGTTGCCTCGTGCCAGGTTTCGTCGCAAGACCTGGAGCTGGAGCCTCTGGCCGGCGCTGCCGACCTGTGGCTGACCAAGACGGCGCCGATCACGGTCACTTCAGGCGCGTACCTGACCTACACCCTGTCCTTCGGCTCCTTTGGCCCGGAGGTTGTCCCCCAGGCCGAGGTGTGGGATAGCCTGCCCGGCGGCGTGGAGTATGTCACCAGCAGCGGCGGCACCTACAGCGAGACGGCCCATGCGGTCATCTGGCCGGTGACCGGGGTGGTTTCCGGCTTTGTCGGCGGCGGGACGATTGTCGTCCAGGTGGCGGAGGTGCTCACCGACGCCTGGCAGATATGCAACCTGGCCCACTTTCAGGCCGTCGGTCCGGATGCGCCGGATGACCCGGACCCGCTCAACAACACCTACACCGCCTGCACCACCGTCGAGCTACCGGTAGTTCTCCGCTATGTCTATCTACCCGTTGTGGTAAAGGAGGTGCCGTAACTCTTTAGGACAACTGCTAGCAGTTGTCCTACGTGGTCAGGGTTGTTCGGCCAGGACGGCGTTTGCCTTTTGCGCCGCCTGGTCGAGGGCGGTCTGGGGGTCAGCGTAGCCCTGGGTGACAGAGAGGATGGCCGTATAGAGAATCTCCCGCACCTCCAGCTCGGCAGCCACTGCCGGCTCCGGCCGGGCATAGGGCAGGATCTGTTCGATCTGGGCCCGGACAAAGGGGTAGGCGGCCAGGGTATCGGTCATTACTTCCAGCGCCGAGGCGCGCACCGGCATTGCCTCCAGCCCGCCGGCCCAGCGCGCCGTCTGGAGAGGGCTGGTAAACCAACGGATAAAGCGCCATGCAGCTCGCTGCCGGGCCGGATCGCCCCGCAGGATGAAAAAGCTGGCTCCATATAGGGCCGTGACCGGCCGTTGCGGGTTGGCCTGGGGGATCATGACCTGCCGCCAGTTGAAGGGAGGCACGTTGTTCTTTAGTGCTACCTGGTAGGCATCGGCATAGAGCCGGCTGTTGCCGGTCGAGGAGAAGGTAAAGGCCGCCTGACCGTTGGCAAAGGCAACGTAATCGCCATATTCCTCCTGAGGCCGCCAGGCCAGGCCCTCGTCCATCAGACGGAGGAGGAAGGAGAGGCTTTCCACGCCGGGCGGAGCATTAAAGGTTGCCCGGCGGCCGGTATCGTCCAGCTGTTGGCCTTCCCGACTATAGAGCCAGGCGGTAAAGGTAGATACACTCTCCACGAACGGATAACAGCCCACGCCGGTTTTGGTCACCACGTCGAAACAGGCCTGCTCGAATTCGTCCCAGGTAGTGGGAGCATGGTTCCAGCCGGCCTTTGCAAGCAAGCTGTAGTTGACCCACATGCCCACGGCGTTCTGGGCAAAGGGAAAGGCCAGCGTCTGTCGGCCAAAGCCGGTCAAGTGACCCGCTTCCAGGAAACCGGGGAAAAAGTCGGCCAGGTCGGCGTCGGTCAGGCCCACCTCCGGGTCGTTGAGGTAGCGGTCTAGCGGCTCCACCACACCAGCGGCGGCGTACTGGGCGATCATGCTGGGAAAAGCCACCGCCAGGTCGGGCAGGTCGCCGTCGGGCAACTCGGCCAGCATGGCACCGTGGATGCCCACGTAACCGGCCTTGGGCACGATCTCGATCAAGATGTCGGGGTTCTCGGCCTCAAAGCTGCGGACCATTTCGCCCAGGAGCAACCCCTGCGGCCGGTCCAGGGCAAACGGCTCCCAGAAGACCAGGGGCGTAACGCCGGGGGGCAACGTCTCTGTAGGTGGCGGACCGGCGACGGCTGTCGGTTCCTCGGTCGGCAAAGGGGCCTGAAGGGTGGCGGGCAACAGCTCACAGCCGGCCAGGGCAGCGGCCAGCAGAAACAAGCCGAGCGCAAGCCAGAGCCACCGCTGCCGGACCGCGCGTTCCGAGAAAGCCGGGTTGGGCGGATCACAGTTGGAGGCTCCAGGCGACAGGTCCGCGCCCGGAGCATGTTGTGATCCGCTGAGGTCCGCCTCTGGCATAAGATAGCCCCCCCTTTTTTCGACCAGGCCTTGCCGGTCTGGATGACTTTGCCGGGCGCTATTATAACAGGAAACCGGGCCGCCGTCAAAGAGGCAGATGAGGACATGGGCCTCTTGCCTTTGCAGGGACCCGCCAGGCATAGTATAATAGTGCGCGCGCGCCAGGCACAGAGGGCCCGTGCCCGGCACAAGTTTGAGGGAAAAGAGGGTGCCATGATCACCATTGATGGCTCGTACGGTGAAGGGGGTGGCCAGGTATTGCGCACCAGCCTGGCCCTGTCGGCCATCACCGGCCAGCCGGTGCGCGTGGAGAGGATTCGCGCCGGACGGCGCAAGCCGGGCCTTCAACCCCAGCACCTCACCGGTGTGCGGGCCATCGCCCGGGTGTGCGACGCCGAGGTGGAGGGCGACCGGCTCGACTCGCAAACGCTGACCTTCACGCCCCGCTCGGCACCCAGGGCCGGCACCTACACCTTTGATGTGGCTCAGGCAGCCAGGGGGGGCAGCGCCGGCGCGGTGAGCCTCATCCTGCAGACGGTGCTGCTGCCGTTGGCCCTGGCCGAGGGGACATCGCACCTGACGCTCATCGGCGGCACCCATGTGGCCTGGAGCCCACCGTTTGACTATTGCAAGCGGGTCTATCTGCCCACGCTGGAACGTCTGGGGGTGAGGGTTAAGGCCAGCATCGAAAAATGGGGCTGGTACCCCATCGGCGGCGGGGTGGTCAAGGTGACGGTGCAGGGGGCTACGGGGATCGTCGGGCTTGACCTGCGGGAGCGGGGGGCATTGCTGCGGGTGCGGGGGGTGTCGGCCAGCAGCAACCTGCCCAAGCACATCCGCGACCGGCAGGAGCGGGCGGCGCTCCAGGCGCTGCGCTCCGGTGGCGTGAACGCCCGGATTGACGTGTTGGATGCGCCCTCCAAGGGGCAGGGCACGATGGTCTTTTTGTGGGCCGAATTCGAGAATGCGGTCGCCGGCTTTACTTCGCTGGGGGAGCGGGGCAAACCGGCTGAACGGGTGGCCGAGGAGGCAGCTACCGACCTGTTGGAGTACCTGCACAGCAGCGCCGCCCTCGACCGCTACCTGGCCGACCAACTGGTGCTGCCGCTGGCCCTGGCCACCGGCCCGTCGCAGTTCACCACCCAACGGGTGACCCTGCACCTGCTGACCAATGTCTGGGTGGTCAACCGGTTTTTCCCCGGGCGGGTGCGGGTGGAAGGGGAGGAGGACCAGCCGGGGACCTGCCGGATCGGGGTGGATCGGCAGCCGCAGTAGGGCGGGGCCCTCGGGGGCAACACCCGTTGCCGCAGATCTTTTGCGCCGATCGATCTGAGCAGATGCGATCGCTTATCTTACCGCATTGGGATCGACCCCGTACCACCACCAGTTGTTGGCGATCCCCTGCGTGAACCCAGGGGCCTTGGGCAGGTGCTTGAACCACCATTTGTGGTGGGCACGCATATCGCCGTTTCCCCACTCGGAGCAGTCCACCCGGCGGACGATGCCCTGAAAGTTGGGAAAGTTCAGCCAGTCATCACAGTTGCTGGGCACCTGAGCCCGGTTGCCCCAATCATAGTCGCTCTGGCTGTTGGGCGCATAGTGCATCCAGCCGCAGTTGGCCCGGCCAGGCGACTGCTTGTCGTGGCGGATAAATCGCTCCCAGAGGTTGTCTTCCCCGTAGACGTGGCGCCAGGTGTGCTTCAGAATAGACTCGACCCGGTGGCCGAAACTTTCCAACATGGGGCCGACGTCGCGCTCGTAGTTAAAGCCCATGATCACAAAGCGGCGGGAAACGTCGTTGCGGGACAAAGGGGGTGAGTTGCACCAAAAGGCGCCTGGTCCAACCATGAGCGATTCGTAAAAGCCGGCGTAGGGGAAGGCGAACAGCCAAACCTCATCCACCTGCCCGGAATTGATGCGGGCCAGCAGGTCAAATTCGGCGATAATGGCCTTGTAATCCGCCGTATCGGGTTGGTGCCAACCGCTGCCGCTGCGCCAGTTTCGCAAAAAGCTCTCCTCGTCGTAGCGAAAGCCGTCAATCTTGACCGGCCAGGCATCGGCCTCAATGCGCTGCACGATCTGATAGTCGAGAAAGCCGTTGCTGCACTCGCGTAGGTCGGCGATGTACTCCCGGCATAGCGCCTCCACGTCGTTCCAGCCCAGGACGGCGGTCAGCCTGCGCCCCCCTTCGCTGCGGATGATGGGGTTATAGGTGATGAGCAAGACGCGGGGGCGCATAACATCGGGGGGCTGTTCGCCCACCGGGGCAGGGGGCCGTGGACCAAAGAGCGAAAAGAACCATTCGATCAACTCATCCCATTTACTCACTTTTTCATCTCCTAACCCGGCCTGGCCGGAACCAATCGGAACGAGCCGGATTATACCATCGCTTGCCAGCGGATGCAACCTGGCAAAGGGGGGGCGAGATGATCGTTCAGGGTCAGGAAGCAATGGACAGGGGCTGTGACATGTGTTATACTAACTGCTGGCCGATCTGCGTTGGGCAGACGTGGGCTAACCGTGGACCGGGTATGTGCCGGCAGTCAGGCACCAACCGGCCTGCTGGCGTACAATAGATATGTGCAACCATGTAGGACAGGCGGCTTCCGACCGCCGGGTAGAGAGGTCTCACCAAAACCTTCTTTTAGGTAGTGGTGCAAGATACGGAGTGACAAATGCTCGCCCATCTGCGCCATCGCCGCCTATGGGTGGCCGTGGCAATCTGTTCGAGTCTGATACTGGCTGCCGGCCTGGGGGGCTATGGCTGGCTGCTGGCCGACCTGCCGCCGTTGGATAACCTCCACAGCTATGCCGCCGTGCCCAGCAACAAAGTCTACGACCGGTATGGCCGGCTGCTTTTCGAGATGCCGCCGCCCTACGGCGGTTTCCACACCCCTATTCCCCTCAGCGAGATGCCCGAGGCGCTGCGTCAGGCGATCGTGGCCACCGAAGATGCCCGGTTTTATGAAAACCCTGGTGTGGATTTCAAGGCCATCCTCCGCTCGGCGTGGTGGAACCTGCGCAGCGGCCACATCGTCTCCGGGGCCAGCACTATCACCCAGCAGCTGGTCCGCAACCTGCTGCTGAGCCCTGATGAACGGTACGAGCAGACCTACACCCGCAAGCTACGCGAGGCGGTGCTGGCCTGGCGCATTACCAACCGCTACTCCAAGGACGAGATCCTGGAGCTGTATCTCAACGAGATCTATTTCGGCAACCTGGCCTACGGCGTCGAGGCGGCAGCCCAGACCTACTTTGGCAAACATGCCCGCGACCTGGACCTGGCCGAATGCGCACTGCTGGCCGGGTTGCCCCAGTCGCCACCCATGTACAACCCCTTCGAGCACCTGGACGCAGCCCGAGAGCGGCAGGCCGTGGTTCTGGGCCTGATGGTCGAGCAGGGCTACATTACTGAAGAACAGGCCCGTCAGGCGAAGGAGGAGAAGCTCTATTTTGCACCGACGCCGTTTGAAATCAGAGCGCCACACTTTGTCATGTACGTGCGCAGCCTGCTGGAGCAGGAGCTGGGCCTGGAGGCCTTGGAGCAGGGGGGCTTGAGCATCTACACCACGCTCGACCTGGACCTGAACGAGACGGCCCGCGACATTGTTCGCTACCGGCTGGCTCGTCTGGCCGAATGCAACGGTCAGCGGACCAACTGTCCACCCGGCGGCCACAATGTGCGCAACGCGGCGCTGGTGGCCCTCGACCCGCAGACGGGCGAGATCCTGGCCATGCTCGGCAGCCCCGACTATTTTTCGGCGCGCATTGATGGGGCGGTGAACGGCACGACGGCACTGCGCCAGCCCGGCTCCTCCATCAAGCCGATCACCTACGCCGCCGCCTTTGAGAGCGGCAAGCTGACCCCGGCGACGATGATGCTCGACGTGCGTACTTCATTCGTCACCAAGGAGGGGATGTCCTACGTGCCGCTGAACTATGACCTGCAGTGGCGCGGCCCGGTGCTCCTGCGTGAGGCGCTGGCTTCTTCCTACAACCTGATCGCCGTCAAGGTGCTGGACACGGTCGGCGTGGAGGCCATGACCGGCCTGGCGCGGCGGCTGGGCATTACCACCTTTGACGACCCGGATCGCACCGGCCTGGCGGTGACCCTGGGCGGCGGCGAGGTGCGCCTGTTGGAGGAGGTGGCCGCCTATGCCGCTTTTGCCAACGGCGGCCACGCCGTCCGGCCGGTGGCCGTGCTCCGCGTGGAAGATGCCAATGGTCACCTCCTCTGGGCCCCTCCTATATCCCCCCTGATTGCGGGGGGGACCGAGGGGGAGCAGGTCCTTGACGAGCGCGTGGCCTATCTCATCTCCAATATTCTGTCTGACAACGCAGCCCGCATCCCCAGCTTTGGCGAACAAAGCCCGCTGAAGCTGAGCCGTCCGGCGGCAGTCAAGACCGGCACCACCACCGATTTCCGCGACAACTGGACGGTGGGCTACACGCCCGACCTTGTCGTCGGGGTGTGGGTGGGCAATGCCGACAACGAACCGATGCGCGAGATTTCGGGGGTCAGTGGCGCAGCACCCATCTGGCACGATTTTATGGAGGCGGCGCTCAAGGGCACCCCGATTCATGACTTTCAGCGACCCGACGGGCTGGTCGAGGTAGAGGTCTGCGCTCTCTCCGGCTTGCTGCCAGGGCCGGACTGTCCTCACCGGGTGAAGGAGCTGTTCCTCGAAGGCACCGAGCCAACCGAGACCTGCACCATGCACCGGCGCATCGCTCTGGACCGGGCCACCGGCTTGCCTGCTACCGACGACACGCTGCCGGATCAGATCGTATACCGGGTCTATACCTTCCTGCCACCCGAAGCTCAGGAGTGGGCCAGAGAGCAGGGGCTTGCCGAGCCACCCCCGGCTGTGGAGCAACAAGTGGCGATGGCAACCTCCAAGGACAGTCTGCTCTTGAAGATGAACAGCCCAGACGCCGGGGCGGTCTATCGCCTGGATCCGGGGATTCCCCGGGATGCGCAGCGGATCAAGGTCGTGGCCTACTCGCCGGCGGGTGTGTCGCTGCAGGAGGTAACGCTGCTGGTGGATGGCCGGCCGCTGGCCCGATTTAATTCGCCGCCATATCAGGTGCTGTGGCGGCTGGAGGCGGGGCGGCACATCTTTTCGGCGGAAGGGGTGACGGTTGGTGGGGAGCAGGTGGCAAGCGACGAAGTGTGGGTGGAGGTGTGGGAGTAGTCGTGGCCATGATCAAAATCCGCTGGCGTAGGGTAGTCCCTGGGCTGCTTTTTCGCTTGCTGGTGTGGTACGCATTCTTGCTGACTCGTATCTATGCCTACTCATTGCAGTTCGAGAAACTCGTCCACGGTCATCCGAGCCTGGCGAAGGATGGAGCGGAGGGTGCCTGGATTCAGGTCGCCGGTATGCATCGGCACTGTAACCAACAGGTTGCCCCTTTTGAGCTGGAGGTGGCTGCCGCGCTGGCGGATTTCGTAGAAACCGGCCTGTTTCAGGGCAGAAACCACCTCACGGGGCTTGAGGACTGGCAGTTTAGGCATAGGCATGGACAGTGACGCAGACTTTGAGCGGAAACTCGGCGACGATATGTTCGGGATCGGTAAATCGAGGATCTTCGGAAGGGGGAACTGGCCGCAGCCAGGGCAGGTTATGCTCCAAAGCCGTTTCCAGGTACAGGGTCACAGCTTCCAAAAGCGCTTCCTTGGCCTGCTGGATCGTTTCACCTTGAGAGGCTACATCCAGGTCCAGACAGAGCGAGGTGTAGCCCGACTCTTCTTGGAGAACGAGGCTATGAAACACAAAACCATTTTCCATCATGTGCATCACACTTTCCAACCAGAATCTCTGTGACAAGTATACCATGACTCGGAAGCCCTGACAAGTCGCTCCCCAGGAGGCTAAGTTGAAGAACAAAACTCAAACTGTCAACCGCTGGTTGTCCCTGTTGCTGCTGATCGCCCTGCTGCTGAGCGCCTGTGGGCCGGCCAGGCTTGCAGGTGGCGATCCGACCGCCACCTTGCCGCCGATAAACCCGGCACCCCCAGAAACGGAAATGCCCACCGAGGCAGCCCCGCCGACCGGCGGTGAGCCGGGCCACGTACCGGAAGGCTGGAAGATGCACACCAGCGCCCGTTGGGCCGTCTCGTTCGCCGTTCCTGCTGTCTGGCAGGAGGTAGAGGGCGACCGGTTCGAGGGCCAGGATGGCTTTGCCCGACTGGAACTGTTCACCGGGCCAGGGGTTTCTGTGGACCAGGCCTGTGAGTGGGAGGCTAACTATCACCGCGAACGCTATGGCCTGACGCCGATCCTGAACAGCCTGTCGCGGGATAACGTGATTGACGCCCGGGGGCAACCCTGCTTGATCCACAGCGCCGATGCCCAATCGGCTATCATCCTGCCCAATCCCCAACCGACGAGTGGTGAACCGCCGTTCCTGATCCTGTCTGTGGACCGCGAGCATTTCTGGGGGGTGGTCCGGTCACTGGACTATCGGCAGGAGGCAGAGCCGGCACCGACCCTCTCCGGCAGCTCCTTCGGTCGGACGCTGTCACCGGAGGAGGTGCCCGACGATCTGCCTTTGGAAACCGTCACCTTTGGCCCCCTGACCCTGGAGGACTATACCGTCATTGACGCCAGGGTAGACGCGCCTGGCTGGTTCGAATTCTCGGATCGCATCCCGCCTGCCGTCAGGGGCAAGCGCCAGGTCTGGCGGTCAGATTTTCGCGCCAGGAACCGCCTCGATCCCATCCAGATCGACGGCAAACGGATCGAGGTCACAATCGGTGACTATGGCGGCGTCCCGGTGACCGGTGGCATGATCTACTCTGTGGCTGTCTCGGTCCAAAGCGACGGCCAGGAGGTCTATCGCTACAACATGTCGTCGGCACACGCTGCTACTTTTCCCTTGTTCTACCTGGGCAACTGGGATGGCCGCTGGGTGGTAGAAGTCAACGGTATGTTGATCGTCAACGGCCAGATCGTCAATCAGGAGTGGGGGTATGACGAAATTTTCGGCTGCCAGGAGCTGAACGGCAAGCCCTTTTACTTTTTCGTCCAGGATGGCAAAACGTTTCTGTCTTACGACGGCGAGACGTTGCCGGTGAGCTACGACTATGTGTATCACGGCATGTGCTGCGAGCCGGCCGCCTTCAACGTCGGCGGAAATGACCGGATGGTCTGGTTCTACGCCCTCAAAGATGGCTTCTGGCACTATGTCGAATTAGGCGTCTTTGGCGAGTAGGGCAAGATGCCATCTTGCCCCACTTTATTTCTGCAGGAAAGGTGCAAAATGATTACGAACAAAACTCGAATCAACGTGATTCTGACCTGGCTGATTCTTGTCAGCTTGCTGTTGAGTGCCTGTGATCAGGCTACTCCTCAGCCAACACCCATCGTTGGCGAGCCGGCGGCGACGTTGTCACCGACCGCGCCATCACCGCCGACGATGACCCCCCCGCCTCTGCCCGCGCCCCGGCTGGCCTACCGCAGCCCGGCCCCCGGCGAGGAACAGCCCCTCGACGCGCCGATCGTCCTGACCTTTGACCAGCCGATGGACCAGCCCAGCGTCGAGGCAGCGTTCGCCATCTCGCCAACGGTCGCCGGTGGCTTTACCTGGGAAAACAAACGCACGGTGCGCTTTGCCGCCACCGGTGGTCTGGAGCGGGGCAAGCGGTATCGGGTAACCATCGCTGCAACCGCCAGGAATGTCGAGGGCACGCCGCTGGAAGAGTCGGTAGCCTTTGACTTTAGCACCGTGGGCCACCTGGAGGTCAGCCAGGTGATGCCCGCGCCCGGCAGCGACGAGCTGGACCCCGACATGACCGTGACCGTTGTCTTTAACCGACCGGTGGTGCCCCTGACGGCCATCAGCCAGCAGGCCGGCCTGCCGGATCCGCTGACCTTTATCCCGCCAGTGAAGGGAAAAGGCGAGTGGCTCAACACTGCTATCTACCTCTTCCGCCCCGACGAGGGCTTTTTGCCCGCCACCCACTACAAAGCCCGCGTCGCTGCCGGCCTGACCGATACCAGCGGCGGCGCTTTGACCGAAGACTATGTCTGGGAGTTTACCACGGTGGCCCCGGCCATCCTGAGTGTCCGCCCCGACAATGCCTTTCACTATGTCGGCCCGACCGATGTCATCAGCGTGACCTTTAACCAGCCGATGGACCATGCTTCGGTTCAGGCCAGCTTTACGCTAAAGGCCGGCGATCGGCCGGTGGAGGGTACCTTCCGCTGGAGCGGCGGCGAAAAACCTACTGCCCCAGAAACGATGATCTTTGTGCCCAGTGCTCCCCTGCCCCGCGACACCACCTTTGCGGCCAAAGTCGCCGCCGGCGCCAAGGCCAGGGTAGGGAACATGTCCCTCAGCCGGGATGAGTCTTGGAGATTTTCCACCGTCAAAAACCCGGGCATTGTCCAAATCTCGCCTCAGGACGGCGCAAAGGATGTGGACCCCTACGGCAGCCTGACCATCACTTTCGCCAGCCCCATGCAACGCCAGGGCTTCATGGATCACCTGACCATCCGCCCCGAGGTGACGCCGGTCTACACCTACTGGTCGGAGTACGGTACCGAGGTGCAGATCTACTTCAAGCGCAATCCGGCCTCCTCCTACACCATCGCCCTGGACGCCGACACACCCGACAAATATGGCGCCACCCTGGGCAAAGCAACCCTGGCCCGCTTTACCACCGGCGACCTGCCCCCCACAGCCTTCCTGACCACCGGTGGACGGCTGGGCACCTTTAGCGCCTACACCGAGACAGTGGTCTACGCCACCTACCGCAACGTCACGCGCCTGGAGCTGAGCCTCTACCGCCTGAGCCCGCCGACCTTCATCCAGCTCAACAGCCAGTGGGATGCCTGGGACCGCTACGTGCCCGTCGAAAGCGACCTGGTCCGCCAATGGAGCCAAAAGGTGAGTGCGCCGCGCAACCAGGCCCATCTGGCCCGGTTCAACCTGGTGGACGACAAGGGCAAACCGCTGCCACCCGGCCTCTACTACTTGCAACTGACCGCGCCCGAGGCCAAAGCAAAGGTGCGCGACTACCAGCCATCGCGCTACATGTTCGTCAAGTCGCGGCTCAACCTGACCCTGAAGCAGACCCGCACCGACGCCCTGGTATGGGCCACGGACCTGGCCAGTGGGCAGCCGGTTGCTGGCCTGCCGATCACCCTCTACTACAAGACCACCCAGCTGGGCAACACCGGCGCCACCAACAGCGACGGCCTGTTTTTGGCCCAAGGGCTCAAGATCAACGACCTGTGGGAGACCTTTGTCGCTGTCAGCGGCCAGCCGGGCAACGACGATTTCGGCATCGCCTACAACGGCTGGGACGACGGCATCAGCCCCTGGAACTTTGGCCTGGACTCGGAGTTCTGGGGCAGCAAATACCAGGGCTACATCTACACCGACCGGCCCATCTACCGCCCCGGCCAGACCGTCTACTTTAAAGGGATCGTCCGGACCGATGACGATGCCCGCTACAGCCTGCCGACTGACCTCAAGAGCATCCAGGTGCGCATCCAGGACCCGCAGGGCAAGGAGCTGTACAAGGAAAAGCTGTCGTTCAATGACATGGGCACCTTCCACAACCAGTTGGTGCTGGGCGAAGAAGCGCCATTGGGCACCTACTACATTGACGTCCAGGACCCGGCGCAGGACTTTTACATCGGCACCAGCTTCCTGGTGGCCGAATACCGCAAGCCGGAATACCAGGTGACGGTGACGGCCGACCGCGAGGCCTACCTGGGGGGTGAGACGATCAATGTCTCTGCCGAGGCAACCTACTACTTTGGCGGCCCGGTGGCCGATGCCGCCGTGCACTGGAGCGCCTTGAGCAGCGACTACTGGTTCAGCTACCGGTGCCCCCAGGGCCAGAGCTGTCCCTGGTATAGCTGGTCGGACTATGAGTATGATTGGGACGACTACAAATATGAGCGGTTCTATGGCAGCTACGGCCGGCCCGTTGCCGAAGGGGATACCAAAACCGACGACCAGGGCCGGGTGACCTTCAAGGTACCGGCTGACATTTCTCAAGAGAAGCAGAGCCAGATCTTTACCCTCGAGGCCAGTGTGACCGACATCAACGGCCAGCAGGTTAGCAACCGCACCGCTGTCGTCGTTCACAAGGGCCAGTTCTATGTCGGCGTCGCGCCACGCGGTTACCTGGCCCAGGTCGGCCAGGAGAAGCAGGTAGACCTGATCACCGTGGATTGGGATAGCCAGCCGGCCCCCGGTGTGGAGCTGACGGTGGTGTTCATGGAACACCGCTGGTATAGCGTCAAGCGCCAGGCCGAAGATGGCGGCTTTTACTGGGACTGGACGGCCCAAGACATCCCGGTCTATACCACCACCGTGACCACCGCCAGCGACGGGATGGCCACAGCGGCCTTTACACCCAAGAAGGGGGGCAGCTACAAGGTGCGGGCCATCGGCCACGACAGCCGCAAGAATGAGATCCGCAGCGCAGCCTATTTCTGGGTGTGGGGCGGTGACGAGTATGTGAGCTGGCGGCAGGAGAGCAACAACCGCATCCAGCTGATCGCCGACAAGCAGGAGTACCAGGTGGGCGATACAGCCGAGATCCTGATCCCCTCGCCCTACACCGGCACAGTGCAGGCGCTGGTGACGGTCGAGCGTGGCCACGTGATGCACACCCAAGTGCGTGAACTCGAGAGCAACAGCGAGGTGCTGCGCCTGCCCATCACCGAGGAGCATGTGCCCAACATCTTTGTCTCGGTGGTCATCGTCCAGGGATCGGCGCAGGCCCCTGATGGGCTGGCCTCCTTCAAGATGGGGGTCGTCAAGCTGCCGGTTTCGGTGGCCTCCAAGGAGCTCAAGATCAGCCTGACCCCCGACAAGGACATGGCCCAGGGCGAGCACTATGGCCCCCGCCAGACGGTAACCTATGACCTGCTGGTCACCGACTACGAGGGCAACCCGGTCGAGGCCGAGCTTTCCCTGCGCCTGGCCGATCTGGCCGTGCTGGCCCTGGCCGACGAGCAAGGGCCGACCTTGCTGGAGACCTTCTGGCGCAACCGAGGGCTGGGGGTCAAGACCAGCACTCCGCTGGTGGTGGCCATGGAACGGTTCAACCGCGAGATCAAGCCCAAGGCCAAGGGGGGCGGCGGTGGTGAAGAGGGAGGTCTGGTCCGCACCCGCTTTGCCGATACCGCCTTCTGGGACCCGGTGGTGCGCACCGGCAAGGATGGCAAGGCCCAGGTCTCGGTCCAACTACCCGACAACCTGACCACCTGGCGGATGCAGGCGCGGGGTGTCACCGCCGATACGAGGGTGGGCCAGGCCAACGTAGATGTCCTCAGCACTCTCGACCTGCTGGTCCGGCCGGTGCTGCCCCGCTTCTTTGTGGTGGGCGACCAGGCCGAGATTGCCACCGTGGTTCACAATAACACTAAGGAACCGTTAGAAGTCGTGGTGAATATTGGCGTCGAAGGGCTGGCTCTGGAAGGCAGCGCCAGCCAGAAGGTCAGCGTCCCGGCCGGCGACAAGGTCAAAGTCACCTGGCCGGTGAAGGCCCTGCCGGGCGATCAGGTCAAGGTGCGGATGTGGGCCAAGGCCGGCGCGCTCTATGACGGGCGCGAGGATGTGCTGCCGGTCTACCGCTACTCTACGCCCGAGGTGGTGGCCACCGCCGGGCAACTGCCGGAACCGGGGCTGCGGCAAGAGATCGTCCAACTGCCCGCCGTCTTTGACCCGACCCAAGGGGAGCTCACGGTCCAGATTGACGGTTCCCTCACGGCGGCCACCAAGGATGCCCTGGCCTACCTGGAGCACTATCCCTACGAGTGTGTGGAGCAGACGGTCAGCCGCTTCCTGCCCAACGTTGTCACCTGGCGCGCGCTGGATGAGATGGGCCTGGAGCGGCCCGAACTGCGGCAGCAGTTAGCCCAACTGGTCGGCATCGCCTTGCAGCGGCTTTATGCCGGACAGCACTACGATGGCGGCTGGGGCTGGTGGGTATCGGACAAGAGCGACCCCTACCTGACGGCGTATGTGCTGCATGGCCTCCTGGAAGCCCACCGCGCCGGGTTCACCGTGGACAAGGAGGTGATGGGCCGGGCGGTCGCCTTTTTGCGCGGCAATCTGCCCTCGGTGGGCACGGTGGACACAACCTGGGAGGCTAACCGCCTGGCCTATCAGCTTTACATCCTGGCCGAGTATAACGCTACCTTCGACCGGGAGAACAAGGGAGAATTGGGCATCGCCGTGCGCCTCTTTGACAAGCGCCACCTGCTCGACCACTATGGGCAGGCAACCCTGGCCATGGCCCTGGGCCTGCTGGAACCCAAGGAGCCGCAGCGGGTCAAGACGCTGCTGGGCGACCTGGCGGGCAATGCAGTGGTCAGCGCCACCGGCACCCACTGGGAAGAGGCCAAACCCGATTACTGGAACATGAACACCGACATCCGCACCACGGCCATCGTCGTCTGGGCGCTGTCGCGCCTGGAGCCGGACTCGGAACTCTTGCCCAACGCTGTGCGCTGGCTGATGGCCATGCGCAAAGAGGGCCACTGGCAGACCACTCAGGACACCGCCTGGTCGTTGCTGGGCCTGGTGGAGTATATGCGCGCCAGCGGCGAGATGGAGGGCGACTTTGACTATACCCTCTATCTCAACGGAGAAGAGTGGGCCAGGGGCGAGGTGAGGAAAGAGACCCTTGACCAGAGCCGCAAGATCCAGGTAGAGATCGCCCGGCTGCTGGTCGAGGAGGGCAACCGCCTGGTCATCGAGCGTCACGCCGCCCAGACGGGGCAGACCGGCAAGGGCCAGCTCTACTACTCCGCTTACCTGCGCTACTACCTGCCCGCCGACCTGGTCAAGGCGCTGGACCGGGGCATCATCGTCGCCCGGCAGTACAGTCCGGTGGAAGAACCCAGGCAGTATGTGGATACGGCCAGGGTGGGCGATGTGATCAAGGTCAAACTGACCATCATTGCCCCCACCGACCTGTATTACGTGGTGGTCGAGGACCCGCTGCCGGCCGGCTTTGAGGGGGTAGACCTCAGCCTGAAGACGACCAGCGTCGTCGGCGAGCGGCCAGAGCTGCGCAACCTCTCCGCCGAGGAAGAGGACCGCTGGTATCGCTGGTATGGCTGGGGTTGGTGGTGGTTCTCCTCTTCGGAGATGCGCGACGAAAAGGTGGTGCTCTTTGCCCAGTACCTGCCACGCGGCACCTACGAGTACACCTACCTGATGCGCGCCGGCGTGCCGGGCCGTTTCCTGGTGATGCCGACAATGGCCTACGAGATGTACTTCCCGGAGGTATTTGGGCGCAGCGACGGCGCCAGGTTCACCGTCGAGCCGGGGGAGTAGGGGCAAAGATCAAGTGACAGGCAGTGAAAAGGCGGGCCACAAGCCCGCCTTTTTTGCTGCCTGTTGGGACGTAGCCAGCGGGTTGCCAATATGGCAACTCCATGCTACAATACCTGCTGGAAGGAGGTGGGTATGGTCGTTAGAACAACTATTCAGGAAAACAAAAAGGTGACGTTCTCTCTACCGGTCAAGTTGGTGGAAGAGGTGCGCCAACTGGTCCAGGAGGGTGCTGCCCCCTCACAGAGCGTGTTTGTGGCCGAAGCCCTGGAAAAAGAGATCTGCGCCTGGCACAGAGCCCGGTTGCGAGAGGAGTTTTGCCAGGCAGCAGCCGATCCCGATTTCTTGCAAGACATTGAGGAGACCATGCATGACTTGGCCGCTGCCGACGCGGAAACGGCGAGGATGATCCCATGACTGCGGGGCCTTTTCAATGGGGAGTGTTTCGCGCCGTCCTGGATCCCGTCATTGGCTCGGAGCAGGCGGGGGTTCGGCCTGTGCTTGTGGTGTCCAACGAGATCATGAACGAAGCGTTACCCATCGTCGCCGTGCTGCCGATCACCTCTGCCAAGCCAGGGCGGCGCATCTACTCGACCGAAGTTCTTCTGCCGGCCGGCGTTGCAGGGCAGCCAATGGACTCGATCGTCCTGGGACATCAGATCCGTACCATCTCCAAGCAGAGATTGCAGGCTGCGTATGGGTATCTGGATGATCAGGATCTACGGCGCGCCGTTCAGGTGGCTATACGCCTCTACCTCGATCTCGAAGATTGGCTGTGAGTGGAGGCCTGCATGAAACTGCTCCTCATCCGCCACGGCCAGTCGCAAGGCAACGCTGAGGGCCGCGTCCAGGGACAGGCTGACTTTCCGCTCAGTGATCGGGGGCGCACACAAGCCCACAGCCTGGCCGCACGCCTGCGGCGCGAGGACTGGGCCCTCTCGGCCTTCTATGCCAGTGACCTGAGCCGCGCCGCCGAGACGGCCGATATCCTGACCACCTATCTGCCTGCGCCGGTAGTGCTCGATGTCCGGCTGCGCGAATATGACCTTGGAGTGCTCAACGGCCTTGTCTGGCACGAGATCGAATTCCTCTACCCCGACCTGTGGCATGGCCTCCACCATAGCCGCGAATGGGTACAGATCCCCGGTGAGGAGGGGTCTGAGGCCTTTCATAGCCGGGTGGCGGCCGCACTGGAGGGCATCCGTGCTCGACATGCCGGGGAAGAGGTCGTAGCAGTGGTGGCGCATGGTGGCAGCCTGGGCATGATCCTGGCCCACCTGCTGGGCATGGACACCCATCGCCCCCTCCCCTTTCGCTTTGACAACGCCTCCCTCAGCGTCGTGGAGTTTGGGCCGCGCGGGCCGCGCCTTTCGTTGCTGAACGACATCTGCCACCTGGACAGCGACCGATAGCCCACCATGTAGCGCCTGGCGCCCGGTTTGTCAGATAGTTGGCCCTGTGGTATACTATGTTCCGCGCGCCCCTGTAGCTCAGAAGGACAGAGCAGAGGTTTCCTAAACCTTGTGTCGCAGGTTCGACTCCTGCCAGGGGTACTGATTGTGATCGGCGCTATTCCTGCCTCGCGCCTGGCAGCAGGCACCTGACAAGCTGCTGAATAGGCAACGCAGGCATGTGTTTGCTCAGCCACCTGTGGTAGGAGCCCATCGAGTGATGCCTCGGGTAGAAGGTCCACTAAAAGGAGCCAGCCGCGCAGGCAATCGGCTCCAAAACTTACAGAGAAAGGAGTAGCTTGACGTGAAACGGAACGCACTACTGGCCTTGCTTTGCCTTGCGATGGCGTTGTCACTACTGGCCTGCACCTCTGCCGAGGAGAAACGCAACGCCCAGGCCACCGAGATCGCGGCCGGCATCTTTGCCACCCAAACGGCTCAGGCCCCCACCATCACCCCGACTTTCACCCCCTCGCCCACGCCAACCTTCACGCCCACACCCACCCCCACGCCAACCTTTACGCCCA
>FWWM01004756.1_pt1 | contig 24416 bp, 19 predicted proteins | sample 2228351 | NCBI WGS metagenome assembly FWWM01 (sample SAMEA103939774, study PRJEB20133) | metagenome
ATGCAAGGCAGCACGGCGGCCACATCCCACAGATTCATGACCGGATCAATCGCCGCCTGCAAACTCCCGCGGCACACCAAAGCGTGCTGGTAGCAATCCGGCACAAAGCGGAACTTGGCGGCCCGCTGAATCACCCGGCTGAGACGGTACGCCGGGGCGCCCGGCGCCGGCTGGATATCCGAGCTGTGCGGCCCGGTCGCCGAGACCGCCGCCTCGGCCAGGCTTCCGGCCGGCGAGACGCGAATCCGCGCCGGCGCCTCAGTGCCTGACCGCCACCAGCAGCCCCCGCCCACCGCCGCGTAGGCCGTTTCGCCCAGCGCCGGAAAGTGGATCACCCCGACGACCGCTTCCCCCCGCTCCAGCAGGCCGACCAAGGTGCCGAACAGCGGCACACCCAGAGTGAACGAGGCCGTGCCGTCAATCGGGTCCAGCACCCAACGATACTCCGCGTTCGCCGCACCGCTTTCGCCATGCTCCTCCCCGACAATGCCGTGCCTGGGATACCGCCGGCGAATCAGCCCCACCATTGCCCGTTCGGCCTCGCGGTCCGCCTCGGTCACTTCGGTGCCATCGGCTTTCCGCATCACGCCGCAACTGCGGTAGCGACGCAGAATGCACTCCTCGGCCGCGCGCGCCAGCTCCAGCGCGAACCCCAAATATTCGCGGTAAATGTCTCCGGTCGATTCGGCCATCCTACTCACTCGGCTCCGGCCGCCCATCCTATCGGGTTTCCACGCCCTTCCGCCACCGGCTTTGATTTGCGGCGGCCGCCTTGCGAAGATAGAAAGTCCCCACGAGGAGAGCGATCTTCATGAGCAGTGAAACGGCGGCAGCCGCCAGAGCCGGCGATTCGGTCCGGATTCATTACACGTGTAAGCTGGAGGACGGCTCCGTCTTCGCCACCACCCGAAACAAGGAGCCGCTGGAATTCGTCCTCGGCAACGCGCGCATCATCGCCGGCCTGCAAGAGGCCGTCATCGGCATGCGGCCCGGCGAAACCCGCACCGTCACCGTGCCGCCGGAAAAGGCCTACGGTCCCTACCACGAAGAGATGACGGCCACGCTCGACCGCAGCCTGATTCCGGACGAGCTCGAGGTCAAACCGGGCGTTTCGCTCCGCGTCAAGCACGCCGACGGCCACGAGTCCGACGTTCTCGTCACCGCCGTCTCCGACGAGTCCGTCCGCGTGGACGGCAACCATCCGCTGGCCGGCAAGAACCTCGTCCTCGAGATCGAACTCCTCGCCCTGACGCCGCCGCAGCGGTGAGCTGAAGGAGATCGTGACGCCATCTCAACCGCCCCGCCGGAAGAGCGCAACTGGGCCCGCGGCCACCGGCAGCTCTTTCCGCCCCCACCGAGCGCGACAGGCAGGGTGGTCTCAGTCAAGCCACGGAGATCGTAAAAGAAATCAGTCGCCGCATTCCGGGGCCGCGCAGAACGCGGGACTCCGCTTCAGGAGGTCGACCATCCCGCCGCGCTGAACCGCTTCCCGGCTGGAAACAAGACCCTACCTCGCTTTCGGATCATGCGTAAAGCCCGTGGCGGCCCCAAGGGCCGGCCGCGGCCGGCCGGCCCTTGCCGTTGTTGTGCAACCGGCTCCTACGCCGTCCGCATCACCTCGGCCTTGGCTTCGGCGCTCCGGGAGGCAATGGCGGCCTGAGCGGCGGCCAGGCGCGCGATCGGCACCCGATACGGCGAGCAGGAGACGTAGTTCATGCCCACCCGGTAGCAGAACTCCACCGAGCTCGGCTCGCCGCCATGCTCGCCACAGATGCCCACCTCCAGATCCGGCCGGGTCGCCCGGCCTTTCCGCGTGCCCATCTCCACCAACTGGCCCACGCCCTCCTGGTCCAGCACCGCAAAAGGGTCCGCCTTGAAGATCTTCTTCTCCTCGTAATCCTTGGAGAACTTGACGTAGTCGTCGCGGCTCAGGCCCATCGTCGTCTGCGTCAGGTCGTTGGTGCCGAAGCTGAAGAACTCCGCCTCGGCCGCCACCTTGTCGGCCGTCAGCGCCGCCCGCGGGATCTCGATCATCGTGCCGATCATGTACTTCAGCTTGCCCTTCAGACCAGCCTTCTCGAGAACCTCCTCAGCCACGCGCTGCACGATCGCCTTTTGGTGCGCGAACTCCTCGACGCCGCCGATCAGCGGAATCATCACCTCGGGGATCACCTTGATGCCCTTTTGGGCCACCTGCACCGCTGCTTCGAAGATGGCCCGCGCCTGCATCTCGGTGATCTCCGGGTACGTGATGCCCAGCCGGCAGCCGCGATGCCCCAGCATCGGGTTGAACTCATGCAGCTCTTCCACCCGGTGCAGCAGCTTCGGCAGCTCGGTCTTCAGTCGGCGCACCTCGATGCCGTAGCGCTCGGCCATCTGTTTCTTCTCCTCCGGCGTGGCGTGCGGCAGCTTGGCCAGGTCCACCATCAGCTCCTCCCGCTTCGGCACGAACTCGTGCAGCGGCGGATCCAGCGTGCGGATCACCACCGGAAAGCCGTCCATCTCCTTGAACAGCCCGGCGAAATCCCTGCGCTGCATCGGCAACAGCTTCTTCAGCGCCTGCTTCCGCGCCTTTTCATCGCCCGCCAGAATCATCGCCTGCATGTGCTCGATGCGGCCCTCGCCGAAGAACATGTGCTCGGTGCGGCACAGCCCGATGCCCTCGGCCCCGAACTGCCGCGCCACACGGGCGTCCCGTGGGATGTCAGCGTTGGCGCGCACGCCGAACGAGCCGCGGAACTCATCGGCCCAGCTCATGAACTCCGCCAGGAAGCCGTGCGAAGGATCCGGCTCGACCGTTTGCGCCTGCCCGGCGAAGACCTCGCCGCTCGAACCGTCAATCGAGATCCAGTCGCCCTCCTTCAACACCACCTTGCCCGCCTCCGTGCTGAGCTGCTTGTTGCGCTCGTCAACCTTGAGGGCTTCGGCCCCGGCCACGCACGGCGTTCCCATGCCGCGCGCCACCACCGCCGCGTGCGAGGTCATCCCCCCGCGCGATGTCAGGATGCCTTTGGCCACTTCCATGCCGTGAATATCGTCCGGCACGGTCTCTTTGCGGACCAGAATCACCGGCCCCTTCTTGGCCGCCTCGACGGCGTGGTCGGCCGTGAAGACAATTCGCCCCACCGCGGCGCCGGGTGAAGCGGGCAGTCCTTTGGCCATCAGCGTCAAGTTCTTCTTGGACTTCTCCTCCAGCAGCGGATGCAGGAGCTGATCGAGCTGCTGCGGGTCCACCCGCATCACCGCCTCTTCCTTGGTGATCAGACCCTCATGCACCATGTCCACGGCGATCCGCACCGCCGCCGGCCCCGTCCGCTTGCCGTTGCGCGTCTGCAACATGTACAGCCTGCCGTCCTGGACCGTGAACTCGAAGTCCTGCACGTCGCGGTAGTGCCTCTCAAGCTTCGCCGTGATGTCTTTGAGCTGCTCGTAGACTTCCGGCATCAGGTCCTTCAGCGTCGAGATCGGTTGCGGCGTGCGGATGCCGGCCACTACGTCTTCGCCCTGCGCGTTGACGAGGTACTCGCCGTAAAACTCGCGCTCGCCGGTCGCCGGGTTGCGCGTGAAGCCCACGCCCGTGGCCGAGGTGTCGCCCATGTTGCCGAACACCATCGCCTGCACGTTGACGGCGGTGCCCAGATTGTCGGCGATCTTGTTCATCCGCCGGTAGTGCGAGGCGCGCGGGTTCCACCAGCTTTCAAACACTGCGTTGCGCGCCATCTCAAGCTGCTTCCTGGGATCCTGGGGAAAATCCGAGCCCGTCCTCTTGCGGTACAGGTTCTTGTACTCGTCGATGACTGCTTTCAGGTCCTCCGCCGTCAGGTCGGTGTCAAATTTCGCCTTGACCTTCTTCTTGCGGGCCTCCAGGATGTGCTCGAACTCATCCTTGGGAATGTCCATGACGACGTTGCTGAACATCTGGATGAAGCGCCGGTAGCAGTCGTAAGCAAACCGCGGGTTGCCGCTTTTCTTGATCAGCCCCTGAACGCTCTGGTCGTTCAGTCCGAGGTTTAACACCGTGTCCATCATGCCCGGCATCGAGAACTTCGCCCCGGAGCGCACGCTCACCAGCAGCGGGTTCTCCGGATCGCCCAGCTTCTGGCCCATCTGGGCTTCCAGCTTGGACAGCGCCTCGTCGACCTCCCGGTCGATTTCCGGCGGAATCTTGCCTTCATTTTCAAAGTAGATATTGCAGACCTCGGTCGAGATCGTGAAACCCGGGGGCACGGGCGCGCCGCTCCGGCTCATCTCCGCCAGGCCGGCGCCTTTGCCGCCCAGAATATCCTTCATCGTTCCATCGCCGTCGGCCGTGCCGCCGCCGAAGGAATACACGTATTTCTTCATAGCTGAAGCTTCTCCTTATCGATCAATATCAGCACAAATCATGACTTGGAAGTTACGATCTCCGAGAAGTCGGCGATCGAGGAAAACTCGGTTAACAGGCTCGACAGCAACGTCAGCCGGTTCTGCCGGATCCGCTCGTCCGGCGCGTTTACCAGCACGCGGTCAAAGAACCGGTCCACCTGGGGGCGCAGCGAGGCGATCGCCTCCAGCGCCGGCCGGTAATCCCGGCTAAGTCGGTGGCCGTTGACCCTCTCACGAGTGCGGACAAACGCGGCGTAGAGGTCGGCCTCTTCGCCGGCTTGCAGCCGCGACGCGTCGACCTCACCCCCGCCGGCAAATCCGGCCTGCCGCAGGATGTTCTTGATCCGCTTGAAGCTGGCGGCGATGGATTCAAAATTTCCGGTCGGCCGCACGGCTTGAATCGCCTTCAGCCGCTGCTCCACATCGACCAGATCGTCGCAGCCGGCCGCGAGCACCGCGTTGACCTCGTCGTAGCAAAACCCCCGGATCTCGCGAAAGTAGTACCGCACGCGATCCAGCAGGAACTCCAGCAACGGCCCGCCGCCCCCAGCCAGCTCCGCCGGCGAAAACGACAGTCCGCCCTCGACCAGAATCTTCACCACGCCCTGCGCCGCGCGCCGCAGCGCGAACGGATCTTTCGAGCCGCTCGGAATCAGTCCGATGCGGAAGCACTCGCGGAGGGTGTCCAGCTTGTCGGCCAGCGCCACCAGCCGCCCCTCCGGCGTGGACGGAATCGAGTCCTCCATGCTGAGCGGCTTGTAATGCTCGTAGATCGCCGCCGCCACTGCCTCTTGCTCACCCTGCGCCCGCGCGTACAGCCCCCCGACCACGCCCTGGAGCTCGGGGAACTCCTTCCCCAGCTCGGTAGTCAGATCGCATTTGGCCAGCCGCGCCGCGCGCACCGCCGTTTCCGAACCCCCAAGCGCCCGGACCAGCTCGACCATCCGGTTCGCCTTATCCAAATAGGAGCCCAGCTCGGCCTGGAACGTTACATGGGCCAGCCCCTCGACCCGGTCCGGCAGCTTCTTGTGCTGGTCGAAGTCCCAGAAGAACCGGGCGTCGTTGAAGCGGGCCCGCAGCACGCGTTCGTTGCCCGCGCGGACCAACCCTTGGGGATCGTCCTTCTGGTTCATCACGGCGATGAAATGCGGCGCCAGCGACCCATCCGGCCGCAGCACGGAGAAGTACTTCTGGTGGTGCCGCATTACGGTCACCAGAACCTCCTCGGGCAAGCTGAGGAAAGATTCGTCGAAGCTGCCCAGAATCGGAGTCGGGTATTCCGTCAGGTAGGTCAGCGTCTCCAGCAGCTCCGCGTCCGGCTTGAGCCGAAGCCCGGCGCCGGCCAGCAGCGCCGACGCCTCCTCCAGGATCTTCCGGCGGCGCTTGGCCGCCGACACGATCACGTAATTCTTCTCGAGCTGCTCTTCATGATTGACGACCGACACCGCCACCCGCCTCTTGCCCAGCCTCCGGTGCCCGCTGCTGAACCGCCCGGCCCTCACGCCGGCCAGCTCGAACGGCACGACGCGGCCGCCGAACAGCGCAACGATCCACCGGATCGGCCGGATGAAGCGCGGCCCGTTCTTTCCCGTCCAGTACATCGTCTTGGGAAAGGAGATCTTCAGAATGAGCTGCGGCAGGGCCTCGGCCAGGATCTCCAGGGTGCGCCTGCCGCGCACGTTCCGCCGGTACGAGTAATAGTCGCCTTTCGGTGTGTGCGTCACCTTCAGCGCTCCCGGTTCCACCCCCAGCCTTCGAGCGAAACCCTCGGCCGCCCGCTCCCCGGCCGCCGCCGGTGGCCCCATCACTACCTCGCTCGTCGTCTTCTGCCGGAGAGGCAGGCCGTCGGCGCGCAGCACCAGATGCCGCGGCGTCGCGTCCACACCCACGACCTCTCCTCCCAAATCGTAATCCCGCAGCATCCCGGCAAACAGCTCCCGCAAGTTCGCCAGCGCCGGCGGAATCATCCAGTGCGGCACTTCCTCGACGCCGATTTCGAGCAGGAACGGTTTGCCCATCAGACCGCCTCCTCCGCCACCGCACACTGCTCCAGCCACGCCCGGGCCGTGCCCACCGCGAGCTTGCGCACGCGCCCGATGACCGCCACGCGCTCGGTGACGCTGATCGCGCCCCGCGAGTCCAGCAGGTTAAACAGGTGCGAACACTTCAGCACGTGGTCGTACGCGCCCAGCACCGGAAACCGCTTCTTGTCCGGGTAGCCGGCGAAGGAGTCCAGCAGGCGCTGGCACTCCTTTTCATGCAGCTCGAACAGCCGCCACAGCGCGCCAATATCAGCCATCTCGAAGTTGTAGACCGAGAACTGCAGCTCATCGGCCAGCCGCACGTCGGCATAACTGACGCCCGGCGCCCACTCGATCTCGTAGACGCTCTCCTTGTTCTGCAAGAACGCCGCCAGCCGCTCCAGGCCGTAGGTCAGCTCAACCGGCACGACCTCCAGGTCGACCCCGCCGCACTGCTGGAAGTAGGTGAATTGAGTGATCTCCAGCCCGTCCAGCATCACCTGCCAGCCGATGCCCCAGGCGCCCAGCGTCGGCGACTCCCAGTTGTCCTCCTCGAACTTGATGTCGTGTTTGTCCAGCTCAATCCCGATCGCTTCCAGACTCGCGAGGTACTGCTCGACGATATCCTCCGGCGAGGGCTTCAAAATCACCTGAAGCTGCTGGTGCTTGTACAGGCGGTTGGGATTCTCCCCATAGCGGCCGTCGGTGGGACGCCGGCTCGGCTGGACGTAGGCCACCCGGTACGGTTTCGGCCCCAGCACTCGCAGGAACGTCTCCGGACACATCGTGCCGGCGCCGACTTCGACATCGTACGGCTCCTGTAAAATGACGCCGCGGTCGCCCCAGTATTTCTTCAGTTTGAATACCGTGTCCTGAAACGAATCCATCGCTAAAGAGCTTCCAGATAGCCGGCCGTCTGGAACTTCCGTTCGACGTGCTCCTCCATCTGGCGGATCAGCAAGCGCCGCAGCGCCGCCGCCGTCTGTTTGGTCCATTGGCGCGGACTCAGCTCCGCAATCGGCTTTCGCAGCATCTCCTCAGCCAGCAACTGATCCTCCCGGCTCACCCTCAGCGCGGGCAGGAATCCGGACAGGCGCACGGCCCACAGGCTGAAGTACGTCACCGCCTGCCACAGCGCCTCGCCGCGGGTGTTCCGCATGTGCTCCAGCACCGCCAGCAGCAGCCGGAAGAATCTCTCATTTGGTTCGGCCGGCGGCAGCAACTGTTCGGAAACCTCGGCCATATAATCCAAAGCGACGTCCGCGGCGTAGTGGCCGGCCAGGCCGAACTGGGAATGGATGAGCTCGCATGAGTCGAGCCGGACCAGTTCCCGCTCTTCGCGCTGCAGGTAATACATCTGCACGTGCGAAAGCCGCTCCAGCCCCGCGCCGAAACTGCTTTTCAGCCGCCGCGCCCGCTTCGCTACACCGCGCAACTTCCCTTGATCGCGGGTGAAGAAGCTGACGATCAGATCTGCTTCCCGGAGGGGATATGTGCGCAATATGATCGCCTCGCTCACTCGGGCGGGCATGCGCTCATCGGACCCGTAAACATCAAGGGTATCATACCCGCCGGCTTTTTCCGCCGCCGGATCTCGAATGCTATAGTGATTGCTTTAAGCCATGCCGGAGATAAACCAGCAGACAACCGCCACCATCGAGCAAGAGGCCAAAGCCGACCCGAGCCTGGTGGCGACGCTGAGCGATGGCACAAAGGTCAAGATCCGCAAGCTGCGCCAGCGCGCCTGCAACGAGCCCGGTCCCAAAAAGGACACCATCTGCGCCGGCCATCTGAAGCGATGGTATTTCTTCGGCGACGAGGTGCGCCGGAAGTTCGGCGCCGGCGCCGAGATCTACCGCTGCGAGCATTGCAAGACCCTCTACCTCCCGAATCCCGGCGAAGAGCCGCGCAGCGGCACCCTGAGCTGGTAACGGGCCCCGGTCGCCGCGCGGCCACCGGGGCCCAATTCACCAGCCCGCCTCAGAACGAGTAGCGCAAGCTGAGCTGAATGTTGCGGTTGTGGTCCGCCTTGCTGGTCACCTTGCCGAACGTGCTGCTCCGCGGGTCCGTGCTCGGGTTGTCCCAGTTGGGATGGTTCGGCAATTGGAAAAACTCGGCCCGCAATGACAGTTTGTGCCGCTCGTTGAGGGCGAACTCCTTGAACAGCCCGAAGTTCCAGCTCTGAAAGCCCGGACCGTGCAGCAGGCTGTTCCGGTTCTGCGTCTTGGAGAACGTGCCCGGCTGCGGCGCCACAAACAGCGGATTGCCGCTGCCGTCCGTGGTCCGGAAGTAGAAGTTGCTGTCATCCCGGCCCTGGGAGAACGCCTTGTTCTCGAGCTCAAAATCTCCCAGCACTTCGTACGGCTCGAACTGGCTGACGCCGATGCCCGCATTGTCGCCGCTGCGCCCGATTGTCAACGGAGTGCCCGTCTGGAACTGAAGGATGCCGCTCAATTGCCAGCCGCCGAGCAGGGTCCGGGCGGCGCCGGCGGCGTTCTTCAGAATTGGGAGTTCGTAGACAAAGTTGATCACGGCCACGTGCCGCGTGTCGAAATCGGACCATCCCCAGAAGTTCGAGTCGTCATAGTTGTTGTAGATCTGGTCGCGCCGGCCGTCGGCGTTGTCCTTGCTCTCCGAGTATGTGTAAGCCGCACCGAACAGCAGGCCGTTCTTGAACCGGCGGTTGGCTTCCACCTGGAATCCGTTGTACTCCGAGCGGGCGGCGTTCTCGCCCAGGTTAATCGCCGCGAAGCCCTTGAACGGACGCAGGAAGTTGGCGTTCAGGCCCTTGTTCTCCGGCTTCTGGAGCGTGCCCGGCAGCAGTTGGTTGATGTCCCGCACGCGCTCCATGTGCAGCCCGACCCGGCCGATATAGGACACCTCAACCGTCGTGTCAAAGCCGATCTCCCGCTGCACGGCAACGTTCCACATCCATGAGGACGGGATCTTGAACACGGGATCCTGGGTCATAAAGAACTGCGGGAAGCCCGTCGCTTCCCCCGCGCCAGGGTTGTCCGCAATGCCCGTGGCGATCGACACCATCGGCTGGAACGGCGGGTTGCCGCCCAGGAAGATGTTGTCCGAGACGCCCGGCCGGGCAAAGAACCGTCCGGCGCCCGTGCGTACCACGGTCTTGTCGTTGATCCGGTAGGCGAGCCCCACCCGAGGCTGAAAGTTCCTCCAGTGCGTCTCGCCCCAGGTCTTGCTGCCGCCGGAAAACAGATGATCGAACTCGCCCGAGTCGGCGATGGCCACCCGTCCGCGGGCCGCGTCCGGCCAGCCCTTGCCCGGAATCACCACCCCATTGAACCGGTCCCCGCTCAAAATGTTGCCGGTCTTCGGGTCCTGCACGACCGCCTTGGCCGGATCGTAGCGGTTCGGGTCAAACACCGCCATGTTGCGCCACAGGCTGTAGTAATACGGCTGCATCCACGTGTGCCGCACGCCGTACTCCAGCCGCAGCTTCGGCGTCATCTTCCAGGAGTCCTGGATAAACCATTCGAACATGTTGCTGCGGTAGGGAGTGTATGCTCGCGGGCCGATCTCCGCGTAGGTGGTGAACAAGCCCATCGCCGCATTGGCCACGGCCACCCCCGTCGACGGTTGGCCCGAGCGCGTATCGTCAAACACAAAGCGCCCGTTTTGGTTATTGGTCCCGCCCGGCACTCCGGTAACGTTGATCTGATCAAAGTCATTTTGACCGGCGCGCTCGAAACGTACCCCGAACTTGATGGAGTGGTTCCCCCGGATCAGTGTCGTGTTGTTGGAAAGCTGGTAAATCGGGCCCGAAGATTTTGCCGGATAGGGTCCTCCGTCCAGGCGTTGAAATGCGGTGATGTCAATCGTCGGGATCTTGTCGAAAATCTCCTTGCGCTCCGGAAAGATGTACGGGTAGTCGATCCCGTAACGGCTGCGGTTGGCCAAACCGTCCTCGTTCGGCACCTCGAGGAACACCTGGTCGTAGCTGACGCTGGCCAGGAACTCATTCACCACCGTCGGGCTGATGGTGTAAATGTGGTTAAGCGTGTAGGTCCGGTTCGGGCGGTCAATCGTCCGTTTGGCGCGGTCAGTGCCCCCGCGAAAAGCCTCCGCCTCGAAGAAGCCGTAATTCTGAAAACGGAACCGGAAAGTGTGGTTCAGCGTCGGAAGCACATCCACCGACAATGTGTCCTTACGCTGGTTCGCCGGTTCCGGCCGGGATTGGATGAAGTTCGCCGTGCCTTGCAGGAACCCGGGCGTCGGCTCCGGGTAGGCATTCAAAAAGCCGAGCCCGTTGGGGCTGAGTCGGTCGGCCGGGATGATGTTGCCCGGAAAAGGCTGACCGGTGTCGGGATCGTTCACTGTCCTCACCTTGCCGAAAAAGGTGTTGTTCGAATTGAGCAATTCAGAAAAGTCGCCCCGCCGCATGGCCAGCGACGGCACCGTAATTGTCGTCGTGACGCCGCGGCGGCGCCGGGCCCACTCCTGGCCCCAGAGCCAGAAGACCTTGTTCTTGCCGGTGTTGAACTTCCCCGGGATGTAGAACGGACCGCTCAGGATGTAGCCGAACTGGTTGAACTTGTTGGCGTCGCGCTCCTGGCCCGCGCGATTCCGCCGCCAGGTGTTCGCGTCCAGCTTCTCGTTGCGGAAGTACTCGTAAAAACTCCCATGGAACTCCGGGCCGCCGCTCTTGGTCACAAAGCGGATCTGGCCGCCGGCCGAGCGGCCGTACTCCGGCGCATAGTTCGCTGTCAGCACCTGCATCTCCTGCACCGTCTCCAGGTCCGCCGTGCCGACACTGGTGCCGTTGGCCCGCGTCCTCATGTTCACCGCGCCGTCATAGGTGATGATGTTGTCCTGCGTCCGGGAGCCGTTGATGCTGAAGCCGCCCGAATCCAACCCATAGCTGAAACCCAGAAAACCGCGGCGCACACCCGGCTTCAGCATGGCCAGAAACAGCGGGTTGCGCCCGTTGAGAACCATGTTCTGAATCTGCGTCGATTCCACCAGGCGGCCCACCGTCGCGGTTTCCGACTGCACTTGGGCCACCTCGGCTACGACCTCGACGGTCTCCGTCAACTCGCCGATCTCCAGCAGTGCGTCAATCGTCCGCGGCAAGTTCGGATCCAGTTTGTTCTGAGTCTTGACGAATCGCTTGAAGCCCGTCGCCTCCACCGCCAGCGTGTAAAATCCCGGCGGCAGACTTGAAACGACGTAATAGCCGGATTCATTCGTGCTGGTTTTCCGCACCAGACCCGTGGTTTCGTTCGTCAGCGTGACTTGCGCGCCCGGTACGACGGCGCCGCTGGCATCCTTAGCAAAGCCCGAAATCTGGGCCGTGTCCGATTGTCCGAAAGCGAGGGCCGCTGCCGACAGACACACAGCCGCCCCCAGTGCCAATGATCGTAGACTCCGCATGCTTCTCCTTTCTCGTCAATGCTACGCGAGGCTGTGCCCCCTCAGCCCGAGACTGCCTCACCATACCCCCACTACCTGGTTCCCCCGGTTCGCCGGCGCAGCTCAGGCCCACGCCAGACTCCAAGAACCTATGGCAATATTAGCCGCTTCGGAGGCGCGGAGTCAAGTAAATTCCACCCGTTGGAAAAGTAACGATTTCCACCACCAGAATCGCCAGCAATGCCGTCCGAATCTGAATCTTCAACGCATTCGCCGACCTGCCCCCAAACGTCTTCACGCGCCGGTTCTGCTTGAGCGCCTTGAAGAACAGCTCCACCGGCCACCCCGAGACCGACAGGTGGGCGGCCGCCGCTGCGTTAGTCGCCGGCCTCGAGCCGTGCCGCCCGCGGATGGAGAATCTCATTCTCCAGGCGGATGTGTTCCAGCAGGTCCGATTCCAGCGCCAGCAGGTCCCCGAATAAGCCCTCGCGGCCCGGGCAGCCATCGCCGCCCAGCTTGTAGCCCCCTGTCAGCCGGCGCATCTCCTCCAGCGCCCGTTGCCCGTTGGCGTGCTCGTACTCCATTTGCCGGATCGGGCCCAGCACCGTTCCGCAGTGAAACGCCGGCGCCGGCTCTCCGGCCTCGCGCGCCGCCTCCAGACGCGCCACGTGAGGAAACAGGATCTGCTCCTCCTTCAGCAGGTGGCTTTCCAGCTCCGCCCGCAACGCCGAAAATGTCTCCGCCAGCGGCGGGATGAAGTCGCAAATCTCCCCGGAATTCCTTTCGAGGATCCGCTCCAACCGCCCTTGAATCTTCGGCAACTGCGCGCGCAGGAAGGCATGATGCTTGTTGACGATGTAGTCCATCAACTCGCGCAATGAAGCAGCGTTCCAGTCCTGCGCCGGCGCCGCCTGGGTGTTCTGGCTTTCCGTCCCGGTGTTCATTCGTGCTCGCCTTTCCTTCCCAAGACTACAAGCCCCGAACTCCAAAGGCAGTGACCTCCGTCACAGCCGCTGCACCGCCCCCGGTTTTAGCCTAAGAACATGAGGAACTTCGACCAGGCCCCGTTCCTGGTCATCTGGGAGGTTACCCAAGCCTGCGACCTGGCCTGCCGCCACTGCCGCGCCTCGGCGGTCCCGGACCGGCACCCGGATGAGTTGACCACCCGGGAGGGCTACGCGCTGCTGGCCGAAATCCGGTCTTTCGGCGACCCGTTGGTCGTTTTCACCGGCGGCGATCCGCTCAAGCGCGGCGACTTACTCGACTTGCTCCGCCGTAGCGTCCAGCTCGGTCTCCGCACCACGGTCACCCCCAGCGCCACCCCCTTGTTGACCGCCGAAGCCGTCAGCGCCATCCACGCCTGCGGAGTCGCCCGCCTCGCCTTGAGCCTTGACGGTCCGGACGCCGCCTCCCACGACAGCTTCCGCGGCGTCGCCGGATCCTTTGACCGTACCGTCAGCGCCCTCGAACATGCTGGCGCTATTGGTCTCGAAACGCAGATCAACACCACCGTCACCCGTCACAACCTCCACCAGCTCGATGCGATGGCCCGTCTGGTCGCCCGCAGCGGCGCCCGGCTGTGGAGCGTCTTTTTCCTGGTCGCCACCGGCCGCGCCCAGCAAACCGACGACCTGACGGCCGACGAGTACGAACAGGTCTTCGAGTTCCTCTACGAAACCTCGAAAACCGCCCCGTTCGACATCAAGACGACCGAGGCCCAGCACTATCGCCGCTACGCCGCCCAGCGCCGCAAATCCCAGCCCAAAGGCCGGCGCTCACCCGCCGCTCCCGGCGCCATTCAACGCCAGGCCGGCATCAACGACGGCAAGGGCTTCGTCTTCATCTCCCACACCGGCGAGATCTACCCGAGCGGCTTCCTGCCGCTGGCGGCCGGCAACGTCCGCCGGGATTCCCTCGTCCAGGTCTACCGCACCGCGCCCCTATTCCGCACCCTGCGCGCCAGCGAGAACCTCGAGGGCAAGTGCGGCCAATGCCTCTACCGCAACCTCTGCGGCGGCTCCCGTTCCCGCGCCTACGCCCTCACCGGCAACTACCTGGCCTCCGACCCCCGCTGCATCTACCAGCCGTAAACGGCCCGTAATCCGCGTGATTCGGGGACATCGAATCCCCCCAACTATCCGCGTCCATCCGCGTCCATCCCCGGCCCTCTCCACTGGCGGCAGACCCGGGCATAGTCCCCCGTCACATCGGCGAGCATTTTCAACAGAAGCTCTCCATGATCTCCGAACGCGCCGCCTTCACTTGCCGGTCACCGTCTCCTCCGCCCGGCGCCTCTCCTCGTCCACCGCCTCCTGGCACGGTACGCAGTACTCGGCCCAAGGAACCGCTTTCAGGCGCGCCGCCGATATGTCGCGGTCGCAACGCAGGCAAGCGCCGTAACTGCCGTCACCCAACCGTCCGAGGGCCGCCTTCACCTGCCGCAACAGCCGGGAGAGCCGGTCAATATTGCCGGCGGTCACCTCACGTTCCACCGTCAGCACCGCCGCCTCGCCTTCGTCCGGCGGCCGGACTGCGGCCAGCCGCTCGCGGTCCCGCAGCGCCTGCCCCAGCTCCTGTTCCAGACTCGCCCGTTTCGCCTCCAGAAGTCTTCGATAACCATTGAGTTGCGTCTTTGCCATGGTCGCTCACCCCGAGACAATCTCTGCTGGTTTTCCGGCTCTCTTGGGAGACACGATTGCCTGCCTGCCAGGCATATTTCTCTTAGTACTGCTATGTGAGATCCGCGAAACCGCCGCCGGGTTTCGTTCGTTGTATCTAGTGAACAAGCATTGGCGTAAGCTCAGATTCTCACGGAGGCGTGCGTGCGGAAGCTGATTCTTCTCCCACTATTCGTTGGCCTTCTGTCGGCGCCGGCGCTGGTCGAAAAACGCTCGTGCACAGTCATCGACGCCAGCAGCGCCGGGCCCGCGGTCTGGCTGCTGTGCCAGGAAGCTAAGATCCTGGTCGGCAGCAGGGATGCGGACGACTGGATCGAGCGCACCTTGCCCGCCCAGAGCGAACTGCGCGCCATCCGGCTCCTTGACGCCGGCCGGGCGGTAGTGGTTGGCGACCAGGGAACGTTGTTGTACACTAGCGATTCCGGAAGCCGGTGGCGGCGAATCCCGCTCCCGACCCAGGAGCACCTCCTTGACGTTCACTCGGTCGGTGAGTCCATCTGGGCCGCCGGCTGGGGTGGCGTCATCCTTCATTCACCCGACGGAGGCCGGAACTGGGAGCTTCAGCCCACCGGGGTCTCACAAGGGCTCGAATCAATCTACTTCGCCGACCTCCAACACGGCTGGGCCGTCGGCTGGGTCGGCACCATCCTGCGCACCACCGACGGCGGCAAGACCTGGCAACAGGTGCGCTCACCCGCCGCCCAGTGGTCGCTGACCTTTGTCTATTTCCTCGACGCCAGCAACGGCTGGACCGTCGGCTTCAGCGGCTTGATCCTGCGCAGCCGCGACGGCGGGCGAACTTGGGAGGCGCAGCCGAGCCCGGTCACCAGCACCCTCACCTCTGTCCTGTTCGATTCTCAGCGCCGGGGCTGGATCACAACTTCGGACGGCCTGTTGCTCAGTGAGGACGGCGGCCAGAGTTGGAAGCACTTGCGTCTAGGCAATTGGCTCTTCCTGACCAAAGTCATCCGCGTGGACGGCTCGCTATGGGCCGCCGGCCCCCGGGGGGTGCTCCAGCAAACCGGCGGCAGTTTTGCCTGGAAGAAAATTCCTACCCCCGCCGCCTCCGTGACCCAAGCCTCGGCATAGGCCCCCCGTCGGACCGGCGCGAGTGTCCGCCTTGTTTCCGGCAACCCGCGAACTACAATGAGAATTGATGCCGGGCATCGTCGAAGTCGAGGACCTCGTCAAGGAGTTCCGGACGTTTGAACGCCGGGAGGGCCTGACCGGAGCGATCGCCGACCTGTTTGCCCGCCGTTACCACACCCTTCGCGCCGTCGACCGCATCTCCTTCGAAATCCGCCCCGGGGAGATGGTGGGCTACATCGGCCCTAACGGCGCCGGCAAGTCCACCACCATCAAGATGCTGACCGGCATCCTCGTCCCCACGGCCGGCGATGTCCGCACCAATGGCTTCGTGCCCTACAAACAGCGCAGCGCCTACACCCGGACCATTGGCGTCGTCTTCGGCCAGCGCACCCAGCTCTGGTGGGATATCGCCGTCGTCGAGTCTTTCCGGCTCCTCAAGAAGATATACGAGGTCCCTGACCGCGACTACCAAGCGCGCCTGCGCCGCTTTGACGAGATCCTTGAACTCGGCCGCTACCTCCATACCCCGGTCCGCAAGCTGAGCTTGGGCGAGCGCATGCGCTGCGATGTCGCCGCCGCCATGCTCCACAACCCCCCGCTGGTGTTCCTCGATGAGCCCACCATCGGCCTCGACATCGTCGCTAAGGAGAACATCCGCACCTTCCTGCGCGAAATCAATCGGCAGTTCGGCACCACGATGCTGCTGACCACCCACGACCTGTCCGATATCGAGGAACTCTGCGCCCGCCTCATGATCATCGACCACGGACGCCTCTTGTTCGACGGCGGTCTGGCGGACCTCAAGGACCAGCTTTGGCGCGAGAGCGCCGTGCGCTTCGACCTCAAAACCCCGGACCAGGCCGCTCACCTGCACCGGCTGGATCTGCCCGGCGTCGCCTGCGACAGACTCGACGAGCTGCGTTACCGCCTGCACTTTCCACGCGAGGAGTGGTCCACCGCCGAAATCATCCGCCGCGTCATCAACGCCGTCGAGGTCCGCGACATCGTCATCGAGGAGCAATCCATTGAAGACGTCGTCAAGCGCATCTACCTCGGCGAGGCGCTCCACGGCGCCGGCGCCCGGCCCCATCTGCCGGACGGGATGTGCTAGGCCGTGAGCGCCCTGTCAACCTACCTGGAATTCTCGCGGATCGGCTTCATGAATATGCTGGCCTTCCGCCTCCGCTACTACACCGGCGTCATCACTTACTTCATCAACGTCGCCGTCTATTACTTCATCTGGCGCGCCGTCTACACCCACGAGCCCAACTACGGCGGCCTGAGCTTCGAGCAGATGGTGACCTACGTCGCCGTCGGCTGGATCATCCGCTCGCTCTATTTCAACAACATCGACCATGAAATGGCTCACGACATCCTCGAGGGCAAAATCAGCATGGTGATGCTCAAGCCCGTCAGTATCCAGTGGACCTACATCTCCCGCTCGCTCGGCGAGTCCGCCTTCCGCCTCGTCATGCTCACCCTGCCGGCCGCCGCCGTCATTCTCGTCGTCTTCCCGGTGCGCCCTCCGGCCAGCGCCGCTCACTTCTTCGCCTTTCTGGCCGCGCTCTCCGGCAGCATCCTTCTCGTCGCCGCCCTGAACTTCATCGTCGGAAGCTGCGCGGTTTCGCTGAAATCGATCCTCGGCCTGCTGCGCGCCAAGTTCTGGGCCCAGGAGCTTCTCTCCGGGTTGCTCGTCCCCGTCACGCTCTTCCCTTCCCCGCTCCGGGAGATCTCCGGCCTGCTGCCCTTCCAGCACATCGGCTTCACCCCGATGATGGTCTATTTGGGCAAGCTGTCCTGGCCCGAGCTCGGCCGCACGTTCGCCCTCGAGGCCTTCTGGATCGTTGTCCTGGTCGGCTTCGGCGCCTCGTTCTGGCGCCTGCTCAGCCGCCACATCATCATTCACGGAGGCTAGGCGTGCGCCGCCACCTCACGCTGCTGGTTGAATACTTCATCCAGTACTCCAAGGTGCGCCTGGCGTACCGCGGCGACTTCCTGATCTCGGCCGTCACCACGACCGTCGCCACCGTCTTCGGCATCGCCGTCGTCTGGCTGATCTTCGGCCGCGTGCCGAACGTCCTCGGCTGGAGCTTCTACGAGATCCTGTTCCTCTACGGCTTCTCCTTGCTCCCCATGGCCCTGTTCAACATGGTCAGCGTGAACCTGTACTACTTCGGCGAAATCTACATCGTGGAGGGCAAGTTCGACCGCGTGCTGCTCCGGCCCATCAGCTCGCTGTTCCAGATCGTCTGCGAGCAGTTCCGCCTGGAGTCGCTCGGCGACGGCGTCCTGGGCCTGTTCCTGGTGATCACCTGCGCCGCCAAACTGGACCTCGATTTCGGCCCGGTTGCCTGGGCCTTCCTGGCGCTGGCGGCCATCTGCGGCTGCATCATCTATCTGTCGATCTTCCTGATGCTCACCTGCATCTCGTTCTGGATGGAGGACCGCGTCGGCGTGATCCCGCCCGTCTACAACATGCTCACCTTCGGCCGCTATCCGCTGGACATCTACAACCCGTTCATCAAGTTCTTGCTGAGCTGGATCGTCCCGTTCGGCTTCGCCACGTTCTATCCGGCCGCCAGCCTCCTGCGCGCCGACGTCTACCGGCTTTACGCCTGGCTCCTCCCCCTCGTCACCGCTATCCTCGCCGCACTGGCGCTATCCATCTGGAGCCGCGGCGTCCGCAACTATTCCTCCACCGGCTCGTAGCCCCTCGGCCCAGTGGCGCAAACTTTAGCGTGCGATTAGCTCGCGAACGCCCGCCGACGAACCAGGTACAGCCCCACCGTGACCAGCAGCAGCGCCATCCACTGCGTCGCCGACAGCGGCCCCCCAAATGGATTCGCCTGGTCGTGATGGCGCACGAACTCGATCAAGAAACGGGCCGTCGAATACAGGATCAGATACAGCCCGATGACCGCCCCCTCGCGGCGCCGCACCGAAAACGCCCGCATCAGCACCCCGAAGATCACGCCCTCGGCGGCCGCTTCGTACAGTTGTGTCGGATGCAGCGGCTGGTTCAGCGGCACCCCCACTAACCGGTGCGCTTCCGGATCCGTGAACGTCACCGCCCACGCCCGCTCGCACGCCACACCCCAGCAGCAGCCCGCGGCGAAACAGCCGATGCGCCCGATGGCGTGCCCCAGCGCGATCCCCGGCGCGAACGCGTCCAGGGTCCTGAGCACCGGCAACTGCTTCCGCCGCATATAGATGGCCGCCGTCGCCAGCGCCGCAATCAAACCTCCATAGAAGACGCCCCCGGCCTGTAGCGTCGTCACCGAAAAGATCTGACCGGGACTCCTCGAGTAGTAGTCCCAGTCGAGCGCCACCATCAGCAGCTTCGCGCCGGCCAGCCCCGCCAAGGCGCAATAAACCCCGAGGCTCGTGACCGCGTCCGGGTTCAAACCCGAGCGTTTCGCCAGCCGAGCCGCGATCCATAGCGCCACCAGGAACCCCAGCGCCACCAGCGCCCCATAGGTCGGCAGAAAGAAGTCTCCGATCGTGATCAGCTTCGGATACATTGGCTCTGCGCCCGCCGGTGGGACCGCAGCAGATCGAGCGCCAGCAGCGCAGCCCCTATGGTAATGGCGCTGTCGGCCACGTTAAACGCCGGCCAGTGCCAGCCGCCGGCGTGAAAATCCAGGAAATCCGTCACGCTGCCCCGCGCCAGCCGGTCGTACAGATTCCCCACCGCGCCCCCCAGAATCAGCCCCAGCGCCGCCGGAGTAAACCGGTGGCCGGCCGCCTGCTCCCTGGGTAACCGCCGGATCATTCCCACAACAAACAGCAGCACAACCACACCCACTACGGCCAGGATCACGGGCCGCCACGCGCTTGCGCCCTCGGAGAACAGGCCGAACGCCATGCCGCGGTTCTGGATGTGGACGATGGCGAAGAAGCCCGAAATCACCGTCAGACGGTCGGAGAAGCTCATCGTGCTCTCCACGGCGTACTTAGTAAGCCGATCGGCCAGGATGACCGCTCCCGCCAACAGCAGCGCCAGCCGACGAGGTTCCATGTCAGCCCTTCAGGTTCTCGATGACCGCTTCCGCGCAAGCGGCGCACACCGCCGGCAGTTGCGGATGAAGGCCCACGTCGTCTTTATACTTCCAGCAGCGGGAACACTTTTTGCCGGCGGCCCTGTCCACGTGAACCGCCAGGCGCACATCGGAATGTCCCTCCATCGACACCTGCGACACGATGAACAGATCGGCAAGCTGGCCCGCATATTGCTCCAGCAGGGGGTAAAGATCGCCGTTGGCTTTCAGGTGGACGCGCGCTTCCAGCGGCGCGCCGATGAACTTCTCCTGCCGCGCCGCCTCCAGGCTCTTAAGCACCACCTCGCGAATCTCGATGAGCCGATCCCAGTTGGCGGCCCGTTCGCGGTGCTCCGGCGGGATGCCTTCACTTAGCTCCTCCGGCTCTGGCAACAGCGCCAGGTGCACGCTTTCCGGCGCCTCGGCCGGTTTCCGCAGCGCGCCCCAGGCTTCCTCGGTCGTAAAGCTCAACAGTGGCGCCAGCAGCCGCAGCAGCGCGTGCGTCAGACGGTACAGCGCCGTCTGGGCGCTGCGGCGCGCCTTGGACTTCCTGGCCGTGGTGTAGAGCCGGTCCTTCAAAACGTCAAAATACAAGGCGCTCAGCTCGGTGGTCGCGAACTGGTACAGGCTCTGGTAGATCCGGTGAAAGGCGAAATCCTCGTACCAGTCGCGGCACCGCCGCGTGATCCCCTCGGCCCGCAGCAGAATCCACTGGTCGATTTCGTACAGCTCGGCCGCCGGCACGGCGTCCCGCTCGGGATCGAAATCATGCAGGTTGCCCAGCGCGAAGCGAAAGGTGTTGCGCAGCTTCCGGTAGGCCTCGCTCAGCCGCGCCAGGATGGTCTCGGAAATGCGCACATCTTCGGTGAACTCGACCGAGGCCACCCACAGCCGCAAGACCTCGGCCCCGTATTGCTGGATCACCTTGTCCGGCTCGATGATGTTCCCCAGCGACTTGGACATCGCCCGGCCTTCGGCGTCCAGCACGAACCCGTGCGTGGCGCACTGCTTATACGGAGAGCCGCCCTTCAGCCCGACGCCCACCAGCAGCGAGCTGTGAAACCAGCCCCGGTACTGGTCGCCCCCCTCGATATACAGGTCCGCCGGCCAGTGCAGGTCTTCCTTTTCGTTCACTACGGCCAGGTGGCTCGACCCCGAGTCAAACCACACATCCAGGATGTCGCTTTCCTTGTCGAACTCCTCACTGCCGCAGGCGGCGCATCGCACGCCCGGACCGATGAGTTCGGCGGCGCTCTTCTCGTACCACACGTCGGCCGTATGCGCGGCGAACAGCTCCACCACCCGCTCCAGGATCTTCCTTTCGGTCAGCGGCTGGCGGCACTTCGCACAGTAGAAAACAATGATCGGCACACCCCAGACGCGCTGCCGCGAAATGCACCAGTCGGGTCGCGTGGCGATCATGTTGGAAATGCGCTCCTGTCCCCACGCTGGCAGCCACGCCGTCTGCCGGATCGCCTCCAGCGCCGCCTGCCGCAGGCCGTTCCGCTCCATCCCGATGAACCACTGCTCGGTGGCCCGGAAGATCGTCGGATTGTGACACCGCCAACAGTGCGGGTAGCTGTGATGCACGGTCTTCTCGGCCAGCAGCGCCCCGGAGCGCTGCAACACCCCGACCACCAGCGGGTTCGCCTCCCACACCGTCCGCCCAATGATCTCCTCCGGAAGCTTCCCGTCCGCCCCCGCCGGCTGATAGAACCGGCCCGCGCCATCCACCGGGCAATACGTCTCAATCCCGTACTCCACTGCCACCAGGTGGTCCTCTTGGCCGTGGCCGGGCGCCGTGTGCACCGCCCCTGTGCCGTGCTCCAGCGTCACATGGCCGGCCAGCACCCCCAGCGAGTCCCGCTCGACAAACGGATGGCGGAACACTGCGCGGTCTAACCTCTCGCCGGCAAACTTGGCGATCACGTCTTGGCGCACCCAGCCGCAAACATCCCGCGTCGCCTCGCGAAGCTCCTCGGCAACGATGTAGACCTCCTCGCCCGTGGACACCGCCGCGTATTCGAACTTCGGGTGAAACGCGATCGCCATGTTGGCCGGAATCGTCCACGGCGTCGTCGTCCAGATCACCGTGTAGACCTTCTGGCCCGCCAGCGCCGGGTCGATTTGCGCCGGGTCCGAGCTCAGCGCAAACCGCACCCAGATCGACGGGCTCGTGTGGTCCTCATATTCCACTTCCGCCTCGGCCAGCGCCGTACGGCAGTTCATGCACCAATGCACCGGCTTCAGACCTTTGTAAACATAGCCCCGTTCCAGAAACTCCACAAACGCCCGCGCGATCACGCTCTGGTAGCCCGCGCTCATCGTCAAGTACGGCTTGTCCCAGCGCCCGAAAACGCCCAGCCGCTTGAAGCCCTGGCGGTGCAGCTCAACGTACTTCTCCGCATAGCGCCGGCAGGCGCCCCGGATCTCAATCGGCGTCATCTGGGCCTTTTTCGCGCCCAGCTCGCTGTCCACTCGGATCTCAATCGGCAGCCCGTGGCAGTCCCATCCCGGCACGTAAGGAGCATCGAAACCCGCCATGCTGCGCGACTTGACGATGAAGTCCTTCAGAACCTTGTTAAAAGCCGTGCCCAAGTGAATCGCCCCGTTGGCGTACGGCGGCCCGTCATGCAGCACGTACTTCGGCAGGCCCGCCCGCGCCTGCCGGATCTTCTCATACAGCCGCATCTGTTCCCACCGCGCCAGGATCCTCGGCTCGGTCTGCGGAAGATTGGCCTTCATCGGAAAACTGGTCTGCGGCAGATTGACCGTCTTCTTCAGATCGATGTTCTGCAACTCCATGCGTCAGCTAACTCTCATGGTACACGCAACTCAAGCGCACGCTACACACTCCTCAACACCGGATCCCTGTGGGCGGTGCCGCCAGTGGCAGCGTTTCGAGATTTCCTGGCCTCTCCCTGAAAATACCCTGAGACCGCTCAGACGACGTAGGGCTTGCGGTACTCCCGCGTCAACAGCCGGTCCGCCTCGGCATCGCCGGCGAACTTCTCCGCCGCCGCGTCCCACACCAGCTTCCGGCCTACCCGGTAGCTGATGTTCGCCAAATGACACAGCGCCGCCGACAACGCCCCGACGGCGATGTCCGCGGTCAGCTCCTTGTAGTTCCGGCTGCGGCACGCCTGGAGAAAGTTCTCCATATGCAGCACCGTACCCGCACCGTCGGAGCCTTTCTCCTCCATCACCTTCTCGCTTTCCTCGCCTTTATAAACCGCAAAGCCCCGGCCGTCCAGCCACATCCAGCCGTCGCTGCCGTAGTAAAGGTTCCCCACCGTGTTGCCCGGACGCACCGGCAGCCCCCCCTCCGGACCTGTCAGCAGCCCCCGCACCTCGAACACAATCTGCATCTCCCCGTAATCCATCGTCGCTCACTGCGTGTTCGGCGTCTCCTGGTCATCGTCGTAAATGTACTTGCCACCACTGGAGAAGGCCCACCTCGGCATTCCTACCTCCCCCAAACCCCACCGGCAAAGGTCCATCTCGTGCACCCCCTGGTTGCCGATGTCGCCGTTGCCCGTGTCCCAGAACCAGTGCCAGTTGTACTTGTACCGGTTCCGCGTAAACGGCCGCATCGGCGCCGGCCCCAGAAACAGATCCCAGTCAATGCCCGCCGGCACCGGCTCCGGCGGCGTTTTCCCGATCGACTTGCGCCGCTTGAAACACAGCCCCTTGGCCATGTACAGCTTGCCGATCACACCCTCCCGCAGCAGCTTCATCGCCTGAATCTTGTGCGGCGTGCTCCGGCCCTGCGAACCCACCTGCACCATCCGGCCCGTCTTGCGCGCCACCTCCACCATCCGCTTGCCTTCGTAAATGTTGTGGCTGGCCGGCTTCTCCACATACACGTCCTTGCCCGCTTCACAGGCCCAGATCGTGCTCAGCGCGTGCCAGTGGTTCGGCGTGGCGATCGACACCGCATCGATGTCCTTGTTGGCGAACATCTCGCGCATGTCGTTGTACTCCTTCGCCGGCGCGCCGCCGGCGCCCGTCAGCCGCGCCTGCGCCCGCTCGCGCGCCGCCTGGTTCACATCGCACAGGCCGATCACCTGGCAACCGCTGATCCGCGACCACGATCCGATATGCGACATGCCGCGGCCGCCCAGACCGACGATGCCCACGTTGATCCGGTCATTGGCGCCAACCACCCGGCCGGCCGAAACCGCCAGCGCCGCGCCCTGAAAGAAACTACGTCGGGATATGCCAGACATACATCGCTCCTTCACCAACAAATTCCTCCGAAAGTATACACCCGAGCTGGCGATCGCCGCCCCTCCTCACAGCACCATCGTCGCGATCTCCACCGGCGAGCGCCTCCCCTCCACCACCACGATCCCGCTCTCGGTCACATAGTGCTGCTTGCGGTCCGCCTCCAGGTCATAGCCGATCCGGCCGTTCTCAGGCACCCTGACGTTCTTCTCCAGAATCGCCCGCCGCACTCGCGCGTGCCGCCCGATGTCCACGTTGTCGAACAGCACCGAGTCCTCCACCACAGCGCCCGTGTGGATGCGGCACCCCCGGCCCACTACGCAGCCCCGCACCATGCCCCCCGACAGGATCGAGCCCCCGCTCACAATCGAGTCGATGGCCTGCCCCCGCCGCCCATCCTCGTCAAAGCTGAACTTCGCCGGCGCGTCCGAATACCCCGCCGTGTATAGCGGCCATTGCTTGTTGTACAGGTTCAGCGCCGGCTTAATCGCCCGCAGGTCCATGCTCGCCTCATAGTAGGCGTCGATCGTCCCCACGTCGCGCCAGTAGGCCGGCTGGTCCGGCGGATCCCCCGGAACCCGGTTCGTCTCGAAATCATACGCGTAGATGCGCGATCGCCCCAC
>FWWM01006507.1_pt1 | contig 24413 bp, 27 predicted proteins | sample 2228351 | NCBI WGS metagenome assembly FWWM01 (sample SAMEA103939774, study PRJEB20133) | metagenome
GTCCGCCGGCTGCAGGCGGCCGTGGCGGAGTCTGCGTCTGGTGCGATCCGGACCGCCGCGCACCTCCTGCTGGCGGAAGCGTGGCTGCAGGCGCGCCAGGTCCGCTTGGCGGAGCGCCACGCACAGGCCGCCTGGGAGGTGGCGGGTCGGGACGAAGACCGTGCCGCCGCGTGGAAGCTTCTGGGCCACGCCTCGGAGCTGGCAGGCCGCCGAGGGGAGGCCGTCCGGCGCTACCTGACCGCGTGGTGGGCCTTCCCCGGTACGCGCGCTTCCGAGGAAGCGGACCGCGCCCTGCACAGGCTCGTGGGCGCGCGGAGGCCCGCTCCGCCCCCGCTGGCCCGGGTGGAGCGGGCGCGGAGGGTACGCGACCCCAGGGTGGCCGCACAGGAGTGGGAGGCGGCCTTGCGGCAAGGGCTGTCCGGGGCTTTGGCCGCGGAAGCGCACCTGCGGCTGGGCTTGCTGCGGCTGGGTTCCCCTCAGGCGGTGGGCGCGCTGCGCCGTGCCGCCTCCCACCCCGCGTACGCGGCGCAGGCGGAGTACTGGACGGGGGTCGCGTGGGCGCGTGCGGGAAGGCCGGACAGAGCGCGCCGGGTGTGGCAGGACCTCCTGCGCAAGCACCCCGCAAGCCCCTGGGCCGCACGGGCTCTGGCTGCGCTGGCCGCCGGGGCGGAGCGCCAGGGAAGGCTGCGGGAAGCGGACCGTTGGCTGGAGCGGCTGGCAACGCGCTTCCCCGGCTCCCCCCTGGCAGACCACGCGCGGTGGCGCCGGGGGTGGCTGCGGTACCGCCAGGGCGACGACTCGGGGGCCGAACGGCTGTGGCTGGCCTTGGCCCGGGACCGTCCCGGTAGCGGGGTCTCTGCCCGCGCCCTGTACTGGGCTGCCCGCAGCCGGGCCCGCCGCGGCCTGGACCCCACGGGCCTGCTGCGCGCCGCCGCCACGGGTTACCCCCACGCGTACTACGGCCAGCGGGCGCGCCAGCGCCTACAGCTTCGCCCGCCCCCGGCGCCGGCGGAGGCGCCACCTTTGACGTTGCCAGAAGGCCGGTTCGCGCCTGCCTGGCTGGAGCTGGCGGCACTCGGGCGCTACGCGGAGGCCGCGGAGGAAGCGCGTGCGGCGCTGCGGGGTAGCCCCTCCCGGCAGCTGTACCGCCTGCTGGCGTGGGCGAGGGCACAGGCGGGGGACTACCCGGGGGCTGTGGCCGCCGCGGAGGCGGTGACCGCGTCCGGGGCCCGGGACCGAGCGCTGTGGGGGCTGGCCTACCCGCGGTTCTACCGGGAGGCGGTGGAGCGGTGGGCTGGCGCGTACGGCCTGGACCCGCTCCTGGTCCTGGCGGTAGTCCGGGAGGAGAGCCGTTTCGCACCCGCGGCGGTGTCCCCCGCGGGGGCCGTGGGACTCATGCAGCTGCTCCCGTCCACGGCACAGGGGCTGGACCCGTCGGTGCGGAGGGAGGGGCTGACACACCCGGAGACCAACGTGCGGCTGGGCTGCGCGTACCTGGCCGGGCGGCTGCGGGACTTCCACGGAGACCTGGTGCTGGCCCTGGTGGCGTACAACGCGGGCCCGCAGGCCGCCCGCCGGTTCCTGGCCCTGCACTCCGGGGACGTGGACGAGTTCGTGGAGCGCATCCCCTACGCGGAGACCCGGGCGTACGTCCAGCGGGTGCTGGAGTCCTACGGGGTCTACCGCTGGCTGTACCGCGGCGGGCGGTAGACCTCCACCCCCTCCCGCACCGCTTCCGCGGCGGTACAGATCTCCTGGGACTTGCGGGCCAGCTCCTCCGGTGTATAGCACAGGGGCTGCAGGTCCACCTCCAGGTCCCACAGGTCCAGCACGGCCTGCACGCGTTCGCGCCACGACATCCCCCCGAAGGCGGGCGACACCAGCACCAGGTCGTAGTCGCTCTCCATGAGCTCCGTGCCCCGTGCCCGCGACCCGAACAGCAGGGCCCGCTCCAGCGGGAAGCGCTCTGCCACCCGCGCCAGGAAGCGCTCTAGCCGCGGCCGGTCAACGCCCAGGTGACCCACCGGTGCACGCGCTCTGCCGCCTCCAGCAACTGCGCTGTCTTCCGCGCGTCGTAGTTCTCCGCGGGCACCCCGTTGGCGGCGTCCGGGTACCGGGAGGTGGCGTACTCCGGGTTCAGCAGCCGCAGGTCGCTCATCACCTCCTCGGGTACTTCCAGCGTCCTGCCGAGTTCCACGAGGTTGTGGGTCTTCGGAGGGAGCGTCCGGCGCAGTTCGATGACGGCTCCCTTGAGCCACTTTTCCGCGGCCTGGTGGCAGCTGAAGGCCGCGGCGAAGTAAAAGCCCGCCTGGTGGCTGGCCCGCGCGTGGGCCAGGTCCGCGTCCCCCTGCGCGAGCCAGCGCCGTGCCTCTTCCCGCACCGTCCACCTCCCACGAGATTGTACGCCTGCGGGCTCAGACGCGTTCCAGCAACACCACCGTCTCCACGTGGTACGTCTGCGGGAACAGGTCCACGGGCTGCACCACCCGCACCTGGTACCCGAAGGGCACCAGCTCCTTCAGGTCCGGCGCCAGGGTGGTGGGGTTGCAGGACACGTACAGCACCCTGCGGGGCCCCGCCCGTCCGATGCGGCGCATCACCTTCCCGCCCGCGCCCGACCGGGGCGGGTCCAACATCAGGACGTCCGGGGCCCCCACGCGGGAGACGAGGTCCGGGAGGGCCTGGCGGACCTCGCCGTGGACGAACTCCACGTTGTCAATTCCCGCCCTCCCCGCGTTCTCCCGCGCCGCCTCCACCGCCGCGGCTACCGCCTCGATCCCCCACGCGTACGCCGCCTGCCGGGCGAAGGCCAAAGTGAAGGTCCCCACCCCGCAGTACAGGTCCACCACCCGGTCCCGGGCGCTCACATCTGCCAGCTCCACCGCCATCTGCACCAACCGCTCCGCCTGTACCGTGTTGGTCTGGAAGAAGGTCTCCAGCCCCACCCGGAACCGGAAGCCGGCCAGCTCCTCCTCGATGGTGGCTTCGCCCCACAGCACCTCCAGCCGGTCCACCTGTACGGCGTCCGACAGGGAACCGGACTGCGCCCACAGCACGCCCCGCACCTGCGGGTACCGGGACGCGATCCGCCGGGCCAGCTCGGGCCCTTCCGGGAACGGCGCGGGTGCGGTCACCACCGCCACCAGAGCCTGTCCGGTGCGCACGCCTTCCCGGTACACCAGGTGCCGCAGCAGCCCCTGGCGGGTCCGGGGGTCGTAACACGGGATGGCCTTCTCCCGCACGAAGCTCTTCACGTCCCGCAGCACCGCGCTGGCGAGGGGGGAGGGCAGCAGGCAGCTGTCGATCTCCAGCACCCGGTCGAAGTGTCCGCGCAGGTGCAGGCCCAAGGTGGCCTCGGGGTGGAAGGCGAACTCCATCTTGTTCCGGTAGCCGAAGGGCTGGGGGGCCGGCAGGATGGGACGCAGGGGCAGGTCGCGGAGGCCGCCCAGCCTTTCCAGGCTCTCCCGGACGATCTGCTCCTTCGCGGACAGCTGCGCCTCGTAGCGCAGGTGCTGCCAGGTGCAGCCCCCACACCGCCCGAAGTACGGGCACGGGGGGTCGGTGCGGTGGGGCGAGGGCTCCAGCACCTCCACCACCTCCGCCTCCCCGAAGGACCGCTTGGCCCGCACCAGGCGCGCGCGCACGCGGTCTCCGGGTGCGGTGTGGGGGACGAACACCACGTAGCCGTCCGCCCGCGCCACGCCCCGGCCGCCGTAGGACAGGCGGTCCACCCGGACCTCTACCTCGTCGCCCTTCCGGAACGTCCCCACCGCTAAGGGCAGGGTAGGGGAGGCCCGAAGCCCCGGCAAGCGCGTTAGCGAAACTTTAACAGGGCCCTACCCTGCCGTTCACCAAGGCCGGCTGCGCCGCCGGTACCGCTGTAGTCAAATACGCCACGCGAGAGGAGGGAACAGAGGTGTCGAGGACAGCCCTGTGGTTGGTGACCGCGGCGGCGGCGGGCTTTCTGGCCGCGGCGGGAGTGACGCTGGGGCTGCGGCTGGCCGGCGCAAGCCCAACTCCGGCTCCGGAAGCCCGGAGCTGCCAGGAGCAGGTGCAGCGGCTTACGGAGGAAGCGGGCCGCCTCCGCCGGCTCGTGGAAGCCTACCGCGCGCGAGAGGCCACGTACCGTCAGAGGCTGGACGAAGCGAACCGGCTGCTGGCGCGCCTGGGAAGTTCTGGCAGGGCCGGGGGGGCCACCAGGCGCCGGGAGTGGGAGGAGCCCTGGGCGCGGGAGGAACCCTGGGAGAGGTGGGAGCATGGAGACTGAGGCCCGGATGCGCATGTGGAAGGCCGCGTTGGCGGCAGGCTCGCTCCTGGTGGGGGTGCTGGGGTTCGGTGGGATCGCCTCGCGCGAGGCCAGCCACACGGCCGCGGTGGTGCAGGTAGAACGGCTGCGGGAATCCGGCACAGAAGGGGAGTTCGAGCTAGAAGTGCTCCCGCCCATCCCGTCGGTGCGCCGCCCCGTGGCCAGTACGCGGTCTTCGCGGTGACGTGCCTGTGTTCGCGGGAAGGTTCCGGGCCATGGGCTGCCAGTTCCGGGTGTGCGTGGCCGCAGACACCCAGGCCGCGCGGCAGGCCCTCGCCGCAGCTCAGGGCAAAGCAAGGCAACTGGAGCTGATCTTGAGCCGGTTCCGCGAGGACAGCGACCTCAACCGCCTGAACAGAGCCGCTGGGACGCCGTTGGAGGTGCACCCCATCCTGTGGCGGGCCGTGCGCTGGTCCCTGTGGGCGGCCCGGGTCACAGGCGGCCTGTACGACCCCACGGTGCTGGACCGGCTGGAGGCCGCGGGCTACGCGGTGAGTTTTGAGCGCCTGCACGAGGCGGGACCGCTGCCGCCCTCCGACGCGCGCAGCTTCGGGAGGTGGCGGGCGGTGCGGGTGGACCCGCGGGTCCCGGTAGTCCAGCTCCCGGCCGGGGTCCGGATGGACCTGGGTGGGATGGGCAAGGCGCTGGCGGCGGAGTGGCTGGCAGGAGAACTCCGCGCGTTCGGGCCGTGCTTGGTGGAAGCGGGCGGAGACGTGGCGGTGCGCGGAGCGCCCCCGGGCTGGCCGGGCTGGCCGGTCTCCGTGGAGGCACCGTGCAGGCGGCTGGGCGTGCTGTGGTTGGACCGGGGAGGGCTTGCCACCTCGGGGACAGACGCGCGGCGGTGGCGGGCAGGAGACCGGTGGGCCCACCACGTGGTGGATCCCCGCACAGGCCTGCCCGCAGCCACAGACGTGGCGTGCGCCACCGTGTGGGCCCGCCACGCGGCCGTGGCAAACGCGCACGCGCTGGCGCTGGTGGTCCTGGGCACGCAGGCGGCGGACGGGTACCTGCGGAGGTTCCCGGGGCTGCGGGTTGCTCTGGTGCGGTGGGACGGCAGCGTGCACTTGCAGGGGCTCACGTTGGAGGAGGTGGGCTGACGTGGACGCGCGTACGGCAACGCTGGCTGGATGGGGGTCGGTGTTCGGAGCTGCGCTCGGCGTCCTGTGGGCGCGCGGGGTGGCCTCCGCGGTGGCGGAGGCCCTTGGGGGGCCGGGACCCAGGGTGTTCTGGTACGCCAGCCGCAGCGCGGGCTGGGTGGCGTACACCTTGCTGTGGCTGGCCTGCTGCCTAGGCCTGCTGGTCTCGGGACGGGCAGAGCGCGGTCCGAGGGCGGTGGTGCTCGTGGGCCTGCACCGGTTCGCGGCAGGCCTTTCCCTGGCCTTTGTCCTGGTCCACGCGGGGGTGCTGCTCTTGGACCGGCACGTGCGGCCCACCCTCGCCGGGCTGCTGGCGCCCTTCGCGTTCCCCGTACGGGGTCCGTGGGTCGGACTGGGGCAGCTGGCCGCCTACGTAGGGCTTGCGGTGTACGTCAGCGGGTTCCTGCGCCGCCAGATGGGGTACCGGAGTTGGCGGCGCCTGCACTATGCTGTTTTCGGAGCGTACGCACTGGCCACCTTGCACGCCGTCGGCACGGGAACCGACATCGGCCCCGCTTCCGGTGCGGCCGTGGTGGGATCTGCGGCAGCCCTGGCTGCGGTGGCACTCCAGCGGGCCCGGGCCCAGCAGGAGACGGTGTCCACGGGAGGACGGGTCGTTGAGGGCGCAGGCGCTGCAGCGGAGCCCGCGGGTGCTTCTGGTGGAGGATGACCCGGACCTGGTGGAGCCCCTGCGGGAGGGTCTGGAGCAGGAAGGGTTCCGGGTGGTCACCGCGGCCACGGGGCAGGAAGCGCTCCAGACGCTGCAACACCGTTCTGTGGACGTGGTGGTCCTCGACGTGATGCTGCCCGACGTGGACGGGTTCAGCGTCTGCCGCGAGGTCCGGCGTCGGTCCGACGTGCCCGTGCTCATGCTCACCGCCCGCGGTCACGAGCTGGACCGGGTGACCGGGCTGGAAGTGGGGGCCGACGACTACGTGACGAAGCCGTTCAGCCTCCGCGAGCTGGTGGCGAGGCTACGGGCCCTCCTCCGCCGCCGGGAGCTGGACCGGGGCGGGGCGCCGCGGCCGGGAGACCGCCTCATGGTCGGCGAGATCACGCTCGACCGCGTGGCGCGGCGCGTCTGGCGTTCCGGCCGGCCCGTGGTGCTCAGGCCACGCGAGTACCAGCTCTTGGAGGTTCTCATGTCGGAGGCGGGGCGGGCTCTGTCGCGGCAGGAGCTGTTGGACCGGGTCTGGGGGCAGGACTGGGTGGGCGACCCGCGGACCCTAGACGTGCACATCCGCTGGCTGCGGGAAAAACTGGAGCAGGATCCGACCCGGCCTCGCTACATCCACACGGTACGCAGCTACGGCTACCGCTTCGAGGACGCCGGTGAAGGCTAGCCTGCGGTGGCAGATCCTCGCCGTCTACCTGGGGCTGCTGGTCCTCGGGTTGGGCGGGGTCGTGACGTGGTCGGCCTACCTGGTGAGGCGCCACGCGGAGCAGCGGGCCTACCACGAACTGGTAGCCAAGGGGTTGATCCTCGGCACGGTCCTGCATGAGACGGTGGAGCACGGCTGGGTGCCCCAGGCCCTGTTGGAGGCGTACGCCCGGAAGTCGGGCGCTCGGGTGGTGGTGCTGGATCGACGGCTGCGAGTGGTGGCGTCCTCGGAACCCGTCGCGCCCGAGGGGCGCCCTGCTCCGCGCCAGGGCTGGGGCGAAGAGGCCTCGGGCCGGCGCCTGTACGCCACGGTGCCCCTCCTGGAGGAGGACGGGCGGGCCCACGGAGCCCTGGAGCTCTCCGTCCCCGCGGCTGCCGTGCTGGGGCCGGTTCGGGCTGCGTGGACGGCGTTGATTGGCGCGGCGGCCGCGGTGCTGGGGACGGTAGGGGTCGTGAGCGGCTTGGTGGCCGGATGGATCACCCGCCCGTTGCGGGCTCTTACGGAGGCTGCGGACGCCTTGGCCGCCGGCCACCTGTCCGAGCGCGTCCGGCTGGAAGGGCCCGAGGAGGTCCGCCGCCTGGGGTCCAGCTTCAACCGGATGGCGGAGCGGTTGGAGGCCATGCTGGCGCGGGAGCGGGCGTTTGCGGCACACGCGGCGCACGAGCTGCGCTCCCCCCTGGCGAGCCTCCGCCTGCACCTGGAGCGGCTGCGGGGCAGGCCCGGGGCGGACCCAACTGCCAGCAAGGCCGTGCACGACGCCCTGCGGGCCCTGGGTCGGTTACAGGCCTTGGTAGACCACCTGCTGGCCCTTTGGACGGTGCAGGAGGCCGGTGCCCCACGGCGGCAGAGGGTGGACCTGGCCCCCGTCCTGTACGAGCTCGCGGACGAGGTGGCCTTGTTGGCGGCGGAGGCAAAGCTCGGGCTGGAGGTGGACATCCCAGCCCACCTGCCTGAGGTGTACGCGGACGTGGACCAGCTGCGGTTGGCGGTCCGGAACCTGCTGGACAACGCCATCCGGCACACCCCAGACGGAGGCCGCGTCCTGCTCCGTGCGACTGCCGAGGACGGATGGGTGGAGGTGGTCGTGCAGGACACCGGGGTGGGGATCGCTCCCGAGCACCTGCCGAAGGTGTTCGACCGGTTCTATCGGGTCCCCACGCGGGTGCGGGGCCCGGAGGGCAGCGGGTTAGGGCTGGCATTGGTGAGGGAGGTGGTGGAGGCGCACGGGGGGGCCGTGGACGTGCGGAGCAGTCCCCGAGCGGGCTCGGAGTTCCGGCTGCGCCTGCCTAGCGGCTCCGCGGGGACCCCATGACGGGTGGCGAGTCCGCACGGGGACTGGACGACGCGCGCAGGAGGCTGGAGCGGGCGCGCCGGGTGGCGGTGCTCACGGGGGCGGGGATCTCCGCGGAGTCGGGGCTACCCACCTTCCGGGACCCGCAGGGGCTGTGGCAGCGCTTCCGGCCGGAGGAGCTGGCCACCCCGCAGGCGTACGCGCATGACCCGGAACGGGTGTGGGCGTGGTACGCGTCCCGCTACCGGGCCGCGTGCGCGGCGCGGCCCAGCCGGGCCCACGAGCTCCTGGTGGAACTGGAACGCGAGAAGGGAGAGGGGTTCTTGCTCGTCACGCAGAACGTGGACGGGCTGCACGCCCGTGCGGGCTCCCGCAGGGTGGTGGAGCTGCACGGCAGCCTCCACCGCGCGCGGTGTGAGCGGTGCGCGGAGCGCTTCCCGCTGCCCCCGCCGGAGGCCTTCACCCCGCCGCCCTACTGCCCCCGGTGCGGGGGCCGGGCACGGCCGGACGTGGTGTGGTTCGGCGAGCTGCTGCCCGCGGAGGCGTACCTCCAGGCGGAGGAGGCGTTCCGCCATGCGGAGGTGGCCCTGGTGGTGGGCACGAGCGCGGTGGTGGAGCCTGCCGCCTCCCTGGGCAGGCTGGCCAGGGCGTGTGGCGCCTACCTGGTGGAGGTGAACCCCCAGCAGACGCCACTTTCCGCCCTGGCCCACCTGTCCCTGCGGTGCGGGGCCACGGAAGGCCTGCAGGCCCTCCTCGGGGAGGACTGTCCTTAGCGCGCGGCCTGAGGGGCCGCCTGCGGGCGCCACTTGATGGTGCAGCCCACGGGCGGGGTCTGCGGGACTGCAGGTTCCCCGCCCGCCAGCACCGCGTCCAGGGCCTCCCGCAGGTAGTGCCGCCGTACCTGCTTTGGGTCCTCGTAGTGGTCGTCGATGGCGCCGTGGTACCGCAGGCGGCGGTCCCGGTCGAACACGAACACCTCCGGCGTCCGCTGGGCACCGTACGCCCGGGCCACCTCCTGCGTCGCGTCAAACAGGTAGGGGAAGTTGTAGCCCTTCTCCCGGGCCCGCTCCTTCATCCGGTCGAAGCTGTCCTCCGGGTACTGTTCGGGGTCGTTGCTGCTGATCACGAGGAACTGGACGCCCCGTGGGGCGTAGTCCCGCTGGATGGCCACCATGCGGTCCTCCCACGCCCGCACGTAGGGGCAGTGGTTGCAGCTGAAGATCACCACCACCGCCTGCCGGTCCGCGTAGTCGTCCAGGGCGTGCTCCCGGCCGTCCGTGCCCGGGAGCCGGAAGGGGATAGCGGGGTCTCCAATCCGTAATTTGGCCACGGGTCCACCTCCTCAGCGGTTTGTCGCGCCCCGTGGGCGGGCAGCCCGCCGCAGGGCCGCGCGGATCTGTTCGGCGCTCGGCAGCGGAGACACGCGCCCGTCCTCGTGCACGTAGGCCCGGCAGGTGAGCCGGTACGGCAGCCCCTCTACGGGTGCCACGTCCTGGCCGTCCACCAGGATGGTGGGCGAGCCCACGAACCGCAACCGCTGTGCGTCCTCCTCCGTGTCCACCCGGACCACCTCCACGGAGGCCTCCACGCCTTCGTCCTGGATGGCCTGCCGCAGGCGCGCCAGCGCCTCCCCGTGCGACGGGCAGCCCTCCCAGTACAGGAACGTCACGCGCAACATGAGACGTTCCCTACAACGTCCCCCAGACCGCGTCCCTTCCCGCAGGCCTCTCTTCGGCCAGTATACTGGCCCCGTGGGAAAGCCCCTCAAGCGGTCCGTGGCCCTGGTGGCGTACCCGCCCGGGGCACCACGGACGCTCCCCCGGCCCTCTAGGGTACCATGAGAGTGTGGATTGGACTGCCCTCGCCCAAAACCTGGCCAAGGCCCAAGGCCCGAGGGAGGTGCTGGCGGAGGCGCTTGCCTACCTGAGGCACCAGGGGTACATCCGTTGTGGAGAGGCCTACTGGGTCAGCCGCGGCATGCGTCTCGTGCAGATCGAGGCCTGCCGGGAAGCCTGTCCCGCGGCGCAAAAGGTCGGCGAGCTCGCCCGGAAGGCGGTGACCGGAAGAGGGCCTTTGGAGGAAGAGGGCCTCTTGGCGGTCCCCATCCACGCACACGGCCAGGCCTTGGCGGTCCTGGTGGTGCACCCTGAAAAACCCCTACCCGCCTGCCTGGAACCCCTCCTCCTGTTGGCACTGAGACGGCCGGAGGCAGACCTGGCAGCCCGCCTGCTGTTCACCCAGGAGGAGGAGAGGCGGCGTGTGGGCCGCGAGCTGCACGACCAAGTGGGTAGCCTCCTGACGGCGGCCCTCCTGGGCCTGAAGATGGCGGAGAAGAACCCCGCCCGCCTCTCGGACGCCCGGGAGGCGGTGCAGAAAGCCCTGGAGGAAGTGCGGCGGCTCTCCAAGGAGCTCCGGATCGCCTTTTTGGACGACTTGGGCCTGAAGGCAGCCTTGGAGCGCTATGCGGAGGAGCACCGGAGCCGAGGGTTAGACGTGGAGCTCGCCCTGGATCTGCCACCTTTGGCGGAGGAAGCGGAGACCGCCGTGTTCCGCGTGGTCCAGGAGGCCCTCACGAACGTGGCCCGGCATGCAGGGGCCAACAAGGCCTGGGTGCGGGTGCACGCCCGGGAGGGGCGGGTCTTCGGCGAGGTGGTGGACGACGGACGGGGGTTTGACCCAGAGACCACGCCGCCTTCTGTGGGCATGTTGGGGATGCAGGAGCGCATCCGCAACCTGGGCGGGAGCCTGCAGGTAGAGAGCCGGCCCGGAGCGGGTACGCGGGTCTCCTTTGCCTTTCCGTTATGAGGGTGGTACTCCTGGAAGACCACGCCCTCGTACGGAAAGGCCTCCGCCTGCTCTTGGAAGAGCTGGGGCACGAAGTGGTGGCAGAGTTCAGCCATGCCGACCAGGCCCTGAACGCCGCCTGGAGGGCCGACTTGGTGCTCCTGGACCTGAACCTCCCTGGCGTGAGTGGCCTGGAAGCACTGCCACGGCTGGCCAAGCGGGCCAAGGTGCTGGTGGTCTCCATGCACGACGAGCCCGCTTACGTACGCCAAGCCCTGCGGTCTGGAGCCCAAGGCTACCTCCCGAAAACGGCCCTGGACCAAGAGCTCGCGGAGGCGTTGAGGGCCATGGAGGAGGGAAGGCCGTACCTCCACCCCAACCTCCTCTCCGCGGTGCTGCCTGGGGAGCCGACCCCGGAAGTGCTTTCGGACCGGGAACGAGAGGTCGTCCAGCTCCTGGCCCGCGGCTACAGCCTGACCCAGGCGGCGCAGGCGCTGGGGATTTCCGTGAAGACCGCCTCCACGTACAAGACCCGCATCCTGAACAAAGTCGGTGTCACAGAGACCCACGAGCTGGTTGCCTGGGCGCGTAGGCAAGGGCTAGTGTGACCCACGGGGCCTGACAGAACGGGGCTCCGCAGGGTGAGAGAAATTCCTACAGGATAACCAGAACTCGCCTCTCTTCCCTCGCGTCCTTCCGCAGCACCATGGTACCAGGAGGCGGAAGATGGAGCTGTTGGGCTGGTTGACGTGTTTGGCTTTCTCCCCGCCAGGTGCGCGCCTGCACGGGGACGTGGCGTCTGGTGCGCTGGAGGAGGCCTTGAGCGAGCTTGCGGGGCGGGAGGTCCGCCTTCCGCACCCGAGCCTGGAGGATCTCCAGGCCGCCCACACGGCCCTGTTCGTCACCAACCCCCGGGGCGTGCCTGCCCCGCCGTACGCCGCCTTCGCACGGGACGGGGTTCTCCTGGGGCCGTCCTTCCACCAGCTGCTGGACACCTACCGGCAGGCGGGGCTGCGAGTCCAGGAGGTGCGGGAATTACCGGACCACTTGGCCGTGCTGGGGGAGGCCATCGCGTTGAGTGCCCGCTCGCGTCCGGAGGTGGCCCGGACCTTGGTCCGTGACTACCTCCGCCCGTGGCTCCGGGCGTTTGGAGACCGGGTCCAAGGGGAGGACACCACAGGGTTCTACGCAGAGGTGGTGCGCACGCTCAAGCAGGTGGTGGAGGAGATCCAGGATGAGGCTGACACGGAGGGACTTCCTTAGGCTCAGCGCCGCGGGGATCGGGGCCCTGGCAGTGGTGGGGGCGGGCGGAGCTCGGTCCCGCCGCCTCCCCGCCCGCTGGTACCAGAGGGACCCGAGGACCGTCTACCAGATCTGCGAGGGGTGCTTCTGGCGGTGCGGCATCGTAGCCCACGTAGTGGGCAACCGGGTCTACAAAGTGGACGGGTACGAGGCCAACCCCAAGAGCCGGGGGAGGCTCTGCCCCCGCGGCCAGGCCGCGCCCCTCACCACGTACGACCCCGACCGCTTGAAGAAGCCGCTGATCCGGATGGAGGGCAGCACCAGGGGAGACGGGAGGTACCGGCAGGCGACCTGGGAAGAGGCCCTGGATTACGTGGCGGAGAGGATGCTGCAGATCCGGAAGGTGTACGGCCCTGAGGCGGTGGCCTTCTTCGGGCACGGGACCGGGGATTCCTGGTTCGTAGACCACCTAGCCGCTGCGTGGGGTAGCCCCAACGCCGCCCGCCCTTCCGTGGCCATCTGCACCACGCCTCGGGAGGTCGCCAGCCAGTGGGTGTTCGGGCGGCCCGTAGGGGCGCACGAGCCTGTGGACTGGGAGAACACCCGCTACATCGTGCTGATTGGACACCACATTGGGGAGGACACGCACAACACGCAGCTTCAAGACTTCGCCACGGCCCTGAGGAAGGGAGCCAAACTGGTGGTGGTGGACCCCCGGTTTTCTACGGCTGCCGCCAAGGCGCACCGGTGGCTGCCCATCAAGCCCGGCACGGATATCGCGCTGCTTCTGGCCTGGCTGCACGTGCTGATCCAGGAGGGCCTCTACGACAAGCAATACGTGGAAAAGTACACCACGGGCTTCGAGAAACTCCGGGACCACGTGCAGTCCTTCACTCCTGAGTGGGCGGAACGGGAGACCGAGATCAAAGCTGAGGTCATCCGGGAAGTGGCCCGGGAACTGGCAGCCCACAAGCCCAGGGCCGTCGTCCCCCCTACGCGGCACTGCGTGTGGTACGGGGATGACACCTACCGGATGATGGCCCTCTTCTACGTGAACGTGCTCCTCGGGAACTACGGGAGGCCCGGAGGATTCTACATCGCGCAGAGCCCATACCTGGAGGCGTATCCCCTCCCACCCTACCCGTTGGCTCCCCAGGCGGGTGGCTGCGCCGGTCCCGGGGCCGGGGAAGACATTCCGCCCAAGGGCTTTAAGGCCAGGGCGGACAAGGGGAAGTTCTTCGCCAGGACCACGGCCATCCAGGAGCTCATCGAGCCCATGATCACCGGCAAACCGTACCCCATCAAGGGACTGGTCGCCTACGGGGTCAACCTCTTCCACTCCATCCCCAACGTCGCGCGGACCAAACAGGCCCTGAAGAACCTGGACCTGTACGTGGCCATCGACATCCTGCCCCAGGAGCACGTGATGTGGGCGGACGTGGTCCTGCCTGAAGCCACCTACCTGGAGCGGTACGACGACCTGGTCGCGGTCGCGCACAAGACGCCGTTCGTCCAGCTCCGCGTACCGGCCCACGAGCCCCTCTTCGACACCAAACCGGGCTGGTGGATCGCGCGCGAGCTGGGGAAGAGGTTGGGCCTCGAGGCCTACTTTCCCTGGAAGACCATCGAGGAATACTTGGACACGCGGCTCCGGAGCATCGGGCTCGACCTGGAGACGCTCAAGCAGATGGGCACCCTGGTCCAGCGGGGCAAGCCCTGGCTGGAGGACTGGGAGAAGGAGGGCCGGTCGCCCTTTGGGACGCCTTCTGGCAAGGTCGAACTCTACTGCCGGGCGTTCAAGGAGGCAGGACACCAGCCCCTGCCCGTGTACACGCCTCCCGAGCCGCCTCCAGAGGGGTACTACCGCCTCCTGTACGGGAGGAGCCCAGTGCACACCTTCGCCCGCACCCAGAACAACTGGCTCCTCATGGAGATGGACCCGGAGAACGAGGTCTGGATCCACCGAGCGGAGGCGGAAAAGCTCGGCCTGCGGAACGGGGACTACGCCTACCTCACCAACCAGGACGGGGTGCGGGAAGGCCCGGTGCGGGTCAAGGCCACGGAGCGGATCCGGCGGGACTGCGTGTACTTGTCCCACGGCTTCGGCCACAAGGCGCCCGGGATGCGGATCGCCCACGGCCGAGGGGCTTCGGACAACTCCCTGCAGACCCGCTACAAGCTGGACCCCATTTCCGGCGGGGCTGGGTTGAGGGTGAACTTCGTCCGGCTCGAGAAGGCCCCGGTGCCTAAGGGGAAGCCGGTGGCGGCGCTGGCGGGGGAAAGGAGCGCCTGATGCGCTACGCCATGAGCATCGACCTGAGCCTGTGCGTGGGCTGCGCGGCCTGCGCGGTGGCCTGCAAGATGGAGAACGAGGTCCACCCCGGCGGCTTCCGCCTGTGGATCCGGGAGCGGGAGGAGGGCCGGTTCCCGGAGCTTACGGTGGAGTTCCGGCCGGAGCAGTGCATGCACTGCGAGGACCCGCCGTGCGTCCCCGTGTGCCCCACGGGGGCCACCTACCAGACCAAGGACGGCCTCGTGTTGGTGGATCCCGGGCGCTGCATCGCCTGCGGGTTCTGCGTGGCTGCCTGCCCCTACGAAGCCCGGTACATCGACCCGGCGAGGGGGTACGTGGACAAGTGCGACTTCTGTGCGCACCGCCTGGCGAAGGGCCTGGAGCCCGCCTGCGTGACCACCTGCCCCACCGCCTGCCGGGCCTTTGGCGACCTGGACGACCCGGACAGCCCGGTTTCCAAGGCTCTCCGGGCTGCGGGGAGGGTAGACGTCCTGAAGCCCGAAGCCGGCACCCGGCCGAAGCTGTTCTACCTGAACGCGCCCGGGAAAGAGGGGTTGAGCAGAGGTCCGAGGCGGACGGAGGTGGCGCATGACTGAGTTCTACGGCGCTCCGAACGGCCACTTCTGGCACTGGACGAACGGGGCCCACTTCGCCCTGGTGGGGCTGGCGGGAGGGCTCGCGCTGGTCGCGGCCCTGGCATACCTCAGGGGGGAGGACAACGCGCGTCGCTTGGGCGCCTGGACCCTGGGGCTGGTGGTGTTGGACCTGTTCCTCCTGTGGGCGGAGTCCAGTGCCCGGTTCCGGTTCACCCACGTCTGGCTGTTCCTGTCCTTCCACCCCCAAAGCCCGGTATGGTGGGGGTCCTGGGGGCTGGGATTGGCGGTTTTGGCCAGCCTTCTCGTGCTGGTGCGTCCGGGCCACCGTTGGCCCGCCTACGTGCTGGCCCTCGGAGGCCTGGTGGTGGTCCTGTATCCCGGACTGGCGCTCGCGGCCAACCAGGTGGCCCGGCCCATGTGGTCGGCCTACCTGGCGGCCTACTACCCGGTGACGGCCCTTTTTTTGGGCGCCGGGTTGGCGTTCCTGCTGGGCTCCGAGTGGGTCCGGCCGTACGTCCTCTTAGGGCTCTTCGCGGTCTTGGTGGGGGCGGGGGTGTACCCGCTGACCCTGAACAGGCCTGCGTGGGAGCTGTTCTTGGGTGCCGCGCCTGGATACGTGGCGCTCACGGTGCTCTTGGTCTTCGCCGTGGTCCTACGGTCCCCCAAGGCCCAGGTAGCCTGGGGGCTTGTGCTCACCATGGCCCTGAGGGCGCTTCCGGTCCTACAGGGGCAACACGGGTTCGGTCTGTAACCGTGACGGAACGCATCCGGCGTCGGGGAAGCCGACGTCTGGGAAACACACGGGAAAGGAGGGATCCAAATGAGGAGCAGAGCGGTGTTGACGGTCGCGCTGGTCCTGGCCCTGGCGGCGCTTGTGGCCCAGGCCCAGCCTGCGGCAAGCTTCTCCGCCACCACGGTGCGGGAGCTGGGAGACTTCCTCGCCAACCTACCCACGGGCTTCTACGCTATAGCTCCCGCAGACGCTAAGCGGCAAATGGACGCCATGGACGTGTTCGTACTCGACGTCCGGGAGGCGGCGGAGTTCCAAGCGGAGAGGATCCAAGGCGCTGTGCTGATCCCCATCCGGGAGCTGCCAAGGCGACTGGCCGAGGTACCCAAGGGGAAGCCCGTCCTGGTCTACTGCAAGTCGGGGCACCGCGGCGCCTTAGCCATGGTGTACCTGATGGGACAGGGCTACAGCGTCCGGAATATCGGAGGCGGCCTTGACGGCTGGAAGGCGGCCGGCCTCCCCGTGGTGAAGTGAGTTCAGGGACCTCCCCCGGGGCGTCTGCCCCGGGGGAGGCTTTGTTTGGAGCCGGACCGCAACGGCGCGCGGCTATACTGTCCCCGTGGGAAAGCCCCTCAAGCGGTCCGTGGCCCTGGTGGCCTACCCGCCCGGGCAACGGGGAGGTTTCGTGGTGGTCCTCCGGCCGGACCGCCCGGGTGAGGAGCTGGCTGGCCTGTGGGGGCTTCCCGCGGTGTCCCTGCGGCCGGGAGAAGGCGAGGAGGAGGCGGCCCGTAGGGTCGGCTGGCAGAAGCTGGGTTGTGGGGTGCGGCTCGTGCGGCTACTGGGGCGGGGCGTGGAGGAGCGGTCCGGCTACCGCCTGGAGATGGCGGTGTTCGAGGCGGAGCTGGAACAGCCCACACCGCAGCTCCCGGAAGGCACCGACGACGCCACGTACTACCTGGCGTGGCGGTTTGCCGGCCCGGAAGCCTTACAGGAAGCCGCCTCGCGAGGTTCCCTGTGCGCCCGGGTGGCCCTGGACGCGCGGGAGGGACCTTCGGGGGACGCCTCCACCGGGCGGACCCTTCAGGGCTCCAGCTCCTCCACCTGGAAGCCTAGGGCGGAGTAGTCCAGGTTCTCCGCGGGGAACCCCATCTGGCGGAGCATGAACATCACCTGCGCCCGGTGGTGCACCTCGTGCAGCAGCAGCTGCGTGGCCACCCCGGCTGCCGTGGTCCGGTAGCGCCGCCTCCTGCCGCCGAAGGTGGACACGAACTCCACGGGCTGCGTCCAGTCCTGCACCGCGCGCAGGGCCGCCCGGGTCTGCTCCGCCTGTTCCGCCCACGCGCGCTCGAAGGGCGCAAAGGGCTCTGCCGCGTAGCGGGCGAGGGGACGCTGGTCAGGCGGCGGGACCGGTTCGCCCCGCAGGCGGCGCACGTAGCCCCACTCCGCGGAGGCCACGTGGACCAAGGTGGCGCGCACGGTCCGGTGCCCGATGGGGAACTCCCGGGCGTACTGGTCGTCCGACAGCTCCCGCACCCAGCCCAGGAGTCTGGACCGGGCCAGGAGCAGGACCTCGTAGGCTTCCGCGGGCACAATACCGAAGGGGTGACCCATGACGCCTCCCGTACGGTGGTCTGCGGCCAGTGTACCAGAAGTGGCCTGCCGCTACCGGGGCAGCAGCTCCACCTGCGGTTCCGGGGCCTGCCAGGCGATGAGGGCGCCCAGGTAGCGGTCGTTCCCCATGGTACAGTTCACCACCGTGGTGTGGCCCAGGCGCTCGATGCCCGGGCACTCGTGCACGTGGCCGCACACCACCACCCGGGGGTGGTGGTGCTCCACGTAGTCCCGCACCGCCTGCGACCCGATGTGGGCGCCTGTGGCAACCCGGTCCAGTACCCCCCGGGGGGGCTCGTGCACCACCAACACGTCGCACGGGCCCTCCCCCAGGCCGGAAAACCGCACCCCCTGGTGCTCCACGGGCTCGCGGTGGGGGTTGCGCGCGGCGCTGCGGGCGATGGCCTCGTCCACGTCGAAGGGGTCCATGTTGCCGGGGATGGCCAGCACCAGCAGGCCGGGCAGGTCCAGCAGCTCCAGAGCTTCCCGGCCCCGGCCCGAGTGCGTGAGGTCGCCCGCGAGCACCAGCACGTGCGGCCGCAGGCGTTCTACCGCCGCGCGCACCGCCTGGATCCGGTCCGCCCGGCCGTGCAGGTCCGCGGTGGCGTAGATCCGCACGGCTACTGCAGCTGCCCGAACAGGCGCAGGTGTTGCCAGCGCAGGTACCGGTCTGCCAGCAGCGAGAGGGGCTTGCGGGCCGCCGGGAAGTTCTCCGCGAGCCGTCCCAGCACCCTGCGCAGCCCGAACTCCTCCGCGTCCCGGTGTTCCGCGGCCAGCCGGTAGAAGGTGGCCCCCTGCTGCTCGTACTCCTCCAGGCTCCGCCACTCCGTCCCCACGGCGCGTCCGGGCCGGAGGGTGCGGGCGTACCCGCCCCGGGCCAGCACGTAGCCCGGGAACACCCCCGTCACGAACAGGGCGATGTCCGCGATCCGCCGCAGCAGCGGGAACCGGTACGGCTCGTCCACCAGGTCCGCCAGCCGCATCATGTCGTCCATGTTCAGGTCCGAAAACCGCAGCCGCTGCAGCCGGCCCCGGTGCCACACGTGCACCACGTACGTCTCCGTGCGGACGAAGGAGGCCAGCATGGCGCTCAGGTAGTCCAGGACCTCCTCGTCGTCCAGGAGCTGGTTCACCCGGGGGGTGTCGAAGATGGGCACGGACTCCCGCAGCCCCACCCGCTCCAGGGTGTAGCGGGCGTGCCGGACGTCGCGGGCCACCTGCCGCAGCAGGATCGCAAACAGCAGCCGGGGCGAGACCTTGAGGGTGATGTCCTGGTCCGTGCGGATGCGCTCCACCAGCCGGACGTCCTCCAGAGCCACCTCCAGGAACTCCGGACGGCGCAGCTGCGCCATCAGCACGGGTACCTGGTCCGGACGCTCCGCCAGGGTGGTGGCGATGAAGCGCAGGTCCTGCTCGCCGAACGGCTGTGCCATGGCGTCTCTCCCCTCTGCGACCTCCCTTCCCAATAATACGTATCGGCCCCGCGTCCCGCCTCCTTGACCGTGCGGAGGATCGGGACCGGGGGCCGCGAACCATGGCGGCGGAGGAGGCCAGGATGACGGAGGCGCCGCGGGCGGAGGAGATCGAACAGCTCCTGGCGCGGGCGGACCCGGAGTTCGGGTACCGGCGGCTTGTGGGTCCGGCGGCCGCGGTGGCGGCTTCCGTGGCCGTGGCCATGTCCCTGTTCCACCTGTACACCGCGGGGTTCGGGACCCTGCTGGCCCTGAAGCAGCGGGCGGTGCACCTGGGGTTCGTGTTCGTCCTGGTGTTCCTCCTGTACCCCCTCCGGAGGCGGCACGCGGGCCAGAGCTCCTTCGGTTGGGGGGACGTGGCGTTCGCCGCGGCCGGGCTGTTCTGCGTGGGCTACCTCTTGTGGCACCACGACCGCCTGATGCTGCAGGCCGGCCAGCTGACCCGCACGGACTTGGCGGTGGGGGCCCTGGGGGTGCTGCTGGTGCTGGAGGCGGGGCGGCGGGTGATGGGAGTCCTCCCCTTCATCGCCGCAGCCCTGCTGGCCTACCCCTTCGTGGGCGAGCACGTGCCGGGCCTGTTCGCGGTCCGGGCGTTTCCCCTGGAGCGGGTCATCGAGCACATGTGGTACACCACCGAGGGGGTGTTCGGGATCCCCCTGGGGGTGTCCGCCACGTACGTGTTCCTGTTCGTGCTGCTGGGCGCCTTCCTGGAGCGGACGGGGCTGGGCCAGCTGTTCGTGGAAGTGGCCATGGCCATCGCGGGCTGGATGCACGGGGGGCCCGCGAAGGTGTCCGTGTTCAGCAGCGCGCTGTTGGGGACCGTGTCGGGGTCGTCCGTGGCCAACGTGGTGGCGGACGGGGTGTTCAACATCCCCCTGATGAAGCGGCTGGGCTACCACCCGCGTTTTGCCGCGGCCGCGGAGGCGGCCACCTCCGTGGGAGGGCAGATCATGCCCCCCGTGATGGGGGCCGCGGCCTTCGTCATGGCGGAGTTCCTGGGCGTCCCGTACCTCACCGTGGTGCAGGCGGCTTTGGTCCCCGCGCTGCTGTACTTCGTGTCGTTGTTCTTCATGATCCACTTTGAGGCGCGCCGCCTGGACCTGCGCGGGCTCCGGAGGGACGAGCTCCCGGACCTGCGCCGGACCCTGCTGCGCAAGTGGTACCTGGTGGTGCCCTTGCTGGTGATGGTCTTGTACCTGGTCCGTGGGTTCTCGCCGGCCCGCGCGGCGTTCATGGCCATCGCGCTGGCCGCCGTGGTCCACCTGCTCACCTGCGCTCTGGAACGCCGGCTGCACGAGTTCCCCCGCGACCTGTGGGGCATGCTGGAGTACGGGGCGCGCAACGCCCTGACGGTGGCCCTGGCGTGTGCGGTGGTGGGCGTGATCATCGGGGTCGTGACCCTCACCGGCATCGGGAACGCTTTGGTGACGGTCACCACCACCCTGGGCCAGCACAACCTGTTCCTGACCCTGGTGCTGGTCATGGTGGCGTGCACCATCATCGGCTCGGGCATCCCCACCACGGCCACCTACATCATCCTGGCGGCGCTGGCCGTCCCCGCCATCGAGGCGCTGCTGCCCGCCCAGGGCCCGGAGGTGGCGCCCGGCGTGACCGTGTCGCGGATCGCGGGCCACCTGTTCATCTTCTACTACGGGGTCCTCGCGGACCTCACGCCGCCCGACGCCCTGGCCGCCTACGCGGCCGCGGGCATCGCGCGCACCGCGCCCTTCCCCGTGAGCCTGGAGGCCACCCGGCACGCCCTGGCCGCCATCCTGGTGCCGTTCGCGTTCGTGTACTCGCCGGAGCTGTTGCTGCTGAGCGGTACGTGGCACGACTGGCTGGTGGCGGTGGCCTCCGCGGTGGCGGGGATCATCTTCCTGGCGGCCGGCGTCAGCGGCTACCTGTTCGGGCCCGCGCACCCCGTGGAGCGGCTGGTGCTCGTGGGCGGCGCGGTGGTCCTGGTCCTGCACAACCCGTGGTTGGACCTGGCGGGGCTGGGCGCGGTGGCGGTGGTGGTGGCGGCGCAGTTGGCGCGGAGGCGCCCGGTGGCCCGCGCGCGGCCCAGCGGGCTGCCCGCGGGGCAGGACGGCCCGTGAAGCAGGTGGCGGTGTTGGGCGTCCCCCTGGACCTCGGCGCGGGCCGCCGGGGGACGGACATGGGTCCCAGCGCGGTCCGCTACGCCCAGCTGCAGGCGGAGTTGGAGAAGCTGGGCTACCACGTGACAGACCTGGGCAACGTGAGCTTCCCGGTGGCCGAGCGGCTGGAGGAGGGGGACCCGCGTAGTCGGTACGCGGAGGTCATCGCCCGGGTGTGCGAGGAGGTAGACCGGGCGGTCAGCGCGGCCCTCCGAGGGGGCAGCCTGCCCGTGGTGCTGGGCGGAGACCACAGCTTGAGCCTGGGCAGCGTGACCGCGGTGGTCCGACACAGGCCGGAAGCAGCTCTCCTCTGGCTCGACGCACACGGCGACTTCAACACACCGCAGACGTCGCCGTCCGGCAACGTGCACGGCATGGTCCTGGCGTGCTTGGTGGGGTTGGGGCCCAGGAGCCTGGTGCAGGTCGGCGGGTTCGGCCCCAAGGTGGTAGCGGACCGCTGTGCCCTGGTGGGCGTCCGGGAGCTGGACCCCGGGGAGCGGGAGCTGCTCCGGGGAAGCGGCGTCGCGGTGTTCACCATGAAGGACGTGGACCGTCACGGGCTGGGGGAGGTGGTCAGCCGTGCCCTGGATGTGGTCACCGAGGGAGGGAAGCGGCCGCTGCACGTGAGCCTGGACCTGGACGTGGTCGACCCCGTGCACGCCCCCGGGGTGGGGACCCCTTCGCCTGGGGGGCTGTCCTACCGGGAAATCCACCTGGCCATGGAGCTGGTGGCAGACTCCGGAAACCTGGCGTCCCTGGACGTGGTGGAGGTGAACCCCATCCTGGACGAGCACAACCGCACCGCCCGGCTGGCCACGGAGCTGGTGGCCTCAGCCCTCGGAAAGCGGATCCTCTGAGGGCAATTGCTAGCTAGCCCGCGGAGGTGGCGGGGCGGCGGAACTGCCGGCGGACCAGGTCCAAAAAGGCCTGGACTGTGCCCGACAGCCGCCCGACCCGGCGCAAGGCCAAGAACACCTCCCGCTGCGGGGTCGGCAGCTCCCGCAGCGTCCGCACCCGGACCATCCCGGCCCGCACGTAGGGTGCCACGGAGCGGTGCGGGGCGAAGCCCACGCCCATCCCCCGGGAGATGAGGATGACGCCCAGGGGGATCCCGTCCACCTCGATGGCGGAGGTGAGCCCCAGCTCTTCCCGCATCCACCGGTCGAACTCCTCGAACCCTTCTCCCCACTGCATGGCGATGAGGGTGTGGCCCACCAGGTCCTGGGGCGACAGGCGGCGGCGGGACGCGAGGGGGTGGCGGGGAGGTGTGAGCAGCACGATGTCGTCGGACAACAGGGGTTCCAGCACGATGAGGGGCTCGTGCAGGGGGCGGACCACGAACCCCACGTCCGCCAGCCCGTCCCGCAGCATCTCCACCACCTCGTTGGAGTGCCCGTAGCGCACCACCACCCGGGCCGCTGGCCGCTCCCGGCGGAAGGCTTCCAACAGGTCGGGCAGGACCGCGGTGGCCGCGGACACCGTGGCCCCCACCAGGACCGTGCCGCGGCCCTCCGTCTCCCGCGCCTGAGCCGCACCTTCCTGGATCAACTGCAGGGCCCGCTGCGCGTACGGGAGGAAGGCTTCCCCGGCTTCCGTGAGCCGTACCGTCCGTCCGCGGCGCTCGAACAGGGGCCGGCCGATTTCCTGCTCCAGCGCCTGGATGCGGGCCGTGACGGACGGCTGCGTGAGGAACAGAGCCGCCGCGGCCCGGGTGAAGCTCCTCTCCCGGGCCACCTGCAAGAACGCCTCCAGGTTCTGCAGCTCCACGGGGTCTTGCTTCTGCGCGCTACCATAGAACTCCTCTATGAGACCGCGTGCCTTCCGGCGGCCCCCGCGGGCGGGTAGCATAGGGGCGAGATGGGGGCCTTCGAGGAGCTGCGCGCCTACTTCTCCCGCACGCGGGAGGTCTGCGCGGTGTACGTGTACGGCCGCTACCCCTCGGGGGCCACCTATCCCGACACCGACATCGAGCTGGGCCTGGTGTTCCCGCCGGACACCCCGGAGGAGGAGGTGTCCGCCTTCATGGAACGGCTGGGGGAGGACAACCCCCTGGGCCCCGCACAGGGGGTCCTGCTGCCGTCCGTCCTGAACCAGCACGTGCTGCCGGTGGTGTACGAGGTCCTGGGCTGGGGGCAGCTGCTGGTGGAGAACGACCGGGACGCCCACACGCAGTTCCTCCGGGAGAGCCAGGCACGGATCGAAGGGGCCCGGGACAAGCTGCTGGAGGAGGCGCGGGAAGTCCTGCAGCAGGCCCGGCGGCTGGGGGACGGCATCCCCGAGTTCCGGCCGCGGCCCGGACAGCCCCTGCGCATGCTGGACCCGCTGCGGGTGGGCTGGCGGCTGGGCCGTCTGCTGGCCTCGGTGGCGGTCATCGAGGTGGCCACCCGGGACGTGGAGGAGACGGCGAAGGACCCCGAGCGGGTGAACCAGGTGGTGAGCTGGTTCAGCAACGGGGCCGGGGCCGCCACGGGCATCGCCAAGGCCATGCTGACCACCTACGACCTGGAGCGTCCCCTGCGGCGGTGGCAGGTGTTCCTGCCGCTCGCGGACCTGGGCCTGGTGACCACGGAGCACGCCCTGTGGCTGGGCGCGGTGGTGGAGACGCGGTGGAACTTGCTCACCGCGGAGTCCGTGACCCGGGCGGAACGGGTGCTGGTCCTGCTGCGCACGTACCTGTACGCCCTCGTGCAGTTCGCCCGCGTGGCCAGCTGGGTCACGGAGATGCCCGCGGTGGGCGAGGCCGCCCGGCTGCACTGAGCGTACACCTGTTCGCACGACAACTCCCTCCGCCGCGCACAGGAGTTCGGCCGCAGGGCCCGAAAACAAACATAGACTGAACCGTACGAGGGCGGTGACCGTCGGTGGCCCGGCACAGGGTCCTCGTGGTGGACGACGAGGAGAACATCCGCAACCTCCTGAGCCACATCCTCCGGCAGGAGGGGTTCGAGGTGGAGACCGCGGCGGACGGGGAAACCGCCCTGCGCCGGGCGAGCTCCGGGGAGTTTGACCTGGTCCTGCTGGACGTCCGCATCCCCGAGAAGGACGGCATGGCGGTCCTCCGGGAGATCCGCCAGCAGGACCCGGGCGCGGTGGTGATGATCGTCACCGGGTACGCCACCCTGGAGGCGGCGGTGGAAGCCATGCGCCAGGGGGCCTTCGACTACGTCTCCAAGCCCTTCAAGAAGGACGAGCTGGTCCTGAAGGTCCGCCGGGCCCTGGAGCACGAGCAGCTGCGGGAAGAGAACCGCAAGCTCCACGAGGAGCTCCGGGCACGGTTCAAGTTTGAAGGCATCGTGGGAAGCTCGCCCAGGATGCAGGAGGTGTTGCGGGTGGCGGCCGCGGTGGCCCCCACGGACGCCACGGTCCTCCTCTACGGGGAGACGGGAACCGGCAAGGAGATCCTGGCCCGCTCCATCCACGACCAGAGCCGGCGCG
>FWWM01003497.1_pt1 | contig 24393 bp, 16 predicted proteins | sample 2228351 | NCBI WGS metagenome assembly FWWM01 (sample SAMEA103939774, study PRJEB20133) | metagenome
CGGTCGTGTGAGCAAAAGCCCTCCCTCACGACGGGGAAGCCCCGCTGGGGCTATGCATCAGCACGTCCGGTACTTGCTTCCCGCCGGGTCGTGCGAGCAAAAGCCCTCCCTCACGACGGGGAAGCCCCGGGGCTAGGGGCACGCCCCTCTCCCCGCCGACAGGCCAGCCCCGAAGGGGCTTTGACGACTTGAGGCAGGGTTTTAACCCGCCAGTTTACATTAACCCGCCAGGTCAGGCAATTTCTACACTAGCCATATCTCCCACAATCCCCACCCCAGCGTGATGCCACCGGTAATGGTGAGAACGCCAATCCAAATCAGATCGGTATTGATCCAGGCCCGACGGAGTACTTCAAGCCCCATGATCCAGTACACGGCCAGTGCTGCCACAACCATAGCAAGAAACATACCGGCCGTATGAATACCTGTTGCCAGTAAGGCTACTCCCAGCGACTCGCTCAGGGCCGGGCTATGATGAGCGTGACCGGCGTGTAGCGCATGTGAGGTCGGTGTCATCATTGCCAGAAATGGCGCGACCATCAGGCCGGCACCATGGGCCGTTGCCATCAGGAACGACCACGAGACGAGCTGCCACCAATTGGCCCGGAAACGGGTTCGTGGATGGCGAAAACGTACCAGCAGCCGCCATCCGCTGAACAACAGGAGCGCTACTCCGGTCAACACTAGCAAAAGGTCGGTGGGCAGCGTTTGCCCCAGAAGAGCAACGATAATCGCTGCCACACCAATTGCCGCTGCATGACCAAGGGCAATTGGGCCGAAGGCATACAGCACAGCCTGCAAACGCTGCTCTTGTAATCCCAGCCCGACGGCAAACAACCAGCCCATCGCGGGGTTTATGCCGTGAAACAGGCCCAGCGCAAATAGCGACATCCAGATCAAGGTCGTTGTCTGATCCACCGGCAGAGTCCTTATGCTGATCTGTCTTTACGGGATGGTGCTACAAACCAGTTGTCGAATCGCTCGATGGGCGCGCCGAAGCATTGCTTCGGCACGCCTGCGTCACGATTAGTCCCTCACGATGACGGTGAGGAGCGTATTCAGATCATGGGAAGCAGTACGAATCACTCGATGCGTCACCACCCTGAAGCCGGATTTGGTGGACTCGCTGATCACCGAAATCGACGAAGAAATTGGGATCGAATTGCATACCACCGTCGGGGTTGACATCTACCTTGACCATCCAGCCCTTGATCCCGTCTGGATAAAATTGCTCGTCCCACGCCCGGTACAGGGAATTGGTGAAGTAGACCCGGCGGCCATCGCGGCTGATTTCCACCATTTGCGGCCCACCGTTGAGTTCGGTTGCTGCCGCTGGGTGCCCGGCCCGCCGAACAATACCGCCAATCTGCACTGTGCCGGTCAGGCGGGGGTTGAACGGATCAGACACATCGTACTGGCGAAGTTCACCTGTGCCCCAACACGAAACGTACAGGAAGCGGTCATCGACACTCAGATTTATGTCGGTAACGAGTGGTGGTACTGCCTTGAACGGTTGCAGAATCGCGGGAAGCTGGTCTTCGGAGGCCGGTTCGGCAGGAATGTCGATTACCTTCTTCAGGTGCCAGGAACCGTTGTCGCGATACCACAGCCAGATGGATGCCGAAAGGTCTTTCAGGCTCACCACACAGTTCATGAAGCCGTAGGCTTTGGTCGGGTCGTGGGCCGGGCGCAACTCCAGCGCCATCTGATATTCGGCACCCAGGTCCAGGGTCTGCAAGTGACGGCGGCGGTAGAGGTCCCATACGTGGAGGCGATGACCGTACTTGCCGGCCAATAGCTCATCGCCGAGAACGCCGCTTTCGACCATGCGTGGGGTACCCCATTCACTGGTCAGCAGGGTGTCATAACCGAGGTGCCACCAAAAGTCGTAATGCAAATACTGATCGCCACGGTCGATTTCCCAACGACCAAGCACCTCCAGGTTGTCGTGATCGAGGATGAAAATCCCGCCAGGTCCTTCCCCCTCTGGCGAACCTAGCGCCGAGACGTAGATACCGTCTGGCCCACAGTGAACGGTATGCGGACGAGCATACCCGGTGCGTTCGGCGAGTTCATTTGGATCGATAACTTTCACTACTTTCGGTTGGGTGGGGTCGGGCTTCGTGTCGAGAATGGTAATATGCGAGCTGCGAATATCCGGCACAACCAGATACCGGCGTTCGACGTGGGGATGTGGTGCATTTGGGCAGAGCATTGAGCTGCACGCATTCCAGCCAAAATGGTGGAGTTCACCACCGGTGTAGGGCATGTCGGTGACCCCAACGACTCGACCAAATGTACTCGACTGACTATCAACATCCACGACACACATCGCATCGGGCTTACCGTTGGCGGTTGGGTTGAGGCGAACCACATAGGCTAGCTTCTCGGCTGGAGCCTTAACCGCCATCCGTGGTGATGGATAGAACGTGGGGTCTGGACGCCAGGTGACCATGCGAACCTCCTTTTGCAGACTACGCTGTCTGATACGGTTGATGTGTTGGGATGTGTTTTTAAACAGACACTCAGTACCGGTGTCGCGCCAGGCGCGTCTGTACAATCTGAAACGTCAGTCGTATGGAGAGGGCTGCTACCGATAATCGAACTATATAACGTGGATCGGGCAGAGTCAAGGGGTTGTGAGGGGTGTTGTTTGTGGAATGTAGCATTATGCTGTCGGTGATGCAAAGGGGCACAGGCGGAAACGATGCTGCGCTGCGCACTCAGGTGCGGTGCCAGAGTGATGATAGGAGAGCGGGTTATGCTTGCGCTGCTCCTGGCAGTGATCGGTGACCCGCCCCCACCCTACCCCGCCCCCGCTGGGGGCGAAAGGCATCTGCGCAGGCAGGGTGGTGGGCGCGCCGGAGGCGCGCGCTCCCAGCGCGCAGGTGATGGGTGTGCTGGAGGGGTGTGCTGCAGGGCATGCAGACACGCCCCCACCCTACCCCGCCCCCGCTGGGGGCGGGAACTGGCAGTGGCGGATGGCTCTCGCTGTCGTGGGCCGGTTAGGCGCGCCGGAGGCGCGCGCTCCCAGGGCGCAGGTGATGGGTGTGGCGGAGGTGTGTGCTCGCAGGGTATACAGACGCGCCTCCACCCTACCTCGTCCCCGCTGGGGGCGGGAACTGGCGGTGGCGGATGGCTCCCGCTGTCGTGGGCCGGTTAGGCGCGCCGGAGGCGCGCGCTCCCAGTGCGGAGGTGATGGACGCGCCGGAGGCGTGCTCCCGGCTTTCCCAGGGGATACCGGCGCTTGTTCACTATACTTGCATCGACGATAGATACTCTCTCCACTTGCATGCCGGTGGGAAGCATCTGGCCTTGCTATAGCGGTATACCTGCATCCGCTAGCGTAATACCCATCCTCCGTCACCTATTACCACCGGAGTCTACGCTGCCGTTTGGTAGGTGGGCGGACTTTTGGCTCTGGCTGTCGCACGCGCATTCTGCTGGTATCGATGTGAACCACTCTCTCCACCGGCAGGCCGGTGGGAAGCATCTGGCCTTGCTATAGCGGCATACCTGCATCCGCTACCGTCATATCCATCCTCCGTCACCCATCGCGACCGGAGTCTACGCCGCCGTTCGATGGGTGGGCGGACTTTTGGCTTTGGCTGCCGCACACGCATCCTGCTGGCATCGCTGTGAACCACTCTCTCCACCGGCAGGCCGGTGGGAAGCATCTGGCCTTGCTATAGCGTCATACCTGCATCCGCTACCGTAATAACCATCCCCGCCAAAGCTGAGCAAAAATGATGGTGAGTTCCCGCAAACGACGCCAGCGCATTTGGGCCTGACGCCAGGGTGGGGCGATCTGGCTCTCAAGATGGTCGAGGTGTAGTTTCAGGATGGTGCGGAACAGGCGATGACCGGATCGCGCCGCCGGTGGTACGTAGCGCGATGCCCAGTCGAGTAGATCGGCGTGGGCTTCACGTGCTGCGGCCAGCGCCTGCTGCTGGCGAGCCGGTGGTGCCCGCCGGGCCTGGAGGACGGCGACTTCTTGCCGGGCAGCGAGGAACCGTAGTAACAGTCTGCTGTGTGTCCATTCGGCCAGGTCGGCGGCGAGTGCCGAGGACTCAGGCGTGGCACTGTTGGGTGTCAGCAAGGTTTCGCCGGTAGCGATACAATCCAGCGCGGTATGCAGGATCGATAGGCGCTGTTCGCAGTACGGCGATGGAATGTCGTAGCCGTCGAGAACGTCACGGGGTGGTTGTGAAATCGGGTCACGCCGCCGACCGGGGTGCTGGCGTTGAACTTCTGCCGGGGTGATGTCGAGTACCTGTTGCCAGGCTTCTTCAAGCGCTGTATACACTTGATCGAGCCGGGTTGGGTTGGCCGGAGAGCGGATCGCCGCGTATTGATGACGAAGTGCTGACGGGTCTTGCCGGGGATTCCAGGCGAGGGCAGCGAAGGTGTGCGGGTTGGGGCCGGGAGCCAGCCAGGGTCGGTCGCCGGTGAGCAGGGCATGGACGCCGGTTACGCCCCAGTCGCGATAGGTGCGGAGATCGGCAGCAATGGTGTTGCCAAGAGGTGGCAGGGCTGATTTGAACAGAATACCATCGAGGTAGTACTCGAAGACGCTGACTCCTGCGGGAAATAGTTCGCGGATGGCCGCAATTTGTTCGGCAAGCGGGCCATTAATTGGGTGGGTGGAGGTGCCAATGCCGGCAGCATACGAGCGCATGCGGGGCGCAATGAGGGCTTCTACGTTCGCTGCCGGGACAATCTGTTGTGGTCGCACCATGGTGTCGTGGTAGGCCAGAAAGCTGATCCGGGCGGTTGGATTGATCGCGGCCAGTTCGTCGGCCATCACGTTCACCAGCAACAGCGACTGATCGGCAGGGCTGAGCTGGGCACATTGTGGGCACAGGCACCAGCCGCCGCTCAGACGATCAACCGGCCAGAGATGGTACACAGCCGCATCGGGTTCGGCCAGAAAAAAGGATCGTGCCCATTCACGAACCAGTGCCTGGGTGGTAGGGTTGGTCGGACAGGGGTTGCCATCAGATACGCGACGACGACCGTTGAAGCGGAAGAGTTCCGGTTGGCGGCGAAAACGTTTACGTGGAATGGCGTCGGTGAGGTGGTGACCACCGATTTCCAGCCGTAGCCCCCGTTCGCGGATCAATGGCCAGAGGCGGTTGCGCTGTTGTTGCCATGAGCGTAGACGGCAGGCACCGAGCGGCATCCCCTGATCACCGATGGTGTGAATGAAGATGGTGTTGAGGCGGGCACGTGCTGCCCACTCAATCCACGCTTCGGCCTGAGCCAGAAAGATGTCGTGACCGATGACCAGACCACGGCGGGTGAATGCCGGTTGCCCGGCGAATGTTGCTTCTGGTAAGGCAATCTGATCAGGGCAAGGTACTCGCTCGTTGATAACGCCAGGGCCGACCCACAGCCATCCCCAGCTTTCGAGCAGATGGTACACGGCGTAGAGCAATCCGGTTGGGCCTTCGCCGACTAACACGAGGCCATGTTCGTCGGCGAAGCGAACGAAGCCATCGCCGGCAGCACCGTGACGCAGGCTGATCCGGTGGTCGTGCGCCTGACCAACAAGTGGGAGTGGCGGGCCACCCATTCGTTGGATGGCCTGGCGTAATTCATGGGCTGCGAATTGGGCCGTTGGATGGTCGCTGGGGAGTTCGATGACCCAGCCTGGTGAGAGAATATGTTTCATACGTATCCGGTGAGCGTTCACCAGTTCATTGCGTTGTTTGTCGCTATTATAACGTCAGTTCGGTTAGAGCCGAGATCACGCGACATTCGTTTACCGCCAGGTCGTTCAGCGTAGCACGTGCGTGGTGGTTTTGTCGCCGGTTATCCTGGTTTAGGATTAAAGTTGACATAACATTTTTAAACGAATGGGATGTTCTGATATGCGATTGCTTGCGTACCACCTGCGGTGTGCAGATGGAGTGTCGCTCTGCCCGGCCCGCGTTCCGACACGCACCTGTGGATCACTGGTGATGAAGCAGAACATCGTGAAGCAACTGACAATACCTTCTATCTCCTATTTCCTATCTCCTCGGATCGAGAGCACGGCTGGCGCGGCAGCATGGCTGCCGCACGCCAAACGATGCGAGACGGGTAATCCAGGCTGGAGACGGTATCTATGCCGGCACGTCATACGACGGTGAGGCCAGCAGAAACGCAGTTCTCTGTGTCCGTGGTCACTGGCAGCGTGATGGTGTGCGCACGAGCGATGATGTTGAGGAAACCAGATGTGATCTGACTGGTAAAGAAGCCGCTGAACCGCGCACCGGATTGTGAGCACGGCTGGCGCGGCAGCATGGCTGCCGCACTCCAAACGATGCGAGACGGGTAATCCTATACGGAAATGGTATCCTCTCCGAAACGTGATCTCACTGTGTTACGGCAAGACTGGTTCTGTACGTCCGCACTCAGGGGTGGTGCCAGCGTGATCGTTGGAACACGGTTTATGAACGCTATTACGCCAGATTTGATCTGATACAGCAGAATACCGTGAAGCGACCGACAATACCTCCTATCTCTTATCTCCTATTTCCTATCTCCTATTTCCTATTTCCTATCTCCTATCTCCTATCTCCTATCTCCTATCTCCTATCCCCTCCCTCACTCATGCGACCAAAAATTAGTTGCATAGTGGACAAATTTGCCGTAAGCGGCTACAATTGCACTCAGCCGTCATTTCCCGCTGCGCAGCACATGGAAAAGTGTCAGACAACATGGCGGTGATAACAGAGTTCCTGGTATCATACCAGTACAAGCGGACATTGTTCATCAATATGATGATGTGGGGGTATCATGCTACGGTTTGAACATGAGATCCTGTTCACGCCTTGCCCGGAACGCATTGCGCGCCTGCGCGAACTTGCCTACAACCTCTGGTGGACATGGCATCCCGAAGCGCAAGACCTCTATCGCTCCATCGATCCAGAGCTATGGGAGCTGGTGTACCACAATCCGGTCGAATTTTTGCGCGATGTACGTCAGCGTAAGCTGGAGGCAGCAGCAAATGATCCGGCCTATTTGAAGCGGTACGACGCAGTGCTCAAGAGCTTCGATAGCTACATGGGCGCGAAGAAGACCTGGTTTAGCAAAAACTATCCCGATGCCAAAGATACCCTGATTGCGTATTTCAGTGCCGAGTTTGGTCTGCATGAGAGTCTGCCCATCTATTCAGGTGGCCTGGGGATTCTGTCGGGTGATCACATCAAAGAGGCCAGCGATATGGGTATTCCGCTGGTCGGGGTTGGGTTTATCTATCCACAAGGTTATTTCCGCCAGCGCCTCGATCAGAGCGGCTGGCAGTTTGCTGAATACAACAAGCTCAATTTCGCCGATGTTCCGGCACTCCCGGCGCTTGACCCAGAAGGCCGGGAAGTGGTGGTCGAGGTTGAGTTGCCAGGACGTACCATCTACGCGAAGGTCTACAAGTTTCAGGTGGGACGCACTGAGCTGTTGTTGATGGATACCGACATCCATCCTAACAGTCCGCAAGACCGGGAGCTTTCGGCCCGGCTTTACGGTGGCGATCAAGAGATGCGCATCTCGCAAGAGCTGGTGTTGGGTGTCGGTGGGGTGCGTGCGTTACGCCGGCTCGGTTACAAACCGACCGTCTGGCACATGAACGAAGGCCATTCGGCGTTTCTGGTGCTCGAGTTGTGCCGCGAGCTGGTGGCGCAGGGCTATAGCTTCGAGCAGGCGATGGAGCAGGTAAAGGCGCATTGTGTCTTTACCACCCACACGCCGGTACCTGCCGGTAATGACGCCTTCCCCTTGCCGATGATTGAGAAGTTCTTCTGGAGCTTCTGGCCGCAGTTGAACCTGACTCGTGATGAGTTTATGAGTCTGGCGTTGCAAGAGCAGCAGTGGGGGCCGACGTTTGCGATGACTGCGCTGGCCTTGCGGTTTTCGGCCTTCCACAATGGGGTGAGCAAACTCCACGGTCACGTTGCGCGTGGGATGTGGCAATGGCTCTACCCCGGTCGCAGCCAGGATGAGGTGCCGATTACCTCGATCACCAATGGTGTGCATACTGCGACCTGGCTGGCGCCCGAAATGCGCACGCTCTACAATTCGTACCTCGGCAAAAATTGGGAAGACAATCTCGATGATCCACAGATCTGGCGGAAGGTGTACCAGATTCCTGACGAGACCTTCTGGCGTACTCGCCAGAAACTGAAGAGCGATCTGATCGCTTTCAGTCGGCAGCGTCTCCAACAGCATTATATGCGGCTGGGTATTCCGGCGCCGGTCTGGCCAGTGCTCGAAGAAAACATTTTGACCATCGGTTTTGCCCGGCGGTTTGCGACGTACAAGCGTGCAACCCTGCTGTTCAAAGATGTTGAGCGGCTGAAGTACATTCTCAACCGACCCGGCAAGCCAATCCAGATCATCTTTGCCGGGAAGGCTCACCCAAAGGATGATCCGGGCAAGCACTTTATTCAGGACGTGTATCGTATGGCAATGCAGCCGGGGCTGGCCGGGCGGATCGTTTTCCTCGAAGAGTACGATATAGCGGTTGGACGTGCTCTGGTGCAGGGAGTTGATGTCTGGCTGAACAACCCGCGGCGGCCATACGAGGCGAGTGGTACCAGCGGGATGAAAGCGAGCCTCAACGGAGCACCCAATTGTTCGGTGCTCGATGGCTGGTGGCCGGAAGCGTACAACGGTCGTAACGGTTGGGCCATTGGTGACGAGCGAGAGTACGCCAGTCAGGAGGAACAAGACTGGAACGATGCGCAGTCGCTGTACCATTTGCTCGAACACGAAATTGCCCCCCGCTTCTACGACAATCGTGATGCGAATGGGATTCCGGTTGAGTGGGTACAGATTTGTAAGGAAGCCATCGCTACCGTAGCGCCACTCTTTAGCACGCGCCGGATGCTGGCCGACTATCTGCGCGAGATGTATATGCCGGTGGCAGTGCAGGATACGCCGACCGGAGCGTAACGATAAGACTGGCACGATGCTGGTGTATTGCCGATTGTGTTGAGGGGTTCGTCGTGCAACCTGGAACACCAACCAATTCAATGGCGAGCTGGCGGCATCGTGTCACTCCACTTGAGGTCTATCGGCGGCTGGTGAGCCATTTTGGGGTCCTCTACGGCCCGGATGCTCACCAGCCGTGGTGGCCGATTATCAGCCCTAACCCACAGCTCGAAATTGTGATCGGTGCCGTGCTGGTGCAGCAGACGCGCTGGGAGACGGTTGAAGGTGCGATTGAGCGTCTCTATCAGGCCGGGTTGATTGATTTGCCCGCACTTGCCCGGGCAACGGTCGCCGATGTTGCCGAATTGATCTATCCCTGTGCCTTCTATCGTCAGAAAGCTGCTGGATTGATTGCCCTCGCCCGTGCGATTAGTGAACGCTACGGCGATGTTGCTACAATGTTGCGCCGCCCGACGGCAATGCTGCGCCGTGAATTGCTGACGTTGCCGCGCATCGGCCCGGAGACGGCAGACGTGATTATGCTCTATGCCGGCGATCATCCACTGTTCGTGGTTGATGCCTACACCCGGCGGATTTTTGCGCGCCTGGTACCTGACGAGATTGCCTGGGAGCGAGCCAGTTACCATCAGGTTCAACACATCATTGCGGCTGCACTGCCGTCTGATCCCCAATTACTGGCCGATTTCCATGCCCAACTCAATGAGCTGGCTGTTCGTTATTGCCTGAGCCGACCACGGTGCGATGGCCCACCGGCCCGGCGGGTCTACTCACGACAGCCAGGCCGGAACAGTTTTCTTGATCGCCACGATGGTTGTCCATTGCGTTCGGTGTGTGCGTGGTATCAGGGCCATCGGCAATTGTCTTAATGTGAGCGGCTATGTCAACATCACCACTGACTGTTTTCCTGGTGTTTTTACGCCTCGGTCTGACGTCATTTGGGGGGCCGGTGGCTCATTTAGGTTATTTTCGGGCTGATCTGGTCGAGCGGCGGCGCTGGCTTGATGAAGCGATGTATGCCGACCTGATTGCGCTGTGCCAGTTTTTACCGGGGCCGGCCAGCAGTCAGGTAGGGATTGCGATTGGCACGATACGTGCAGGTCTGCTGGGCGGATTAGCGGCCTGGCTGGGATTTACGTTGCCATCCGCCTTGATCATGATCGCTTTTGCCTATGGCATTGCGCTTCTGGGTGATGTGGCCGGCAGTGGCTGGTTGCATGGCTTAAAGGTGGTGGTCGTGGCAGTGGTGGCACAGGCGGTCTGGCAGATGGGGCAGCGGCTGTGTCCGGATCGGTTGCGGGCGAGTATGGCTATCATTGCCGCCGTGATCCTGGTGATCTGGTCAGATGCTCTTGTGCAATTGCTGGTGATTGGGGTCGGCGGGCTGATCGGGTGGCGCCTGCTCCAGTTCCAAACGAACAGCAATTCTGTCATCAAATCGCCGATTATGCCGCGTACCGGCATGCTGTTCGGTATACTCTTTGCTGTCTTACTGGCCGGTTCGTTGTTCATCACTTCGTTCAGCGTTCATCCAACGCTGACTCTGCTGGCGGGTATGGTACGTAGCGGCTCTCTGGTATTCGGAGGTGGGCACGTGGTACTGCCGCTCCTGGAGCCGGTTGTGGTTGGTGGCAATTTCATGAATGCCGAGACCTTTATCGCCGGTTATGGTGCCGCTCAGGCCGTGCCAGGCCCATTGTTGAGTTTTAGCGCGTATCTGGGTGCAGTGGCATCAGCGTATCCCGCCGGTTGGGTTGGCGGGATATTGGCCCTCGTTGCTATCTTTCTGCCCTCGTTTTTGCTGGTGTGGGCAGCACTACCCTTTTGGGCGACCTTACGCGCCCGGCCCGATGCGCAGGCAGCTCTGGCCGGTGTGAATGCAGCCGTTGTGGGGATTTTGCTGGCAGCACTGTATCAGCCGGTGATAACCAGTGCGATCCGTGGCCCCTTTGATGTGGCACTGGCGCTAGGTGCCTTTGCTGCGCTACACCTCTGGCGCATACCACCGTGGGCAGTTGTGCTCCTCTGCGCACTGATCGGTGGTTTCGGATGGAGTGGCCAGTAATCAATCAGGCCAGCGCATCAGATCGGCCACCTCGCTCTGCCCAACCGGGTGCTGGCCGCGCTCAATAGCTGTGCGCAGACGTGTAATCCGGTCTGCCAACGGTGTTGAGGTTTGCCGGTCGAGCCAGCGATTAAGTGCCTCGACGTACAGCATTGTCAGATCGGTCGGTTCGGTAGCAAGTGGAATCAATTCGGCCAGCGTCGCCTGTAATCTCCCCCGTGCAGCCGGCCAGTCGATAACATCGGGCATCGCCTGGATGGCGTCGAGGAGACGGGTGGCACGGGCGCAAACTTCTTGTCGTTCAGAGGGCGGCGACGGTGGCGGTGGCGGCGGTGGTGATGCGAGAGGTGGCGACTCTTCGACCACATTGTTACCGCTAAGTATGGTTGTGATGCGCTCGAAGCCGGCTTTCAGCAACTGTTCCATTTCACGACTGTAGTGCAGCCAGGCGCCGATCTGCATACCGGCGGGGTCGGGAATATCACGGCTGCGGCCGGCCAGTTCGCCGAGCGAATAAATGGTGGCTTGCGGATAGCGACTGCGCAGCACGCGGGCAATCCCGCTATCGACTGCGATAAGCAGGTCAGCAGCATGCGCCAGATCATCGGTCAACGAACGGGCCACGTGGTCGTCGAGGGTCAGTCCCATGACAGCAAGCGCATCGCGGGCTGCCGGCTGAAGTGGATCGTCATCATGGCCGACAACACCAGCAGACGCGATATGCCACGTGTAACCTCGTTCCTGAGCCAGACGACGCAGTAAAGCCACGGCAATCGGTGCCCGGCCTGTATCGGCAGCGCCGATGATCAGAATAACCGGTGTTGGAGAAGGGTGAATCTGCTGCATACTCATGTGTCATTCCCTATCTACCTGCACGCTTGTTGCATTGTAGCATAACGTCAGTGTGGCCTGTCCGATGGTGAAATGGGTTTACTGACACTCCTCAATGGCAGTGGTTGCCGTCATCTGACGCCGAAGAAGTCCGCATACCCACACTCAGGCTAACCCTCTGCACCAGAAAAATACTCACGTCGCCTCTACACACTACCCTCTCCCTTCTTTCCTTGCCGGACAAGAAAAGGAGCCAGCCCTCAGTTACGCATTTCCACTCACACCCTATCTGCACCGTACAGCCCTCCTCTTCCCCCATCTTACTTTTCTATCTCCTCCTTTTCTATCTCCTCCTTCCTCCCCCCTCTTGACCAACTCAGCGACTTATGGTATGTTGCTGCCGTTCCCGTATCAATGGCGATAAGGGAAGTCTATGTTCATACACCCGGTTGTGTATGAATGTGCGCTCCGCAACAGGACCACGCTCGTCCTGTTTCTCGTCACAGGCCCTGTGACGATACGATTCCGTGTTGAATGGCGTTCGTCCCCTGTTTGGGCGACGCCCGGAGGGACAACTGCATGCCGATGCATTCGACGTGCCGGCGGTGCGCTTTGATCGCACCACTCTGGCTTATCGCCGTAATGCTCTCGCTACTCGCGCAACCAACACCGCTCTTCGCTGCTCCCTCACTCGTGCTACCCACTCCCCCCGGCGAACCATGGCGGATTATTCAAGGGTATGCCTGCGGTACCCATAATGGTTGGGACCGCTATTCCCTTGATCTGGCGCAGGTACACGGTCCGACGTATGATGCACCAATTCGGGCTGCGGCGAGTGGTACGCTATGGCACTGGGAAGCTCGTAGCGGTACCATCATTCTTTCCCATGGCAACAACTTCTTTACGATGTACACACACCTGAGCCGACCGGTCACTACTGAACATGGTCGGTTTTTTGCAGTTGGTGAGGTGTTAGGGTATGCCGGTGATCGGGGTTCGCCTGGCATTCCTCACCTGCATTTCACTGCCTTCACAGCCGGTGCGAACGGTTGGAGTGGCCGGCAATCCATTCCGCTCACGTTTGCTGAAGGCTACGATCTGCCGGAGATCGGTGGCTGCAATCAGCACGGGGGTAAGGTCCTGACTGCAATGGCATTGCAGGACCCAATCATCACCTTTTCCAGTGCTGCGTTGCCGGGCGGATGGTACAGTGTCGATCATCAGATCGATTTCAGTGTCGCCTGGGGCGGTGGCGGTCTGAGTCAGGCGTGGAATATGGAACCCCCCGCCGACACGCCAATGTTTCCCGGCGCATCTGATGGCTACGCACGGCTGGCCGACATGGGGGAGGGCTGGCACACGCTCTACGTGCGGGCCTGGGGGCCTGATGGCCGGCAAACGCTGGCCAGTTATGGGCCGCTCGGTTTTGACTACTCGCCGCCTGTGCTGACCGTAACTCCTGCCGAATTACGCATCGTGCAGGCGCAACCGACCGTAGTAAACTGGCCGGCAGCAGAGGACGCGCTATCCGGTGTGTCCGGCTATCGCATCTATCTTGGCCCGGACCCGGCTGGTGAGAGTGAGTGGTTTGTTACTGAACCAACGCTGACGTTGCCCACACTGGCACCCGGTGTCTACGTCTTGCGGGTCAAACCGATTGACAATGCCGGCAATATTGGTGTCTGGCAAACCGTGATGACGATCCGGGTGGAATAGGGTCGGTTGGATGCCGGGGAGGAGGGGCAACTCCGACACCACTCGGTGACGACATGGTACCGATCCTCCTCACCATCAGCGGTACACAGGGTCTGGCGTTTGTATACGGTGATGACTTGTTGTAACAGGTTCCGTCCATCACCGCCGCACAACCACCGGCGTACCGACCGGTGCCCACTCGTAGAGCCATGCCGCCGCTTTGAGCGGTAGATTGACGCAGCCGTGGCTACGGCGCACACCGGTACCAAACTGGTTGTGCCAGTACGTTCCGTGCAGGGCGACACCACCCACAATGTACATGGCATGAGGAACACGCGGTACAACCCAGCATTCACCACCGGCGCAACCGCGCATGGTCTGTTCGCGGACTTTGGCGTAGATGAAGAAGGTGCCAACCGGCGTATTAAAGCCGTCGCGTCCGGTTGAGACCGGTGCATCGAAGATGACTCGCTCCCCTTCAACCGCGTATAACCACTGGTCGCTGAGATCGACAACGATCAGCTTGCCGCTGCGGAGTGCCGGCTGGGGAGGAGGTGCCGCAGCCGGTCGGGCAGTCGGTGCTGGGGTTGGCGCGGGAGCCGGTGCTGGCGGAGCTGGTGCCGGTGCCTGTGGTTGGCCGCTGGCATCAACCGGTATCGCATTCCCGGCGGGAACCGGGCGCAAATCGATGCCGCGTAAGCGAGCGAGGGCACGGCCCAAATCGCCGATCTGTATCGCCTGTTCGGGAGTAGCCGGGCGTGGATTCACCTCAAGCCGGGCGCGTTCAAAATACTGCACTTGCCGCAAAGCCCCACCGACGTATTCCCAGTGCGGTTCGCTGATCGGCAACCCAAACACTTCAGTCGCCCCATGAGCTTCCCAGAAGGCGAGAAAAGGTGGGCCAAGGGTGTAGCCGGTCTCGGCGAAAAAGCGACGATGGGGATTTTCCCGAGCGGCGGCTGAGGGTGGAGGAAATGATTTGCCCAGCGCAGCGATATACTCGGCACCTACTCGTCCGCGCAAGACCGCGTTGTTATAGGCTGGATGCAGTTCCAGGCGACCGCGCTCGAAATATTGCACGGTGAGATCGCCTTCGCGCAATGGTGCGCTAATAGGCTGACCGAGCGTTAATGCCCCTGCGCTTGATCGCCAGACCGACAGAAAGCCATAGGTATCATCGAGCCGCTGACCTGTGGCTACAAAATAGAGCGCACTGCTCTGGGCTTGCGCCGGCACGACTGCCAGTGCCAGTATGACTGCCAGCACCCAGCTCACATATCGCATCATCGCCTCGCTTCGTTCCAGGCCGGATCGTGATTGTATTATACGGTACGGCAAGCCATGGTACCATAGGGAATGTGGGTATCATCAACCATTGAGATGATCGTGCAATTGCCGACGGAATGAGTTGCTATAATACGGGCAACAAATACAGATAAGGAGCAGCTATGTTAGCCGATTTACACGATACACTGGAAACAGTTCGTTCGCGCTATACCGACTTACGGGGGCATCTTTGACCTGGCGGCAAAGCAGGCTGAGATTGAGCAGTTAGAAGCCAGGGCCGCCGATCCCGATCTATGGAATACACCGCGCATTGCACAGGAGATCATGCAACGGCTCACCCGTCTGAAAGAAGAGGTGACGGCGTGGAATGAACTTGAACGGCGCATCACCAGTGCAGCCGAACTGATCGAACTGGCCGAGCTGGAAGGTGATGAGTCGCTGACCGCCGATCTGGCCGCTGAAGTAGAGGCCATTCAGCGTGAAGTGGCGCAGCGTGAGCTGGAAATCCTGCTTAGTGGCCCTTACGATGACCGTGATGCCTTTCTTTCGGTGCAGGCCGGCATGGGTGGGACAGACGCACAAGACTGGGCGGCGATGCTTTTGCGCATGTATACGCGCTGGGCCGAACGGCGAGGGTATACAGTCAACCTGATCGACATGAGCGAAGGCGAAGAGGCAGGAATCAAGAGTGCGACTATCGAGATTCGTGGCCCTTACGCTTACGGCTACGCCCGTGCCGAGGCCGGTGTTCATCGCCTGATCCGCCTGTCGCCGTTCAACGCTGCGCACACCCGCCAGACCAGTTTTGCGCGCGTCGAGGTGATGCCAGAAGTTGATGATGCGCCTGAAGTAGAGATCAAACCGGAAGACCTGCGCATTGATGTCTTCCGCAGTGGGGGTCATGGCGGGCAAGGCGTGAATACCACCGATTCGGCGGTGCGCATTACCCACCTACCCACCGGAATTGTGGTTACCTGTCAGAATGAACGTTCGCAGCTACAGAACCGCGAATTGGCCATGCGCGTGTTACGGGCGCGACTGCTCGAACGCGAATTGCAGCGTCAGGCCGAAGAACGTGCGCGGCTCCGGGGTGAATATCGCGAAGCCGCATTCGGTAACCAGATGCGAACCTATTACCTCCATCCTTCAACGCTGGTCAAAGATCATCGCACCGATTACGAAACGAGCAACGTACAGGCAGTGCTCGATGGCGAGATCGATCCGTTTATTGAAGCCTTCCTACGGGCAAACGTGCGGGAGACGTAATGGAAATCAAATATACGCCGTGGCGCATGCGCTATATCAAGCGGGGTGAGACGCCAGATGAGGGATGCGTGTTCTGTGCAATGGCAACTGCCGATGGCACCGATGATACCGAACGTCTGGTGCTCTACCGTGGTCAATATTGTTTTGTGGTGATGAACCTCTACCCATACAACACGGCGCACTTGATGGTAGTGCCCTACCTCCATGTTGCCGATCTCGCCACGCTGGATCGAGCAGTTGCCAATGAATTATTTTGCATAACTCAGCAGAGTGTCGGGATTCTGCAAACCGAATACGCACCGCATGGCTTCAACCTTGGCATGAACCTGGGGCGAGTAGCGGGGGCCGGTATCGCCGATCACCTGCATATGCACATCGTGCCGCGCTGGAATGGCGATACCAACTTTATGCCGGTGATTGGCGATACAAAACTGATTCCAGAAGCGCTCGACGAGACCTACGCTCGACTCCGGCCACACTTTGCTGCACTTAGCTCAGCGTCCGATCAATCAGCTCAACCAGATGATGCACCTCGAACGGCTTCTGAATAATCACTGCGCCTTCAGCCTCAAGATCGGCAAACCACGGCTTGCGGTTGAGCGCAGTGATCAAAAAGATTGGAATGCCATTATCTTGCAGCCGTTCCTTAATGCGCTGGAAGGTCTCAACACCGTCCATGTTCGGCATCATAATATCGCTGATAACCAGACTGGGTGAGAGATGCTCGAGCATGCGCAGACCTTCGAGGCCGTCGCGGGCCAGCACAACATCGTAACCGGCGTTGCGCAGGGCGATGGAGAGGATATTCTGGAGGCTAAGATCGTCGTCGATGATAAAAATAGTACCCTTATTCGCTGGCATATCGATGTCCTTACCGGTTCTGAAAGAACTGCGCCGGGATGGTACGAGAGTGGATTGGCGTCGCGTTGAGCGCCATTATACCAGAGAGTAGACAGTGAGTTTGCATATTTAAGGAGCGTGACATGAATCTGGCAGTACCGGCTGTATTGGCCGAATATCCCTTCCACTACCGGATTGAAGTGCGGTTTCGCGATCTTGATGCGCTAGGCCATGTGAATAATGCGGTGTACGCCACCTACTTTGAGTCGGCCCGAATCGCGTACTATCAACGTCTGGTGGGTGGTTCACTCGACCGGTTGGGGATCATTCTGGCCGAATTGACGATTAGCTACAAGGCGCCGGCCCATTTTGGTGACGAGTTACTGGTTGGTGTGCGGGTGAGCCGGATTGGCGGTAAGAGTTTTACGATGGACTATGCCATTGCACGTGTGGGTGATGGTGCCTTAATCGCAACCGGGCAGTCGGTACTGGTAGCCTATGACTACGCTGCCGGTCGTAGTGTGCCGGTCAGTGATGAATTCCGGGCGCGGGTGGCGGAGTTGCAGGGTGAGGTGGGGTGAGTGACATCAAGCCTGGTATCATAGCAGCCATGACATACCAGCCAGCTATTTCCTGATACTGTACCTGAACGATGCACCATTGAACGCCGGGGCTGGCATGACGGAGGGGCACGGTATGCCGTGCCCCTCCGGTCACGTCGGCGGTAACTCACCGAGGTAGATGGGAGAGCAGAAGCCTGCGCTGGGTAACTAAAAATGGTGTCAGCGCTATTCTGTCCGCCCCTGAAACCCTATGCGGAGATCGTACTTGCCGGTTCGGAGGACGTTCCCCTGATCATCGGTAAGCAGGGTGCGATGCAGGATGGTACGGTCCACAGGAGATGCCTCTGCATGTATCACCGCCCAACCAGTGGCAGGAAGATCCGTCGATCCAACGTCAATATGGGTCCTCTAACCACATTACCAACAGACACGCGCACCGGCAACACGACCGTCTGCAACGGCTGGCCGCCGCCTGGGTCCGCGGTGATGGTGACAGTGGCCGTGTACACGTTGCCCTCACTGAATGTGGTGGGGTTTGCGGTCAGGGTGAGCGTGACCGGTGTGGTGCCACTGCCCGCGCTCAGGCTGAGCCACGAACGATCACTACTCGCCGTCCAGGTCAGGCTTCCGCTGCCGGCATTGATCACACTGACCACCGCCGATTGCAGCGCCGTCGTGCCCGGCGCGAGGTGCCAGCTTACCTGATCCGGACCCACCGAGAGATACGGTCCCGGCAGTTGCAGGTCGTCGTCTACAACCACAACCACGCTGGCACTGGCCGTCATTCCTTGACTGTTTGTGGCCGTTAGCGTGATCGTGTTCGTGCCCACCAGCAAATCTGTCACCGAAAGTAACGGCCCAGTGCCTAAAACCTGCCCGCGCTGGTTGCGCCACACGAGCGACGCGCCATCCAACCAGCCATCCTGCAGATCGAAGGCTTCGCCGCTGAAATTGACGATCTGACCATACCGGATGCGCAGGCCGGTTGCCGGGTTGAGTATGGTTACCCGCGGAGGCTTGTTTGCCACAGTGAACGGCGTAGTATCAGCTTGCGCCGTGTGACCTCCATCAGATGCAACCACGCGCAGTATGGCCCCGCCGCCGCTGAACAGCGCAGTGTCAATCTGTGCGCTGTTACCAGTTACTCCAAGGCGCACCGGGCGGAACTCCGTCTCGCCCACACGCTGATAGAGGATGTCGAAGGTCAGTGGGTCGCCGTCGGGATCGCTCGCCGTCCAGTTGAGCGTGACTGTGCCGGTGACCGGGCTGGGTGCGCCGGCGAGGGCAACATTGCTGACGGTGGGTGGGTTGGCGCTGAGCGACCAGATCGCCAGGGTCTGCTCATTGGCCCGCCGCACGATGCGCACCTGGCGCGTGCCGTTCACATAGGGCACGGCCTGATCTATGCCAAGATCGTCGTCTTCGCCCTGCGACAACCCGCTGAAGGGATGGTCGGCCAGCAGCACACCGTTGCCATCGTAGAGACGGATGGCATAGTCGCCGGGATTGAGCGGCGGCACACTGGCCGGATTGCTCATCCGTCGCACAAACAAGATCGAGGCCTGGCTACCATCGGCGCGGAGATTGCCCGCAATGTACAGCCATTCGCCTGCTACCTGCGGCGTGCTGGATAACGCCTGGAGCTGCGGCGGGTTGGCGATCATATAGTTGTAGAGCGCCGTGTAAGTGTAGTCGCTGATCCACCATGGATTACAGTAGCCCATAATGTCGTACCACTGATCGTTGGGCTTGATCGAGGGAGCGATCCCCAGAAACCCATCACCGCTATCGAAGCCTTCCAGCGAGCCAACCCCGATGCGGCTGTTGGCGTAGGGATAGCTGTAGTCCATGGGGCCGTCTTTCTCGGTGTTGCCGCATACGTTGGTATCCAGCGCCGATCCTTTGAAGGGATGATTGCGGCCCAGCGTGTGCGCGATCTCGTGCGCAGCCGTATCGGCGTCCCATGCCGCCTCGCTGGAGACACGCGCCCATGGGAAGGCCTGGCCGCGCACCTTGGCACCTGGTCCATTGGTAGAAATCAGGCCGTAGACAAACAGGCGGTCGCTGTATTTCCATGCCGATCGCAGATAGGCGAGCAGGTGATTAGCGTAGCGGGTCGAACACAGGTTACGCCGATCCACCACCTTGCCGTCTTCCCACGAGATATAATCGTTACACTCGACATTGGTCATGTTCACACGCGAGCCGAGTCCTTCATCCATGATGTGCCAGTAATCCCAGGCGAGACCTGATCCACCGGCTGAGTTGGCCAGGGGGAACATTCGCCGCACCAGTGAGACGGCACCCATCACCTCACTCTGATAGTCGGGATAGAAAGTCTGATTGTTGAGCCGATACCCCAGACCAACCAGCGTCACTTTGAGCGCGGGCGAAGGCAGGAAGTTGAACGGTCCGGCGGTGGATATGTTGTCGTTGTAGTTTGGTTCCAGCGGGAACTGGTACGGGTTCACGATGGCCGTCAGTCTCAAATTGCTTTTGGTCGTCCACTCCCATGGCAACTCGAACAGGAAGCTATCGTTGATGTTGTTGTAATCCTGAAAAACCTTGATGCTGATCTCGGTCCCGGCAGGGTTGACGGGGAGCAGCGGCCCGCCACTGCCGCCGTCCCACGAGCCGTAGAGCAGGGCCAGTACAGGTTGACTAACAGGCATTGGTGTGCGTACAAAAAAGCGCACAAACGTGCGCCGATTCTGAATGAACGGCACGCTGTAGGCGTCGTCCTGCACACCCTGGGTTACCTTCAGTCCGACGGCGAACAGATTGATGCTGGGCAGGGCGGCGGCGTTGTTGGGTAGCCGTTGCACATTGTTGCCCTCCTGCCAGTACAGGTGCGTGCCATCAGTGGTCAGCCGGCTGGCGAGCCTGGCGCCGGTGGTGAAGGACAGCGCATCCACCTGACCTCCGCCGCGTGGGGTGCGCAGCAGAAAATCCGTGTATACGCAGAATGGAGCGCAACCGGTTTGGCGTCTTTCAAAGAAGTACAGATTGTTGCCATCGGTGGTCAGCGAAAATACCACACGGTTAGGATCAGGGCTGCATGGGTTGTTGCTGCAATACACAGGAGCGCTGGTAGCTCCGCTGATGTTGCTGTACGTTACCACCTGGTTGCCTTGAGCAATGAACACAGTGTCGAAGAAAGAACAGCTCACTCCGCTACACAGCGTGCGGCCGCCTTCGGCGTAGTAGCCGGTGACGCCGCCGGCGAGCAGTGTAGTTGCCAGGGTATCCACGTCAAAGCGCCACAGATTGCCGCCCTGGATCCAATACACATAGTAGCGTTGTGTTCCGAGGCGGAAGGAATAGCTCGTTTGCAGGTTATATGCACCGGTGCCTGGGCCGGTCATGAAGATGGCGACGCCGCTCGATTTCGGCACCCGATACAGCGTGGCGTAGTTGTTGCTGTCATAGGTCATGACAAATATGTGCGTGTCGTCAATCGCCAGTTCGGCACGACCTGCCAGCAAGCCGTTGACCAGCTCCGGCGTGTCGCCGGGGTTGGCATCAGTTGAGAGACGCATCAATCCGTTGGGACCGGTCCAGTATACGTAATCGTCGTCGGCCACGATGTTTGATAGAATTCCAGGCGTATTGCAGGCTTGTGGTTCGTGGTAGAGATCGCGGGGTAGTCCACCACGCGCAGGAATGCGTCGGATGGACTCGTATGTCGTGCTCGGCGACACCGCGGCGGCATTGGGGCCGCAGGGCGGAGGTGCCCGGTATATGAAGAGTTTCGGATCCCGCAGGTAGAAGCCGGTGACGTCTTCTGCCAGGGTTATTGGGACGTCCTGCAACTCTATTGTTGAGGTGCCCCCGGCTTGGGCCTGCACCGGACCGGGCAGCAGCCCCGCCAGCAGGACGATCAGCGCCAGCCAATGCAGCGTGATAGGCGGAAAGCGTCGTGGTTTCATTGCTCTCACCCCTTCTCTTGCAAACGGCGGAACAGCACGGTCAGGTAGTCGGCGATCTGCGACTCGCTGCTCAGGGTCGGGGTATCGGCAGGGAAGCGCAGGAAGATGTAACGGCCATCCTGCAGGGCCTGCACTGCGCGCAGCTTGCTCTCCGGGATGACCCAGGTGTAGCCTTCCTGCACATAGTCGGACAGGCTACTCACGGTTACCCCAGCCAGGCGATTGGCGGGGTTGGTGTCCATGCGCCATTTGACCAGTGTCTCCTCGCCGGTGTAAGCCTGCACCGTGAATGCTTCCTGCTGGGATGCGCCAGGCGGGGTGTAGAACCAGTTGCAGGCGGTCCAGCCGGACATGACGGTGTCCATCAGACCGTCGGGCGTCACGCCGATCATGCGCTGCAACTCGTCGGCGGGCACCAGCTCGGCACAGGGGATGGCGAGTGCTGCTGACGTAGCCGACTGATCCGTGGCCGACCCGACAGTGACGGCAGTCGTCGGCTCCGACGGGACGGCTGCGGGCGTCGGTCCGGTCTGTGCTGCGGGTTGGCCGCCCCCGCATGCGCCCAGGAGGATCAGGCCAAAAGCCGTGAGCAAAACCGATAGAAGAGCAAATCCGCGTCGCATATGGTCTCCTTCTGCAGAGCGTCGGCCAGCAGGCCGGCAAAGGTCTTCAGGCTGGTTTCGTTCGGTACGTTGCCGATAGCAACCACCAGGGTGGCTTGTTCGCGGCCCTTACCCAAAGCGGGCGTGGATCGGTGCCGTGGTTGAAGTCCGCTACATTGCCAATCGCGCTGATAGCCCGGTTCTGGATGGCTGTACGCAGCCGGCGAGGTTCGTGCCGTGCAGACAAAGAGGGTATTGCCCTGCCCTTCTCGGCCAGCGTCGTACCGGTCGTCCGAATTGCCGGGAGCGTCATCATTCGCGAAGTGCTACAACACAGCGAACAACTTACGACCAGGCACCGTTTCGACAGCATTCTGCGGGAGCGTCTGGCATAGCTTGCCGGTGAGGACAGGGTGGCCATTGTCAGCTACCTGTGGTGTGCCGCCCCAGACAGCCTGTGCCAACAGCACTGCGTCTCACAAACACCATCCATGTTTCGTCTTCCGATCTACTCCGTGAGCCAGGGCTATCTGTGTCCATGTTGATCGAATCTTGTTTGCAAAGGGTCACGCACAGCGTTACAATTAGCGTGACAAAGCGTGACAGAACCATGGACGAAACCGCCACACCTTCCTTCGGGGCCTGGGTGCGCCGGCGACGACGGGCGCTGGACCTGACCCAGGCCGAGCTGGGCCGGCGCACCGGCGCCAGCGCCGCTACCATCCGCAAGATCGAGGCGGATGAGCGGCGGCCCTCGCGCGAGCTAGCCGAGCTGCTCGCTACAGCACTGGCTGTGCCCGATGATGAACGTGCGGCATTTCTGCGCGCCGCGCGTCGGGCTGTTGCCGTTGAGCATCTGTCACCGGCTACGCTGCCACTCTCTCCGCCGTCGGTGGGAACGCCGCACAACCTGCCTGCGCCGCTCACCTCTTTTGTCAACCGCACGCATGATGTTGCCGCAGTCACCACCCTGCTGCGCCGCAGCGATGTACGCCTGCTCACGCTTGTCGGCCCACCCGGCATCGGTAAAACACGGCTCAGCGTCCAGGCCGCAGAGGTACTGCTGCCCGATTTCCCCGACGGCGTCTGGTTCGTTGACCTGGCGTCAATCACCGATCCGGCGCTGGCGCTGGCAACCATTGCCCGTCAGGTCGGGGTTTTGCCTCTAGCCGATGTACCACTGTCTCAACGCTTTCGCACCGCCCTGGGGGCAAAGCGCGTGCTCCTGGTACTGGACAACTGCGAGCAGGTGGTGGATGTCGCAACAGACATAGGCGAATTGCTACGGGCCTGCAAAGGATTAAAGGTGCTGGCGACGAGCCGGGTACCGCTGCATATCTACGGCGAGCACGAATACGTTACGCCACCGTTATCGCTCCCACCACCGGGAACCCTGCCTGACCAGATGCCGGCGTTCGAGGCGGTGCAGTTGTTTGTGACCCGCACGCGCCAACACCGGCCAGCGTTCGTCGTGGACACTGCCAACGCTGGGGACGTGGCGGATATTCTGTACCGGCTCCAGGGCATTCCACTGGCCATCGAGCTGGCAGCGGCGACCCTGCGCCGCATGTCGGTGGCGGATCTGGCCGCCGCACTGCGCAGCCAGACGGGCTGGGTTGAAATGGTTCAGACCTCAGCGCGCGATCTGCCGCCCCGCCAGCGCACACTGTCCAACGCCATTGCCTGGAGCTACGACCTGATCGATCCAGACTCCCGCGCATGCTTGAGGCATCTCGCCGTTTTTGTCGGTTCCTTCACCCTGGACGCTGCGGCTGCTGTCTGTACAGGAGCTACCGATGCGTCCGGTCGTGCCCTGGCGCAGTCGTGGCTGGCGACCCTAACCGATCACAGTCTGGTTACACCTGAGCCTGATCGGTGGCGGTTGCTGGAGATGATCCGCGAGTTTGCCTGGAACCAGATGACTACGGTGGAGCGCACCCAGGCCCAGGAGCGACACGCACGTTACTTTCGCGACTTACTGGCACAGTCAGCGGGCCAACCAGAAGCTATCGAAAAGGATCACGACAACTATCTGGCTGCGCTCCACAGGTCGATTGACCAGGGGGAAACGGCGGCTGCGCTCCAGATGTGCTCTGCGCTGGCCTGGTTTTGGGAGACACACGGCTATGTGCGCGAGGGTCAGGCGTTAATCCGTCGTAGCCTGGCGCTGCAAGGGACGCTGGATGCCGACCAGCGGATTAACCTGCTGTTCAAGGCGGCAAACCTGTCGTGGCAGTGCTACGATTTCACCAGCGCCGACGAGTTTGCCCGCCAGGCCATTGAGATCGCACAGGCGGAACAACCGGCACGGCTGGCTGCGCTGTTCAACCTGGTGGGGCGTATAAACATCGAACGTGGGGAGTTTAGCCAGGCAGAAACAGCGT
>FWWM01006516.1_pt1 | contig 24376 bp, 18 predicted proteins | sample 2228351 | NCBI WGS metagenome assembly FWWM01 (sample SAMEA103939774, study PRJEB20133) | metagenome
GATCATCGCGATCCTGGCAGCCATTTTGTTCCCCGTGTTTTCGCAGGCACGGGAAAAAGCACGGCAGTCGCAGGATTTGAGCAATGTCCGCAACATCGGCACGGCGACAGCGCAGTATGCGCAGGACTACGACGAGCGCTTCCCCTTCTGGCGCACCCCTTGTTGGGTGGGCGGTATCGGCAGCATGTATGACCCTCCCATTCCCTTAAAGTTGGACGCGTATGTCCGCAACCGACAGGTTTACAAGTGCCCCAGCACAGGGCGCGACTGGAGTTGGCCGTATGCCTGCGCCGGCGATGACCCGCAAGCCAACCGGCAGCGCGGTTGGTGGAGTTGCGGCGGCAGTTACGGCATCGGTGTGGGGCGCCCCGAGTGGACTTTCTTCACCAGCCACGGCTACAACGAGTTCGTCCAGAACGATTCCGATGGCTATGGTCGCCTGCCTCGCATGCGCTTTCCTGCTGAATTCGTCCTTTGGGGCGATGCTGAATGTGCCTTCTTCACCCCTTGGGGAATGGGGCAGAATTGGGGCGTCTTCTCTGGCGGCTATGTCGTGCGGCTGTGCTGGCCAGAATTCTGGTCAAGCAATGTTGCTGACTACAACGAGAACAACGCCGGTCGGCACTTGGGTGGCAGCATCCTTGCCTTTGCTGATGGGCACGCCAAGTGGTATCACTGGCGGAACATCCGCATGATGCGCTACGGTGGTTCCCTGCGCTTCATGCGCTGCGACGAAGAGCCGTGCAACCCCAGCGACTGGTATTGATGCGGAACCTGTAGCAAATGAAGGGGGCAGGGGTCTTGGTCCCTGCCCCTTTTTCTTTTTGGCGTTCATTTGTTTGCGTCATCCTGCTGCTGCCACACTTTTGCGATGGCTTCGCGAAGGTTGGAGATGCGAACGGGTTTGCTGAGGGCAAAGTCGGCATGTGGCGGTCGCTGCTCCGCTCCCCATCCAGTGATGACGATGACGGGGGTTGATGGCGACAGCGCTTTCACCTGTTCAACAACTTCTGCCCCGCCCATTTTGGGCATTCCTAAGTCAGTGATGACCAAATCAAAGGGACGCTTTTCCATTAAGGCTTGCTCAAACGCTTCTACGCCCTTTTCACCGTCGTCTACTACAATGGGTTGATGCCCCAAGTGCTCCAGCATTGCTCGCAGTGCCTCTTGAACGCGCGGGTCATCGTCAACGACTAAGATGCGAAGGGAGGGGACAGAAGCAGCAGTTTCCCCAATTTGCGTTGCCATCGGTGCCCCCTTCCCGATAGGCAGCCAGAGGCGGAAGAGGGTTCCTCGTCCCGGCTCGCTTTCCACCTCAATCTTCCCCTCGTGGCGCTGGACGATGCCGTAGACCATCGCCAACCCTAAACCTGTTCCCGTTTCCTTGGTGGTGAAGAAAGGTTCAAAACAGCGTTGGCGGGTCTCCTCGTCCATGCCCACACCAGTGTCTTCCACTTCTAACACCACCCACTCGTTTCGGTGGCGGGTGCGGACGGTGATAATGCCCTCCCGTTGGCGCTTAGCGATGATGGCATCTACGGCGTTAAACAGCAAGTTGAGGAAGGCTTCCCGCAACTCGCTTTCGTTGCCCCAAACGGGCGGTAGCGGCTCTTCTAAATCGCGCACCACTGTTATGGTGATGTTTTCCTGCTGCGGGATGTCATACCATCGCGGGCGGGTGACCTCTATCACTTCACGGATAACTTTGTTCAAGTCCACCACTGCAAACTCCTCTACAAGGTCGCGCGGTCGGTAGAAAGCGCGGAGCCGTTGGAGCGTGTGGGTGATATCGTCCACCGCCTGCTTCACATACTTGGTGACCTCCCGTAGCGCTTCATCTTTTACGTCCTCCAACAACTCAGCGAAGGTGAGGATGGGCACCAAAGCGTTGTTGATGTCGTGAACGACGCCGCTTGCCATTTGCCCCAAGGCTCGCAGCCGTTCTTGCTGCACCAACGCTGCTTGGGTCTGTTTCAACTCGTCCAGAGTCCGCCGCAGCCGTTCCAAAAGGCGAGCATTGTGCAGGATAACCGCTAAATGGTCAGCGACGGAGTGCAGGAATTCGGCTTCCTCTTTTGTGAAGGCAAGGGGTGCTCGGCGCAACGCCACGATGGTGCCCAGATGCTCCCCGCTCCATACCATCTCGCACCCCAGCAACGCTCCAAACCCATCTTCAAAAGCAGCGCGAAGGAACGGAGAATTCTCTGTGCTTGCTTCGTCCAAAGCGATACAGACAATGTGCTCATCGGAAGGCGAGACAGGAAAGACAGCGGTTCGGTCAAGGCTGTCGCCCAATGCAAGACCGCTGCGGTTAGCAAAAGACAAACCCTCTTCGTTGGCAGCGTTGAAACCCATTTGCCCCTCGCCTTGCCCCACGAAAACAAAGAGTGCCGCTCCCGGCAGCGATTCTTCCAACTCAGAAACAATCGCTTGAGCAGCACTGTTGATATCTAACCGCTGACTGGCAATATGAACCAAGTGCATCAAGGTTTCCAATTGTCTCGTTCGCTGTTGCAGAGCCTCTATTAACCGAGCGTTCTCAATGGCTACAGCAGCGTAACTGGAAAAGAGGCGCAGCGCTTCTATCTGTTCAGGGGTGATGGGGCGTTGGGTGAGCAACATATCCGCCGTAATAACCCCGACGGGCTTATCGCCCGCCCATAGGGAAATGCTCAAGTGTTCCTTCACGCCCTCCATGATGGGTGCAACAGGATGGTAGGTGGCACCATAGTCCAGTGTGTGGACAAAACCTGCTGGTTGCCCCAAGGCTTTGCGAATAGAACGGTCGCCTCGGATAAATTGGTCCCACTCATCCGTTAACTCGCCGTTGCGCCCAGTGCCGAAAGTCCCCTGAAACATATCTCTTGCAGGGTCATACAGCCACACTGCCGCTCGGTCCATCCCGAATTCGTGGATAATGGCGTTGCGGATTTGCAAAATACAAGCACGCAACCCTGTAACGCGACTGATCTCGCGGCTCACCCGGTAAACTTTCTCCAGCAGTTCCGTCCGCCTTGCTCGCTCTTCCAACAGTTTGGCTCCTCGGATGGCTATGCCAGCGTAATTGGAAAGCAATTGCAGGGTGACCAACTGCTGCGGAGTTATTGGGCGTTGAGAAAGGAGATTGTCAGCACATAGGAAACCAACCACTTCCTCCCCAACCCGCAAAGCCACCACCACATGCTCCCTGACTCCGAACATGGAATGGTCGGGTGGCAAATTGAAAGTGCTCGTGTAGTCGGGGGTGAGAACCCACCCCGTCGGGGAACGCATCGCCTCGGCAAAGATTCCGCCTTCCTCCACGGGCACCTCGTTTTCCACCTTTTCCACAATGTTGCCTTCTCGGTCTGTGCCTATGACTTCTCGGGCAACTTGTCGGTCGGAATCGTAGAGGAAAATGGCGACGCGGTCTAAACCGACTTCCTCTCGGACAATGCGGTAGATAGTGCGCAAGCAGTCTGCAAGATCAATCGTTCGGGTGATCTCTTGTCCCCACTGGAGCACCTTTTCCAACAACTGTCGTTGCTGTTGCAGTGCTTCTTCGGCGAGGCGGCGTTGCGTGGTGTCCGTGACGCTGAGTTCGTAGCCGATAACTTCCCCTTGGGCGTTGTGTCTGGCGCGGACGGAAATTTGCGCCCAACAGATTTGTCCGTCTTTTCGTCGCAGGGGGACTTCTCGGTGAGCGACGCCTTCCCGCAACACCGTTGCAGCCACTTTATCCGCCACCGACTCACTTATCAGGTGTTCAGTAACGGGCACCCCTTGCAAATCTTGGGGGTTCAAATAGCCCAACAACTCTGCGAGCGCTGGGTTTGCCCTGATAATGCGCCCCTCTGCGTCCACCATCGCCAGCCCAACGGGCACAGAGTTAAAGAACTCTTGGAAGCGCTGTTCCGTCTCGCAGAGCGTCTGTCGCCATTGCATTTCCCTTATTGCCTTCCGCAAAGCAACGGGGAGCCGAACAATGTGGCGCGGGTTCTTGACAATGTAGTCATCTACCCCTGCTTTGAGGGCAGCCGCTGCCACTTCCTCGTCTCCCGAAGCGGTCAGCATCAACACGGGACAGCAAGGGAACCGTTCCTTCACTTGCCGCGCTATTTGGATGCCGTCGTTCCACGGCAAAAGGAAGTCGGTGATGACAGCGTCAAAGGCACCAGTGGCAAGGGCTTGCTGCCACCCCTGTTCCGTGCGCACTTGGGTGACTTCCACATCGGGAAACTCTTGCGTCAACAAGCGATGGACTATCGGAAAAACTTCAGGGTCATCGTCCACCAGCAAAACTTTCAGGTGTTGAGGGGAAGTGCTCATAACTTCCTCCAGTGCCATGCGCAACTCCTCCACCGAAAGGGGTTTGAGAAGGTAGCGATGGATGCCTAAACGGAAGGCTTTTTGGATGGAGGTGAAGTCATTGGCAAGCACGATGATGGGCAGCGCCTGAAGGTGAGGTTGGTTTCGCACCCATTCCAGCACCTCAAAACCCGATTTGCCCGATAAGTGCAGGTTCAACAGGAGCGCGGTGGGCAGGGGAAAGCGTTCACGGTCAGCGAATTCGCCCTCCCCTGCAAGATAGCGGATGGCTTCGCTGCCGTCCGTCACTACTTGCACTTCAACCGGCATCCCGCTTTCTCGGACGGTCTGTTGCACCAACTGGGCATCGGCAAGGTTATCTTCCACTAACAAAAGCACTGGTCCTTGCAACATGAGCATCTCCTCCCCGACCATAGGCATGTAGGCAGATCTCTTCTCCGTGCGAACTCCCTTCTCCTGTTCCCCTTATCGGCAAGTTACAGGGCAAACTTTCGCTTACCAAAGCAGCAGCGAGTGGGCTGCAAGGGCACTGAAATGGTCTAACTTAGCCCGAGTTTTTAGCCTCAGGCTCTCTGCAATTCCACCCAGAAGCGGCTTCCTTTGCCCAGTTCGGATTCCACACCGACGCGCCCGTTCATCCGTTCTACGGCGGTGCGCACGAGGGCTAACCCCAAGCCCAAACCCGCATACTCTGCCCGGCGCAAGCGTTCAAAGGGGCGGAAAATGTGCTCACGGTCTTCGGGGGGAATGCCAGCGCCGTTGTCCTCTACCCAGATGCGCACCCACTCGCCTTCGCTCTCCGCCCAAACTCGCACTTGGGGCACACGGTCCCGAGGGACGGATTTTATCGCATTGGCGATAAGGTTCTGGAACACTTGCACCAGCAAGGCTTCTTGTCCTTTAACCAAAGGAAGCGGTGAAGCGATGTGAACCTGAGCGTTGCGCTCTTCTCTCAAAGCAGTCAACTGCTCCAAAACGATGCGGATAACCTCGTTCAAATCCACTATCTGCAGCCGCAACTCGCTGCGGCGGACAAGAGTGTAGGTGCGCAAGTCGGAGACGAGTTGGCTCAGCCGTTCCGAGGAACGGACAATCCTCTGCAAAAGGTCGCGACCCGTCTCGTCCAAGCGATCCCCATAGTCTTCCAAGGCTGCCTTCGCGAATCCGTAAATGGTCGTTAACGGCGCGTGAAAGTCGTGGGCGAGGGAAGCGACGAAGTTCTCCAAGCGCTCGTTAGTTTCCCTCAATTCCTGCGTTCGCTCCGCCACCAACTCCTCCAACTCTTCTGCATAGCGGAGCAGTTCCTCTCGCAGCCGCTCTTGGAGAAAAGCAACTGACAACTGATATCCCACTTCTACAGCGACTTCTACATGTTCGGGAGCGAAAGCATTCGGTTGGTCAGCCCCCAAGTTTAAACTGCCGTAGAGGTTCCCATTGACTTGGAGGGGCACTAATAACACGCTCCGTATCCCCACTTGACGCAAAATCTCAAGAAAGTGAGGCAACTGCTCCAAATCGTCCAAGTTAGGGATGCAGACAACTTCCCCTGAAGAGAGCGAGGCAAGAAACGGTTCTATCCCCTGAAGCGGGAATCGCGAGCCTGTTCCTATCGCCTTTTGCCCGACCGCGTTTTCCACCAAGAACTCCATTTCCATCTGATCCCAATCAAACACGCTCACCGAAACCAGCGTGCACGGAACTAAAGAGCGGAGTTGCCCAAAGACGAGTCTGACGATCTCATCAAGGGGTGTTGCCGACAAGATGGCTTTGTCAATAGAGCGCAGCAACTCCAATCGGCGGTTGCGACGCTCCAGCGCTTCGTTGAGTCGCTTCAATTCCGTGATATCGTGTGCTATCACCAAGACTGCCGCTTCCCCCTGCAATTTGATGGGAACGGCAATGTAGTCCACCCATCCTTCCTCCCCTGTCTTCTTGACAACCTTAACTTGATTGCGGGGTGGGACGGGTTCGCCGCGCAATATTGATAGGCTTCTCCTGCGCACCTGTTCCTGCGCTTCAGGGTGCACTATTTCCCAGAAGTTCATCGTTAACAACTCTTCGCGGGAATAGCCAGAGGCTTCTGCAGCGGCAGGGTTGACATATATCCACTGAGCACCTTTGTGAATGCCAATGGGATGGGGCGACATCTCCACGATGGTTCGGAACCTCTCCTCACTCTCCTGTAGTGCCTGTTCCATGCGCTTCCGCTCCGTGATGTCTTGGACCATGGTCACGAGGAACTGGGTCTTTCCGCTTTCGTCCCGGAGCGCCACTGCCGTTAGGTCCGCCCAAATCACTGTGCCATCTTTGCGAATGTAGCGCTTTTCCCGCCGATACATCTCCCTCTTGCCTGCCACCAATTCCTGCCAGAGCCGCACCCCTTCTTCTCGGTCGTCAGGATGGGTGGGGTCAATTTCGGCTAACTCTTCCTCCGTGTAGCCTAATAACTCGCACATCTTGGCATTGACCCGAATCTGATGCCCCTGGGGATCGTAAATCCCGATAGCCAGCGGATTGGCTTCAAAGAGCAGACTCAAAGCGTCTATGGTTGTTTGCAATTCCTTTGCGTGTCGGGCGAAGGTTCCCAACAAGTGGTCAATTGCCTGCGCCAATTGACCCAAGAGGCTTTCATCGTAGGCAATGCCTGTGCGGACGGAGAGATCACCTGCTGCTGCCTGAGAAAGCACTTCCCTAAGACGGTTAAAGTCCAACAGAACGCTCAACTCTTGCCTTCTAAGCACCATTATCGCCTCCCTAAGGGCTGAGGGTAACACACCTGTGCGTCAATGTCCCTTAGAAGCACACCCTCCCTCACGCCCCCACCTCAAGGCTGATGTCCCCTAAGGTGGCTCAACAAAAGCAGATTTAATCTTGCTTCGCATCCACTCGGGCGTCAAGAGAGGCAAATCTTGAGGGCTTGGCACCTGCTGGTGCGGAAACGCACATCCGCAGACGGTCGCTTTTGCCCCTTCCTTGCCTTTCAGAGGTCCCTGTGGCATCGTGTCATTGGTGAGAAGGGAGTTGTAAACCTGCTTGCTGTAAATCTTGCTGGCGGTGATGAAGGGATGTTAGCGAAGCGCATCATCCCGTGCTTGGATGTGAAGGATGGACGGGTGGTCAAAGGGACGCACTTTTTGCAACTGCGGGATGCTGGCGACCCAGTGGAACTGGGCGCTTACTACGATGCGGAAGGCGCCGACGAGTTGGTCTTCCTTGACATCACCGCTTCCGCTGAACGGCGGCGCATCGTGGCGGAATTAGCCGCTCGTGTGGCAGAGCGAGTGTTCATCCCTTACACTGTCGGCGGCGGGTTGCGAACGATGGAAGACATCCGAGCCGTTCTCAAAGCGGGCGCTGACAAAGTGAGCATCAACACCGCTGCCGTCCAGAATCCCGACCTCATTCGGGAAGCCGCTGAGCGTTTCGGCAGCCAGTGCATCGTGGTGGCGATTGACGCTAAACGGGTGGGACGCGAACCCAAACCTTTTGAAGGTGATGAGCGTTTTGATGAAAACTGCCGCTGGGAAGTTTACATTCACGGTGGTCGGACGCCAACGGGAATAGACGCCATTGAGTGGGCGGTGCGCGCTGTTGAGTTGGGCGCTGGTGAAATTTTGCTCACCAGCATGGATGCGGACGGCGCGCAAGCAGGCTACGACATTGGCTTGACCAAACGAGTAGCAGAAGCCGTGCCCGTGCCCGTCATCGCTTCAGGAGGCGCAGGCACCCTTGAGCACATTTACGAAGCCCTCACCGTCGGCAAGGCGGAAGCCGCCCTTATCGCTTCCATCACCCACTACGGCAAATATCGCATCGCTGACATCAAGCGCTACTTAGCCGAACGCGGCGTGCCTGTGCGGTTGGTGCAATGACGAGACGCTGTTTGCATCTTTGCGAAAGCGGAGGCACCAACAGCGATGCAGCGAGACTTCTATGTCCCCGAAAACCCGCACTACACGATTTTCCACAGCGCCTACGATTCGGTGCGGTTTGCCGTTCACTGCTTGGAGCGGTGCGGTGACCACTGGCGCGCCACCAGCAGTTTCGTGGATGTCAACGGTGAGCCGCAACTTTGGCACGATTTCGGCGCTTTGGAAGGTCCTGGTTGGGCAGCCAATGCTGTGGGGGGCGCTCTGGAACTCTACCGTTTCGGCAAGTTCATCAGCGACGAAGTGCTGATGGAAATCGCTTTAGGCTTGCTGTGCCATGTCCTTGACTGCGGCTTCGTGCAAGAAGACGGCTTTGTCCTGCCTTATCGCGAAACAACCACTAATCGCTTCGTGCTTAACTTTAAGCACAACAACGATTGGTTTTGCCCTGGCAGCATTGCCCGCATCGGCTATCAGATGCTGTGCTTTGCTGACGAAGTGACCAACGACGCTCTTGCTCGCTTGCTGACCGAACGGGCGTTGTGGTGCGGGACATGGTTGGCACAACATGTGCCCCGCTTGCCCAACGGTTGGTTTCCCCGTCGCATGACTTTGGATGGCGAACCCTACCCTTTCACTGCCGAAGGGAAAACGCCCGACCCCATTTTTGACTGCTCTGGCGATGCCTTACAAATGCTACAACTGTGGGTGGCGTTGGGTTTGCGAGGGCTCATCGGCACCTACGGCACTATCGCCGATGTGGTGCAAGTGTTCGTGAATGCGGGTGGATTTTTCGGGAGCGTTAACCACGACACTTATGACCGCCACGAAAATGTCGCTTATGCCCTCGCGTTTCGCACCCTCTTGGCTGCCGCACAACTTTTGGACATGCCGTCAGTGCGCACCTTCGCTTACGAAGTTTGCTTGAAAGGGCTGGACAAGTTCAAATTGACGGAAGACCGCAATGGCGTGGCAACGCGTGGGCTACTTTTCATGGAGGACAGTTGGAACACGGCTTACTTGTGGGAATGTGCGGAGGCAGCATCGGCTTACTTGGATGCTTTCGCTGACACGGGCGACGAAATCTTCGCCAACGACGCCCTCACCATTTTGCGTGCCATTGCCAAACACCACTATGGCGAATACGGCTTTTTGACCGAAGGTGTGGATTGGGACAATGTGGTGGGCGCTGAACACCACATCGGCGGAGCAGCGTTTGGTGCTATCCGCTACACTGAACCGCTGCTCAACAACCTACACATCGTTGAACCCACGCTGAACTACTTGCAGCACTTTGCCACCCGCCGCACCTTGTCCGATGGACGCTGCGCCTTTTACGACCACGAAGGCAACCTTCTGGTCACCTTGCCCCTCGCATCAGCGGCTTTGTGACGGAGAGCCTTGCGCTGCATTCTTTGTTTTGAGTGACAGCAGACCCCGAAACAAAAGCGGCGCATCGGGGGATGCGCCGTCCGACCCTGCTGTGGCGTGCGAGTTCGGGTCTGTCGCTGGTGTTGAACGGCTTTTTCTTAGCAGTTACGCTTTCAAGACGGCGACGCCAGGCAACTCGCGCCCTTCCAACAACTCCAATGCGGCACCGCCACCAGTTGACACATGGGTCACTTTATCGGCGATGCCGAATTCAAAGGCAGCCGCAGCCGTCTCTCCACCACCCACCACCGTTGTGCCAGGGCACTCCGCCAACGCTTCAGCGATGGCTTTCGTCCCTGCTTTAAACGGTGTGCGCTCAAAGCGCCCCATCGGTCCGTTCCAAAACACCGTCTTCGCCCCTTTGATGCGTTCGGCATACTGCTTTGCTGTCTCTGGACCGATGTCGTAGCCGGCTTTGTCGGCGGGGATAGCGTTAGCGGGCACAACTTGGGTGACCGTGTCTTCCGCATCGCTATCAGCGACCACAAAGTCAACGGGCAGCACCAGTTCCACGCCCTTCTCTTTTGCCTCGTTCAACAGCGACTGAGCCAAGTCCAACTTGTCCTCTTCTACCAGCGATTTGCCCGTTTCGTAACCTTGCGCTTTGAGGAAAGTGAACGCCATCGCCCCACCGATGAGCAAGGCATCAACTTTTGTCAAGAGGTTGCGGATGACATTGATTTTGTCGGAGACTTTCGCACCGCCCAACACTGCCACAAAGGGTTTTTCAGGCGCTTCCAGCAACTGCCCCAAGTGAGTGACTTCCCGCTCCATCAACAAGCCCGCGTAGGCAGGGAGGAACTTGGTTACAGCGTGGACGGAGGCGTGAGCGCGATGGGCAGCACCGAAGGCATCGTTGACATAAATTTCGCCTAACTTCGCCAGTTGCTGAGCGAAGGTTTCGTCGTTTTTCTCCTCGCCCTCGTAAAAGCGCAGGTTTTCCAGCAGAAGGACTTCGCCGGGCTGCAACCCCTCGCAGGCTTTCTCCACTGCTTCGCCAATGCAATCGTCTACGAACTTGACGGGTTGCCCCAACAATTCGCTGAGTCGCTGGGCGACAGGGCGTAGGGAATACTTTTCATCGCGCTTGCCTTTCGGGCGACCGAGGTGGGACATGAGGATGAGTTTGGCACCTCGTTCGGTCAAATAGCGGATGGTAGGCACAGTGGCGCGCAAGCGCCAGTCGTCCAAAACTTTCCCGTCTTCAATGGGCACATTGAAATCCACTCGCATGAGCACGCGCTTCCCTTGAACATCCACATCGCGAACCGTTCGCAACGCCATAGCCAACACCTCCTTGTCCCAAAACTTTACCTTTGTCGCTCTGTGAACGCAAGTCGGGTAAGCCCTGACGAAAGATGAAAGTGGTTTTCACCGCAACCGCCAAAGCAAAACAGCGGCGACCGAAAGTCCCAGCAAGTTTGGTAAGTGGCTACCGAGAGCGGGAGGGACGCGCCCCGTCTCACCCAACTGGCAGCCGATGTTCCAGACCAAGTAGTAAAGCAGGAACAGAACGACGCTGACACCGACGGCAATTCCACCGCCTCGTCGCAGTTGCAGGGCAACAGGTGCTCCCAACATGGCTAAGACGAAGCAACTGAGGGCCATAGCGAAGCGGTTGTGCCACTCCACAGTGTATTCCGCCACCACTTCCTGAGGCACTCCCAACCGGCGCAAACGCTCAATTTCGTTGGCAAGGGCAATGAGGGTGAGACGGTTGGGAGCGAGGGCTTTGCGGTCCGTGCTTAGTTCGTTGGGCGGGCGCAGCGTGGTTGGGCGCGATAAGTGAGAAAAAGTTTCCCGAACCATCGGTTTGTCGGGCGTGATGATTTGGACGAAACCGTCGTAGAACTCCCATCGGTCGCCAAGCCACTTCGCCGATTTCGCTTCCAGGTAAACCCGTTCCCCTTTGTCCGTCGTTTCCAAGAGCCACAGGTCTCGCAACTCTCCTTGGCGGGGATCAAACTGGCGGGCTTGCAGGATGAGGCGAGGCGCTTGTGGTGGGTCCATCAGCACGATGCCGCGCATGGTGCCCGCTTTTTCCCGATACCGCCAGAGCAAAGCATCTGCTGCACCGTAGGTGGGTGGGACGACAAAAGCGCCCAGCCAAAAGGAGAGAAGGGAAACGGCAAACGCCAGCACCCCAATGGGCACCAAAAGGCGATGGAAACCGATGCCGGCTGCCAACAGAGCAGTGATTTCCAAATCGTGACTCATCCGCCCGATCGTCATCACAGCGGCGAACAGGGTAGTGATGGGCAAACTCCAAGCCACAAGGTAAGGGAGGGCTAACAAAACCCAGCGTCCCACTTCTGCTGGTGGGGCATGAAGGGCAAAAAGCAACTCAATGCTCTTCCGCAGCACTTCGCCCACTATCAAGAAGCCCACAAAAACCGCCAATCCTAAAAGCCATGCGCCTGCCAGTTCGCGCAACAGGTAGCGGTCAAGGATGGTCATGCTTGTCAACCCCTGCATCATCACAACTCAAAACTCTCGCCCAAGTAATAGCGGCGGGCGATGGGGTCATTAACGATTTCCTGCGGCGTCCCGTGGGTGCGGATGATGCCCTCCGAGATGATGTAACTGCGGTCGGTGATTTTCAAGGTCTCGCGAACATTGTGGTCGGTGATGAGGATGCCGATGCCGCGTTGGCGAAGTTGGGCGATGATGCGCTGCAAGTCTTCAACGGCGAGAGGGTCAACGCCCGTGAAGGGTTCATCCAGCAGCAGGAATTTAGGGTTGGTCGCTAAAGCCCGAGCGATTTCCACTCGCCGCCGTTCGCCCCCTGAAAGGGCTTGTCCCCAGTTGCGACGAACCCTTGTCAAATTCATCTCTTCCATCAACTGCTCCGCCATCTCCCGTCGCTGCTTAGGGGGCACCCCTTGCATCTCCAGCACCAGCAGGATGTTCTCTTCAACGGTCAGTTTGCGGAACACCGATGGCTCTTGGGGCAGGTAACTGATGCCCATGCGAGCGCGCTGATACATGGGCAAATGGGTGATGTCCTGCCCTGCTAAAAACACACGCCCACCGTTGGGCTGCACAAACCCCGTGAGCATGTAGAAAGTGGTCGTCTTCCCCGCCCCGTTGGGACCCAGCAAGCCGACAACTTCTCCTTGCCGCACGCGGATGCTAACACCGTTGACAACCCACCGCTGTTTGTAACGCTTGCGCAGGTCGCGCCCTTCCAAAACGACGCTGTCTTGCGTCATTCCCGCTCACCCTGCTTTTTCAAAAGCACCAAGCGGCGAGGGTAAATTGGCAACCATCTCATCAGCACGGCAAAGGACTGTCGCAAGCGGAAGCATCTCCAATTTTGGGGCTTTTGTGGGCTCGTTGATAGCGGACAAACGAAAAAGGGTGACCTTGCAGGTCACCCCTCTCTTTTACGGGCAGAAAGCGGTAAGCCAGCGCTCACACTGCTTTCACCACTTTCCCCTTCTTCAGGCAAGAGGTGCAAACCTTCATCCGGCGGACGCCGCCGTTGATGCGGACGCGAACCTTTTGAATGTTTGCCCGCAACCAAACTTTCGTGTGCTTGTTGGAGTGGCTGACGCGGTAACTGTTCATCCCGCTCTTCCCACAGATTTCGCAGCGCCACATGGCTTTGGACCTCCTTCGCAAAGGGTTCCGATAGGTGCTGTCCAACGGGATGAGGTCACGCACAACCTGTTCCTTCGTTCGCCACAGCGGTGCATATTTTAGCGCAGCCCGTTGCCATTGCTACTTGCGTTGCTGCAAAATTGATAGTGCTAAAAGCAGGCACGCTTTCCTGAAAGCCGTGTTGACAAAAAGCGAGGAATGAGCCGATGCGAGTTGGCGATATTGTGCGCCCATGCCCGACAGTTCAAGTTACGGATTCGGTGGGGAAAGCCGCTGCGATCATGCGCCAGTCTGGTTGTCCGCTATTACCAGTGCTTGAGAACGGGACGGTCGTGGGGATGATTGATGAGGAGAGTTTGCTGTCTGTTTCTCTCAACTCACACCAGAGCGAGCGGGTGGGCGACTTGATGCGCCCGATGGTGACACCCATCAGTGCAGATGCCCCCCTTTCCTATGCGGCGTGGGTGATGAAGGCGCAAAACCTGCCTGCCTTGCCCGTAATTGGCTTGGATGGGCGCTTGCAGGGGATGGTCACCCGAGCAGATGTGCTCAACGCTTTGTTGCGAGGTGTTCGCCCCACCCGCATCGGGGGCATGGCAACGCCCTTCGGTGTCTACTTGACAACGGGCACCCATCGCGGTGGCGTTGGCGATTGGGCGTTGGTGGCAACGGGCATCACGATGGCGGCTTGCTTGCTGGTGGCGCGCGTTTTGACCCTGCTGGGGCTTTACCTTGCCGATGCCGTGTTCCGCCCCTTCTTGGGACCCGCTTATGGAACGGGGTTGTTTATGCCTTACCTGACAGGTTTTGGTGTCGCCCCTGTCGCCCCTTGGGGCGGCACTTGGTTGGACATTGTGCCGTGGGTGGAAATTTTGCTTTTCTTCACTCTCCTGCGGTTGCTACCCTTGACGGGTTATCACGGTGCGGAGCATCAAGTGGTGCATGCGATAGAGCAGGGGGAAGACCTGACAGAGGAAGCCGTTTCGCGAATGCCGTTGGAGCACCCCCGTTGTGGAACCAACTTAGCCGCTTTGGCGATTTTGGTCAGCACAGCGTTGGTGACCCCTATCTCGCCTGTGCTGAAAACCCTGATCGTAGTGTTCGCCTTCCTGTTCTGGCGACCTATCGGGATGTGGTTGCAGCGCTTCTTCACTGTCAAGCGTCCCAGACGACACCAGTTGCGGAGCGGCATTAAGGCGGGCGAAAAATTGTTGCAGCAGTTCCAGCATCATCCCACCCGTTCGCTGCCCCTTATTGGGCAGATTTGGAACATGGGGTTCCTGCAAGTCTTTGGGGGAGCATGGTTGGCTTTGTGGAGCGCTAATCAAATCGCTCACGCCTTAGGGCTACCTCGGTTTCTCTTCTAATCCACCCCACTAAGGAGAGGTGACCCAGATGCAGCCAGTGCGGGAAAAACTCTTTTTGCTCCTTCGGGAAGCCGTGCAAGCGGCTATGGACGGAGGGCATTTGCCGAAGTTGGAGGGAGAGCCTAACTTCACGGTGGATGTGCCACCGCAGGAAGAGTTCGGCGATTTCGCCACCAACATCGCGCTGGTTCTGGCGCGCCCTGTGCGGAAATCACCCATGGAGGTTGCGCAAACAATTGTCGCTCATTTGCCTTCCGACCCTTTGGTGCGGCGAGTGGACATTGCACCTCCCGGCTTCCTCAACTTTCACTTGACGGACACATGGCTTCACGAAGCCATTCGCACCGCTTTGGAACTTGACGAGCGCTACGGTCATCACGACATTGGACGAGGGGCAAAGGTGCAAGTGGAGTTCGTCAGCGCAAACCCTACTGGTCCTTTGCAAATTGGCAATGCGCGGGGTGGCGCGTTGGGTGACGCCATCGCCAATCTTCTGAGAGCCATCGGCTATCAGGTGGAGCGGGAATACTACATCAACGATGTCTCCATGTCCGCACAAGTGCAAAAGTTTGGCGCTTCCTTAGAGGCACGATACTTGCAATTGTTGGGCTACGATGTGCCGTTCCCCGAAGACGGTTACAAAGGCGAATATGTGGTGGAACTGGCGCGGGAAATTGTGAAGGAGCATGGTGACGCTTTTGTCAACCTGCCCCCAGAGGAGCGACGCCAAAAGTTCTTTGCGCTGGCGCGGGACAAAATCGTCGCACAACACAAAGCCGTGCTGGAGCGGTTTGGCATTCACTATGACAGTTGGGTGAGTGAGCAGTGGCTTTATGAAAGCGGGCGAGTAGCGCAGACCATTGAGCGACTGAAGGAGAAAGGGCTGATTTACGAAAGCGAAGGTGCGCTTTGGATGCGCACTACTGACTTCGGTGACCAAAAAGACGAGGTGTTGGTGAGACGGACAGGAGCACCCACTTACTTTGCTTCGGATATCGCCTACCACCTTTACAAGCACGAACGCGGCTACGCTTTCGTCGTGGATATCTGGGGTGCCGACCATCACGGGCATGTGCCTCGCATGCACGCAGCGTTGAAAGCGTTAGGGATAGAGCGGGAGGAGAACGAGTGGTTGAAAATCGTGCTCTACCAACTTGTGCGGTTGGTTAAAGAAGGCGAAACAGTGCGGTTGAGCAAGCGCGCAGGGGAGATTGTTTCGTTGGACGATTTGTTGGACTGGATTGGCAAAGATGCCGCTCGCTTTTTCCTGCTCCTGCGCAGCGCTGACACACACTTGGACATTGACCTTGACTTGGCGGTGAAGGAGTCGCAAGAGAACCCCGTTTACTATGTCCAGTATGCTCACGCCCGCTGCTGTAGCATCTTTCGGGAAGCGGAAAAACGGGGGCATCCCGCTTTAGCCTTTTACATGACCGCTCCCTTGGAACTGCTGAAGGAGGAGCCAGAGCGGCGGCTGATGAAGGAGATTGCTCGCTTCCCCGAAGTTGTCAAAGAGAGCGCGGAGAAGCTTTCTCCGCACTTGGTTTCGCAGTTCTGTTTGCAGTTGGCGGACCGCTTCCACGACTTTTACGAACGCTGCCGCGTATTGGGCGACGACGCTCAGTTGAGCGCGGCTCGGTTGGCGTTGGTGAAAGCCACTCAAATCACCTTGCGCAATGCCCTGGGCTTGCTGGGCGTTTCAGCGCCAGAAGAGATGACGCGCAACGAAAGGGAGTCCAGCGATTGATGCCCCTTCACAATGGAGCGGGAGTGTGTTATAACTTTTTGTCGCCGCTGGGGCGTGGCGCAGTTGGTAGCGCGCGGGACTTTGGATCCCGAGGTCCCTGGTTCGATGCCAGGCGCCCCAGCCACTGCATTGGTGGCGAGAAAGGTGGCAAATGGCGAAACCCTGCATAGGAGGCGGAAAGGTGGATGCCTGATAGCCAGTTGAAAATCTTCTCAGGGAACGCCAACCCCGCTTTAGCCCAAGCCGTCGCCCACGAGATGAACCTCCCGTTGGGTAACATCGTGGTCTCCCGCTTCAGCGACGGTGAGGTGCGGGTTCAAATCTTGGAAAATGTGCGGGGCGCCGACACTTTCATCATCCAGCCTACCTGCCCGCCCGTCAACGAGAACCTGATGGAGTTGCTCATCATGATTGATGCCCTCAAACGCGCCTCGGCAGCGCGGGTGACGGCTGTCGTCCCCTACTACGGCTACGCCCGCCAAGACCGAAAAGTCCGCCCGCGCGAGCCCATCTCCGCAAAATTGGTGGCGAACCTATTGACCGTTGCTGGGGCTGATCGCATCCTTTCCATTGACTTGCACGCGGGACAAATTCAAGGCTTCTTTGACATCCCTGTGGACAACCTCCCAGCAGGACCGCTGTTGGCACGCTACATGCGGGAGAAGGGGCTGCAGGGCGAGGATGTCGTGGTCGTGTCGCCCGATGTGGGTGGGGTGGAACGGGCTACTTTGTTTGCGCGGATGATTAAAGCAGGATTAGCCATCTTCGCAAAACACCGCCCCGATGTCAACAAAAGCGAAATGGTCGCCATCATTGGCGAGGTAAAAGGTAAGCGCGCCATCTTGGTGGATGACATTGTGGACACCGCTGGCACCCTCACGCAAGCGGCTAAAGCCCTGATGCAAGAAGGCGCAACGGAAGTCTATGCCTGCTGCACCCATCCCGTCCTCTCGGGAGCAGCCGTAGAGCGACTGAAAGAGTCGCCTATCAAGGAGTTGGTAGTGACGGACACTATCCCCTTGTCACCAGAGAAGCAATTTGAACGCATCACCGTTCTTTCCATAGCGCCCTTGTTGGCGCGAGCAATTGTCCATATCCACGAGAACCGCTCCATCAGCGCGCTTATCCGTGAGATGTCGGAGTGAAGAGGACTTGCCCTACGGCGCCGATTTCTTCGGAGGGGCAAAAAGTTCCGATCTCTCCACGACCTTAAAGTCTGCCGGCGGCTTGTAGGCAAAAACGCGTGGCGATAGAGGTGGGTTGAACGCCACTTTTCGGAAGGTTAGCACCTGCGTGATGGTGGCTTGTCGCATGGCTTCCGCAAAGGGATTGGGCTGTTTCCCCGCGCCCTTTGGTGACACGAACCGTTTCCCCTCAAGGGTCACTTTCGTTTGCCAGAGAGCGTTGTCCGCTATCCATAGGAGCACTGTCATCCCATCCTCTGTTCGCACCTGAACGACCGTTGCTTGCCGATTGCCCATTTTCTCCTTGCCCACGATTTTGGCTTCTTTAACCTTTGCCAATTGCTCCTTTATGGATCCGGCTACAACGGCGCCTCCCGGGAGCGGCGCGCCAGATTTCGGCGCCGGTTGCTTCAGCACCTGCTTGAGAGCAGGGATTTCCACGAATAAAGTTGTTCCGTCAGAGACCATGAGTTGCTGGACTTTCCCTTGCATATCCCTGACCACGAAGCGGAAACGGTTCGGCTTTTGGAACGCCATTGAGAAAGTCACGGTTGTCTTCGTTTCAGTGCTGGGAGATTTGGTGACAGTGGTAATAGTGCCCTCCACCTGCAGCGCCTTTGCCTGATCGTAGCGTTGCGCAAGGCGCTCCAGTAGGCGCCAGCCCTCTTTGCCTTGCTGCTGCGCCGCCAAAAGGGAGGCACCAGCCAACAAAAAAATAAGCCAGCCTGCAGAACGCATCGCCATCGCCTCCTTGCCATCCCTATTTTGACACGGGCGACGGCGATTGGCAGGCTGGCAGGGGCGGGGGTGGGCAGGGCAGCCCACCAGAGCAAAGGAAAGAGGGCGGAGAGCGGGGAGCAGGGAGGGAGAACCGTTAGGTCGGGAGGTGAGCCCCAGGGGGTGGCTCCCCGCTGAGGGGCGTTTTTCTCTAAAAACAGGATGATGGCTGGTTGCGGGGGCGGGATTTGAACCCGCGACCTCCGGGTTATGAGCCCGGCGAGCTACCTGGCTGCTCTACCCCGCGACCGTTCCCTTGAGCACACAACCTTTTTTCAAGGTGCTAAGCCGTCGGTTAATTATAACCGCACTGCTCCCGCATGTCAATACACCTGATGGGCGTTTGGGAAAGCGCTCAAGAAAATGTGCCTGGCGATGCACCGATCTTGCAGCGTGATTCGTTGGCAGCGAACCTTTCCTGCCTTGACAGCAAAGTAACCTATGTCTAAGATAAGCAGTGGCGCACAGCGAGCATCTTTGTGCGTTTGGTCACGGCGTTGACTTCATTGGTGCGAGGTGAGGGCGATGCAACGACGGGATTTTTTGCGCGGGGCGTTAGCAACCGCAGCGTTGGCGGACATTCTGGGTGCGCGGTGGACAACCCTCCAAGACGAACTGGCAGCCCAATCCTCCGCAAAAGTCTCCCGTAGCCCTAACGAGAAAATCGTGGTGGGTGTCATTGGTTGCGGGGGCATGGGCAGCGGCTTGCTGCAGATGGCAAAAGCAAACCCCGATGTTGTTATCGCAGCGGTGTGCGATGTGATGGAGGACCGATTAGCCAATGCGGTTAAGTTGGCAGGGGAGCAAGCGACCCCCTACAAAGACTTCCGAAAACTGTTGGAGCGCAAAGACATTGACGCAGTCATCATTGCCACACCCGACCATTGGCATTGCGTGCAAACTATTGCTGCTTGTGAGGCGGGCAAGGATGTCTATGTGGAAAAGCCGTTGGGACAAAACATCGTGGAGCAACGGGCAGCGGTCAACGCGGCGAAAAAGTTCAACCGCGTGGTGCAACACGGGACCCAGCAGTTGAGTGGCGCGCACTATCGTGTGGCAAAGGAACTCATCCAGTTGGGAGCGTTAGGCAAAATCACCCGCGTGCGAGCATGGAATGTTTGGAACGAGACACCGCACGGTATCGGCAACCCTCCTGACGAGCCACCGCCACCGCACATTGATTGGGACATGTGGTTGGGTCCTGCCCCTAAACGACCCTTCAACCGCAACAGATGCTTCGCGCCTGGCTACTGGTTCATGTGGGACACATCGGGTGGCTTCATGCTTTCGTGGGCAGTGCATCATGTGGACACCATCCACTGGATCATGGGCGTGACAGCACCGAAATCAGCGATGTCCGTTGGCGGCAAGTATGCGTTGCAAGACAATCGTGAAACCCCTGATACCCAAGACGCCTTCCTTGACTACGGTGATTTCTTCGTGCAGGTCTCGGTGTATCACACCAACGCGCGCCCGATTGAGGGGAGCGGTTATGGGATTGCGTTTTACGGAACGAACGGGACGATGCTCTTAACCCGCGAAGGCTTTCGGGTTTTTCCTGAAGGGGACCGCATGAAGCCGATAGAGCACGGCGGTTCGCCCCAACACCCACCCCACATCCGCAACTGGTTGGATGGCATCAAAACGCGGGAGCAACCCGTCGCTCCCATTGAGTGGGGGCATTACTCCACTGTTCCGCTGCACCTTGCCAACATTTCGTTCCGCGTGGGGCGCTCCGTGCGATGGGATGCGAAGCAGGAGTTAATCGTCGGTGACGAGGAAGCCAACCAACTTTTGTGCCGCCCCTTCCGCAAGCCATGGAGCGAGTATGTCAGGCGTTACCTTGCCCCGCAGCATCGCAAGTATTTCCGCGAGATAACTTGACGCTCGGCGAGACCCTTAAGGTTTTCTGCCACTCGTCCATCACGGCTTAGGCGCGGAAGTCGCTGTAGACGACTTGCTCTCGCGACTCACACCGTTGCTGACTGTAGCGCAGGCGCTGCGGGAGAATGAAGGGCAAGTTAACAGCCATTGACAATCCTTCACCGCCGCTCAAAACGCTTGTCCAGTTCGGTTTTTGCCAGAGCGATGAGAACGGGTTGCCCGTGCGGACAGAGGGCAGGGTTTTCCAAAGCCAGCAAATCGTTCAGCAGTTGCTCCATCTCTTCCTCCGAGAGCAGGTCGCCGGCTTTGATGGCGGCTTTGCACGCGATGGTCGCCAACACCTCGCGAAACAGGGCATCCGCATCCACGAACTCCCCTGCTGTCAGTTCGTCCAGAAGGTCCGAAAGCAGTTGCTCGTAATCTTGCTGCGCCACGAGTGCGGGAACGGAGCGGACGATGAAGGTGCGCTGACCAAAGGGCGCTAACTCAAACCCCGCGCGCTTGAGCACTGCCGCGTGGGCTTCCACGAAGGCAACTTGCGCCGGTCCCAAAGTCACCGTGAAAGGCACAAGGAGCCCTTGCTGCAACACTTCGCCGCTTTGCTCCGCTTGCCGCATCAGCCGCTCAAAAATCACCCGCTCATGCGCCCGATGCTGGGAAACGATGAACAAATCGCCCCACTCGTTCTCCGCAAGGATGTAAGTGGCTGCCAATTGCTTGATGGGCTTTAGGCTTAACCGCGCCGACGGAACCGAAGGAGCAAGGGGCGAAGTGTCGCCAGATCTTGACAGTTTCATCGTTGGAACGGGAGGGGGCGACGGGGCAGTTTGCTCTGGCGCTTCCGTCCGACCGAACCGAAGCCGTAGCAGGGAATGAAAAGCCGCAGCGTCACGGCGAAAGGCTTCTTTCGTCTCCTGTGGGGGTGGCTGTAAAGCCAACTCTTTTGCGGGGTGCGACGGCATCTCCTCCTCAGAAGGCGAAGAAGGAGACAGGGAGACGAGGGGAACGACACGGCTGGACACCAACGCTTCCCGCAGTGCTCGTGCGACCACACTTTGGACTTCCGCTTCCTTTCGGAAGCGCACCTCAATCTTGGCGGGGTGAACATTCACATCCACCAACTCTGGCGGCAAGTCCAGAAATAGCACGACGACGGGTTGGCGCCCTTCGGGCAAAAAGCCATGATAGGCGTGGCTGACCGCAGCAGCCAAAGTTTTGTTGCGAACAAACCGACGGTTGACAAAAAACCACTGCTGCGAGCGGGTGGGGCGACTTAAGGTCGGGGGCGAGATGAAACCGCGCACGGTGTAAGGCGGCTCGTGATAGTCAACGGGAACCAACTGTTGAGCCACTTCCCGTTCCATCACTTCCGCTAACGCTGACCGAGGGTCACCCGTCGGCACATGGCGCAGCACTTCCCGCTCGCCGTGCATTAGGGTGAAAGCGACTTCGGGGAACGCAAGGATGTAACGGCAAACCACTTCTGCGGCGTGAGCGAACTCGGTGGATGCGGCTTTTAAAAACTTGAGGCGGGCAGGGGTGTTGAAAAACAGGTGCCGCACTGTCACCGTCGTGCCGATAGGACACCCGATGGGTTCTACGGCTTTCAAAACGCCCCCTTCCACCACCACGCGAGTGCCTCGCTCCGCCGTCGGCGGACGCGTGACCAACTCAACATAGGAAACGGCTGCGATGGAAGGGAGGGCTTCTCCGCGAAAGCCCATCGTTTGAATCCGCCACAAGTCGTTGACATCGCGAATTTTGCTGGTGGCGTGCCGCTGAAACGCTAAAACGGCATCTTCTGCATCCATCCCGCAGCCGTCATCGCTAACGCGAATGAGTTTTTTGCCGCCCTCCTCCACAAAGATGGCGATGCGGGTTGCTCCCGCGTCCAAAGCGTTCTCCACCAGTTCCTTGACAACGGACGCAGGGCGTTCCACAACTTCACCAGCAGCGATTTGCGACGCCACATCGGGTGGCAGCACCGTTATCCGACCCAAACTGGTTCGCCTCCACTTGCAAATTATGCCCCCGTTGACACCCTTTTGGCGGCTTACCCTCCCCAGCAAAGAAGCGGGTTTTTCCTGACAAAAATGTAAGGGAATTTACGGACACAACAAATTTACAAAGTTGACTGGCAAAGTCTAAAATGCAAGCGGGCGCAAAATTTCGCTGACGGGGGTGGCAAAGATGGCACGCATCAATCCTTTAGAGGCATTGAAGTCGGACCACCAAGAGGTGCGAGACAACCTGCTCGCCCTCCTTGATGCCCTGAGCGAAAAGGATGCCACCAGGGCGCTGGAGGTGCTCATCTATCTGGACAAACTCACGGGACCGCACTTCCGCTTTGAGGAGGAAAGCCTCTACCCTGCCCTGAAGAAGTTGTTCGGGGAGGCTTACTACGAGCACTTGCTGACGGCGCACGACCGCGTGATCAAAGCGGCGAAGGAACTGGCTGCCGTTCTCGGGAAAGGGGAACTGAGCGACGAGGAAGCCCAGCGGCTCGTGGAACTGGTGCGGCGAGAGGTTTTGCCTCACCCTGTAGAGTGTGAGGGGCTCGCCCTTTTCGCTGAGCGCCTCAGCCAAGAGGAACTGGATGCCATCGCTGAATCCATAGAGAAAGCGCGACAAGAAGCCGTCCCACTGTTGGAGTGGGCGGAGACGATTAGGGAGCGGAAGATTGCGTGAGGGGAGCGAAACCCGTGTCCGAGATGGGGGAAAAGGTCACCTTCATTATCAACACCGCTTCCTACCCACGCGTGGCCTTTGCTCTGACGACCGCAATAGCGGCTGCCGCGCTGGGAAAAGAAGTTACCGTTTTCTTCGCTCACGGTGGGCTCTGGCGGCTGAAGAAAGGCGCTACCGATGTGGTGGGTGAAGAGACGGAGAGTTGGCTGCGGGAAAATGTTCGCATCGGGTTGGAAAAAGGTGCCCTCTCTCCCATCTCGGCGCTTTTAGCCGATGTGCGGAAACTGGGCGGAAAAGTTGCTGCTTGCCCCGCTGCGATGGCGTTCCACAACCTCACTCACGAAGAGTTGCTGGACGAAGTGGATGAGGTGTGCCCTGTCACCGAACTCGTTCGCGAAGGGGGGCTGCTCGTTTATGTCTGAGACGCTTCAAGCCACTGTCACGCGCCATGCTGCGAAAACTTACCTTTTCCTTGCGCCCGAGTGGGTGTATGAGGTCACGCGGGTGCTCCAAGCCGCTCAATTGCGGGACAAACAGTTTGGTGAACTGGCGGCAGATTTCAGCCTAACTTTGGCATACCAAATCACGGACATCCCGACCCAGTTGAAGGAGCGATACAACGGCGAACCGCTGGTCATCCTCGTTCAATTGGACAAGGGGAAAGTGCGTCGCCTCTCTATCGGCACCGAACCGCCACAGGAGTTTGACTTCCTTCTCATCAGCACTTACGAAGTCGCCAAGAAGATTTTCATGGGGGAACTCAACGCCGCCACCGCTTTCATCAACCGCCAGTTTAAAATTGAGCCCCTCAGCCGCGTTTACAGCAACCCGCGCTTTACTGCCAAGTCTATCGTCACGGGCAACCTGCTCCTTAAGTTTGCCAGACAGGTGCCCACTATTTTCCCGAACGGCGAAAATTAGTCTGTCCGCTCACAACTTGCCACTGCTGCTAACTTGCACGCTAACGGGCTTATCCGAAAGGTTGAGCAACAAGGTGCGGGTGCTTTCGTTGGGAAATCGCACTTGCACTGCTATTGCTTCTTTCCCCTGCACAGGGAGCCACTCAAGGGCAAGCAGTTGCCCATCTAAGGCTAACGCCCAAGCCAAAGTCAGTTTACTGCTTCGTCGGCACACCATCAGCATGAGAACCAAATCGGCAGCATGGTTGCCGATGCCCAACGCTGTGATGAAATCAAAAGGCGCATCAGCGAGGACACTCACTGCCACTTCCCAATCCTTGCGGGGGCGAAGGGCAATTTTTGCACTGCGCTCTACAGAACGCATGCGAGCGTTTTGCAGGTAGCGGTAGCCGTCCTTGTTGGGCGGCGTCCATTCCTTACCCTCTGGAAGCGCTGACCATTCACCGCGCAAGTGCAGCGCTACATCCAGCAACTGCTCTCGCTCACAACGAACGCGGTCTACGATCACAACAGTGTTTTCGTTCAACAACGCAATGGCTCGCACGAACCGCACTCCATCGTAGATGTCGCCTGCATCTGCGACGACAAAGTCAACACT